>SAMEA104315437__coassemble_158_pt1 | contig 70021 bp, 41 predicted proteins | sample SAMEA104315437__metabat2_high_PE_043 | metagenome-assembled genome bin SAMEA104315437 (sample SAMEA104315437) | gut metagenome | biome: Monkey gut; feature: monkey-associated habitat; material: faeces | place: China | collected 2013 | reverse complement strand
CAAAACGCTTAAACATGCGAGTTAAAATTGGAACATAGAACTGGACACCCTAATTGGTAACTCTTATATTTCTTCGTCCAGAAATTATGATCGTAGTTTTGTAAATCATTCTCTAAAGTAGCATCGCCAATGTTGGCAGGAGTTTCACCCAATCGACCCTTCTGAGTTAGATTCAGAGGATTAGTATAAAAGTTCCATTCATGATTGTCGTATGCTACAGTAAGAACGTATTCTGCGCAGAGTTCACCACTTTTGGCAATTACTTGGATAGCACCATTGCCTTGGATATCTGTAAGTTCGCCCGTGGATGGATTGATGTTTGCGGTGACATCTCCTACCTTTGTGCCAATCTCATACGTAACCGCTCCTCCTTCAGCTTCTGTTACAGTCTGTTGGAATGTGGTAGCCTCATTGGGGATGGATGGAGCGTTGTTTTTGAAGCTAAGACCAGAGATGGAGAGAGTGTAGGTATCTTCCTCTGTACCATATTTTCCTTTGACGATAACATTTCCAGAGCCAGAACCTGTTACTGTCAGGATATATTCTGGGCTACCTGCGTCTTGGGTGATTTTAGCGTTCCAACCTTCAGTACATGACTCGACGGAGTAGATGGGTGCAGCCGTCTGGGTGAGACCGGATAGTTTTTGTGAATAAGTAACATATCCTGCGGAAGTCCATTTGGTGCTGACTTCTTTTTCTGTGAAATAAGCTCCTTCGGTTACGTTGAGTACGTAGGCGTTTTCAGAAGCCAAGAAATAGTCTGATGCCATGAAATACGCACCGATAAGGAGTCCGCCAGTTCCTTGTATTCCCTTTATCTCGCCAGTGGAAGTGTCAAATGAAGTCCAGGTAACGGTTCCTTCTCCACATTCTTTGATGTAGAATTTTACATCTGCGTCAGAAGGGAAAACACATTGCATCTTGTTGATGTAGCTGCCGTTTCCTTTGATAGTGTTCACTTCATTCTCGTTGTTCTGCCATACGATGTGCGGTTGGAAGTTGCTGAGGGCAATCTTCTCTATATATAAATAGGTGTTAGTATTGTTCTTGATTTCTAAGTCGCCGCTTTCTTTGGCAACATACAAGTAATCAGCATACTTGCTCGTCAAAATTTGCTCAGATACATCTGTGCCCCATTCATTCATCAGTTTCACTCCATTCAACTCTATTGGAGCATTCTGCGTATTATGTGTACGGGCTGTCAAGATGATTTGCTGACCACGTTCAACATGTATCTTGAGGCTATAGGTATCTAATATGCCTATTGCATCTTTAAAAATCTGATTTCTTCCATTTACTTGAATGCCAGCAGTTGCTGTGAGTTCTGTTTCATCCTTCAGAAGAATATTGTGGAAATCACTTGAGTTTGAACCTTTGCCTGTGTCGTAGCATTTGGTAACGCTATTGAATGTATATCCACTGAGTTCAGTTTCTCCAAAAACGAAGTCGCTTCCATACCCATTGGTAAAGTTCCAGTTTTTGTTGTTGTCTGTGAGCTGGCTTATGGTCTTTGTGGTGATAGAGATGTCTTTGATGCAGACTTTGTTTCCTCCAAACGTAAAGGTGAAAGAACGCCCGATTCCATTGCCTTCAAAGACTTGAGAAACCGTGTTGTCTGTTGTTCCTTCGCAGAATTGCTCAGAAGCTTCAGAACCGATGCCGTTTAGCTCGCTAAGATATGCGTTGCCCTTTTCTGCATTTCCAATGAATGAAATCTTCGTGATGGTTTCATTGCTTGGGATCCCTTCGATTTGAAATTGTACATTAGGAAAAAACATCAACCTTTCTTCATTGTAGAACGGATTTCCTGAGGTTTCTCCACCGACACCATTCTTGATGCTAATGGTCGTATTGTTGTCAGTACCTGTACAGAATTTCCAATCGTGTCGTTGCAGGGGAGTTGCTGTGCTCCCTGTAGATTGAAATGTGGCTCTTGACAAGTGATAGACTTTGCTGCCTTCTTCTTGTGCGATAGCACCTTCTACGAAAATGATAATCAAACAGATTATACAAAATAACTTCTTCATCATTGTTTTACTGAGAACTAAAATGTTTATTTAATTGGTTTTGTTTTATTCGGCTGCAAAGTTACGAATAATCTACAGATCGTAGATTGTGCCATGTTACCAATACTTTTTCAAAAGTATCAAGATGAATGTTTGGTATATTACAAAAAAAATCCCATCTGGCGTTGACATTCCAGATGGGATTTTGTTGAGAGAATGATATGAACTTGCGGTTATATTCCGCCAATAAATATGTATGAGAATTTATTCCTTATTGGAAGAAGCGTAGAGGCCGATGACAGCACCGATAAAGCCGCCGCTCTTCTGTGTGCTTAGGTTGCTGGCATCTACACCTTTGGCGAGGAGTTGCCAGTCACCGCCTTGCTCTGCATAGTAGAAGTCATAGTAACGATCATGGCCTTCTACCTTGAGGCGAAGTTCTCCGTCCTTGATAGGAGTAGAGGCAATGGTGACATTGTTCTTCTCTGCACGAGTCAGGGTAAGCATCAGCTTGCCATTCTTCATCGTCTTTCCAAGCACGAAGTTGTGGTCTTCCTTCTGGAGGAGAGCCAAACCAGCAATCTCCTTGTCGTTGCGAGGAGTGAAGTTGAGCGATGTCTCGGCGGTGAATGTACCATGTTGCTGACGAGCCCAGAGGGCAGACATTGGCTCACGCTTGTAGATATTGCCAGGCAAGAGATTGAATGTCAACTTGCCATCCTCAACCTTATAACAATCCACTGGGTCGCGGAGGAACATCCAACGGTTCGTATCGACTCCATTTTGAGTGATGGATACCTCTTGTTCGCTCTTGTTGCCCTTCTTGTCGGTTGTCGTGAGTGTGCCACTCATGATGTTATTGTCAAAATTATCTGTATATTCGAAGTTGCCCGAATAGAGATTCTGTCCTGCTGGCTTCAATCCTGCCTTCTCACCTACAGTAGAAATAGGAGTGTTCTTGGCGAGAATCTCTGGCCATCCATCCTTCCATGTCACAGGCAAGAGATAAGTATCTCGACCGGTGTTGTACATATCCTCCTCGTAAGGGCGGCAAGCCAAGAATACAGCCCACCAGTTGCCCTTGCCATCTTCCACGATGTCGGCATGTCCTGCACTTGACACAGGATCCTTGCGATTAGGGTCAAGACCTGTACGCTGGGTGAGGATTGGGTTGTTTGGGCATTCCTCCCAAGGACCTGCTGGGTTCTTGGCACGCAAGATGACCTCACTGTGCCAACCGCCTGTGCCACCTTCTGCACACATCAGATAGTAGAACTTGCCTTTCTTGAAGAGGTGTGGACCCTCTATCCAGATAGGTTTTGCCTCTACATGTGTACCGCCACGGAGAATCTGCTTGAAGTCGCCCTTGATACTGTCGCCCTTCACGTCGAACTCGAAGAGACGGATGGCACGCTGTCCCTCATAGTCGGCACCGCCAACTACAGGACCGTTGTGTACGATATATCCCTTGCCGTTGTCATCGAAGAAGAAACTTGGGTCGATACCATCAATCTTAGGCAGATAGATAGGTTCGCTCCAACCCTTCAATGGATCCTTGGATTTTACGAAGAAGTTGCCTGCGCCCACGTTGGTCGTAATCATATAGAAAGTCTTATTCTTCTTGTTGTAGCTGATGGCTGGCGCAAAGATTCCACCTGATACATGCTGTCCTTTCAGGGGAACTTGTGATGGACGGTCGAGCACATGGCCAGCTGGTTGCCAGTTGACCAAGTCCTTACTTGTAGAGAGAGGCACACCTGGGAAGAAGGTAAACGAAGAGTTTACCAAATAATAGGTGTCTCCAACTCGGCAAAGAGAAGGGTCAGGGTAAAAACCTGCCAACACTGGGTTGTAATACTGATGTGTCGGGTCAATGCTAACGTTGAATCGAGCATCATTGCCCTTGTACTTGAAGTAGTCGAACTGGGCGGTCTGCGCCTTTGCTCCCACAGCAAGCATCATAGAAAGTGATAAGATTGCTAATGTCTTCATTTTTTGTTGTTTAAAGATTTTGCTGCAAAATTACCACTTTCCGCTGATATGTATGTGCATTGAATGTAGCAAAGACTTTGCTCTATGTTTCACATTCGTCCTTTTTTGTTACAAATACTTTTGCCTTGCCTGTTTAGTGTTGGTTTTTGTATTCGCGTGGCGAACAACCATATAGGTTCTTGAACATGGTGCTGAAGCTGGCAGCATTGGAGAATCCACAGATATACATCACGTCTGTGACATTGTTGTTGGATTCTCTCAGCATCTTGGCAGCTTGCTTCAGTCGGATGTTTCGGATAAAGCTATGAGGAGTCTGGTTGGTCAGTTCCTTCATCTTTCTATGCAAGTGAACACGGCTGATGCCTACTTGTTTGGCTATCATGTCGACGCTGAGGTCTGAGTCGCTCAAGTTCTTGTTGATGACATCCATGATGCGCTCCATCAAAGCTTCGTCTGGTGACTGAATCTCTAATTGCTCCACCTTGTCGTCTTGGCTCTCTTGTCCCGTGAACTTATTTCTCAGGGTACGGCGGACGGAGAGGATATTCAGGATGGTACGTCTCAGAATGTCCATATTGAAAGGTTTCACAATATATGCGTCGGCACCAGTAGAAAGACCTTCCAACTGGTCTTCCTCACGGCTCTTGGCAGTCAAAAGAATCACAGGGATGTGATTGGTGTTCAAGTTGCCCTTAATCTTGGCGCATAATGTGTTGCCGTCCATTTCTGGCATCATGATGTCGCTGATGACAAGGTCTGGGGTTTGCTTGATGATTTCAGGCAGTGCTTCCTTTCCATTGTGGAAGGTGATGATATTGAAATCATTGGAGAGCTGAGACTTCAAGTAATTGAGAATCTCATCTTCGTCCTCAACGAGGGCAATGGTGCTCTTCTTGCTCGAAGTCTTGGCAGCGTATTCCGCCTTTTCTTCCATGTTCGTTTCTTCAGGATTAGCCTCTTCTTCGCTTTCCTGGATTTCTTTTTCTACATTCTCTTCTATTGGCTCCTCTATGATTTCTTCCGGCTTGAGGTGTTCTTTTCCCAGTGGAAGTGTGATGATAAACTCACTGCCGGTCTTGAATCCGTCGTCTTCTGCTTGTGCGTCGTTGGTTTGTGCGCCATTATTGCGTGCGACGATGGTACCATAGTGGAGCTCTACAAGTGAGCGAGTTAGGTCAAGTCCGATACCTGTTCCTATGTTTCTGTCGTTAGGATTGGTAGGACTTTGGTAGAAGCGTTGGAAGATGGTCTCAAGCTTGTCCTTGTCGATGCCCTTTCCGCTGTCTTTGATAGAGATACGTACATGATGCTCGGTATGAGTGAGGCTCATCTTGATTTTACCTCCAGTTGGGGTAAACTTGAAGGCATTCGACAGCACGTTCATGAGCACCTTGTCAAAGTTGTTGCGGTCTATCCATACCGGAAGTTGTTCGCAATCGTGTACGTATGAGAACGTAATCTGCTTGGCAAGTGCTTGCTGCTCAAAGAGTTTGTACTCATCGTTGACAAAGCTTACCATGTCTGTCTCGCTCATGTGCATCGCCATTTGTCCCTTGTCAATCTTGCGAAGGTCCATCATTTGGTTGATAAGATGGAGGATACGCTCTGAGTTCTTTCTCATGAGGTCGTAGATGCCTTGTCGATGCGGGTCTTTGTCCTCTTTGATGAGGGCAAGCAATGGTGTGAGAATGATGGTAAGAGGCGTTCTGATTTCATGACTGATGTTCATGAAGAAGCGTAGCTTTGCCTCTCCCATCTCTTCGGCATGGATGTGCTGTTGGAGGATGAGACGGTCTTCTTCCTTGCGCTTGCGGTGGCGCATATAGAGAATGGCAAGTGATATGAATGCCAACAGATAGATGGCTTTAGCCCAGAAACTTGCATACCAAGCTGGATGAATCACGATTTCAAACTCCTTGATGGGTGTTTCGTAACTATTGCAGATAGCCTTTATGCGGAATTTATAAGAACCAGGAGGCATGTGTGAGAATGAAATCTCGTTAATGCCAGGCTGTACTGTGCGCCAGTCCTCTCCATTGATGCTATACGCATAACTTATCTGCTCTATATTACTGTAGGTGAGTGTGCTGAGCTGTAAGGTGAAGGTGTTGTCGTCATGAGCCAAGTCGAACTTCTTGCTCTCGTATACGCCACTTGAAGTAATGGTGTATATGCCAGATTTCATTTCTGGTGTGACGTGCTCGTCGCCCAATAAGAAGCCTGATATAATCACCTTGGCAGTCCATGGATGTTGCTTTACCTTGATGGCATCAAAGTAGTTGAAACCACCTGTTCCTCCTACAAAAACATAACGCTTGTCGGGTGTCGTGCAGATGGCACCGTCTGAGAACTCATTGCTCTGGATGCCATTCTCCACAAAAAACTTGCTGATGGCTCCACTTGCTACGTTTAGCTTGCACAGACCACTTGCGGTTCCTAACCATATTCTGCCCTTGCAATCCTCTGTGATGCTTGCTATACTGTTGTCGCTCAGTCCATTGGCTGTGGTGTAATGCTTAGGGTGTGACATGTCCTTTGGATTGTAGCTATACAGTCCTTCCTCTGTACCATACCAAATGTAGTTCTTGCTATCTACGTATACACAGTGGGAGAAATGGTCTTTGTTCATCACATTTGTACCATTGAATGCTGAAGTCCAGCTGTTTTTCTTCAGGTCTAAACATGCCAGTCCGATAGATGTGGCGATATAGATGCGGCTTTCGTCTTTGTTGAAGGCGAGTTTGGCGATATAATCGTTAGGGATGCTGTTGATATGGTTGTTTTGGTCGGCACGCTCTTTCACCTTATATATAATAGGAGAGCCTTGTTGAGGAATGCAGATGAGTCCTGCTCCCATGGTGGCAAGCCACAGGTTTCCCTTTTTGTCGCACTTGATGTCGAAAGTACCTGCCGCTCCCATGTCAGGAATATTTATGCGGTGGAATGCCCCCGATGCATCGATGTATCCCATTCCGTCTGTGTATGTGCCTACCCAGATGCGGCCTTTTATGTCTTGGCAAAGGGCTAAGATGGTGATGCCAGGCATGTAGTGAGCCTGTACTTGCTGCCCATTGGCACTAAGCTTGTAGAGTCCATCCTTGTCAGTACCCACCCATAGATTGTGCTCTCGGTCTAAGAAGATCCTGTTCACGCAATTGTCACCTATGATATTGCGGTTTCCCAATCGGAATCCCATGTATCCAAAGTCATAATTGCTTTGAGGCTGCATGAACACACCCTTTTGCAACATACTAAACCAGATGTTGCCCTGGGCATCCTCTATCACGTTTTGCACCTTGCTCTTGTGCAAGTTGATTTGTGCACTGAAGAAAGGATTGATGTAGAGTTGATGGGTAAGAGGGTTGTATATAGAAATGCCATCGCCATCACAACCGATGAATACATTGCCATTCTTGGCGATATAGAGATTACTTATAGAGTTTAGGTCAATGCCAGGGATGCGTACAAATAGGGTAGAGCCAGCCGTCATCTCGTAGATGCCTTGGTTGGATGTGGCGAGATACAGCTTTCCTGTGCGCTTGTCTATTTGTAGGTCTTCTACTCTAAGTCCTTGCGTACCAGGTATGTTGCCAGTTAGCTTTCCATTTTTGTCCAATTTATATAGTTTTCTTCCCTCCGTGATTACCCAGAGGTTCCCTTTGTTGTCTTCTATTGTTTTGCGGATATATTTCAGTTTGCCGCCGTACTGCGAGATGGAGCGGCAGATATGTTCCTCGTCCTTCATCACGTATAAGCCAAATCCAGAAGTGCCAATCACCACTTCTCCATTTTTGCGCTTGTTGATATGAGTGACGTATGTTATTGCTGCTTTTCCGCTTTCGTCAGGGAGTGCGATGTTGGTGAAGTGCTGACCATCATAAAGCAATAATCCCTTGTTGGTGCCGAAAAGCAGATGCCCACTTTGGTCTTGGTTGATGCAATTGATGTAGTTGGTGTTGAGCTCTCGCTTGTCATCAGTGCTTTTCTTGATGACGGTGAAATTGTAACCATCGTATACATTGATGCCATTACGGGTGGTAATCCAGATGAAGCCATTGGTGTCTTGGTATACCTGGGTGACAAGATTACTTGAGAGCTGGTTGTCTGTATTGAAGAGTTGTCCTCTTTGCGCCCAAGACAAAAGGGAGCAAAGGCATGCGAATGCACATGTCAAATAGCGCATGTAGTTCTTTGTAATAATGAATAGGTCTTTAATCATCATCGTTTATCAAAAGTTTTATCGTTTAGTCGTGTATTGTTTATTTTTTGCTGAAACAGAAGTTTTATTAACTTCTGTTGGCAAAATTAGCTATTTTTTTGCAAAAAAACGAAAAAACAGGCTGTTTTTTATGGATAAAAGCCCTTTTTTGTGCGAAAAAACTAAAAATGTAACATTTCATAAAGAATATGTTACAAACAATAGTTGTATGAAAAGTATCGGTTACTTGAGGAAAAGTACCCAAAAGAAAAAACTTGTAACTTTGCAACCGAAAATACAAATGGTTAGATTAGGTTGGTTTACTTAAGTTAGGTTTATATATAATTTGGTTTGTATTTGATCCGTCGAAACGTTGACGGGCAAAAGGAATACTTGATTAGAAATAATCATGATTAATTGGTTTATAAAGGAAATGGTGCGTAGTGATTACGTGCCATTTCTCAATTTAAGAAACTTGATTGATAAACTTATTTGAGAAACGACTGACCAGGCCAGTTTGCGATGATGACAGATAAAACCTAAAAATATAAAATTCGATAGATATGAAAAAGAAGCAGTTATTACTAACCCTTGCCATGACACTCATGTCTGTGGTGGGGAATGCAGCAGACAATTTGCCGGCACTTCGGGTGGATGGCAAGAATCTTGTTGATGAAAATGGCAACGTCGTTGTCTTGCATGGCGTGATGGATACACCAAACCGTTACTTCAATGGCAATCGTTGGGGAACGGGAGGCTATAACGTCAGTGATGTCACCCCTTGCTTGAACTATTTCGAGAAGATGTTCACGGCTATTACAGATAAGGAGCAAGGAGCTTATTGTACGGTTTTTCGTCTTCACATGGATCCTTGCTGGACTAACTATAATGCTCCGTCGGGAACAGGTGAGAACAATATCCAGTATTTTAATGAAAACCGCTACAAGACATTCTTAAGTCGTTTATATGTAAAGCTTGTAGAGAAAGCTTTGGATCACGGACTCTATGTCATCGTTCGCCCTCCAGGCGTTTGTCCGCAGAACATCAAGGTGGGGGATGAGTATCAGGCTTATTTGAAGAAGGTGTGGAAACTCTTTGCTTCCAATGCCACCGTTCAGGCAAATTCAGGACAGGTAAGTATAGAACTTGCCAACGAGCCAGTGAACGTGCTGCTTGCTAATGGTTCCCAATCCGAAAAGGCTCTTCATGATTTTTTCCAACCAGTGGTCGATGAAATCCGTAGCACAGGTTTCAAGGGCATTATCTGGGTGCCTGGTTCTGGGTATCAGAGTAATTACACTGGCTATGCCAAGTATCCAATCACCGACAGTGAGAACAACTTTTCTTATGCCGTGCATGTATATTCTGGTTGGTATGGCAACATGACTGATAATAATTGCGACCACAATACCTTTATCAAGAATTTCAAGGCGCAAGTGCCAATGGTGGAAAGCAAACCAATCATGGTGACTGAGATAGACTGGAGTCCTAATGACCCTGACAAGGCTAATGAAGGTCACTACAACGAATGGGGACAGTGGACGGCTCCTAACCTGGGTTCTTGGGCTACAGCTTCTACTTCGAAGTGGGGCTTGGCTTGGAAAGCTGTGCATGATTATTATGGCAACATCGGTATGACCATTACCCATCCTCAGGAGTATTATGACATAGATGAATATCTGAAGAGTGGAAAGGTGCAGCCTGGTTTCCAAAATGCTAAGAAGTATGATCTCTTCGAAGAATGCTGCGGTGATGCCTGCTTCAAATGGTACAAGGAGTGGTATTTGAAACAAACCACAGGTGTCGAAGAGACAATAGCTGACAATGCTGATGTGAAATACACCTTATATTATAATATAGAGGGTCAGCAGATAGCAAAACCGCAAAAAGGTATTTATATTGTAAAACAAGTGTTAAATGATGGCAAGGTAAAGGTGAGAAAGGTTTGTAACGCCAACTAAAGTATCTGTTACTTCACGCAAAGGCTATATTCTTATAAAAAGGTAACTTTGCAGCCGAATTTAAATGTTATAATTAGTAACCTAAAACAAAACATAAATCAAAAATGAAAGAACATGGTTGAACAAGTGTTTACAATGAAACGAACAGTTGCCTCAGCTCTGATGCTCTCTTGCTTCTGCCTTGGTGCAGTGGCACAGCAGAAAATCACGGTGAAGGGTAACATCGTGGATGGTTCGGGTGAGAGTCTCATCGGTGCCACAGTGAAAATCAAGGGAAACGCTGCTGCCGGCACTGTTTCCGACTTTGATGGTAACTTCTCTATCAGTGTTCCTTCCGAAAACACTACTCTCGTTATCTCTTACGTGGGTATGAAGACTAAGGAAGTGAAGGTTGGCAAAAGAAAAGAACTGAAGATTACCCTCGATGATGACAATTCCCTGACTGAGGTCGTAGTCGTTGGCTACGGTCAGCAGAAAAAAGCATCTATCGTAGGTTCCATCACCCAGACCACTGGTGAAGTCTTGGAGCGTGCTGCTGGTGTCACCGACATTGGTGCTGCCTTGACTGGTAACCTCCCTGGTGTTACTACTATGCAGGGCAATGGTATGCCTGGTGAGGAGGAACCACAGATTATCATTCGTGGTGCTTCTTCTTGGAACAACAGTGACCCTCTCGTTCTCGTGGATGGTATTGAGCGTCCTATGAGTAGCGTGGATATTTCTTCTGTTGAGAGCATCTCTGTATTGAAGGATGCTTCTGCTACCGCAGTCTATGGTGTGAAGGGTGCCAATGGTGTTATCTTGATTACTACCAAGCGTGGTCAGGAAGGTAAGGCTAAGATTGATGTTGGTTTCAATACGACATTGAAGGCTCCTTCTAAGTTGCCTAATAAGTACGACTCTTACGATGCCTTGATGCTCCGCAACCAAGTGGTAGAGCGTGAGTTGGGTGTTTATCCTGAGGGTGTGTCTTATCTTCGTCCTCAGTCATTCATTGACAACTATCGTAACCAGACTACCCAGGAACAGCGTGAGCGTTATGCAAACGTTGACTGGCAGGATGCCCTCTTCAAGAAGAGTGCTATGTCTTACAATGCCAATGTCAATGTAAGTGGTGGTACTAAGTTTGTGAAGTATTTCGCTTCTGCCGACTTCGTACATGAGGGTGACCTCTTCCGTGAATATGACAACGGACGTAATTATAACTCTGGTTATGGTTACAATCGCATCAATGTACGTAGCAACTTGGATTTCTCTATCACCAAGACCACAACATTGAAGGTTAACGTATCAGGTTCCAATGGTGTACGCAAGGCTCCTTGGAGTAACATGAGCAACAGTGAGTGGCAGATTGGTCAGCAGTGGGCTGGTGCTTATAACATCGCTCCTGATGTGTTCTTGCCTCAGTATAGTGATGGCACTTGGGGATTCTATCCTAATGCCTCTAACGTAAGTAACTCTGCACAGAACCTCGCCATTGGTGGTACTGCTCAGGCTACTACTACTCGTATCAATACCGACTTTACCTTGGAGCAGAAGCTCGACTTCATCACCAAGGGCTTGAACTTGCGTGGTACCATTTCTTGGGATAATGTGTTCGTAGAGACAAGTCGTGGTATCAATGACTTGAATAATGATGCACAGACCAAGTACATTGATCCAGAAACAGGTTTGGTAACTAATGGAAAGGAATTTGAAGGTAACAATAAGTTTGATTGGCAGCAAGGCGTTAACTGGACAACTTCTGGTGGATCTGTTGATAACAACCAAACAGTACGTAACCTTTACTATCAGTTGCAGCTCAACTGGGCTCGTAAGTTTGGACAGCATGATGTATCTGCCATGGGTTTGTTCTCTCGTCAGGAGAATGCACGTGGTAGCGTGATGCCAACTTATCGTGAGGACTGGGCGTTCCGTGCTACTTATAGCTACGCAGGTCGTTACAACATCGAGTATAATGGTGCTTACAACGGATCAGAGAAGTTTAGCAAGGACAACCGTTTCGCTTTCTTCAATTCTGGTGCTATTGGTTGGACAGTCACAGAAGAAAACTTCATGAAGAACCTTCGTGACAAGCACATCATCGATATGTTGAAGTTCCGTGCATCTTATGGTGAGATTGGCGATGATAACCTGGGTGATCCATTCGATTCTTCTCGTCGTTGGCTTTACATGAGCCAATGGGCATATGGTGGCAACACTGGTATGGACCTCGATCATACCAACAGTATTTATACTTGGTATCGTCAGAATACGCTCGGCAATAATGATGTGAAGTGGGAGACCGTGAAGAAGACCAACTTCGGTATCGACTATGGCTTCTTGGGCGGTTTGGTTACTGGTTCGCTCGATTTCTTCTGCGACCGTCGTAATGACATCTTGATCTTTGGTGACCAGCGTGCCGTTCCTTCTTACTTTGGTACAAATGCACCAACCGTTAATAAAGGTAAGGTTCGTACCAGTGGTTATGAGTTGGAGTTGAAACTTAACAAGGTGTTTGCCAATGGTCTCCGTCTTTGGGGTAACTTCAATATGACACATGCTAAGAATAAGGTAATCTTGAAGGATGATGCCGTATTGACTCCTAATCACCAGAAGGCAGCAGGTTTCGCCATCAACCAGTATCACTCATATCTTGACCGTGGTTTCATCAACAACATCGATGACTTGATTGGTTCTCCAGCATTTGACTCAAACGACAACCATCGTTTGGTAGGTGATTACTACATCGTCGACTTCAATGGTGATGGTATCATCGACAGCAAGGACTCTGCTCCTGTAGGCTATAGCTCAAATCCTCAGAATACCTATAATGCAACTATAGGTTTTGAGTGGAAGGGCTTCTCTGCATTCGCTCAGTTCTATGGTGTAACCAACGTAACTCGTGATGTTACCTTGACAAGCTTTGGTAACATGCTCGACAACGTTTATGAAACTGGTACTTGGTGGAATAAAAATGAGGCTAATCCTACAGCTGTACTTCCACGTTGGGGTGCTTCTGAGTCAAGTTATGCTTATGGTACACAATATATGTACGATGGCTCTTACATCCGTTTGAAGAACGTAGAGGTCGCTTATACTTGGACAAAGGGCTGGATTAAGGCTTTGGGTATCAATTACCTCAAGGTATACTTGAATGGTAACAACCTCTGGCTCTGGACTCGTATGCCTGATGACCGTGAGGCTAACCTCGGTGGTGGCGGTTTCCTCGGAGCATATCCTACAGTACGCCGTTTCAACTTAGGTGTTAAATTCTCATTGTAATATTTAAATGAACATTCAGATGAAAAAAAATATAAAGAAATTCTTGTTGTTTGGATGCGTCTCGCTGGCTCTCGGTACTACGCTGAATTCTTGTCAGGATTACCTGGACAAGGAGCCAGACTCAACCGTTTCTGAGGACGATGCCTTTGTGAATTTCCGCAATTTCCAAGGTTTTGTAGAGGAGATATACAACTGTATCCCTGACAAAGAGAAATGTAACTGGTGTCCTTCATGGAACTGGGGTGACGATGAAATCTTCAACCCAGAGGCAGATAGCCGTATGACACACCAGGTGGACTTGGGTAACTTCCGTGCATGGGAGACAACAGGTAACTGGCTCAAGCGTGATGGCGCTTCTACCTCAACCGATAAGTTTGCCCATGGTATTTGGAATCACTCATGGTATTGTATCCGTAAATGTAACCTTGGCTTGCAGAACATGGACAAGTTTGTCACAGGTTCAAAGGAGGAGAAGAACGTTATCGAAGGTCAGCTCTATTTCTTCCGTGCATGGTGGCATGAGGAGATGATGGAGTACTTCGGTGGTCTTCCTTATGTAGATACTTATCTTGATGCCAATGCTGACTTGAACTTGCCACGTCTTTCTTATCAGGAATGTGCTGATAAGGCTGCCGCTGATTTCCGCAAGGCTGCTGACGTATTGCCAATCAACTGGGATAAGACTTCTGTAGGTTCTGCTACCCAGGGTAAGAATGATCTTCGTATCAACAAAATCATGGCTTTGGGTTACTTGGGCAAGGTTTATCTTTGGGCTGCCAGTCCGTTGATGAAGAATGGTGCACAGGTGGGAGCCAGTACAAATGGCAAGACTTACGACTATGATGTTGAGTATGCTAAGAAGGCTGCGGAGGCATTCGGAGAATTGCTGAATCTCGTAGAGGGTGGACAGACTCAGTATGCTTTGGCTGACTTTAAGTATAAGGACATTTACAATCACGAAAAGTCTGCTGATGCCAGTTCATGCTACTCTGATATTTTCTATACTAAGAAGCAAAACTGGAAGATGCCAGGATCTGTAGAGGCTATTTTCCGTGGTCCATCTACCGATTACAATGGTTCTAACTGGAATACTACTAAGGTGTTTGGCCCTAAGGTGAAGAAGGTGGTTGGTCATGATAATGTGATTCACCAGCCTACAGCCAACTTGGTGGCAGCTTATGGTATGGCTAATGGTGAACCTGCTTATATTGTTAAAGATGGTCAGTTGGTTCCTAATCTCGAAGGTGGTTTCGATCCTACCCATCCATACAAGAATCGTGACCCTCGTTTCTATCACGACATTGTATTTGATGGCTTTAAGTATCTGAACGGTACTCCAGGACAGTTTGCTGACTTGCAGTATTGTGAGTTGTTTACAGGTGGTAATATGCGTCCTATTGCTAATGCCAGCCGCACAGGTTACTTCATCCAGAAGCTGGTGCCTCATACATGTAATGAGGTGGATCTTGATTACAACTGGGATGGTGCTTTGCATACCTATTTGCCATATATGCGTTTAGCAGACATCTATCTGATGTATGCTGAGGCTTGTGCAGCAGCGGGTGGAGCTAAATATAAGGCTTCTAACTTTAGCAAGACAGCTGAAGATGCTATCAACACACTTCGTGATCGTTGTGGTGCAGGTCATGTAGCTGCTGAATATGTTGCCGACAACCATAAGTTTATGGACGAGGTTCGTCGTGAGCGTGAGGTGGAACTTGCTTTTGAGGGTTTCCGTTTCAACGACTTGCAGCGCTGGTTGCTCCTTACTGAGGCTCCATATAATGTGAAGTACTCAGATGAGTTCGACCGTGTGGAAAGTGCAGACTTCTATAAGAAGAATGACCCTAAGGATGCCCAGGTAGCTAATTATCATAAGGAAGTCATCTTGACTCGTAATTTCGATAAGAAGCACTATTGGTTCCCATTGCCTACCAAGGAGGTTTATCTCTATCCAGAGTTGAACCAGAACTACGGTTGGTAAAATAACAAATAATAGTAATACTAAATTAAGAATGATAGTATGAATTCAAAATTCAAATCATATAATTCAAAGTTCCTGTTTGCAGGTCTTGTGACATTGGCTCCTATGGCTGCCGATGCCAAGACTGCGGCTGAGAACGAAACCGACACCGTAAGTGCTGATAAGGAGATGGTGAACGTGGCATATCGCAAGGTAGCCAAGGACGACATCTTGGGTGGCGTTTCGGTAGTCGATGTAGAGGGATTGATGAAGAAGAACTACCACACTTATAGTCTTGATAACATGCAGGGCTACGTGGGTGGTTGGAATGGCAACTCTCTTTGGGGCATGGATGCTGATAACGCTGGTTACTTGGTATTGGTGGATGGTGTGCCTCGTGATGCCAACAATGTAATGCCAAGTGAGATCGATCAGATTACATTCCTCAAGGGTGCACAGGCTGTAGTGCTCTATGGTAGCAAGGCAGCCAAGGGTGCTGTGCTCATCACCACTAAGCGTGGCAAGAACGAAGGCTTGAAGGTTGATGTACAAGCTAACGCAGGTTTCAATGTCGCTAAGTCTTACCCAGAGTATCTCAGTTCTGCTGAGTATATGACCCTCTATAATGAGGCTCGTGCCAACGATGGATTGTCTGCCCTCTACTCAGCTGAGGACATCTACAACCATGGCTTGGGTGCCAACCCATATCGTTATCCAAATATTGATATGTATTCATCCGACTATCTGCGCAAGATGAATTCTCGCTACGAGGCTACTGCTGAGATTAGCGGTGGTGGTAAGCGTGCTCACTTCTATAGCAACATCAACTATTATCGCCAGGGCGATTATTTCAAGTTTGGTGAGGCTAAGGACAATAATGTCCAGCGTTTCAGCGTTCGCGGTAATGTAGATGTTAATATTTCTGATGACATCAAGGCTTGGGTGAACTCCAGTGCGACTTTCTACGACTCAAAGTCTGCTATTGGAAACTATTGGGATAATGCTGCTACATGGCGTCCTAACTTCCCACAGAATGCAAGCCCATTGATATCTACAGATATGATAGCTCCTAATGCCAAGGCTGCTTGGGACTTGATGAGCGTGGCTAAGTTGATTGATGGCAAGTATTTCTTGGCAGGTACACAGGCTAACTCTTCCAATATCTTCGCTGATTACTATTCAGCAGGTAAGAGTAAGTACACAAGCCGTCAGTTCCAGTTTGATACAGGTGTCAACATCAATCTGAATAAGTTGTTGCAGGGCTTGTCTTTCGAGACTCGTTTCGCAGTAGACTATGCTACATCATATAGCACCTCTTTCAACAACAGCTATGCCATCTACATCCCAACATGGGCTAACATCGATGGCAAGGACATGATCGTAGCATTGAAGAAGGAAGGTGAGGATAAGAAGTCTGGTGTACAGAACATTAGCAACAGTGTGGATAACCAGACGATGCTCTTTTCTGCACAGTTCAATTACGCCAATACATTTAATAAGGTTCACAACCTCTCTGCCATGTTGATTGCTTCTGGCTATCAGCAGTCTAAGTCAGGTGAGTATCACAAAACATCAAGCGCCAACCTTGCTTTGGATGCATCTTACAATTTTGCACATAAGTATTATGCAGACTTTGGTTTGGCGGCCATTCATTCAGCACAGTTGGCACCAGGTCATCGTGAGGCACTTTCACCATCCCTCTCTTTGGGTTGGAGACTCAAGAACGAGAATTTTTTGAAGAATAACAAGGTGGTTGATGACATGATGGTCAGCGTTTCTGGTAGCATCATCAATGAGGATATTGATATAGCAAGCGGTGACAATCGTTACTATCTCTATCAGAGTATTTGGAGTGCAGCTGATGGTTATGGATGGTATGATGGCTCTTCAGGCAAATATACTTTCTCAAAGAGAGGTGAGAACAAAGACCTCGACTTCATCAAGCGCAAGGAATTGTCTCTTAATTTCAAGACATCATTGTGGCAGAAGATGGTGACATTGGATGCAAGTTTCTTCATCAACTCGATGGAGGGCTACCTCATCACCTCTCCTACATTCTATCCTTCTCACTTGAACACAAGTTATCCAGCTGCTTCGTTCATGCCAGTGCTGAATTATAACAATGACCGCCGCATAGGTTTCGATTTCGCTGCAAGCTTCAACAAGAAAGTGGGCGATGTAGATCTCTCTTTGGGTGTGACTGGTACCTATTATACCACAAAGGCAACCAAGCGTGATGAGAACAACGTAGAGTCTTATCAGAATCGAGAAGGTAAAGCTCTTGATGGTATCTGGGGTTACAAGAGTGCAGGATTGTTCCAGAGCGAGGAAGAAATCAAGAATTCTCCAGACCAAAGCTACTTCGGTAGTGAGGTGAAGCCAGGTGACATCAAGTATGTGGATATCAACAATGATGGCAAGATTGACAACTACGACCAAGTATTCTTGGGCAAGGGTGGCTGGTATGGAGCTCCTTTCACACTGGGTGTCAACTTGACAGCGAAGTGGAAGAATTTCACATTCTTCGCTCTTGGTACAGGCAACTTCGGTGCTTGGGGTGTCAAGAACAACTCATATTGGTGGGTAAAGGGTGATAGCAAATACTCTGCAGTAGTCCGCAACCGCTGGACACCGGACACCAAGGAAACTGCTACATATCCTCGCTTGACAACACTTTCTGGTAGTAACAATTTCCAAACATCAGACTTCTGGATGTTTAAGACGGATGCATTCCGTTTGGCAAAAGTACAGGTCACTTATGACTTGCCAAGCTCACTCTTCCAAAAGACATGGTTAAAGGGCTTGTCAGCCTACGTAAGTGGTGCCAACTTGCTCACAATCTCTGGTGAACGCGAGATTTTGGAAATGAATGTAGGAAGTGCTCCTCAGACACGCTATTATAATATAGGTGTAAAGGCAACATTCTAATGAATTATTAAAATTGCAAAACAATGAAAGCAAAAAATATATTTATATTAGCAGCATTGTCTCTGACATTCGCTTCTTGCTCTGATCTCTTTGAGCCTGCGCAGGAGAATAACCGTAACTTGGATGAGATCTATAATGAGCCTACCTATGCTCAGGGTCTCTTGGGATATGGCTATGCTATGCTTCCTTACAGCACGAAGAGTGTGACGGATGTAGCTACAGATGATGCTGTGAGCAATGACTTGTCTAATAGTTATCTTAAAATGGCTACAGGTTCTTGGACTGCTAACAATGACCCAATGAACAAGTGGACAAGTTGTCGTGCCAGCATCCAGTACCTTAATATTTTCTTGCAGGAAGTAGATAAGGTAAACTGGGCAAAAGACGAGAATGCTCGCAAAATGTACTGTGATAGCCGTAAGGGTGAGGCATACGCTTTGAGAGCTCTCAATATGTATTTCCTCTTGATGAATCATGGTGGTTGGACTGCTGATGGACAGTTGATGGGTGTACCTAATCTGACAGTTCCAGAGGGTTCTACAGATGATTTCAATAAGCCACGTGATACATTCCAGGCTTGTTTGGATCAAATCTATAGTGACTTGGACGAGGCTGCAAAGCTCCTTCCTCTTGATTATAACGACTTGACAGATGACAATGCAATTCCTTCTAAGTACAAGGAAATTGGAGTGACAGTAGCGAGCGACTATAATCGTGTCTTTGGTTCTCTAATGCGTGGTCGTGTTAGTGGTCGCATTGCTGAGGCTATTCGTGCACAGGTTTCTCTCCTCGCTGCAAGCCCAGCTTATGCACAAGGTACTAACGTTGATTATGCCAAGGCTGCCGATGATGCAGCTAAGGTGCTCGACCGTATCAATGGTGTGAGCGGTATGTCTGCAACAGGTAACAATTGGTTTATGGAAACCAAGGAAATCGACAACTTGGGTTCTGGTGCATGCCCTGCTGAAATCCTTTGGCGTGGTAGCCGTACCAATGGTTCTGATGATTGGGATCTTGGTTTGAACCAAGAGGCTGACAACTTCCCTCCATCTCTTTATGGTAAGGGTCGTATCAACCCAACTCAGAACTTGGTTGATGCTTTCCCTGCTGTCAATGGTTATCCTATCACTGACTCACGTAGTGGTTTTGATGATTTGGATCCTTATAGTAACCGTGACCCACGTCTGGATCTTTACATCATTCACGATGGAAGTAGCTACAAGGGTAAGACAATTCATACGGACGCAGAAACAGCCAACAATGATGATGGATTGAACAAAATTTCTACTTCTACACGTACTGGTTACTATATGAAGAAGCTCTTGCGTTCTGATTGTGACCCTAACCCAAATTCCAAGAATGCAAAGTATCACTATCCAGTGTATATCCGCTATACAGAGATCTTCCTCGATTATGCAGAGGCTGCTAATGAGGCTTGGGGACCTAAGGGCAAAGGCACACATGGATATTCTGCTTACGATGTAATCAAGGCTATCCGTCATCGTGCAGGCATCACAGATGATGCTTATCTTGATGAGTGCGCTAACGACCAAGCTAAGATGCGTGAGTTGATTCGCAATGAGCGTCGTATTGAGCTTTGCTTCGAGAACAAGCGATTCAATGACCTCCGTCGTTGGAAGGCTAACATCACAGAGGCTGCTCAGGGAGTGGAAATCACAACTGATGGTGGTATTCCTAAATACGACGTGAAGAAGGTGGAGGATCGTAACTACAAAGACTATATGTATTATGGTCCTATTCCACAGTCTGAAATGCAGAAATGGAGCAACTTGCAGCAGAACCAAGGCTGGGAAGTAAAATAATAACGACTAACATTTAAAAAGAAAACAATGAAGATGAATAAATATTTTTCAATGGCTGTGTTGGCAGTGGCAGCACTTTCGCTCGCTTCTTGTAAGAATGGCGATCCTGAGTTCCCTGACTATGAGGGTGGCACTACAGTCTATTATGCTCGCCAGAATATAGAGCGTACGGTAGTCTTGGGTAACGACGAGACACGTGACAATACCGATGACAACAACCACACTATTTACATCGTGTCTACCATGGGTGGCGCTTATCAAGGAAAGGATATCACTCTGGAAGTGGATGTAGACAACTCTCTTTGTGACAACCTCTTTTTCGAGGATGGAGTGACACCAGTGAAGCCAATGCCTTCTAATTATTATACTTTGCCATCAAAGACAGTGAAGTATAATGGCAATTTTCAAGGTCGTCTTCAGGTAAAGTTGGAAGATGCGTTCTTTGCTGACCCAGAGGCAACCAAGAATACTTATGTGATTCCTGTCGTTATCAAGAATCAGGTAGGTGCCGGTCGAATCTTGTCTGGTACTCCTGCTGTTGAGGGTGCAACACCTTCAAGAGTTGATGTTGATGCTTGGAATGTGAAACCTCAGGATTATGTGTTGTACTGCGTGAAATATATGAACCCATGGGCTGGTTTCTATTTCCATCGTTGTGCAGGAACCATTACTGAAAACGGCCAGACAAGAGACGAAAATCGTCAGGGCACTACCGTTGAGAAGGACGAGGTGGTTGAGATTACAACCAAGAGCATGACAGAGGCAATCTATCCTGTCTCTATCAATAAGGCTGATGGAACAAAGATTACTTGCAACATCAAGCTTACCTTCACTCAGGATGGCGATGTCACTGTTACCTCAGCTACTGAGGGTATGACAGCTACTGGCTCTGGTCATTTCACAGAAAAGGGTGCTCCCCTCGCTTGGGGTAACAAGGATCGTGACATCATGACACTTTCTTATAAGATTGACTTTGGTGGTGGTGTTACTTATGAGACTTCTGATAGTTTCGTCGCAGAGACTCGTGGCAAGACTAATGCCGTTGTTACTTTCAATACAAAGTACATCAAGAAGTAATCGCTCGTTAGTATAAGTATCATTGTAATAAGATTATTATTATGAATTTGAAAAATATAAATTTAGGCTTAGGCTTGGTAGCACTTTTGGCTTTGTCATCATGTGCTGACGACAAGTTCTCTGAGTACAGAACTGATATGACCAAGAACTTGAAGGATTATCAGTATCTTAACAACTACGAGCCTTTGAAAAAATATGTAGCTGATATGAAAGAGGCTGGCAAGTGCAATCCCGACTTTAAGTTGGGTATTGCACTGGCTGCAGCCGACTTTAATAAGCAGGAGCTTGTTTATTGCTTGGCTGGTAGCAACTTTGAGGAAATGACTGCTGGCAATGCCATGAAGTATGCTTCTTGTGTGAAGGACGATGGTTCGATGGATTTTAGCACTGTCAAGGATTTCGTTAACACTGCTGAGGATGCAGGTTTGACCATTTATGGACATACACTTGCTTGGCACTCTCAGCAGAATAACAAGTATCTTAATAGGTTGATAGCTGACAAGGAGTTGGAGATTGACCCTAATAAGAAAGTTGAAAAGATTGATTACCAACTTGATTGTTCTAAGCTTACTGGCTATAGTTGGACGGGTGCTCCAGCTACTGTTACTACAGAATGGAATAAGGATGGAGCCATGGTTATCACCAATCCTGAGGCTGTGGATCCTTGGTATGTTCTTCAATATTGGATGGTTAATGGCATCTCTTTGACAGAGGGCAATGAGTATAAAATATCCATTGAGTGCAAGGCTGAGGGTAAAGAAGATGCCAACATCCGATTTAAACTCGGTGATTGGGGTGGCGGATGCTCTAAGAACTTTACGATTCCTGTTGGCAAGGATTACGAGACTGTTGAGTTCAATGTTACTCCAACAATGGCAAGCAACGGTCTTTTCTTCCAGCATGGAGATTTCGTCGGTAAGATTTATTGGAAGTCTGTAACTATATCTCACTCTGAGGCTCCAGCTATGGAAGTGGAGAAGGAGGTTTGTAGCCAAAGCTATACCGATGGTGATTTCCCATTCTATGCGATGGGCTGTACACCTCCAGTTATTAATGGTGCCATCCACTTCGTGCCAACAGGTGCTTGGTCACAGTTCTTTATCAGCCCTGGAAGTAATAATTCTTTGACAGAAGGTAACTATGTCCTTTATCTTGACTTGACATCTGATAAAGATGCAGGTGGTGTTCAGTTGACTATGCAGAATGGTTGGGGGTCATCCGACCAATCACTGTCAGTTGCAGTTCCTGTCAGTGCAGGACGTCATGAGGTGAGATTGCCAATGCAAGGTGTTGTGGGAGGTAATTATGATATTATCTTGAAACCTCAGACCAGTGATGCTACCTTAGATGTTCACGGAGTTCGTATTTGTCAGCTCATTAAGATGAACTCTATCCCTCTCACTGATGAAGAGAAGAAGGATACCTTGACTTGGGCAATGGGCAAGTGGATTGATGGAATGATGGAGGCAACTAATGGCTACGTCACCACATGGGATCTCGCTAACGAGACTCTCGCAGGTCAGGACAAGGATGGTGATGGTTTCTATGACCTCCAGTCTGCTACTCGTAGCACAGTCGGCGCTGATGATGCAAAGAACAACTTCTACTGGCAGGATTATCTTGGTGACCTCGACTATGTTCGCATCGCTGCAGCTGATGCTCGCAAGAGCTTCGCAGAGCATAATGGCGACCCAGAAAAGTTGAAACTCTTCATCAATGACTACAACTTGGAGAGTGATTGGGATGATAACCAGAAACTAAAGAGCTTGATTCACTGGATCGGCGAATGGGAGAAAGATGGTGTAACCAAGATTGATGGTATCGGCACTCAGATGCACATCTCCTGCTATGCAGATCCAAATACTCAGCAGAGCAAGAAGGACCATATCGTAAAGATGTTCCAGTTGATGGCTGATAGCCATAAACTCTGCAAGATCTCTGAGCTTGATATGGGTTATGTGGATGCTTCTGGTAATTCGCTTACCTATGACCAACTCACAGAGGAGCAGCACAAGGAAATGCGTGATCTCTATACTTTCGTTATCCAGAAGTACTTCGAGATTATTCCTCAGGCTCAGCAGTATGGCATCACTCAGTGGTGTGCTACCGATTCTCCTAAGGATTCTGGTTGGAGAAAGGGTGATCCTACTGGTCTTTGGGATCTCAACTATCTCCGCAAGCACACCTACGCAGGTTTCGCTGTAGGTCTCGGTGCTCCAGAGTACTGGAAAGAGTAAAATTTTTATGTTTCATATTGCACAGCGGGTAATTTGATTCCGCTGTGCGATTTTTTCAGAAAGTCAATGATATGAAAAAAATATTAATTCTTTTTTTTGCTGTATTGTTTTCGTGTTTTTCATTTGCTACAAACAAAGTGGAGACGTTGGCTGTTAGTGAAATCATTGGTACTTATTCAACAAGTGCATATGAAGGTTCATATAGATTATTGGATGAAAATGGATTCCCTAAACGAGCGTGCGTTGTTAGCATACAATTAAAGTCTTTGCCTGAAGGTTATCATTATGAGTGGAAAGTATTACGAGGAACTGGTGATGAAATGTTGCAAGTTCAACCAGGAAACGATTTCGCTTATTTTGGGCATAATGGAAATACAGATTGTTTTGATTTTTCGATAAGTATAATTGACGAAACTACTTGTCATCCTGTTGCTACAAGAATTTTCAGTTTTGTTTTTATCGAGAATTTTACAAAACCAATTGTTCCTCCTTTATCATAAAAGGTGGAATTTAAAAACTTTTAGTTTTAATAATTAAATAGAACATTAGTTTTAGGTTTTATCATATAAGATTAACCGAAATGATGTTAGTCGTGACAGGTCGGTTGTGTCGAGATGACACGACCGACCTTTTTGCTTGAAATTGTACGAAAAATGTGATATATTTGCGCCTTAGGCAAACAAATCGTCCATGGTTACTACCGATTGGATATCCCATGCGTAGGAGTTTTCCACTAGTCCCGTTGTCGTTATCATTGTGATATGCACGGCTTTTGAGGTCTTCGTTTCTTGAATGAAACGTTCACGTTTGTTTTGCAGATTGGCATCTACAGAGCTGGTAATTTGGAATAGGGCTTTGGAGTACTTCACTTCGCAGAGGTTGATGACATCGTCATCTCTGTCTATTAGCAAGTCTATTTGTGCTCCAGGTAGCTCTTTGGTTCCCATTATGCTCCATGAGTATACAGTTGATATAACCCCCTGTATTCCTAGCTTAGCTTTGATTTGGTCGATATGTTGTAGGCATACGCGCTCAAAGGCAAGTCCACACCATGTGTTGTATTCTGATTTGCCTGCTATTTTGCTCCAATATTGAGCGTCATTTGTGTATTTGTCTTTGATAAATTTATAGTAGAACAAGGTGTAGTTGTCAATTAGTTGGTACAGCGCATTCTTGGCTTTCATACCTATGCAGTTGTATTTTCTGATGAAACCGCAATACTCCAGGTTCTCCAAATATTCTGTAAGCTTGCCATTGTCTGTCATTCTGGTTACTTTCAGCAGTTCTGTTCTATTCATACCTACTTTTTTTGTAGCCAATGCATTGATGATAGTCAAGTAAGGCTTAGGTCGTTTGAACAGGGAGTCGTATAGGTCAGCAAATTCGTGCCTGAGCACTCCGTCTTCTGAAAAGAAAAGGAGATTGATGTTTTGTAAGAGGCTTTTGCCAGCTTGCATTTGTGACCAATAAAATGGAATTCCACCCATAATCATGTAACCCTCCAATACTTGTCGGCGGTTGAACTGAAGATTAAGATCCTGGACATAAAGCTCGCATTCGTTCAGAGTGAATGGTTTGAGGTGTATTCTCACTGATACACGATTATGCAAGCCACCATGATTTTTGATGACTTTGTTGATAATCCATGAAGTGGCGCTGCCGCAAATTACTAACAGGATGTCTTTGCGTCCTGATGCCCATCCATTCCAGAAGTGTTCCAATGCAGATAGAAAGCTGGAGCGTGGAGCATCCATCCATGGCATCTCATCTATGAATATGATTTTCTTAGGTATATCCAATTGTTCCATAAGATTGCTTAATTGGTCGAATGCATCAAACCAATTCTTAATCTTTTCTTTCCCTTTTTTGCCATAATGTATTAAGGAACGATTAAATTCTGCTAACTGTACTTGGTTTGACTCATTTGCCAGTCCTGTGTGGTAAAACGCAAAGTTATTAGCAAAGCATTCCCTTATCAGAAATGTTTTGCCCACTCTTCTTCGTCCATATACTGCTACGAATTTGGATTCGTCTGCTTTCAATGCGGAGTTCAGTATCTTAATTTCTTCTTTTCTTCCTATTAGCATAGTCTAATGAGTTTTTGTTGTCGGCAAAATTACTAAAAAAGTTTGTTTAAACGTGCGGAATGTGTCAGAAATAAACACATTCCGCACGTTTAAAGCCCTTATTTAACGTTTGTTTAGAAGTAATGAAGCGATTGAATTCAAGTTACAACGTTTGTTAAGTAGCAATAACAATGTTTCGGTTACCCATTTCGATGAATCTTATATAAGTATGTTTTGAAAAAGAATTGCCATATTGCAATGGTTTGTTGGATTCACTCAGTTTTTCAAGTACTTGGTGGAGTAGCAGTGGCTGGATGCTGAGGAGCAAATCAAGCGATATGCCGCTGCTCCAAGGGTGGAGGCGTTACGCCAGGGCACAGAGCTGCACAAGATCATCATGCAGTTTGATGGCTGGAAATTGAGAAAGATGGATGAGGTGAAATAATTCGGATGTTAATACATTTATATGCTTGAAAAATACAGATTCCATCTGTTTAAACGCTGTTTTAAACGTTTGTTCGGGTAATAAGCGTCCGTAGATAAAGTATTTGTTATACGAGGCAAAAGGTTTTCTCGTAAAAAGTTGTATCTTTGTGGCATGAAAAAGATATATTGTTTGCTGATAGGCTGCCTGCTGCTGGTAGGCTGCTCGCAAAAGCCACATGACATCATGATGGTAAGCTATTTGCCTGCCATCTATCCCGACTATGTGGGTGTAACCGTGCCTGCCAATATAGCTCCGCTCAACTTCTGCATGGAGGATGAGGGATTCTCTGCCATGTCGGTACAAGTGAAGGGATCCGTAAAGGGAGAGATGGAGGCTTCTGGTGATGATGCGGAGTTTGACATTGACCAATGGCATCAACTGCTGCGTGATAACCGTGGGGGAAAGCTGACAATCTCCGTTACTGCCAAGAAAGATGGGAAATGGATGCAATACAAGCCTTTTGATATCTACGTGGACAAGCAGCAGATGAAGGAATGGGGAATCACTTATCGTATGGTGGCTCCGGGCTATGAACTTTATGGAAGACAAGGACTTTTTCAGCGTAGTCTTTCTGATTTTGAGGAATCAGCTATCTATCGCACCACGGAAGTGCCAGGTAGTTGTGTGAATTGCCATACCGCCAATGCCACCAATCCCGACGAGTTTACGCTGCATATCCGTGGCGAAAAAGGAGGAACTTTGATTCGTCACGATGGCAAGGACGACTGGATGAAGTCGAGAAATGACGAGGTGGGCGGACCGATGGTGTTCCCTTGTTGGCATCCTTCGGGCAAGTATATCGCCTTTAGCACCAACGACACCCAACAGTATTTTCATTCTCAGGCTCGTAAGCGCATAGAGTATTTTGATACAAGCTCCGATATCTTTATCTATCACCCGAAAACGCATGAGGCTGTCGTTGACCCACGTTTTGCTACCAAGGAGAACTTAGAGAATTGCCCTGTGTTCTCGCCAGATGGCAAGACGCTCTATTTCATCACGGCTCCTTATCGTGACCCTAAGAAGTTCTTCCGTGAGAGCCGATATAGCCTCTGTCGTGTTGCCTTTGATGCCAAGACTGGCAAGTTGGGTGAAAAGGTTGATACGCTAATCAATGCCAAGACTTTCGGCAAGAGTATCACGTGGCCTCGTCCATCATACGATGGCCGTTATCTGATGTTTACCACGCTTGATTATGGCTATTTCTCCATCTGGCATCCAGAGGCTGACCTGTGGCTGCTCGACTTGAAGACGGGTAAGGCGCACGCCTTGGATGCTGCCAATAGTGATGATACGGATAGCTTCCACAACTGGAGCAAGAGTGGAGGCTGGTATCTTTTCACCAGCAGGCGAGAGGATGGACTCTATACTCGCGTCTACTTAGCTTGTGTGGACAAGAATGGTCACTCTACCAAACCTTTCCTCTTGCCACAACGAAGACCACGTGAGGATAATCTTCGCTGTATGTTCTCATATAATACTCCTGACTTTACGCTTAGAAAGGTTCTGGTGGAGGATATGCCAGGACATATCAACAATCCAAAACGTATGGAGTGGCAGAAGAAATAAAGTGTTGATAAAAATGTGTAGATGAACAATGAAAACAAAGACAATCAATCAAAATAGAACCCGCTGGATGTTGGCTATCGGCTTTGCGGCATTGATATATGTCTTCTGGCGATTTGCCTATCCTTGTGCTTTGGCCTACCAGGAACAGATGCAATTATTCTTGTGGAATGGTGATTATCTGATAGATAGAGTCGCTGAGCCTGGTGGTGTGGCTCGCTATCTTGCTGAGATGATGGTGCAGTTTTACAACAATTTACCATTTGGTGCCTTGTTGCTGTCTCTTCTTTTTGTGGGCTTGCAACAGGTAACATGGCTCTTGATGTTGCATTGTGGATGCAAGAATACGATGAGGCATTATCTCTTGTCGTTTGTTACACCTATTATAATATGGGCACTTATGGGCGATAAGGATGTGATGACAACTTTTCCTGTTGCATTATTGATTACTTTGGGTATGATGCTGTTGGCTCCTATGGGTGATGGCTCTGCTTCGGAAGGGAAGGGGCATAAGGCTATCGGGTATCTGCTTCTGTTGATTACCTTGGGATATTGGATGGTAGGACCTTTGGCGATATGGGCAGCCTTATGCCTTGTTGCCTATAGGCTGATGAACTATGGAGATAAGTTTCGTTCGGTAATACTCTTGTTGGCAGTCGTTGTCGTAGGTTTGTTTGTACAGTTGGTCAGTGCCAAGATGCTCCCTTATCCTAAGTCTCTTGTATTTCGTGGCATCGACTATCTTCGTGATCCTACAGCTTTTTGTCCTCAAGAATGGTATACCTCTGATGTGTATGAACAGATGGATTATAGTATGATGGTGCGCCGCCAAGATTGGTATGGTATCTTGGGCAAAGCTTCCAAGAAAGCCCCATTGTCTACGGCGGGAGAGGCTGCGGTGAAGTTGGCGCAATGGAAAACGGGGAGTTTGAGTGATGAGGAAATGCTTCAGTTCATGGCTTCTTATGGCAAGCTCGACCATCCAATCAACATCTGCATGAAGAGCGACCTGTTCTTTCATCTTGGTTTGGTCAATGCCTCTCGCCGTTATGCTTTCGAGTTTAAGCAACTCATAGCCAATGGCAATCAGAGTGGGCGTATCTTGAAGCGTCTTGCAGAAATGGAATTGGTAAGTGGTCACGAACAGTTGGCTCGCAAGTATCTTTATATCCTCCTTGATGCCACTTTCTATCGTCAGTGGGCAGAGGAAACGCTACCACTTACCTATGATCGCAAACTCCTTTCGGCGCATCCTGTTTATGGAATGCTCACGAAAAGTTTCCCAGAAAAGGATGTGATGTATTGATAAGGTGGACAAATGTCATCAAAAACATAGGAAAATGGCTTTGTGCAAAGTATTTGTTACTTTACGCAAAGCCTTTTTAAGTATTTCTTCTACTTTTGCACCGTCGATTTTAAGTTGATAACCGACATTGGAAAGATAAACAACATATTGTATAACTAATAACGAAAAACTTATGAAGAAATTTTTTACTCTTATTTTCGCAGCATTGTGTGCTGTTAGTGTGAATGCTCAGACCGAGACTCCTCTTGTTCTTGGTGGTGGATGGAACAATGGTTTCATAGGTGATGCAGACGTATTCGATTTCACCATTGCTAAAAAGTGGGGCGCCGCAGAATTTGCTTGCAATGTTAGCTCTGCTGATTATCCTAAATATATATTGGAGTTTGAGGAACCTCTCCCAGCCAACTGTCAGGTGAATTATTCTTGGAAGGCATCTGCTGATGCTGAGGGTGATGCTACACCTGCGTATGGTCGTGCAGTAGGTGATGGTGTCACTACTAAGTTTGAGCTTGCTTTCGATCCTGAGCATCCATATATCACAAGTGTTTCTGTACAACATACTGATGATGTAGAAGTGGCTATGAAAGTGAAGAAACTTACTTTGATAGGTGCTGATGGCAGTGAAAAGAAGGTTGGCGCAACTTTCACCTCTTGGGCTGGTACAGATAATACCATTGCTTATAAGGGTACTGTTAATTTCAATGGCCAGTGGCAACAGCTTGGTATCAAAGGTGTTGAAGGAAAGAGTGATATTACCGTAAAAGTTCGCCTTGCAGAGCCAACACCAAACGTACAGATGTGTATTGACTATGAGGGTAGTTCTGATTGGCCAGGATTCAATGGTGAGAAAGAGGTAACTTTTACAACCAAGGAAGGTGCAAAGATTAAGACAATAGGTGTTCAATACACAGATGCTGCCGCCACACCTATCTCTGTATATGTAGAAGGTGCTTGGTTGATTACAGGTACTCCTACAGGTATCTCAACTGTTGAGAACTTGAACGTAGCCAAGTCTGGCAAGATTTATAATCTCGCTGGTCAGCAGGTTGGCAAGGATTACAAGGGTATTGTCATTATGAATGGCAAGAAGATGATTAACAAGTAATCTTTAATCTACAGGCAATGAACAAACTTTCATTCATAGCTTCTCTTCTCTTGGCTGTGTCTACCCAAGCGGTAGCACAGTCTTGGGAAGAAGTGAAGGTCGGCAGTTCTACTCGCAAGACCTTGACCTATGTTCCAAAGAATGTGGAGAAATCGCCAGCTTTGGTGATTTCTCTTCATGGTTATAGCCAGGACCCTAACTATCAGATGAAGCAGACGGCTTGGAACGATCTCGCTGACTCTGAGCACTTCATCGTGACTTATCCACAGGGAAATGGTAATGCTTGGGATATTTCTGGCAATAGCGATATCCAGTTTATCGATCAAATCATGAGCGACATGGAGCTGAAGCACAATGTGGACAAGAACCGCATCTATGTCTCAGGCTTCTCTATGGGTGGTATGATGACCTATCACTGTATGGCAAAGCTTGCAGACAAGGTGGCTGCCTTCGGGCCAGTGAGCGGCATTCCTGTGGATTATCGCACCCCATCTTCCACTCGCAAGGTGCCAATCATGCACATCCATGGCACTGCCGATGACGTGGTGAAGTGGGGTGGTGACCCAAACCATGCTGCTGGAGGCTATGGCAGAATAGATGAATATGTAAAGAAGTGGGCTGCCTTTGATGGCTGCGACGTGGACAATCCAAAGGTGGTGCGCCCTTATCCTGCCAACAATACTGCCGCTAATGCTACTCGTACTATATATAGTAATGTGAACGACAATGTGGAGGTGAACCTTATCGCCATTGATGGTAAGGGACACTGGCACTCCAATGAGCCGAACGGTGTGCACAGTACCAAGGAACTCTGGGCATTCTTCAAGCGTTACCAGCTCAACCAGCCTACAACTCCTGACCCTAACTTTCAGGTTTATCTCTGTTTCGGACAGTCCAATATGGAAGGCAACGCCAACATAGAGGCGCAGGACAAGACAGGTGTGAACCCTCGCTTCTTGGCGATGTACACTTTGGATAATGCATCTGCTGGTTGGACCATGGGCTTGTGGCATACCGCCGTTCCTCCTCAGGCTCGTCCTTCTACCCGTCTCTCCGTAGTGGATTACTTTGGTAGAAAGATGGTGGAGAATCTGCCAGAGGAGGTGAAGGTAGGCACAATCACTGTGGCTGTGGGCGGTGCGAGCATCGACCTCTTCGGCAAGGACAAGTACCAAGCTTATCTCAATGATGCCAATACTGCGGATTGGCTTCGTAACTATGCCAAGGAGTATGGTGGTAATCCATACGGTCGATTGATAGAGTTGGCGAGGATAGCACAGCAAAAGGGAGTCATCAAGGGCATCCTCCTGCATCAGGGAGAAACCAACAACTGCGACCCAACCTGGCCATCTCGTGTGAAGAAAATCTATGAGGATATTCTCGCCGACTTGGGCTTGAGCGCAGAGGATGTGCCTTTGCTCGTAGGAGAGTTAGGACAGAAAGACCAAGGTGCAGCTTGTTGGGGACACAATGCCATCATCGACAATATCGCTGCCACGATTCCTACGGCTCATGTGGTATCTTCCAAGGATTGTCCTTTGCAATCCGATAAGTTGCATTTCACCGCAGAGGGCTATCGTATGTTTGGAAAGCGTTATGCAGATGTGATGTTGCAACTGTTGGGTGTGATACCTGTGGAGAATCGTAACTACTATATTCGTTATGAGTCGACAGCGGGTGCTAACCTTTGGGACCAGCAAGCCGTCTATGCCTTGCCAAAGGCATTGGAGAAAGGTGCTAAATATACATTGACCATGAAGGTGAGAACCTCGGCTGATTGTGAGACCTTGGGATTTTGGCCTATCTGGAATGCGAGTCCTAACAGAAATCAATGGAACAACAGTGCTGATGTGCAGTATGAGGCTGCTTATCCAGTAAAGGCTGGCGAATGGCAGACCTTGACTTGGAATTTCACGGCTAATTTCACATTGGATACGTTCCAGTTTGTCTTTGGTACATATTCTGGCAATCTCGACATCGATGACTTGGTGTTGGTAAAGGAAGGCACTACTGACAACTTGATAGACAATGCAGATTTCTCCAAGCAGCATATCCAAGGTTGGAGTACCAACTGGCAAGGACCAAACTATTATCTTGCCAATGATGCTTACCAAGTGGATGGTATCGCTCCTGTAATTCAAGAGGTAACTAAGAAAACAAATGATGCCTATTATACTTTGCAAGGTGTGCGAGTGCTTCACCCTACAAAAGGCATCTATATCCATCAAGGGAAAAAGATTATTTTTAAATAGTTTGTTGTGTTTTAACCGTTTATAGTAATGAGGGTGTGTCACTGATTTATGGCACACCCTCGTTTTCTTTTTTTTTTGAGCCGTCTGAATATTTCTTTCGGATGAGTGAAAATGGCTTCACCCTCGCAACCCCTCTGTTTATCGGCGTTCCGAGATAAAGGTGAAGGATGAAGGCAAAAATGCAAAATGCTTTTAGCAAAATTATATCCGAATGATAGTCATGTTTATTTACGCATTTAGTATTACATACTTTTGGAGCTACGTTTTTGTCTCTAAGAGGCAATGTTTCGCCTCCCAAGGGGCAAAAGTGCGCTCCTTGGAGACAAAAAGTTTTCTCTTGAAGGCAAATTTACAAACAAGTTATTCGCACATGCTCAACAAGTCATTCGCATATTCTAAGTAAGTCATTTGATGATATGATTCTTTAATACTGTTTCAGTAGAAAAGCCATGTAGAGGGGTATAATTAATATTCCACCATTTCTTCCAATGTTGTAATCACCTAATTTGATGGCATGAGTGACATGGTATTTCTCTGGATGAGCAAGGATAGTTTTCGTGCTTTTTGTGTTGCCATCCTTTGCTTTTACCTCTACCAGTACGCATTCGCCTTTGTAGCGCATTACGAAATCCACTTCGAGACCAGAGCTCTTGCGGAAATAATATAGCTTTCGCTTCATCTTGGCGAATATGTCTGCCATCAAGTTTTCAAATATTGCTCCCTTATAACCGTATAGGTTTCCTTGCAGAATGTCAAATTGAGTTCCGTCTTCAAGCATAGATACAAACAGACCTGTGTCAGTCATGTATATCTTGAAGTTGTCTGGAATGGAGTTGCCGTCCAATGGAAGCTCTGTAATGTTGAGATTGTAGCATCTATTGATGATTCCTGCGTCTTCTATCCATTGTATGCTGCCTAAGTATTGGGAAGCTTTTCCGTTTTTTCTTACAAGAGAATATTGAAACTTTTTGTTTTCTTTGCTCAATTGTTGAGGAATGGATTCAAAACATTCTCTGATTCTTGCTTTGTCGGCATCATTGGCGTATTTTGTCATATCATCCTCGTATTCTTCGATGATGTTGCGTTGTTCTTCCAATACTTTTCCCAAGTTGTGACTTTGTAGGAATATGTTAACAACGGAAGGCATTCCTCCTACAATTGTATATTGTAGGATAAGTTGACGAAAGCGGTGATGCAAAGCCGCTGGCACAGGCTTTTCTTGTTCCAAACATTCTTTTAGTTTGTTGATGATAGGATCGGTTATGCCGTTTGCCCAGAGAAATTCCTCAAAATCCAAAGGAAACATCTCGATGATTTTCTCGTATCCTACAGGTATAGATGTTTTGGATTCGTTGTTTGTTTTGTGATTGCCATATCCTTTTACTCCTAACAGCGAACCAGTTGATATGACATCAAATCTGCCATCCATCTTGAAGAATTTTAAGCTTGTTCGGGCTGCAGGACATTCTTGTATTTCGTCAAGTATCAAGCAAGTTTGTTGTGGTTCAAATATACTACCAGGAATCATTGCTGTTATGTTGATGATAATATCATCTATTGCTTTTGATCCCTCAAAGGCAATGGCATATTCGGTATTGAGCATGAAGTTTAAGTAAACAACATACTTATATTCTTCTTGGGCAAACTTCATTACACTGAAAGTTTTGCCACATTGCCTACAACCTTTGATGACAAGAGGCTTATGGTTTGGCTCATTCTTCCAATCCAATAGGATTGATTCTATTTTTCTTTTTAGCATAATAGTTTCTTTATTAGATGTTTATAGATGTGGTTCCACTTTTTCAAGGGACTTTTCCTTGTTATGCTCCACTTTTTCAAAGGACTTTTTCTTGTTATACTCCACTTTTTCAAGGGACTTTTGGCTGCAAAGATAAGAAAAAAAAGTATAATTGCCAAGAATATCGCCTATATTTTGAGGCTCGGATTCATTTCTTTGCTCAACTCATACTTGATTGCTTTTCACATTTAACACTTGTTATGGGGCATAAGTCGCAAAAAATGCTTACTTTTGCATCACTAAACAATACTTTTATGTTTTGCCTAAAGAATCTATTCTGTTTGTGTGTGATGGGACTTGGCATACAGCTGTTTTCATCATGTCATGGGATGAAGGAACCTGCCGAGCAAGCTTCTTCATTGCCTGCGATTTTCCCTGGTTATAATGGAGTCACCATTCCGCTGAATATCGCTCCGCTCAACTTTATGTTGGAGAATGCCGATCATGTGCAGGCTCGCTTCCTCGTCGATGGCAAGGAAATGCTCGCTGTAGGTGGTGAGGATGGAGTGATTGATGTGCCAGAATCCGATTGGCATCAACTGCTGACGAGGGCAGTAGGGAAGCGAATGCAAGTGGAAGTGGCAGCTTGGGATGGCAAGCATCCCGACGGCTTGCGCTATCAACCTTTCTCTATCGAGGTGTCTAAGGATTCCATAGACCCGTGGATTGCTTATCGACTCATCGAGCCAGGCTATGAACCTTGGCGATACATGGGCATCTACGAGCGTAATCTCAGTGACTTCGAGGAGATAGAGGTCGTGTCCAACAAGGCGACGAAGAATTCATGCATCAATTGCCATCATTTCGACCGTCGCTCAGCCAAGCGCATGATGTTTCATGCGAGAGGTGCCAATGGTGGTACCATCTTCTTGGAAAACGGACAGGTGAAGAAGGTGGATCCGAAGGCAATGGAGCCATTCAAGAGTGCTGTCTATCCGGCTTGGCATCCCGATGGCAGGTACATCGCATTTTCTTCCAATATGACTCAACAGAGTTTCTTCGGACAAGGCAGGCAAGCCTTGGAGGTGTATGACAAAGGCTCCGATCTCCTCATCTATGATACTGAGAAAAACTGCATGTTGACAGATGAACGCTTCATGGGTGAGAATGCCATGGAGACGTTCCCTGCTTGGTCTCCTGATGGTAAGTGGCTCTACTTCTGTTCTTCGCCCGCCAAGAAACTACCTGATGAACGCAAGGAGGTGCATTATTCCATCCTCCGTGTAGCTTTCGATAGCAAGACCTGCCAGTTTGGGGAACAGGTTGATACGATTTATAATGCCCGTGTGGCTTCTGCCAGTGCCTCCTTCCCTCGCATCTCGCCCGATGGCAGATACCTCTTGTTTACCAAGTCTGCTTATGCCACATTCCCTATTTGGCACCATGAGGCTGACCTGCAGATGCTCGACCTTGCTTCGGGCAAGTTGATGGACATCGATCGTATTAACGATCCTCAGCAAGCAGATAGCTATCATTCTTGGTCTGCCAATGGTCGGTGGATCATGTTTGGTAGTCGCCGTCTCGATGGCAGATATACTCGTGTGTTCTTCGCTCATTTCGGCAAGGATGGTAAGGTGGGCAAGCCTTTTCTTTTGCCTCAGAAAGATCCACGGCAGAATACGTTTAGGTTGAAGTCATTTAATATCCCAGAGTTTGTGGATGGCAAGATTGAGATGCCAAAGAAGGTGGTGCAACTATTTGCTGATTTTTAAAAAGTATAAGATTCCATGAAAAAAATGAATGTGAAGATGGCGACCTGGATGGTCGTTTGTCTATATGTTATAGCCCTGTTGGTGATTTTCTGGGTGATATGGTTTTATCGTTATCATTATGTCTTGGTTTGGATGGAGGAGAGTAGCTATTTCTCCGCCTTGTCCGACTTTATTTTCCTTGGAGCGATGTTTCCTCGTGATTTGCTTGCCTATGTGGGTGCATTTCTCTTGCAGTTCTATTATGTACCTGCATTGGGTGCTACCATACAGGCATTGCTGCCAGTGCTTGTGTTTTTGGCTGGAACTGTAATAGTGGTAATCTGGTTGAGGCAATCTAAGCGTTTTTTGTGGCTGGCACTTGTTCCTGTGCCGTTCTTTGTGGGGAGCCAGTTGGGGAGTCTCGACCTTGTTGCGCCTTTGGGGTGGGTATGTGCTTCTTGGGTAGTTGCGTTGCTTGCTTGGGTGCTGAGTCTCTTTTGGCGACATTCTCTCTTGTTGCCGTCTTTCTTGCGCCATACGGCGTTGGCGATGATGGCATCGATCTTTCTGTTGGTTGGGATACTGTATCGCTTGGGGTATCAAGATAAGGATAGTCAGATACAAGCTTACTATTATACCTTGAACAGTCTTGCCGAACAGCATGATTGGGATTGCATCCTGTCCATTGTTCCTCCAGAGGTGTCACAACACAATCAGGTGGCTAAGAGATATGCTTTGCTCAGTTTGATGGAGAAGGGTATCTTGCCCGACAATGCCACTAAGTATGGTATGACTTCGATAGATGACATCTATTTCAAGAATTGTAACGAGGCTTTGCTCCGCCGATACAATGCCATGCTGTTCGAAGCTTTGGATATGCCCAACGAGGTCGTCCATCAATGTTATCTTCAACAGATTTATGCCCCCTTCGGTATCAGCTTTGGCGTGTTGAGGCAGTTGGCAGCAACTTATCTTCACTTCAAGGACTATGAGTTGGCAAAGAAATATCTCGATGTGTTAAGCCAATCCACGGTTATGAAGTCTTGGGCAGACGAACGTCGTCCTCAGTTGGAAGCTATTCGGTATAGTAAGCCTTGTTATGAACAAAGGAAAGCCCCATTCTTGACGGGCGAGATGTCGTTAGAAGTAGGCGAGATGATTTTGCGCTATCCTCGTAATCGCAAGTTGGCAGACCTATTCCTCAGTGGAACCTTGGCGCAGAACGATTGGAACGGCTTCCATGCTGCTTATCAGGCGATAGCCCCTCATCTCTATTCACATGGTGAGCCGCTACCCCTCAGCTATCAACGAGCTTTATCGCATTTTAAATAATTTTTGGTTAAAACGGGTGTGTTGGTTATGTTAACTGACATGTCCGTTTTTGTTTCATATTTACTTTTTGTTTCGCTTATTTGCTTGTTTTGGTACATGAGACAAACAATCTGTTACATTTCATAAAGTTACGTGTCTAATATTTTTCTATTTTTGCAGCGGTTTTCGATTGTTATGAAGTGTTTACACACCTTTATAATACGAAAAACTTACGATGATAATTAAAGATGAATCCAATGACCTAAAACCTATCTCAAAGATGAAACGAGTCTGAAAGATGAATCGAGTTGACAATACCTATTATAGTTTAAGGAAAAAATATAAATACCTAAAAGCAGTTTTGTGTAATAACATTCAACTAACTAATAATTACAAACTTTTAATCTATTCTCGTATGAGGAACTTGAAAATGATTGAAAAGCCGTTAGTATTATTATTCCTGCTCTGTTTATTCCCATTGGGAATTTCGGCTCAGAGCCTTGTCAAGGGTTTAGTAAGTGACGAAAGTGGCGAGCCTGTTATCGGTGCTACTGTTCGTGTCGTAGGAAACAACGAAGGAACAGTGACCGACCTTGACGGACGATTCCAGGTATCCGCTAAGTCGAATGCACAACTTTCTATTTCATATGTAGGATATGTGACACAGAAAGTTAATGTGGGGGGGCGTACTAATATAGCAATCACCCTCAAGTCAGAAAACACAGCCCTTAGCGACGTTGTCGTTATCGGTTATGGTACTATGAAAAAAAGTGACGTAACGGGTTCTGTTGTTTCCATCGATACCAAGTCGATGATGAAACGTACGCCAGTCAATGTGGCACAGGCTCTTCAGGGTGCTGCTGCTGGTGTGATGGTTACTTCACAAGATGGTGCTCCTGGTTCTAATTCTGCCGTTCGTATCCGTGGTATCGGTACTATCAATGGCGATGCTCAGCCTCTTTATGTGGTTGATGGTGTGCAGGTAGGTTCTAATGCAGACTTTGTCAACCCTTCTGATATCGAGAGCATTGAGGTGTTGAAGGATGCTTCTGCTACAGCTATTTATGGTTCTGCTGGTGCCAATGGTGTCATCATGATTACCACCAAGCATGGTCAGAGAGGTAAGACTAATGTAACTGTTACAGCCGACTTCGGTATCCAGACACTTCCTTACAAGTTGAATACCTTGACTGGCGATGACTATGCTCGCTCTGTACGTGAGTCAAAGGCAAATGATGGTGCTACCCTCAACAACCAGATTTGGTCTGATGTTTATGATGGCAAGCGCAATCTTATCGATTGGCAAGACCAGATGTATCGTACCAGCCTTCGCCAGCAATATGGCGTTTCTGCCAGTGGTGGTAATGATGGAACACAGTACAACTTCTCTGTAGGTTACTTGAACAACAAGGGTATTATCGTTAATACCAACTATGATCGTATTACTGCACGTGGTAACCTCAAGTCAAAGGTAAACAAGTACTTGGAACTTGGTGCTGACATGAACTATATGTACTCTACCGTAAAGGGTAACAACATTGGTCTTGGTAACAATGGTAACCTTTCCTCACAGCGTGATATTGCCCAAATGGCTCCATCTCTCGATTATATAGATGATGTTACTGGTGAGGTAGTTCACGTAAATGTTGTGAATCCTGATGGTACATACGGTGCAAGCAAGGCTCCAACACCTGATGGTTGGGAGGGTATGACTGCTACAGCCCAGAACCCATACGCTTCTCAGATGGAGATTGGTCGTGTAACACGTAACTCTCGTATCTCTATCAACCCTTATGTTGACTTGACACTTCTCAAGACAAAGCATCACACTTTGAATGCACACTCCATCATGTCTTGGACACAGACCAACTCGGACAACGATGAGTTCTCTGGTATGTACAAGCGTTACAACAATATTGGTGGTAAGATGACAGAAGTGAAGTATGAAGGTCGTAACCAGGCTTATTATAGCTTCGGTCTCGGTCAGAGCAAGGGTCTTTCTAAGAGCATCGAAACTTACTTGACTTACAACTGGAAGACTGATTACAACACTTTGACTTTCATGGCTGGTAATACCGTCAGCAAGTACGAAGGTTCTTGGGTAAGTGCAAGCGCTCATGACTTCCTTTCAGCTAACAACCGTTTGATTTCTTTGACAACCGATGCTTCTTCTATTCAGGGCAATGGTGGTTTCAACGCTCAGGTTCGTACTATCTCTTACTATAGTCGTTTGGTTTACAACCTCTTGGATCGTTATATCGTAACAGCTACTCTCCGTCGTGATGGTTCATCTAATTTCTCAACAGGTAACCGTTGGGGTACATTCCCATCAGTAGCTTTGGCATGGCGTGCTAAGGAAGAGACCTTCCTCAAGGATGTTAAGCAGATTAGCAATGCGAAGGTTCGCTTCGGTTGGGGTCAGACAGGTAATGCCGGTGGTATCGCTGGCCGCTCTGTGTATGCTCTTTCTTCTGCACATACTAAGTACAATTTCTATGCACCAGGTGCAGGTGGCGGCTCAACAGGTCAGTTTGACCGTGTAACAGGTTTCTATGCTCCATTGGTAGATACCAACTTGAAGTGGGAGACCAACGAGCAGCTTAACATCGGTTTGGATCTCGGTTTCCTCAATGGTGACTTGAATGTGTCTATGGACTTCTTTACTCGTAAGACTAAGGACTTGTTGTTGGAGCGCCAGATTCGTCCATCAGCTGGTAACACCTCTATCTATACCAACTTCGGTCAGATTGACAATACCGGTTTCGAGTTCTCTATCAACTACAACAAGCAGCTTAACAAGGACTGGAGCATCAATGTCGCTTTGAATGGTTCTACATTGAAGAACAAGATCAAGAAGATGGGTGTTGACTACACAGCAACTTGTAGCGGTAGCAACAGTACCTATTCTGCAGATGATATCGATGGTTCAAACATCGGTGCAGTCAGTGGTACAGGTTTCGATTGGAACAACCACTCTATCTGCCGTGAGGGCGAGGCTGTAGGTTCTTACTATGGCTATAAGGTAGCAGGTATCATCACAACTCAGGAGATGCTCGACAAGGCAAAGGCTCAGGGCCAGGATGCACAGATGGGTGACTTCTTGTTCGTAGATACTGACAAGAATGGTACTCTTGATGACGCTGACCGTCAGATTATCGGCAATGGTCTTCCAGACCTTAACTTCGGTTTGAACTTAGGTGCAACCTATAAGAATTGGGATTTCAGTGTATATACTTACGGTGTGCTTGGCATGGATATCCTCTCTTACTCAAAGATGCGTTTCTCTATCATGAACCCATCTGATGACTCTTGGACACCAGCTCTCTTGAAGGACTGCTATAATAAGATGTATAGCGAGACCAATCCTAATGGTACTCTTCCACGTTTGACTCGTCTTGACAACAACAAGAACAGCCGTGTCAGCGACGCATGGGTTGAGAACGGCAATTTCTTGAAGATTAGCAACATCCAGATTGGTTACACCTTCCCAAGACAATGGCTTGCTCCTCTTAACTTGACAAACGTACGTGCTTATTTCTCTATCCAGAACCTCTGCACCATTTCTCCTTATACTAAGTATGGTGATCCTGAGGTTGGTCAGGGTAGCGTTATCTACACCGGTCTTGACACTGGTCGTTACGCAAATCCACGTACCTATATGTTCGGTCTTAGTGTAACCTTTTAATTAATCAATAATTGTATTTATTATGAGAAATATAGCTAAATGTTTTGCAATGATGGGCTTGGCTTGCTTTGCCTTGACCTCATGCGATAACGATAAGTTCCTGGATGTGCCACATTACGACATCTTGGATATTGAATCACAGTTCTCGACGGACGATAATGCTCGTCTTGGCTTGAATGGAATTTATGCCTATAATCAAGGCAGCTCAGAAGATAATAACTGGGGCTTCAAGCCAAACCTGTTTACGGGTTCTCACCCTACGATGGATACCCAGTGTACAGGTTGGGATGTAAGGTTCCTCAATCAGACCTGGAATGATAAGGTAGGTGAATTAGGTGAGGGATGGTCTCATGCTTATGCAGCCATTGCTCGTGCCAACCTTTATTTGGCAGGTTTGGAGTCAGCAGACCAAATCAGTGATGAGGCTAAGCGCAAATGTGAGGGTGAGGCTCGTGCCCTTCGTGGTTATTTCTATTCATGGTTGGCTACCACCTTCGGACGTGTTCCTATGCTTCAGACAGGTGAGGACTTCAGCAATACCCCTGTAAAGGCAGCTGCTGAGACTTATGAGGAGATGTGGGACTTCATCATCGAAGACTTCTCCAAGGCTTCTGAACTTCTGGATTGGAAACCTGTCAATGACCAGTATGGTCGTTGTACCAAGGGTATGGCTAAGGCTTACTTGGCTGATGCCTATATGTGGAAGGCTTATCGCTGTCCTGAGGTTGCCAGCGATTGCTATGCAAAGGCTAAGAAGGAATTGAAGGACATCATTGACAGTGGCACTTACAAGTTGGTTCCTAACTTCGCTACCAACTGGGACCCTGCTGGATTCTGGAATGAGGAGTGTATCTGGGCTGAATGCTTGGATGAGGGTGCTCAGTGGAGCAGCTGGGGTAGCGACCGTACCATTGACAATTTCAACTCTAACATGATGAAGTGGTTCTGCGCTTGTCCTGAAAATGGTGGATGGGGTGCTGAATATCTCTCTTGGGAGTGGTACTCTTGTTATGAGCACGGTGATACTCGTCGTGATGCTTCTTGTGCTACAGGTGCAGTGCCTGAGGCTCAGCTTGCCAAGTATGGTATTGAGAAGTCTGATGTCGTATATGGTTACAACCCATACTTGAAGGATTCTCTCGGTATGAAGGATGCAGCTGGTCATGTTGTAAAGCCTTTCTTGAATACTGAAGGTGTACAGTCTGGTACTAAGACCATGCAGTTCCACTTTACCAATGGTGAGTTTGCTCCATCTATCTGGACTACCAAGTTCTGGCGTTCTGCTAAGGCTGATGGCAACTCTTGGGGTGGTCAGATGTGGGCTCCAACGATTGTTTATGGCAAGCGTTATTCTAATGTATTGCTCGACTATGCTGAATGCTGCTTCCGTACAGAGGGTGAGAATAGTGCTGCTGGTTGGGATGCTATCAACCAGATTCGTAACCGTGCTTGGGGTAACTTGGCTGTAGGTGAGAATTACGATAAGTATTTCGCTCATTATAACAATGTTTATTCTTTCAATGGAATGAATACCACGATGACTAAGTATCCTGTAGGCGTGACAACTACCACTGTTGCTGTGCCTGATGCCAAGGCTTACTATACCAAGCTTCAGGCTACTCCTAACCGTGTGGGTTACTCGCATACATCTCCAGCTTGGTTGGTAGCTGTGAACGAAGAGCGTCGTAAGGAGTTCAACTCTGAGTGGTGTCTCTGTCCTGATATGGTTAAGTCTGGTTACATCGAGGATCACATCAACTACAACTATCCTAAGGATGATGGTGGTGATGATTATGCAAACTATCCTTGGACCAAGCGTTCGTTCGACTTCAACATCCAGAAGATGGATATGCCAATCCCAAATACAGAGATTATGAAGAACCCTGCCTTGAAGCAGAATCCTGGTTATGAAGGTGATGGTGATGATGAAAAATAAAGTTTTGAATGGAAATCAGAAATTGTAAATACTTAGACATCATGAATAATAGGATTAAATTTTATTTTAAGTTCTAGGTTAAATAGTATAATTATGGAAGGAGTGTTTCGTGAGAAACGCTCCTTCTTTAGTTTTGTATGGCATTTTCAGTTAATCAAGGTTCTATCTCCATGATGTAACACTTAATAAAGCATTTGATACATATAGTTGTGCGTTGTTCGCTTTTTTCTTGTAACTTTGCAGCAATCCTAAAGAAGTAGTTAGGATGATAACTAAAGACAACATCAAATAACTAAACAATGAAAGCAAAATCTCTTTTTATCTCTTTGATTTGTTTGGCTCCTGCATCTTTGTGGGCGCAACTCCCATATCAAAATCCTGCACTCTCTGCACATGAGAGAGCCGTTGACTTGTGTGGTCGTCTTACCCTGGAAGAGAAAGCATCACTGATGCTCGATGATTCCCCTGCCATCCCACGCTTAGGCATCAAGCGATTCCAGTGGTGGAGCGAGGCTCTTCATGGCGTTGCCAACATGGGCGATGTCACCGTCTTCCCAGAACCTATCGGTATGGCGGCTTCATTCAATGAAGGCTTGGTGTTCAAGGTTTTCGATGCCACATCGGACGAGATGCGTGCCAAGTGGAATGAATTGCAGAAGAGTGGAGGGGACGTAACTCGCTTCCATGCCCTCTCTGTGTGGACTCCTAACGTGAATATCTTCCGTGACCCTCGATGGGGACGTGGACAGGAAACCTACGGTGAGGATCCTTATCTCACCAGTACGATGGGTTGTGCCGTAGTGCGTGGCTTGCAGGGACCTGAGACAACCAAGTATCGCAAGCTCTGGGCTTGTGCCAAGCACTATGCCATCCATAGCGGTCCAGAGTGGGCTCGACATACCGACAATATCTCTGACGTTTCACCTCGTGACCTTTGGGAAACCTATATGCCAGCCTTCAAGTCGCTGGTACAGGATGCTAAGGTGAGAGAGGTGATGTGTGCTTATCAGCGTTGGGATGATGAGCCTTGTTGTGGTAATACCCGTTTGCTCCAAAATATATTGCGCAATGAGTGGGGATTCAAGTATCTCGTGGTATCTGATTGTGGTGCTGTGACCGATTTCTTGGATAGCCATAAGGTATCCAGCAATGCCAAGAATGCCGCCACCAAGGGTGTGTTGGCTGGTACGGATGTGGAATGTGGATATAATTATATGTACAAGTCGGTGCCTGAGGCTGTGAAGTATGGCGCACTGACCGAGGCAGAGGTGGACAAGCATGTGATTCGTTTGTTAGAGGGTCGCTTCGACTTGGGTGAGATGGACGACAACAAAATCGTGTCTTGGTCAAGTATTCCATCTTCTGTGCTTTGTAGCAAGGCACATCGCCAGTTGTCGCTCGACATGGCACAGCAAACGATGACGCTGCTCCAGAATAACAATGAGGTGTTGCCTCTCAATAAAAAGGAAAAGAAGATTGCTTTTATAGGACCTAATGTGGATAACGAGCCGATGATGTGGGGTAACTATAATGGAACACCACGACAGACCATCACCATCCTGGATGGCATCAAGAGTCGTCTGAAGAAGAACCAGATTGTTTCCTTCAAGGGTTGCGACTTGGTTCGTGACCAGACCTTGGAGTCTTATTACGACCAGTGCTCGATGGATGGAAAGACGGGTTTCAAGGGCACTTTTTGGAACAATCGTGAGAGTGAGGGTAAACCAGTGACCATCACCTACGAGAAGAATCCGATTCAGGTTACCACTTACGGTCAGCATGCCTTTGCACCCAACGTGAAGTTGGTGGGATTCTCTGCCAAGTATGAGACGGTGTTCCGTCCAAAACAGACCTCTAAGGTGTTGCTTGATGTAGCTGGTTGTGGACATTATGAAGTCTATCTCAATGGCGAGAAGAAAGCGGAACACTCTATCTGGCGCACCACAGAGACGCGCATTGAGTTTGAGGGTGAGAAGGGCAAGGAATATCAAATCGAGGTTCGTTATGCCGAGATGCCTACCTATAATGCCGACATGAAGATAAACATCGGTCATGAGAATCCGATAGACTATACAGCTGCCATCAAGCAACTGAAGGATTGCGAGACCGTGGTATTCGTGGGCGGTATTGCTCCTCAATTGGAGGGCGAGGAAATGCCTGTAAGTCTCCCAGGTTTCAAGGGCGGCGACCGTACCGACATCGAGTTGCCACAGGTGCAGCGTGGTTTCTTGCAGGCATTGAAGAAGGCTGGCAAGAAGGTGGTATTCGTCAACTGCTCTGGTTCTGCCATGGCATTGACACCAGAAACAAAGAGTTGTGATGCCATCCTTCAGGCTTGGTATCCTGGTCAGGAAGGTGGTGAGGCTGTGGCTCGTGTGCTCTTCGGTGAGTACAATCCTGCGGGCAAGTTGCCTATCACTTTCTATCGTGACTCCAAGCAGTTGCCTGATTTCAAGGACTACAGCATGAAGGGCAGAACCTATCGCTATATGAACGATGCTCTCTTCCCATTCGGTTATGGTATGAGCTACACCTCTTTTAATATAGGAGAGGCTCAGTTGTCAAACAACATCTTGAAGAAGGGCGAGCAGATTAAGTTGACCATTCCTGTGAGCAATGTGGGCAAGAAGGATGGTACCGAGGTGGTGCAGGTCTACGTGAAAGACCCTACTGATGTCGATGGTCCATTGAAGAGCCTGAAGGCATATCAGCGTGTGGAGGTGAAGGCAGGAGCAACCGCGCAAGCCGTCATCACCCTGGACAGCAAAAACTTCGAACTCTTCGATGCCGCTACCAATACCGTCCGTGCCAAGGCAGGCGACTATGAGGTATATTATGGTAATAGCTCGGCTGACAAGGACTTGAAGAAAGTAAAGGTTACTCTTATGTAACATTTCACAAAGTATTTGTTACGTCAGATCGCTTCAAATCTTTTTTTTTCTTATAATTTTGTACCGACAATAACTTAAGACAGAAATACAATGAAAAAGAAACTATTAATCTTAGGAGTTATGCTCATGGGAATGATGAAGGTTTCGGCAGCTGTTGACCCAAACTTTCAGATTTATCTTTGTTTTGGACAATCTAATATGGAAGGCAATGCTGCCATAGAGGATGAGGACCGTACTGGCGTAGACCCTCGATTTGTCGCCATGTACGCCGTGGATGATGAGAGTGCGGGATGGAAGAAAGGCGAGTGGCATACAGCCGTTCCACCTCAGGCTCGTCCAAATACGGGTCTTACTCCAGTTGATTATTTTGGTAGAAAGATGGTGGCTAATCTGCCAGAGAATGTAAAAGTGGGAACCATCACTGTAGCTGTGGGAGGTGCCAGCATTGACCTATTTGACAAGCGTACATACAAGGCTTATCTCAAGAAACAGCCAGACTGGATGAAGGATTTTGCTTCAAAATATAATGGAAATCCATACGCTCGCCTCATAGAACTTGCCAAGATTGCCCAGAAGCAAGGTGTCATCAAGGGAATCCTCTTGCATCAAGGTGAAACCAATAATGGCGACCCAAACTGGCCAAATCGTGTAAAAACCGTTTACAACGATATTCTCAAGGACTTGAATCTTAAGGCAGAAGACGTGCCTTTGCTCGTGGGTGAAACTGTGCAGCAAGACCAAGGGGGCAAGTGCTGGGCGCACATTGCCGTGGTGGATGATATTGCCAAGACCATCCCTACTGCTCATGTGATTTCTTCCAAAGGCTGTCCACAGCGTGGCGATGGCTTGCATTTCGTGGCTGAGAGTTATCGTACGATGGGCAAGCGTTATGCCAATATGATGTTGTCCTTACTCGGTATCATCCCTGATGCCAACTATCCTCGTGTGGACAAGGAACATCGTGCTTACGTGAAGCTCCATGCTCCAGAGGCTAAGCAAGTTATCTTTGACATCTGCGGCAAGAAGTATCCAATGAAGAAAGATTTGGATGGCGACTGGTATGGCGTGTCTGATCCATTGGTAGTGGGATTCCACTACTATTTCCTCAATGTGGATGGTGTGCAGGTGGTAGATCCTGCAAGTGAAACCTATTTCGGTTGTTGTCGTGAGGCTGGTGGCTTGGAAGTGCCAGAGGGTGACGAGGGAAACTACTATCGTCCACAACAAGGTGTTGCCCAAGGTCAGGTGCGTTCTGTTTCTTACTATGCCGCATCTCAGGGAAAATTCCGTCGTGCAATGGTTTATACTCCAGCGGAATATGAAATCAATCCAACCAAGCGTTATCCTGTACTATACTTGCAGCATGGAATGGGAGAAGATGAGACGGGTTGGAGCCATCAGGGCTTGATGAACCATATCATGGACAATCTCATTGCAGAGGGGAAGGCTGAGCCTATGATTGTGGTGATGGAGAGTGGTGATGTGAAACAGCCTTTCGTTCCTCGTCCGGGCAAGAATGTAGATGAGGAGCGCAACCAATATGGTGCTTCTTTCTATGATGTCATCATCAAGGACTTGATACCTATGGTAGATAAAACCTTCCGTACCAAGACGGATAGGGATAATCGTGCTATGGCTGGCTTGTCATGGGGCGGTTGCCAGACTTTCAATACAGTATTGAACAATATGGACAAGTTCTCGGCTTTTGGTACTTTCAGCGGTGCCCTCTTCGGTGTAGATGTAAAGACCTGTTTCAATGGTGTGTTTGAAGATGCAGAGAAATATAACCAGCAGATTAAATATATGTTCATGGGTTGTGGCTCAGAGGAAAACTTTGGCACAGAGAAGATGGCGCAGCAGTTGAAGGACTTGGGCATCAAACTCGATGTCTATGTTTCTCCTGGCACTCATCATGAATGGCTCACTTGGCGTAGATGCCTTAAGGAATTTGTTCCACATTTGTTTAAGTAATACCATGACTTCTTATGAATGGATACAAAAAATATATAGTTAGATTGTTGTGTTTGTGTGGATTCCTGTTTGGGCATTCTGAGATGGATGCCCAAAATGGGAATCTGCCACAAGCCATCGAACCGTATTTCTCTTCACCAACACCTCAACCTGTGGCACCACATGCTGCTGGATTTATCCAGCGTTGGTTGCTCTTGGAGCCTATCAAGGTGGATGTCAAGTCTAACGTGGTGTTTACCGATAGTTATCTGCGAAAGGTTTTTGCTACGCAGTATTTCCCGAAACAACAGGAGATAGTTCCGAAGAATGGAGCTACGGTGAAGGTAGGGAAGGAAAAACTGAGATGGCATGCGTTAGATAGCAAACTCTATAATGTGAAGCTTTTCCGCTTCGCCACTTCCTTTGAGAAACCGAAGTATGGCGTTCTCTTCTGGGCAGTAACCATCATCGACTGTCCTGAGGAAATCCCAAATGTTCGCTTGGCTGTTGGTTCCAATGGGGCATCCATGTGGTGGCTCAATGGCGAGGAGGCTGTGATGTTAGAGGGAGATCGCCGCATGGTGAAGGATGATGTGATTTCCCGGAAACTCACGCTCAAGAAGGGACGTAACATCCTGAGAGGTGCTGTCATCAATGGTCCGGGCATGAGTGACTTCTGTCTGCGATTTATTGATGGACTGGGCAATCCTGTCAGAAATCTATCTGTTAATGTAAAGTAAGAGAAAACGCATGAGACATACTATATATATAGGTATTCTGAGTACAATCTTGGCTGCATCCGTAGATGAGGCTCAGGCGCAAGTGGGAGAACCTTTTATCCATGACCCTTCTACCATTGCGGAGTGTGATGGCAAGTATTATACCTTTGGTACGGGCGAAGGCGGACTCTGGTCGGCTGATGGTTGGACCTGGCAGAGTGGGGCTGTACGCCCTGGTCGTGGTGCGGCTCCTGATGTCTTGAAGATTGGCGACCGCTATTTGGTGGCATATAGTGCAACGGGTGGTGGACTGGGAGGAAGTCATGCAGGTGATGTATTGACGATGTGGAATAAGACGCTGGATCCTAAATCTCCAGATTTCAAATATACTACGCCTGTTGTGGTGGCTTCTTCTTTGGATGATGAAGATTGTGATGCCATTGACGCAGGTCTCTTGCTCGACCCAACGACTGGCAGACTCTGGTTGAGTTATGGTACCTATTTCGGTTTCATCCGACTGGTGGAACTCGACCCCAAGACTGGCAAGCGAGTGGAGGGCAATGAACCTATCAATATCGCCATCGACTGTGAGGCTACCGACTTGATCTATCGTGATGGCTGGTATTATCTCTTAGGCACCCATGGCACTTGTTGCGATGGACCTAATTCCACCTATAACATCGTGGTGGGTCGTTCTCGCCAGATAACAGGACCATACCTCGACAATGTGGGCAGAGATATGTTGCAGGGAGGAGGAAAAATGGTGATTGCTGCCAATCATCTGAAGACTGGTCCTGGTCATTTCGGCAGATATATCGTGGAAAAAGGTGTGGAAAAGATGTCCTTCCATTATGAGTCGGATTTTAAGCAAGGAGGCAGAAGTGTCTTGGCTATCCGTCCGTTGGTATGGAAGAATGGCTGGCCTGTGGCTGGTGATGAATTTCAAGAGGGTACATACGAGATAGAGTCGGAGCGCAGGGGCTATGCCTTGGAGATGGCGGTGGACTTCGTGAGAATGCAGCGAGACATCGAGCCTTTCTGGATTAAGCCAACCAAACCTCAGAAGGAAATCCAACCACAAACCTTGGAAGAGGTGGAGAAGGATTGGCCGAAGGGAGAGGTCAAGGTGAGAATGAACGACTATATGTTCCGTCCTCACCAGAAGTGGACGATTACGGCTGCTGGTAAGGGTGGCTATTTAGGTGGACCATATTACAAGATATGTATTGAGGGCACTACTCGTTGTCTGACAGCTACGGCGCAAGGGGATGTCATCGCCAAGCCTGAGTTTACAGGTGAGGATGCCCAACTCTGGCGCATCGACCAGTTGACCGATGGCACTTATCGCATCATGCCGAAGCGAGTGCCTGGTACAGACAAGTCGTTATCCTTGGTATCATTGGGCGATTGCACCCCAGCCTTGGCTCCCTTCGATTTCGAGAGTGATAACTCCAAGTGGAACCTAAAGATGAATCAATAAAGATATGATGGTTAGAAGAATCATAATCGCTTTTGCCCTAACTGTGCTCTCTTGCAGTGCAGCATTGGCACAGAATCCAATCATCAATGGTCAGTTTACGGCGGACCCGACCGCAAGGGTGTTCAATGGAAAAATGTATCTTTATCCTTCTCATGACATTCCGAGTCCGATAGAAAAACTGAAGTCGTGGTTCTGTATGCCAGATTACCATGTCTTCTCTTCCGAGAACCTAACGGATTGGGAAGACCATGGTGTCATCGTATCACAAGACAAGGTACCTTGGGTACAGGATGGGAGTTATACGATGTGGGCTCCCGACTGTGTATGTAAGGACGGCAAGTATTATTTCTATTTCCCTGCTGCTCCCAAGGGGGAGGAGAGGGGATTTGGTGTAGGTGTGGCTATTGCCGACCATCCCGAAGGTCCCTTTATGCCTATGTGGAAACCGATAGAGGGCATCCACGGCATAGACCCTTGTGTGCTCATCGACCATGATGGACAGGCATATATCTATTGGGCAGGTATGGGACTTCACATGGCTAAGTTGAAATCCAACATGATGGAACTTGCTTCTGAACCTCAGCCAGTGCAGGGATTGCCAGAAGGTTTTAAGGAAGGTCCTTTTGCCTTCGAGCGCAACGGCAAGTATTACTTCACCTTTCCTTGGGTGAGGGAGAAAGATGGTACGGAGACATTAGCATACGCCATGGCAGACCATCCGATGGGACCGTTTACTTTCAAGGGCATCATCATGGATGAGTCGCCAACGAAGTGTTGGACCAACCATCACTCCATCGTGGAATATCAGGGACAGTGGTATCTCTTCTATCATCACAACGACTATTCGCCGAATTTTGATAAGAATCGTTCGGTGCGCATCGACTCGCTCCATTTCAATGCAGATGGAACCATCCAAAAGGTAATTCCTACCTTGAGGGGCGTGGGTATCACCCCAGCTTGTTCTCGCATTCAAATAGACCGATATTCCGCTTTGAATGGCAAGGGCATCGGTATCGAGTATATAGATACGACCGATTATTTCAAAGGATGGAAGACGGTCTTTGCTCAGCCTCAGTCTTCCCTTATATATAATAAGGTGGAATTTGGCAAGGAGAAGGTGGAGCAGATCACCGTTCGTGCCAAGTCATCCAAGGGAGGAATGCTTGTGGTGAAGGCAGATGGTGCATCTGGCAAGGTTATCGCCAAGGTGAAGATTCCTAAAAGCCAAGCTTGGCAGGACATTCATGCCAAGGTTGTGAATGCGCCAATGGGTATTCATGCGTTGTATGTTACCTTGCAGCAAGGAGGTGATGTACAGGTGGATTGGCTCGGATTTGATGCCTTGCCTTGGGAGAAGGGTGCTTTTGAAACGCATCAATATCGTAACCTCTTCGTGGAAATGGGCTATAAACCAGCTGATGTGGACAAGAAACTCAAGGAGGTATTCCATGACGTGTTCTATGGTAAGAACAAGGTCTACTTTGAGGTAGGTGATTCGATGGGATATATCAGCGACATCAAGAACCATGATGTGCGTACCGAAGGTATGTCATACGGTATGATGATAGCTGTGCAAATGAACAAGAAAGACATCTTCGACCGCCTATGGCGATGGGGCAAGAAATATATGCAGCACCAAGAAGGACCTTGGGAGGGATATTTTGCCTGGAGTTGCAAGACCGATGGTACACGTAATGCACAAGGATCAGCATCTGATGGTGAACTCTATTACGTGACTTCCCTCATCTTTGCCTCCAACCGTTGGGGGAATGATACGGGCATCAACTATCTGAAGGAGGCGCAGCGCATCCTCAACTGTTCGATGCAGAAAGTGGGGATGGATAGGGTAACGCCTTTCATCCATCCTGTGCAGCAATTGATAACCTTTACTCCCGATAAGTGGGGTTCCCAGTTTACCGATCCTTCTTATCATGTACCTGCCTTCTATGAGGTTTGGGCAAAGTGGGCAAAGGATGGCAGAGCGCAGTTCTGGAAGGAGTGTGCCCAGAAGAGTCGTGAGTTCTTGCATAAATGCGTAAATGATAAGACAGGACTCACCCCCGATTACTGCCATTATGATGGCTCGTTGATGGGGACGACAGGCATCATAGGTGATGCTTTCCGATATGATTCTTGGCGTGTGCCGATGAACATCGCCTTGGATTATTCCTGGGCTTGCAAGGACAAGGGGTGGCAACTGCAATATGCCAATACTATTCAGAATTTCCTCTATAAGAAAGGCATTGATTCTTTTGTGGATCAATACAATGTGGATGGAACTGAGCTGAAAGACACCTTGCAGGCAGGTGATGGTCCGAAGGGCTTGCGCCATTCCATCGGTCTTGTTGCTACTGCTGCCGCTGCATCCCTCGTCTGTACGCATCAGAAGGGGCGTGAGTTTGTGGATAGATTGTGGAAAGCTCGCCATGAGCCTTATCAAGATGGCTACTTCGATGCTTATTACGATGGCTTGTTGCGCCTCTTTGCCTTCATGCACCTCAGTGGGCATTATCGGGTAATCGAACCATCTAATATAAATTAATTTATACTTAAAACCTATGAACAAGAAAATATTAGTAACGGCTTTGATGGGCATGATAGGTGGTTTGGCTATCGCCCAAAATATCAACATGCCTATCATCCAAACAAAGTATACGGCTGATCCTGCACCATACGTGCATAACGATACCGTATATCTCTATACAACCCATGACGAGGATGGGGCTGAGGGATTCAATATGAAGGACTGGTTGCTCTATACCTCTACCGATATGGTGAACTGGCAAGACCGTGGCGCTGTGGCTTCGCTCAAGGATTTTAAGTGGTTCAAGGGCGACAATGGTGCTTGGGCAGAACAGGTAGTGGAGCGCAATGGCAAGTGGTATATGTATTGCCCTATCCATGGACATGGCATCGGTGTGCTGGTGGCTGACTCTCCATACGGTCCATTCAAAGACCCTATTGGAAAACCTTTGGCTTGGGAGGGCGACTGGTTTGACATCGACCCTACCGTTTGGATAGATGATGATGGGCAGGCTTACATGTATTGGGGCAATCCAGAGTTGAAAGCTGTAAAACTGAATGAGGATATGATTTCTTATTCCGACTCCATCATCCACTTCCCTAAGATACAGGATTATCAAGAGGGACCTTGGTTCTATAAGCGAAATGGCAATTACTATATGGCTTTTGCTTCCACCTGTTGTCCAGAGGGAATCGGCTATGCCATGAGTAAGCACCCACTGGGCCCTTGGGAATATAAGGGGCATATCATGGACCATACCCCTCGCACTCGTGGCAATCATCCTGGCATCATCGACTATAAGGGCAAGAGCTATTGCTTCGGTTTGAACTATGACATCTTCCGCCTGAGGGAGAGTCGCCATGCCGAGCAACGTTCGGTATCTGTGGCAGAGATGACTTACAATGCAGATGGTACCATCCAACAGCTGCCATACTTCCAAGACTGTAAGTTGGAGCAGGTGGGCACCTTTGACCCTTATCGCCAAGTGGAGGCTGAGACCATGGCTTGGGGATATGGCTTGAAGACGGAACCTAAGAATCCTTGGGCGCAGACGAATCGTTGGAATCAGGTGGTGACCCACATCGATGAAGGAAAGTATATCATGCTGAAGGGAGTGAACTTCAAGAAGGGGGCTCGTAAGTTTGAGGTTTCAGCCTCTGCCCATCTTTATGGTGGAAGCATCGAGATTCGCTTGGATGGTGTGGATGGTAAGTGCATCGGTACAGTCAATGTCACCAACACCAAGGATGAATACAAGACTTTCTGGACGCAGGTGAGTCGTGTGATGGGTGTGCATGACCTCTACTTCGTGTTCAAGGGTGGCAGCATCCAAAAGCAGAATCTCTTTATTTGGGATTGGTGGAAGTTTACGGAGTAATTGAAGAAGAAGTTTGTATTTCTATAATAAGAATCATATAATTGATTGTGATAGAAATGAATGTTTTAGTTGGATTAATAAATATTAAGCAGTTTGGCAAGAGGGCACTTCCGGTAGTGCTTCTCTTGCCATTGTGTGTGAGTTCCTTTGCCCAAGAAGTATGGCAAAAAGCCTTTTCTTCTCCTAATGGAAAGATAGAATGGAGGGCTGAGGGCACAAGTAATAAGGTGCAGGCTTTCGACATCACTTATCGTGATGAACAGGGAAAAGTAGAGGTATTGAAGATAGCTGATTATGGCTTGTTGACCAAGGATGGCGGAGGTAAGGAACTTTTTTTGCAAGCCGTCTCTGAACCTCGCTTGTTGAAGGAACATTACCAGATGTTGCTTGGCAAGAAGAGTGAGTGCAGCAATGAAGCCAATGAAATCGTATATTCTTTTGTGGATAAGTTGCAGAGACCGATGCGTATGTTGGTGCGCCTCTATGATGATGGTGTGGCATTCAGATATGAACTGGATGGGCTTCTGCATACGGCAATCACCGAAGACAAAACGGTGTATCATGTAGTAGAGGGTACTCGTCGCTGGATACAGGAATGGACAGAAGCCTATGAAAACTTCTTTCCTCTGTCCACTACAGGAAAGGGCGGAAAGCAACATTGGGGCTATCCTGCTTTGATTCAAGCCAATGTTTCCCAAGCACAGCAAGGTCAACAGAAGGATGTCTTCGCCTTGATTACCGAAGCAGGCATCGAGCGTTACAACAGTGCTTCTTCCTTGAAGAATGAGCAGAATCCTGAGGATTACCATGTCTTTATGGATGAGAATCCACAACGCTATACGGGTGCTTGGCATTCTCCTTGGCGAGTGGTGATGATAGGAGGTTTGAAAGACCTGGTAGCATCTACCTTGGTAACAGATGTCAGTGCTCCTTGCCGTTTGGATGATACCTCATGGATTAAGCCAGGCAGTGTGAGTTGGATCTATTGGGCATATAACCATGGATCGAATGACTATCAGATCGTGAAGAAATACGTGGATATGGCGAAGACCCTGCATCTGCCATACGTCTTGATAGATGCAGAATGGGATGAGATGAAGAATGGCGGAACGATAGAGGATGCCATCCGATATGCTCACGAGAATGGGGTGAAGCCATTGGTATGGTATAATTCTTCTACAGCTTGGATCAAGGCATGGGGAGCACCGGGACCTCATGAAAAGTTGAATGCTCCAGAGAGTAGAGAGAAGGAATTCGCTTGGTTAGAGAAAATGGGTGTGGCAGGAGTGAAGATAGACTTCTTTGCTGGCGACAAGCAAGAGACGATGGAGTATTGCATCGACCTCTTGGAGTGTGCGGCTCGTCATCATCTCTTGGTCAACTTTCATGGAGCCACCATTCCTCGTGGTTGGCAGCGCACGTATCCCAACCTTCTGTCTACGGAGGGAGTCTATGGGGAAGAGTGGTATAACAACAAGCCAGTCTTGACCAATAAGGCTGCCTGCCATAATGCTACCTTGCCATTTACAAGAGGCATCGTCGGTTCGATGGATTATACTCCTTGTGCTTTCTCGGATTCTCAGCATCCACATATCACCACGAATGCCCATGAGTTGGCGTTGCCTGTCTTGTATGAGTCTGCCTTGACCCATTGGGCTGATAAGCCAGAGAGCTATCTTGCTCAACCCAAGGCAGTGCAAGATTTTATCTCGCAGTTGCCAACTACTTGGGATGAGACTTGTTTGCTCGGTGGTTATCCTGGAGAATATGTGGTGATGGCTCGTCGAAAGGGTAATACCTGGTATGTGGCAGGCATCAATGGAAAGGATGAGGTTCAGATGGTTTCATTAGGTAAGTCTTTCTTAGGAAAGTCAAACAAAGATGTGCTTCTTTTTGAGGATACAGGAAATGCAAAGAAGCCTTGGAAAATCACGAAACGTGGCATGAAGGCATTGCCTTCACAAATGAAGTTGTATCCTCGTGGAGGTTTCGTGATGGTATTGAAAGAAAAATAACAAACAATTTATAAGTGAAATAAAAATGATGTATAAGAAATATTTATTTGCTTCGGCTTTGTGTATGAATGTGGCTGTTGTGACGAATGCGCAGAATCCGATTATACAAACCCAGTTGACGACCGACCCAGCACCGATGGTGGATGGGGACACACTCTATGTCTATACGGGACATGATGAGGATAAGGCTGATTTCTTTTGGATGAATGAATGGCGTGTGTATTCCACCACCGATATGGTGAACTGGACAGATCATGGTTCACCTCTCGACCTCAGCTCTTTCTCGTGGGCAGATGACCGTGCTTGGGCTGCGCAAACCATCAAGCGTAATGGTAGATATTATTGGTATATTTGCGCACATTCCAAGTTGACGGGTGGCATGGCCATCGGTGTGGCTGTGAGCGATTCGCCTACAGGACCTTTCAAGGATGCGCTCGGCAAACCTCTCTTTGATAACGGCAGTTGGGATAATATCGATCCTACCGTTTGGATAGATGATGATGGACAGGCTTACCTCTACTGGGGCAATCCACATCTTTATTATGCCAAGTTGAATGAGGATATGATCAGTCTGAAGGGGGGAGTGGATCCTAAGGAAGCCATTGATGACAAGCGACAGGTGGGCAGAATCCACATGACGGTGGATGGCTTCGGTGCCCCTGATGTGGAGAACCGTGACTCTACCGTGAAGTATAAGGATAATTATACCGAGGGTCCTTGGTTTATGAAGAGAGGCAAGAACTATTATATGATTTATGCCGCCGGTGGTGTGCCTGAGCATATCGCTTACTCGATGAGCAAGAAGCCACTCGGACCATGGAAGTACCAGGGCAACATCATGCCATTGGAGAATACTGGTTCATTTACCAATCATTGTGGCGTGGTGGACTTCAAGGGTAAGTCTTACTTCTTCTATCATACAGGTAAGTTGGGTGGCGGATTCGGACGCAGTGTGGCTGTGGAGGAATTCAAATATAATGCCGATGGCACATTCCCTATCATCCATCATACCGAAGAAGGCGTAAAACCTATCGGTACGCTCAATCCTTATCAGCGCAACCAGGCTGAGACCATCGCTTACTCAAAGGGGGTGAAGGCTGAGCAGACGGACGAAACTGGTGTTTATATCTCCGAGATTCATACAGGTGATTATATTAAGGTACGTGAGGCTGACTTTGGTAATGCAGCTCCCGATGAGTTTGCCATCTCGGCAGCCTGCTCTTCGCTCGGTGGCTCGTTAGAGGTGCATCTCGACAAGATAGATGGCGAGTTGGTGGCTCAGATGGATATTACCAAGACTGGCGGTTGGGAAAAGTGGAAGACTTTCTCTACCATGATGCTGAAACCTGTAACAGGTAAGCATGATGTCTACTTCGTATTCAAGGGATTGAAGGGTAGCAAACTCTTCAACTTCGATTGGTGGAAGTTTGAGAAGAATTTTGAGAACCCTGTGCTGTGGGCGGACGTACCAGACCCTGACGTTATCCGTGTGGGCGACAACTTCTATATGGTCAGTACCACGATGCATCTGATGCCGGGTGCTCCCATCATGCGCTCCAAGGACTTGGTGAACTGGGAGACGGTGAACTATATCTTCCCAAAACTCACCGATTCTCCTAAATATGATATGAAGGAAGGTACAGCGTATGGGCGTGGGCAGTGGGCCACTTCCTTGAAATATCACAGAGGAAAGTTCTATGCCCTCTTTGCTCCGAACGACAATCCTGGTGGCGATACCTATATCTGTACGGCGGATAGCGCCGAGGGCAAGTGGACCATCCATAGCCGTTTGCGTCACTTCCATGATGCCTCTCTCTTCTTTGATGATGATGACAAGGCATACGTAGTGTATGGCACAGGCGACATCGTGCAGTTGAATGCCGACCTCACCGATGTGGTACCTGGTAGCCAACGCAAGCTCTTTGAACGTGATGCTGAGGAGACGGGATTGTTGGAGGGCTCTCGTATGATCAAGCATGACGGCAAGTATTATCTCCTGATGATCTCTGGTTATATCAAGGGGCATCCTCGCCGTGAGGTATGCTATCGTGCCGACCATATCTATGGACCTTATGAGAAGAAGGTAATCTTGGAGACAGAGTTTGCAGGCTTCGGAGGTGTAGGTCAGGGCACCATCGTGGATGCACCTGATGGCAAATGGTATGGCTTTATCTTCCAAGACCGTGGCGGTGTGGGTAGAGTGCCTACCCTTGAACCTTGCACTTGGAAGGACGGATGGCCTATCTTGGGTGATGAGAAGGGCAATGTACCGCTCAAGATGAGCAAACCTGTATTGGGATATAACGACAAGGCCATTGTGCATAGTGATGATTTCAACAAGGCTCAGCTCGACTTGCAGTGGCAGTGGAATCATAATCCAGTGGATGAGGCTTGGTCGCTCACCGAGCGCAAGGGTTATCTCCGCTTGAAGACTTCTCGCACGGCGCAGAATATCTTCATGGCTCCTAACACCTTGACCAACCGTATGGAAGGACCTACTTGCGAGGCTATCGTAAAAATGGATGTGAGCCAAATGAAGGATGGCGATGTGGCAGGCTTTGCTGCATTCCAAGGAGATGCGGGGCTTTTGTCAATCCTGAAGGATGGAAAGAAGGCGTTTGTGGTAGGTAGTAAGGATGCAGTGTCTCTTACTGATAAGGAAAAGTTAGTGACGGATGTGAAACATGAGGAAGTGTATCGTCAGATACTCAAGGCTAAGGTGGTATATTTAAAAATCAGTTGCGACTTCCGTGACCATAAAGACATCGCCACCTTCTCTTATAGTTTGGATGGTAAGAACTGGACGGAGGCTATCCGCGACTTCAAGATGAATTTCGACTATCGCCGCTTGTTCATGGGAACACGTTTCGCAATCTATAACTATGCGACCAAGAGCGTTGGTGGATACGTTGACGTAGATAGTTTTGGTTATTCCAAAGGGAAATAATCAACATTAAAGGTGAATTGATGGCATAAAGTTAGGTAAATGGAAATGTTTTTCTTAACTTTGTGCCATATTTCATAATATAACAGTTAGTAATAAATAATAAGATGAATCTAAAGAAAATTATTTTGGCTTCGATGGTGCTGGCTTTGATATCGCCGATTCAGATGATGGCAAAGAAAACGATACAAGATAACAGCTACCGTCTCTGGTATGAGGCACCAGCTAAGCATTGGTTGGAGGCCTTACCTATAGGAAATTCCCATTTGGGAGGTATGGTGTATGGAGGTACGATAGATGAGAACATCCAACTGAATGAGGAAACATTCTGGAGTGGTGGTCCTCATAGCAACAATAGCCAAAAGTCGCTTGCCTCTCTGCCTAAGGTGAGAGAACTCATATTTAGTGGCAAGGAAGAAGAAGCCGCAGCTCTTATCAACCAAGATTTTATTCCTGGTCCGCATGGTATGCGTTTCTTGCCAATGGCTAATTTGCATATCAAGATGAAGACCGATGGGGATGCTCAAACTCAAGAAAAGGTGACGTCTGTAGCTTCGTCACAGAGAAAAACTGAGCAATATGTAAGAGAATTGGATTTGCAAAAGGCGATTACGACCACTCGCTTTGTGCAGAATGGTGTGATGTATACTCGCACCACCTTTGCATCGCTTGCTGATGGCATTATCGTTTGCCATATCAAGAGCAACAAAAAGGGGGCTTTGGCTTTTGCTATGAGTCTTGATGCTCCTTTTGATTATATAGCGCAGGCTGATGTGAATCGTATTCTGCTCAAAGTGAAAGGGCAAGATCAAGAAGGCGTTCCTTCCGCCTTGACTGCTGAATGTGTGGCTCAGGTTTCTTCTGATGGTCAGGTGAGTGTGCAGAATGGAGCGCAGGCTCAGGGTGGCAAGGCGAGTGTTAGCTTGCAAAATGCCACGGAAGCTACCATCATTGTGAGTGCGGCTACTAACTTCGTGAATTATTACGATGTATCGGGCAATGCCGCCCAGCGCAATGCCTCTTATATAGATAAGGTGGAAGGCTTGGGGTATGTGCAGTTGGAGAAACGTCATGTGGAGGCTTACCAGAAGCAATTCAATACCGTGAAGTTGAGTCTCCCTACGGATGCCAATGCTCAGTTGCCAACCGACCAGCGACTGGATAAGTTTACGGGCAGCAAGGATATGGCGATGGTAGCATTGATGTTCAATTATGGTCGCTATCTTCTCATCTCTTCCTCCCAGCCAGGTGGTCAGGCTGCCAACTTGCAGGGGGTATGGAATAACAACAAGAATGCACCTTGGGACAGCAAGTATACCATCAACATCAATACAGAGATGAATTATTGGCCAGCTGAGGTGACTAATCTGAGCAATAATGCCCAGCCTCTGTATTCGTTGCTCAAGGATTTGAGTGAGACTGGTGCTACGACTGCCAGGGAAATGTATGGTTGTCGTGGATGGATGGCGCATCACAATACGGACATTTGGCGCATCGCTGGTCCGGTGGATGGTGCGCAGTGGGGCATGTTCCCGAATGGAGGTGCATGGCTCTCCACCCATCTTTGGCAGCATTATCTCTATACAGGCGACAAGGCATTCTTGCGCCAATGGTATCCTGTGCTGAAAGGTGCCGCTGAGTTCTATCTTGATTATATGCAGCCATTGCCTGGTACGTCATGGAGGGTGACGGTACCTTCGGTGAGTCCAGAACAAGGTCCTAAGGGAAAGAAAACGGCAGTATCGGCTGGTTGCACGATGGACAATCAAATAGCCTTCGATGCTCTTAGTAATGCAGTTCATGCTTCAGAAGTGTTAGGAGTGGATGAGGCTGAGCGTGGACAGATGAAGACTCTGCTCTCTCAGATTCCGCCGATGCAGATAGGCAAGTATGGACAGTTGCAAGAATGGCTGATAGATGCCGATGACCCGAAGAATGAGCATCGCCACATCTCTCATCTCTATGGCTTGTATCCATCCAATCAGATATCTCCATTCTCTCATCCGGAGCTTTTCCGTGCGGCTGCCAATACCTTGAATCAGCGTGGCGATATGGCTACGGGATGGAGTTTGGGATGGAAGACCAACTTTTGGGCGCGTATGTTGGATGGCAACCACGCCTTCAAGATTATCTGCAATATGCTCAAACTTTTGCCTGTATCGGATAATGAATGGGAGGCAAGTCGTCCAGATGGTCGTACCTATCCCAATCTCTTCGATGCGCACCCACCTTTCCAGATAGATGGTAACTTTGGTGTGACGGCAGGTATTGCCGAGATGCTCATCCAGAGCCATGATGGAGCCGTACATCTCTTGCCTGCCTTGCCTGATGCCTGGGCAGATGGCGAGGTGAGGGGACTCTGTGCTCGTGGAGGCTTTGTTGTGGACATGAAATGGCAGAACAAGCGATTGTCGTCAGCTGTGATCCGTTCTACTATAGGAGGAGTCCTTCGCATTCGCTCTTATGTTCCACTCAAAGCAAAGGGATTGCGAAAGGCTGAGGGAACTTGTGGTAATCTTTTGCTGCAGTCTGCTGTTGTAAAAGAAGCAATTGTACATCCGCATGTGGATGAGGGGATAAAAGCAAACATACCTCAGGTTTTTGAATATGATTTAGAAACGGAAGCTGGGCGCATTTATCGTCTTAAATAGCTTGCCTTTCCGTCTTATATTCCTACAAATACGTAGGAAATATCGATTTGTTGCCATAAAATACAGATTTGTCCACCTTTGTGTAGATAAAGTTTTGTATTTTTGTGGCAACTTTTTTAATATCTAAACAAAACGTATATGAATAAATTATTGTGGGCAACTTGTTGCTTGGCACTTTGGGGAAGTTCTTTGGCTTCTTCTGCGCAGAATGCTAAGACTTGGTCGGCAGATAACGGGAATGGTACTTATACGAATCCACTCTTCTATGATGAGTTCTCTGATCCTGATATCATCAGAGTGGGAGAGGATTATTACTTGGCAGGAACGACGATGCACAGTGTGCCAGGTCTTGTGGTCTTGCATTCCAAAGACTTGGTTAATTGGGAGTTCTCGTCTTATTGTTTCAATCGACTTGATGATTCCGATGATTTCAACCTCAGAAATGGGAAAGAGGCTTATGGACAAGGTATCTGGGCTCCTGCTATCCGCTATCATAATGGCAAGTTCTATATCTTTTCCAATATCAATGGACATGGTCTGCAAGTCTATATCTCGGATAGTGCCAAGGGACCTTGGAAGCACCAGAAAGTAAATGGCGACATCTATGACCTTTCTGTCCTTTTCGATGAAGATGGAAAGATATACGCTGTACATAAATATGGTAATGTGACGATAACTGAGTTGAAGCCTGATTTGAGTGGACCAGTAGAGGGCTCCAGTAGGGTGGTTATACCTGAAGGAAATGCGATGGGAGAGGGACATCATATCTATAAGATTAATGGTATGTACTATATCCTTTCTGCTGATTATTCTCCTATGGGCCGTATGCAGTGTGCCCGGAGTAAGAGCATTTGGGGACCTTATGAGACTTGTGTGATTAGTGAGCGCGAGTCCTATGGATATGCTGCGGGTTGGAGTGTTTCCAATATGGGAATCGGACGACCTGTGCCGGATGATGGTTTCCATTTTAAATCAAGTAAACCTCAAGATACTTGGTTGGGGTGTGCGACTATCCACCAAGGGGGCATCGTGCAATCTCCTGATGGTAAGTGGTGGGGAGTCTCTATGCAAGATTTTAATGCTGTGGGCCGTACCGTTTGTTTGTCTCCTATTACATGGGTGGATGGCTGGCCTTATTTTGGCTTGGAGAAAAACCTTGGGCGTTCTCCTCGAACTTGGTTTAAGCCAAATAATGAGGTGAAGAGTCCTATTGCACCCTATGATAGATGTGATGATTTCTCAGGCAAGATCTTTAAGCCTATATGGCAATGGAATCATAATCCAAATGATAAGATGTGGTCACTCAACAAGGAACGCAAGGGCTGGCTCCGTCTTCACTCTATGCCTGCTAAGCAGTTGCTTTGGGCTAAGAATTCACTCACGCAGCGTGCTATCGGACCTGTATCTTATGCTTCTGTGAAACTTGATGCTTCTCGTTTAAAAATAGGTGATGAGGCTGGTTTGGGAGCAATCAACATGCCTTATGCATCCTTAGGTGTTGTGAAGAGCAGCAAGGGATTGGCATTGAGATGCTATGATCAAAATTCGAATAAGGAAGTTGTCAAGTCTTTAGATAAAAAAGTGGTTTGGCTTCGTCTTTGGGGAGATTATGACAAGAGTCAATTGCAATATTCTTATTCCTTGGATGGAAAGAATTGGGAAAATATTGGTGAGCAGATGGTGTCTCCTTATCAATTGAAAACTTTCCAAGGAGTTCGTGTAGCACTTTATGCTTTTAATAAGAACGACCAGAATGGTGGTGTGGCCGACTTTGATGATTTCAAGGTAGAGGAGCCTATGGCGGATAGAACTGCCAATGTTCCAGTCGCTAAGATTGTGAAATTTTTTAATCTTGTTGATGGTAACTTAATGTTTGCTACCAAGCATGGCTTGATGCATAATTCTTGGAATAAAAAGGATATGAGTCAAGAGGTACAGTTCCTTGTAGAGGATAGAGGTGAAGGTAAGGTTGCGTTGAAATGTATTGATGGCAGATATGTATATGTTGCTGGTGCTGGACTTTCTGGTGATGTGCGCTTTACAGAAGATGCTAACAAGGCTGAGGAGTTTGTTTGGCAAGATATGTTGTATAATCGTTGTATGCTTCTCTCTTTGAAGACGCAGCGTTATGTAGGAAAGCATCCATTAGATGGCAGTCCTTATTCTGCCGATTTTCAAGGTGCAGATGCTGGCATGAATAATGGTTGCGTGTTTATTTGGGAGGAAGTGAAATAAAGAAAAGCCTTCTCTGGTCATCACGGAGAAGGCTTTTCTTTTATTCGAAGTAAAAAGTTAGTGCAATCATCTTGCTGTGCGCTTCCTTTGCTGATAAGGTATAAGGAAGCATGCTCTTATCTTTTACATTGTTTGCATGATTTTTATCGTATGTGTTCATCAGACCATACATGAACTTGAGTTCTGGTCTTAGCTTGAAGAATGGAAGGTAAAAGTCACAACCTAAACCTAACTCCAAGAATACGTCTGTTTTCTTGAGTTTTAAGTAATCGTCTTTGTTTCCGCTGAGGTTCATCATTGGGTTGATGCCTGCCATCACGTAAGGGCGATGGTTATTGAATCTTGGGGCGGCAAAAATCAAGTCGAAAGCTGATGATATATATGCTGTCTTCAATTCTTGTTTTACGTCTTCTTGAACTTTTCCTTCTTCTGGTGCAGTTTGATTTACTTTGTGGAAACTAATATGTCTTGTTCCAAAATACATTGTAGGTGCTATTCTTAATTGGAAATGCGTACTCAATCGGAATTCTCCCAGGACTCCTACTGTGAATCCTGGATCCCAGCGGTCTTGATCTACCGTCACGTTAGAGGCCACTTCGTTGCCATTGTCATCAAGATAAGAGATTTCGCCAGCATTGAGAAATTCTATGTCTTGTAGATGTGTGCCAACTAAGACTCCAAAGTGAAATGGGCGCAAGTCTGTATAAGGACGATTTTCGACCGTTCTTTCTTGAGCTGCAACTCTAATTGTTACCAGCAATGCTATTATGATGAGTATAAACTTCCTTTTCATATAATTTATAACGTGAATCTTTGTTTCTTATTGTGTGCCATTTTATTTCGATTTCGTATAAATTATGAAAAAAGTTATACCTAATTGTAGGTAGTATGAAAAATATTTCCTATCTTTGCATCGTTAAAAGTAGGTATTCTTCCTGACTAACGTTTGGTAGTTTCCCTAATGCATTATACAGAAACATTATTAACATTATAAAACATTATTATTATGGCTTACGTAATTGGTGACGATTGTATCGCTTGCGGTACATGTATTGATGAGTGTCCATCAGGTGCAATCTCTGAGGGCGAGAAGTATTCAATCAACCCAGATGTTTGCACAGAGTGTGGTACTTGTGCAGATGTTTGCCCTAACGAGGCAATCAGTCTTCCTTAATTATTAAGGATAGATACTTTTAGTTACATAAAACATTTGAGAGCGACTCGTAAGAGCCGCTCTTTTTTTATAAATATGCTTTATTTTGTAATATAATGTTCTCCCTTTTTTTTATGTCATTGCTTTTTTTATAAGCTATTTGGACTCGCTATTTTTATGCATAAAAAAGGCGTGTCAATTTTGACACGCCTCATTTATATAGTCATATTTATACTTCTTACTGTGCGGCTGTACCTTTCTCTATAGCATCCTTAGCATACTTGTTCTCTGGATCTATCTTCAAAAGCTTCTCCCAGTATGGCTTAGCTGCTTCGAAATCCTGCTTGTCATAGTTGTAGATGAAGCCCATATACTGATAAGCCTGCTTCAAGTAGCTTAACTCATCTGCATCGCATTGCTTTGCTTCCAACTCTGTGATTACTTCTTGGTATGCAGGGATTGCCTTTTCATCCATCTCATTCTGGAAGGCAGTATTACCTTGTTGAACTTTAGCAAATGCTTTCAAAGTTGGATATTTTTCAGCCAACTTTGCGTATACATCAATAGCCTTTTCGATATTCTCAGCCTTCTTTGCAGGATCTTTCTTTGCTTTATTGACATAAATCTCAGCAAGTTTCATGAAGTCTGTAGGAGCAGCCTGTGGATTCTTGTCCATGTATTGCTGGTTATATTCCAATGCCTTGTCCTCGTCACCCATGTCTTTGTATGCTTCAGAGATATACTGTAATGGCTTAGGGTCATCTGCTTTCATTTCCAAAGCTTTCTGATACTGAGCGATAGCCTCGTTATACTGTTTGTTTCCTGCCAATGCCAAGCCATAGTATGATACGATGCTTGCGTTCTTCTTGATGGAGTCAGTATTCATGACGATATTTGAGTGCTGCAAGGCAACATCATATTTCTTCAAATCTACTGCTGCACGCATTGCCAATACCTGCATGGCGGCATCCTTAGGGAACTTCTGGATTCCAGACTCACACAGACTCAATGTCTCTTCCTTCTTGTTCAAGATATAAGAAGTAAAAGCATACTCATAGTAAACATACTCTTCCAAAGTACTTGGTTTTGCCTTTGCAAAGTATTCGTATGCCTTCTCGTAGTTACCTGCGCTGAAGAAATTGTGGCCAGCTTCAGCCTCAATAGGGTAGTCTGGGTTGATGGCTCTCAATTGATCCAAAGCCTTAGCACTTGCATCTGGGTCAATCTTACGATATACATTTGAGTAGCTGATGTATCCTTGTGGATTTTTTGGATCCATTGTCATACATTGATTGTACCAAGATGCAGCTTCACCACCATTGTCTTGAAGGGCAGCAATATCACCTTTCAAGATATATGCATCACCATAGTTCTTGAATTTTGCGATTACACCGTCTGCTACCAAGTTTGCCTTGTCGTAGTCTTTGTTCATTGCAAGCAAGTTTCCCAATGCGATCAAAGCCTTAGGGTCTTTCTTGAATGTTTTCTGATACTCTTTGATTTCTTTCTCAAAGTCCTTTGAAGTGTTATTGCCTGCCTTCAAAGTAGTCTCTATTGGCTTCAACAAGTCTTTGTAGTTAACTTCCTGTGCCATTGCTGGAACTGATAATCCCATTATCAAAGCTCCTGCTACTAAATATTTAATTGCTTTCATAATTCAAACTTTTATATCATTTGTAATTTATGCTATTAGACGTTTGGGGCTTGTTGTGGTTTATTTTAATACAACTATTTAACGTCTATACATTATTTTTTAATATTTACTTTTTTTAAAGTAATGTCGCCTCTGTAAGGTAAGAGTCCCGTCTTAAACACGATGAGCTGTCCCGTTGGGTTTGTGATGTAGTTTGCAAAACTCCAAGGTAGTGCTTTGTGTGGGTCTACCACAATGGCATATAGTGTTCTTACGAATGGATATCTTCCATCAAGTAGATAAGCTTGATAAGGTTTCCAACTATTCATTGGTGTAGCCTTGTCTTTGATAGAAACCGAAACGACGTGAATATTCTTTTTAAAGGTGGTGTTGGTAGAATCTCTTTTATCGTTCAACCAATTAGAACCGATGACGCCAATAGAACCTGGGTTCTGGTCTACGTAATCAATAACTTGCTTACTTGTTTTGGCAGCCATAATGTTCTTACCAAATTTCTCTCCATGGAGCACTGAGTCTACAACAAAGTTTGTTGTAGCAGACCTTGTGTTGTCGAATACAACTTCAATGTCACCTCTTTTAGAACCAGGGATGATGTCACTCCATTTAGTAGCTTTTCCTGTTAATATGCTCTTGATTTCATTTACTGTGAAACAAGTGTCGTTGTTATTCTTGTTTACAATAAATGCCAATCCATCATAGCCGATAGGAAAAACGGAAGGAATCACATTGCTTTTGGATTTGAGATAAGCGATTTCACTATCTTTCAAAGCTCTTGTTGTAAATAAAAGCGTAGTCTTGAAATCTTTTATCATCTGTAGTCCTGTGACTTCATCTGAGTAAAGTGGTTTAAGGTGAGCTTTAGGATATTCAAACTCAAACTGACTTCTTTCTTCTTCGATGATAGGACTTAAACTTTCGTCAGCGACGAATTGAATCGTCCCTGACGTCGGTGTATCTGTTCTGCCATCTTTGGCTTTCTTCTGACCACAAGAGCCGAAGAAAGCCAAAGACAACATTGTTAATCCTATAAAAATATAAGATGTTCTTTTCATTCTATTACTGCAATCTAAATACAACTGGAACAGTATATTTAACACGAACGGTAGAACCATTCTGCTTACCAGGTGTCCATTTTGGCATGGATTTAACCACGCGTGTTGCTTCACGATCGAGTGATGGGTCAACCGAACGCAAAACCTTTACGTCTGAGATAGAACCATCTCTTTCAACGACGAAACCAACGATGACACGACCCTGGACGCCGTTCTCCTGTGCTACAACTGGATATTTTGTGTTGCTGCTGAGGAATGCGTTCAATGCGCCGGCACCACCAGGGAATGATGGCATCTCCTCTACAACTTCGAATACCTTGTTGCTAACCTCAGGTTTTGGAGCTGGTGGTGGAGGTGGAGCAGCGACAGCGATATCGTTTCTCACTGCTTCAACGGTACGGTCTTTAACACCTTCCTTGTTCTCATTACCAACTGCTACCTTTTCGTCCAACTGGTCCATCTGCTTTACTTGGTTTTCCTCTTTTACGAGTTCATCCTTCTTGATGACAGGTGCAGTAAACTTCTGAGTCTCACGAGCTACAGGTATCTCTTTCTTTTGTTCAACCTTTGGCTTGATTGGCTCAGGTTTCTTCTTTTCTTTCTTAGCCTGCTCTTGGAGTTTAGCTAACTCCATAGCTTCCATATAAGCTTGCTGTTCTTCAGCTTGTTTCTGTTCGATGACTTTCCAAGCCAAGAATCCACCCACGAGAGCTGCAGCAATGATCAAGATCAGAAGAGCCTTGATGTTTCGTCCAGAAGTACCCTTACGGAGCTGGTATGCACCATACTCCTTGTTCTTTCCGGCGAAAACCATTTCGACCCATTTAGGATCGTAAAGATCTATTTTTGCCATTTCTTTTCTTTTTTAAATTGTTAGTACTTCATCTTACATCTTAACGTTTTTAGACTCGAGAAGTTTCTCGTCGTCAGCGCTAATCTTATCGATGACATACGTACCAATGTTCAAAATCTGCATTTCATCGAGTGCGTCAACCATGTTCTTGTATGTAGCATTGTCAGTAGGTTTGATGACGATTGTAAGGGTAGGAATCTTACCATCCTTCAATTCACCAGCCTTCAACTTGCTCAGTTTCTTCTGATAAATGCTATCTGGATACATGTTTGGATTCTTAGAACGTTCCATGTTCAACTCTTTGACAGCGAGCGAGATTCTTTCTACTGGACGTGTACCATTCTCTGTAGCGTGCTCTCTCAAGACCTTACGGATACCTTCGTTACCCCATGTAGTTTCTTTGAGCCAAGATGGATCATCGTACTTAGGGATACCTGCTCCGTAGTAAATCTTGTTGTCAGCAGTAACGTAGAGTGTTACAGTCTCAGAAGCCTTAGCCTCGTTCTTCTGGTCATCTTGAGTGTTCTGGTCATTACTTGGCATAGTCAGCTCCATTGTCTGAGGTTTGCTCAAAGATGTACACAGCATGAAGAACGTGATAAGAAGCATGAGCATATCCACCATAGGCGTAAAGTCTACGCGGACATTCATTTTCTTTTGTTTGCTTTCTTTCTTAGCCATTTATTCGTCCCCCTGTTGTTTTAACTGTGTAATCATATAGTAATGACTCTCGTCCATATCCTGGAGTTCGTTCATCACTCTCTTAACTGTCTTATAAGGTGTAGAAGCATCTGCCTTGAGGGCAATCTTGATGTCTTCGTTAACGGTACGAGCGGCGTCAACCCACTGCTGGAACTCACTCATGCCACCCTTAATACTGTCGAGAGGAATACCTTTCGTCTGGAGATACTGTGGACGCTTAGAAGCGTTCATTGAGAGATATGTCTTCAAGTCGCTCATTGGTACACCGAATGTGCCCTCGCTCTTGAAAGTCTCAATCTGCTTTGGGTTCAAGTCAACACCGAAGTTGCTTGTCATAGAACTCAAAGTATTTCCTAACTGATCGGTATTATCAATACTCATAAATACTTGGCCTTCGCCGGTAGGTTTACCTGCGGCATCCTTTTCAGGACTTACCAAGATGGTCAAGACGCCATTCTCTGGAACCTTAATCTCAGACACTGATCCTGGTGTGTTTACTTTCACAGGCTCATTCTTTACGAATGTAGAGGTGAGCATGAAGAAAGTAAGAAGCAGGGTCATAACGTCTGACATTGGTGTCATATCGATCCAGACGTCACTCTTCTTAACTTTTACTTTACCCATAGCGATAAAATTTTAAAGGGTTAGCAAAAATTAAGCCTCGTCTGCGTGGTTAGCTTCGTATGTCTGAGCAATTGAGTAACCTACCTCGTCGAGTGCGTATGTCAACTTATCTACCTTGTTGGTGAATGTGTTGTAAGATACAACGGCACACCAAGATGTCAAGATACCGAATGCGGTGTTGATCAAAGCCTCAGAAATACCTACAGAAAGTGCTGCTGAGTCAGCGCCACCACCTTCACCCATGGCCTGGAATGACTTGATCATACCGGTTACAGTACCGAGAAGACCGGTCAATGTACCAAGTGTTACGATTGTAGCGATGATAGGCAAGTTCATTGTCAATGTTGGCATTTCCAACTGTGTTGCCTCTTCGTGAGCCTGCTGGATCTTAGCTACCTTCTGTGCCTTCTTCAAAGATGCGTTAGCACCGCTTTCCATTGACTTGTAAGCGTTCAAAGAAGCCAAAACAACGTTAGCTACAGTACCCTTCTGCTTGTTGCAGAGCTGCTCAGCCTTTGCGAAGTCGTTAGCGTTCAAAGCTGCC
>SAMEA104315437__coassemble_157_pt1 | contig 70036 bp, 68 predicted proteins | sample SAMEA104315437__metabat2_high_PE_043 | metagenome-assembled genome bin SAMEA104315437 (sample SAMEA104315437) | gut metagenome | biome: Monkey gut; feature: monkey-associated habitat; material: faeces | place: China | collected 2013 | reverse complement strand
TGGATTTTCAGTCCAGCGCATACACCAAGTCTGCCAAAGTTCCTTCTCTGAATCAAAAAGTGATTACTTCCTTAATTCGGGTGCAAAGGTACGAAGAGCTGATGCAGTCTTTTTGCGCTACGGAAATTATTTTCAATTTTTTCTCTAAAAATGCAAGATTATCGTTATTTTTTAGTAATATTGCACTCAAAAAACAACTTAAAGACTATCAAGTATGAAGCGAATCATCTTTTCACTGGCTATTCTTGCCATGGGAATGAAACTGCTGGCGCAGACTCCCGTTAGTTATTATCCTTTGAACAAGGCAAAGGACATCAATGTTGACACTCATCTCATTATTGAGTTTGACAGTGAGGTAAAGGCTGGAAACAAGGGAATCATAAGCATTATTGACAAGACTACCAGAAAGGTGGTTGACAGAATAGATATGAGCATACCTGCAGGACTTACCGAGGGACAGCCCAAGAATCCTGCTGCCATCTATACACCAGTGCCCTATATATATAAGGTGGGAAACATCACCAACCGAAACACTCGTCCTGGTACGCCATCAGGAGCCGCTAAAGAGGACAAGCAAAAGTATCAGAAGACCATCATTGGCGGCTTCTCGGATGCTTTCCACTTTTACCCTGTCATCTGTCATGGCAACAAGGCAACCATCTATTTGCATAACAACATGCTGGAGTATGGTCATGAGTATGAGGTTAGGATAGGGAAGGGAGTTATCGAGGGATGGAACGGAAAGAAAGGATGGACTTTCACCATTCGTTCAGCTGCGCCTTCCTTGGATAAAAACAGAATCATCGTTGCGGCAGATGGAAGTGGAGACTTCTCCACTCTACAAGGTGCCATGGACTGGATACCAGATTCTCTCCCTTCAGAAAATAATCGAAAAACAGTCTTTGTGAAGAACGGTGATTATGAGGAGCTGGTGTATTTCCGCAACAAGCGTTTTGTCACCATCGAGGGTGAGAGCATGGATGGGGTAGTGGTGCATTATCCCAACAATGAGGTGTTCAATCCCCATCCCATTGACATCAAAACCAATGAGCTGAAAGGAACTTTCCCTTCTCGACGTGCCGCTGTGGCTGCTGACAACTGTTCGGACATGATATTCAAAAACATTACCTTCAAAACTGATTGCAAGGGACAGGCTGAGGGATTCTTGCTCAATGGTGAGCGCAATTTCGCTGAGAATGTACATGTAATTGGTGACGGTGATGCCTTACAGGTAAATGGCTCTGCTTATTGGCTCAACTGCATCATAGATGGAGGAGGTGATACGGTTCTTGGGCGAGGACCGTCTTACTTCAACCATTGTACTATCAGCAGCTATGGTGCTTTCATGTGGATTCGCAACAAGAAGGAGAATCATGGCAACATCTTCAACGACTGTACCTTCAAGGCTTTGAGCCAGTATGCCGTGATAGCTCGCTTGCCTGACAACAAGGGCAAGAACTATCCCGATGCGGAGTGCGTGCTCTTGAATTGCACGCTCGATGGTGTTCCATCAGAGGGCTTTGGTCCTATCGCAGAATCTGCATCCACAGCCAAGCTTTTCGAGTTCAATAGCCATGACAAGGACGGCAAAAGCATAGACGTGAGCAATAGGGACAAGCATATAAGGCAGCTTGATGCTATCAAGGATGCAAAGCTGATAGGCAACTACTCTGATGCAAAGTGGGTATTGGGATGGTAAATGGATAAGTGTTAAAAAACGGATAATTTCAAAAATTATCTACTAATTTTATTGGATTTTCAGTTCTTTTTCATATCTTTGCACATAAATATCACTATAATGATATATAATAGCTTAATATAGGCTTATTATTCACTTAAATGATAGTTATCTATATGAAAGATTTATATGAATACTCAACGCCTGAGTTGGTGAGAATGCTCGGTTCTCGGTTTCGGGAATACAGGATGCGATGCAACTTAACCCAAAGAGAAGTGGCAGAGCAAACCGGCATAGGTATGACAACAATACATAAGTTTGAGAATGGATGTGCAAGAAACATATCCCTCTCAACCTTGATTCTCCTGCTGAAGGTCGTTGGGCAAATCAATGCCCTTGATGACTTAATGCCAGAGTTGCCAGATTCTCCTTATCTTATGAAGAAGGGGAACAAAAAAGTACAAAGAATCAGACATAGCTAAAATGCAGAGATTATGGTTAGAACTTTAAAAGTAATCCTTTGGGGTGAGGAAATTGGTAGGTTGGCATGGGATGATAACAGAAAAAACTCATACTTCACCTATAATCCAGACTTTGTGCGAAAGGGTATTGACATATCACCTTTATGGGCTTCCATTCACAACAACAGGGGACTCATGCCTATATGGGGAGAGGAAGAAAGGATTTATCAAAAGCTACCAGCTTTCCTGGCAGACTCTTTGCCTGATGCATGGGGTAACCAGTTGTTCGAACTCTGGAAACTGCAAAACCACCTATCAAACAGGGAAATATCTCCATTGGACAAGTTGTCTTTCATCGGAAAAAGGGGAATGGGTGCCTTGGAATTCATCCCTGAATATGAGAGAAACAAGAAATCGGAGAAGATAGATGTGAAATCATTGGTTGATCTCGCAGGGCGCATTTTTACCGAAAGAGAGGAAGCTCAAATCTTGCCAGAGGAATCCCTTACCATGCAGTCTCTCCTGGCAGTTGGAACGTCAGCAGGTGGCAGACAGCCAAAGGCTATCATTGCCATCAATCCCCAAAATGGCGAGATAAGAAGCGGTCAAATATCAGACCTTGAAGGATATGAGTACTATTTGCTGAAATTTGGGAATGCAGCCTACAACTCGGCAGAGCTTGAAATGACATTCTATGAGTTGGCCATAAAGGCAGGCATTAACATGATGCATTCTGAGCTGTTGACTGTAGATGGTAATAAACACTTTATGACCCAGAGATTTGATAGAGAGGGAGGACGAAAGCTTCATACCCAGACATTGGCAGCCATATATCCTGAGGCCAACAGCTATGAGGAGTTGGTTTCTGTTTGTAGGAGGCTTCATTTGCCTGAATCAGATTGCATAGAGGTTTATAGAAGAATGATTTTCAACGTATTGGCAAACAACACCGATGACCACAACAAGAACTTTTCCTTTGTCATGGACGAAAGAGGGAATTGGCGTTTATCACCGGCTTACGACATCACTTACATTCTCAACATGGGTGGATTCCAGCCAGCTGAAGACCACTGCATGTTTATCAGGGCAAAACTCAGAAATATCACGAAAGAGGATGTTCTTCAGTTTGCATCTGACAATGGAATCCGAAAGCCTGAGAGTATCATTAGGGAGGTGAGGGATTCATTGCTACAATTTAGAAAGGTAGCATTAAAAAATGAAGTGGATGATAAATGGATTGGCAGAGTAGAAACCACCATATTGTCCCACCTGAAAGAATGGGGTGAATATGAGGAAACTAGTTGCTCCCAAGTTGTTCAGATAAATGGGCACCAAGTAGGCAATGTACTTATGGAACAAGCTTATAAGGGTAACTACCACTTATATGCTAACATAGATGGAAATGAACGCAAATTTGTGATTGGCAAGAACAAGGAGGAATTTGCCGTCATTGAGAAATATGGCATGTCAAACCTTACAGAGAAGCAATTGCTGGGTATGGTCAAAAAAATCCTATGCTAATAATTGATGTGCCAAGACGGATTGCAGGCTAATACGTTGAACGTAGTTATTGTACAAAAATACCACAACTATTTTAAATTGTGGTACTTTTGTACGTATTTTTTAGGATAACCTTACAAGCATTAATCCTCCTTGACAATAGGGTATAGTTCTATAAACTCACCGTTATGAGACTGACCATCATTGATGAGAGCCGCAAACTTCTCTCCTACAGTATCGATGTCATGGAAACCAGGAAGAGCCATGTTTCCATTGAGGTCTGTCGTAGTAGGACCTGGATGCACACTAAAAATCTCCACAGGTATGTTCTTCTGCTTGAAGTCCATAGCCATCACGCCCATCATGGCATTTTGGGCAGCCTTGCTTGCTACATAGGCCAAAGGATGCCAATATTCACTGACCTCACTTGGTACAGTAATGTTGGCGATACGTCCCCTGTTCTGCTTAAGGACAGGTAACAAAGCCTGAGTGATGGCTAATGTACCATAATAGTTCACGTTTGTTGTTTCCATTACATTTTTCATGTCGGTATCCCAACTGGTCACAGACATATCACCAGGGATGCCTGCATTGTTCACCAAGAGGCTAACCATAGGATGTTGCTCGCTAATTTGCTTTCCAGCCTCCTTCACGCTATCCAAATCTGCAAGGTCAATCTTCACCCAACCAAGCACATGGATGCCAAAGCTCTTCAATTCGCTGATAGCAGCTGTTGCACGAGATTCATTGCGAGCACCAATGATGATGTCCCATCCACTGAGACCAAGATGCTTGCTGATACCAAAGCCAATACCTTTGTTGGCACCTGTTATAAATGCTGTCTTATTCATTATTTATATTCTTTTAATTATGATTCAATCTTTCTTTCCTCACCATTATGCTGTATGTTCCAGAAAGGAATACCTTTTGCATCGGTGAACTCTTTCATTCTCCATGCGCTCTTGAAGCCACTTGCCACAAAGTGCATCGGAACAAACAAGCCCACATGGAACTGTTCGATGAACTGCCTTGCACCACGTGTATAACCATTGCCAATGCGACCATCCACAGGGAACATCACGATGTCAAAGCTATCGGTTATCTTGTGGATGTCCTTCAGTTCACCCAAATATTGCTTCTCATCCCTCAATGGGTCAATCTCTCCAAACTCCATACTCCAGATGGTTCCGCCTTGATAATCATCCGTTAGGAATCGGGCATACCAATTGTTCAAGTCACCAGCATGGAAGATACGTTTGCCTGCCACCTCAACAATCCAAGACACGCCACTGTCATTGCTTCCCATGGCATGGACATTAACTAAAGAATCGCTCCACGTACTTCCCTTTACAAGCCAAACATCGGCATCATCCTTGTTGCATCTGTGATGTTTGAGAATGTCTTTAGAGAGAATATATATTAAAGAGGTATTAGGATATGTCCCTCTCCATTCAAATATATCTGGATTGAAGTGATCCTCATGAAAGTGGCTGACAAATACATACACCGGCTTGCCCTTGGATAAAAGGGTAGGGATGGCTCCTTCAGGATCCATCCAATAGTCAAACACACAAATGCAATCTTCTGATTCAAGTGCAAAGCAACTATGAAAAATATATGTGAGTATCATTACTTTTGGCTTTGCGATTTCTATTCCATTCTTCCATATTTCATCTCTTCGCCATCCTTGTCATACTGCTTGCGTTTACCAGTAGGTGACTCGGTGAGCGTAATTCGCACCACAGTTGTACGTGACAAAGAACGAGCGATGCTCTGATTAAAAGCATTCATATGATTGGGAAGGAAACGTCGGCAAATGAGTTCTAGTCCATGAATTTTCTCTTTGTCATTGGTTACAATCTCAGCCTTTCCAAAAGCAATGGCTGATTTGTATTGAAGAGTAAAACTTCCATCTTTTGGTCCAACAGTAGGGGTACAACGACCCACAGCAGAAAGACACACCTCTGGATGTGTCTTGATTGCTTCCATTTTCTTACCTTCCAAGGCACCATGGAAGTACCAGTTAACATCATCATCAGATGCAAGTGACAATGGCAAACCATATGCCTTGCCTGTAGCATCGGTAAAACTAACGGTAATGTAAGGAGCCTTGTGCATCAATTCCAACGCCCATTGGCTATCCATAGCTCTTGATTCTTTTCTCATATTATTTTTGTTTTTTACTTAACTTCTATCAACTTGCCTGTCTGTGAGTCAATAATATATCCATGCAGATTCACGTCCTTAGGCACCAAAGGATGATTGCGAATGGTATTCACCGTGTTTCTTACGGAATCTTCCGTGTCATGGAATCCCTCCAACCAGTGATCCAGGTCGATGCCGCAGAGACCGATGGTATCAATGACATCCTGATGGATGCCACGTTGGAGCATCAGTTCCTTCATTTGGACACCGTTCATGTGACAAGCTCCACAGTTGGAGTGGGCGATGACCATGATTTCCTCCACACCCAATTCGTAGATGGCAACCAAGAGGCTGCGCATGGCAGAGTCAAAAGGGCTGATGACCAGTCCACCTGCGTTCTTAATCAGCTTGGCATCGCCATTCTTCAAGCCCAGTGCTGCTGGTAAAAGCTCTGTAAGGCGAGTGTCCATACAGGAGAGGATGGCCAATTTCTTGTCAGGATACTTACTGGTAAGATACTTCTCATAGCCTTTGTTGGCTACAAACTCCTCGTTATATTTGATAATCTCTTCTATAATCATAATGCTATCATTTTAATCTGTTGTAATTGTCTTTATATTATTTTGATGGGTAACAGCTCAGTTCCACCAAGTTGCCATCTGGGTCACGTAGATAGATACTTTGCATCACACCTTGTGAGCCATGGCGCACAACTATGCCTTCTTCTATCTTGTAACCCTTGGATGTTATCTCATTTCTGACATTTTCCAAGTCATCATTCACTATAAGACAGAAATCCTGCGCTCCATACTCAGGGTTTTCCGCAGATGGTTGGAACTCTCCCTTTACGGTATGCAGGCTAATCTTGCCATGAGGAAAAAGCAAACTATGATGCCCATTTTGCTCTATATGCCTCATACCCAGAAGACCAACATAGAATCGAAGGCAAGCCTCCAAGTCTGCTGTGGTGATGACTAAATGGTCTATATTACTGATTCTCATTTTTCCAACTTATTATCATATTGCCAAACTGTTAGGATTAGTAAGGAAGTCATATATATTCATAATGACTATTCCCTCCTCAGTCTGATAGGTTGGTGTCGGTGTTCCCACGATGACATATTTCATAAAGCCATCCTTGATCCTAAGCAGAGAGTTCAATTCTTGCTTCATCTTCTCCTCCGTTGGCAAGGCATAGGCAGATTGAATGTAATATCTCTTAAAACCTTGGTTGCAGACAAAGTCAACCTCCAATGTAGCACGTTGGCGCTTGCCATCACTTCCGCTTGTCAGTATGGGTATCTGCCCAACATCAACAGACAATCCCCTTAATCTCAATTCATTGTAGATGGCATTCTCCAAAAGATGCGTAAATTCAGTCTGACGAAAATTGAGGCGAGCATTGCGCAGACCAAGGTCTGTGAAATAGTACTTCGAAGGCGTATCAATGTACTTCTTCCCCTTGATGTCATAGCGGATGGACTTCTCGATGAGGAAGGCATCTTGCATCAAATCCAGATAGGTTTTGATGGTATCCTTGGTAAGACAACTTTGCTTGATGGACTTAAAGCTGTTCTCCAATTTTGTTGGATTGGTAAGGCTTCCGATATTTGAAGCTACCAAACTAATCAATTCTTCCAAATCATCATCTTTCTGAATGTCATATCGCTCCTTGATATCCCTCACATAGGTATGTGTGAACAAGTTCTTGAGATAGTCCACCTTACGATCGGTCTCTTGCATGGCAACAACCTGTGGGAGCCCTCCGTATGTCAAATATTCTATGAGCAAACTTTCACGATTCCCCTCCTTTACCGTGATAAACTCCTGAAAGCTCAAAGGGGTGACACGAATTTCATCTCCTCGCCCCCTGAACTCCGTGATAACATCCTTGGACAAGAACTTGGCGTTGCTTCCTGTAACATATACATCAGCATTGGGAATCTTAAGATAGCTGTTGAGAACATCCTCAAACTCAGGAACAAGCTGAACTTCATCAAGAATGATGTAATACTGTTCTTTATCAACCAACTTGGAGTCGATGTAATTCAGCAGGGCATCTGGGTCACGTAACTCTGCATTACGTCTGTTCTCCAAATCCACCATGACAACATGGTCCTCCTTCACGCCGTGGCTGAGGAGATAATCATGAAAAATAGTAAAGAGCAAGTACGACTTTCCACATCGGCGCATACCTGTTATGACCTTGATCATTCCATTGCCCATACGGGCTATGATTCTATTGAGATGAATATTGCGTTCTATTTCCATATTTCTTCATTTTTGTATCATGATACACTTTTGACGAATGCAAAATTACTAATTTTATTTGATAAGACCCATTGAAATTCGATTTTTTTGTGATTTGTTACACTTTTGACGAAAGCGAATGAAGGTGAAGTATGCTTTTTCTGTAAATTTAGGCTAAATGATTTGCGTATTAACCCATATATTTGTACCTTTGCATATAAGATGGCAACAATGAATGAATACACGGAGATTTGGCAATTGCAGGATTCCATAACCACGGCTGTCAATGCCTGTGGCCACGGAATATGGGACTTGCATCCCACAGACTATGGCTTCCATATAGAGCTGAGTGAGCGTTTGGACGATGAGTCCGTGGCCGCCTTGTGCTGTCAATTGCCGTTGAACTCGGATTATGAGGGAAATGGCTCGAATGGGTCGGTTCTCAGCCTTTACAGGGAGTGATTTCAGCCCTCTCCTTTTTGCGATATAACCGTTGTTATGATAAATAGGGCTAAAAGGCAATCGGTGCAGTACTCACTCCACCAAAGACACTAGGAATCTTAAAATAGCGTTATTTTGCCATTAATGAATATGGGAAGCTTTGGTTAAAATAGTCAAATATTCAAAAGGAAACAAACAAAAAGTTGGTTTACTACCAATATATTTACTAACTTTGCACTAGAATGAGAAATGTTTTAGCAGACATACGGAATGTTCCAGTATCAAGTGCTACCATCGCCTCCCTCTATCCAGAGGTAAAGACAAAATGGAAAAAGATAGAACTGCTGGAAAAGGAGGGTGAAATCATCCGCCTCAGACGCAATTTATTCGTTGCTAATCCTGATGAAACTGGCATAAAGTTGTCATCTGGACTAATAGCCAACCATCTTCTTGCACCTTCATACGTCTCCATGAACACGGCACTCAGATATTATGGTCTCATACCAGAGGCCGTATATACCACACAGTCCATGACATTCAAGGCAGCCAGAACATACAACACCCCAATAGGAAACTTTAGCTATACGCATATTTCCAAGGAGAGCTATCCTATCGGGCTATCTCAAATCAAAGAAAATGGCTCAACCTATATCAAGGCAACACCAGAGAAGGCACTATGTGACCTCATTGCCAACACTTCTGGTATAAATCTTAGATACAAGAAAGATGCTCAATTATATCTGGAGGATGACATAAGATTTGATATGGATGCCTTTACAAAAATGGATAAGGACATCTTCCAAGAATATGCAAATGTTGGGGAAAAAGCATCATCAATCCTAACCATTCTCAAACTATTGGATAATTACAAACGAATATGAAAGAATTTAAACATATAAATCGCTGCCATTGGTGCAATCTGGGTAACCCCCTCTACGTGGAATACCACGACAAGGAATGGGGAGTGCCTGTACATAATGAGCGCAAACTGTTCGAGATGATCCTGCTTGAAGGGTTTCAGGCAGGACTCTCCTGGGAATGTGTGCTCAACAAGAGGGAGGCATTCAGGGAAGCGTTTGATGATTTCGACTATGAGAAGATTGCCCTGTATGATGATGAGAGGATTGAGCAGCTCACTTCCAATCCAGGTATCATACGCCACAAGTTGAAGATCAAGGCTGCCAAAACCAATGCCATCGTCTTCATTCAGATACAACAGGAGTATGGTTCATTCGACCAATACATCTGGCATTTCACAGAAGGGAAGATCATATATGAGAACCATCGAACCACCTCCCCTCTCTCCGACTCCATCTCCAAGGACATGAAGAAACGAGGGATGAAGTTTGTGGGCAGCACCATCATCTATTCCTACTTACAGGCAATTGGCATCATCAACTCGCATGAGGAATCTTGCTTCTTATATCATTCATAAGCAAGATTCCATTCCCGAATAATGACACAAATGACACTTTTCGGGAATAGACCAGATAACAATAAGAAAAAACATAATAAAGAGAAGATATGATTTCATTTGAAAGTGACTATAACAACGGCATGTTGCCTGAGATTTTAGAGAATCTCAGCAAGACGAATGATGACAAGACATCGGGCTATGGATTCGACCCATACAGCGAATCTGCCAAGAACAAGATACGCAAGGCGGTTGGCAATGAAGAGGCAGATGTATATTTTCTGGTTGGTGGCACACAGACCAACACCACAGTCATCGACTCCCTCCTCTTGGGATGCGAGGGAGTCATTTGTGTGGAGACTAGCCATATTGAGGTGCATGAATCGGGAGCAGTGGAAGCCTTCGGGCACAAAGTGCTCACCATCTCTTCTTCGGACAGCAAGTTGAAGGCAGAGGATTTGGTTGCTTATATGGAAACCTTCCTTGGTGACGAGACCCATCCTCACATGGTTCAACCAGGCATGGTATATATTTCCTTGCCAACGGAATTGGGCATGTTATACACCAAGCAAGAGCTTGCTGACCTCTACTCCACTTGCCGGAAATATCAGTTACGCCTCTTCATAGATGGTGCTCGATTGGGATATGGCTTGATGTCGAAGGCTTGCGATTACGATCTTCCATACGTGGCAAAGCATTGCGATGTGTTCTACATCGGAGGAACCAAGGTGGGTGCCATGTTTGGTGAAGCTGTGGTGTTCTCTGGGATGAAAGCTCCTAAGTACTTCTTTACCAACGTGAAGCGTCATGGTGCCTTGCTTGCCAAGGGAAGAATGCTTGGCATTCAGTTTGACACCCTCTTCACTGATGACTTATACTTCAAAATATCCAAGCATGCCATTGACATGGCTGCTGGTATCCGCAAGATATTTGCCAAGCACAACATTCCTCTGGCATACGATTCACCTACGAATCAACAGTTCGTCATCCTCTCACCTACCCTTTATCAAGCTCTATCAAAGCTGGTGGCCTTTGAGATTTGGGAGAAGAGGAACGAGCAAGAGATTGTCTGCCGCTTCGTAACCAGCTGGGCTACCAAGGAGGAGGAACTGGAGGAATTGGACAAGGCTATCGTTAAATGTTTGTCTTGATTAGCAATGACAGAATAACACATAAAGGCATGAAAGAGAAAATTCTACAGATGTTGGATGACTTAGGCATTGTTTATCAGCTATTGGAACATGCCCCCATCATGACCATGGAGGAAGGCTTGTCAATTGCCAAGCAACTGGACATCAAGCCTTGCAAGAATCTATTTCTGGTTGATAAGCAAGGGCAATATTACCTGCTTCTGCTTGACGGTGACAAGAAGTTCAAGGCAAAAATCATTTCCAGTCAAATTGGATGCAGCCATCTTTCTTTTGGAACTCCAGAAGATTTGAAAGCATTACTTGGGACTCAGCCGGGAGCTGTAAGCATCCTGGGACTGGCAAATGACACCGAAAGCAAAGTACGCCTGCTGATAGACAAGGACGTGTTGGCAGAAGAATATATCGGTTGCCATCCTTGCACCAATGCCGCTAGTGTCAAGCTAAAAGTATCAGACTTGCTTCAAGTTTTACTGCCACATATAGGGCATTCATCCTTTTACACGGTAGAGATATAAAAAGCAATGCTTCGGTCATTAAACATAAAAAACGCTGGAACATTCAAGTCGATGGTCTTAAAAGTTCCAGCGTTTTGAGAATTTCAAGATAGTTTTTCTCTTACCAATCAAGCAAGCCCCGACAAATCGATCTTATAGTTTGTTGGAAGAGCCTGTTCCTTCTCAATGAACATCAGCATATAGATAGGCAGATAGGTAATCTTGCCCACCTGCTTCACATTATCATTGCATAACACGTATGCCTTCGGTATCTGATAGGTGGTGGAGTTCATTACATTGGACAAGGCCTTGTGGCGTTCATAGTCCTTGCCAGACTTCACTTCGAGAGGAAGTACATTTCCGTCTTGCTCTATGATGAAATCCAATTCTCCCTGGCGTTTGTTATTATAATAATAAAGATTGAAGCCATGTGCATGAAGTTCCTGGGCAACGGCATTCTCATAGACCGAGCCAAAGTTGATGGATGGCTCATTCTCCAATATCTTCAGTTGGATGCCATCCGCATAGAGGCCGGCCAGCAAGCCAATGTCGCTTAAGAACAGTTTGAACAAGTTTCGGGAGCTGGAGAGAATCAATGGGACTGTTGGTTCCTCCACGTTATATACAGGAAGGGCAACGCCAGCATCTTTTAACCACAAGAAACTATTCTCATAACGTGAGAATTTCATGTTCTCATTGAGATTCTTGAGGATGAATCGCTTGTTCTTGGCATCCAGCTCTGCAGGAATCCTGTCAAATATCTCCTCTATATAGAGCTTATGGTTTGGATCATACTTGGCGATGTCTTGCTTATAAAGGTGAATGATGGACTGCTGCTCTCTCATCACCACTTGCAGGTTGTTCGTGTCGAGATACTTTTCCACTGCGGCAGGCATACCTCCCACTATAAGATAAAGACGGAAGACCTCCATCATTTTTTGATGCACAAAACTGTCCACGGCAGTAGAAGTCTCGAAATTCTTTCTCAATACACCGATGACATTCTCATTGATGCCAATGGCAGAGGCAAACTCTTCCAAGTCAAGTGGAAACATTTCTTTTACAGAAAGATAACCCACTGGTGCCGAGCGCAAGTTTTTCAATTCCACACCAAGCAGGGAACCACTGAGGATATAGCGATACCTCCCCTCCTCCACCAAGAACTTGATGGCGGTGACAATTTCTGGGCATTCCTGTACTTCGTCGAAGAATATCAGCGTCTCGCCAGGAACCAATGGCTGTTTGGATACAGTTGACAGACGGAGAAGTATCTCCTTGCAGTTTCTTGGCACACTGAACACACTTGCCAAATCAGGGTTGTCAATGAAGTTGATCTCCACAAAATTCTTGAAATGCTCATGTCCAAACTGACGGATAGAAAATGTCTTTCCTATCTGTCTGGCTCCTGTAAGGAGCAAAGCCTTCTTATCGTTCAGAAAGAAGTCTTGTAAATACCTGTCTATCTTACGTTTAATCATATTATGTCCGCTTTTCCAATAACAAACGAGCAATCTTTGTCCGTTTTTCCAAGGCAAATTTACTACTTTTTGTCCGCTTTTCCAAGGTTTTTCATCTATATTTTGTCCGTTTTTCCAATAACAAACATTTTTTAACAAAAATGTTTCTTGCTACGCAGAAAGACTGCATAGTGTCTATATACCTTTGCACCCGAAATTAAGAACAAAGGAAACAAGGTGGTCAAGGAAGGCTTACTACATTCATGAATCGAGCCGACCGTTTATAGTCGGCACTTAATAGCTGTAGCTTTCCAATTACCATCTCTTCCTTTATATGGCTGCGGTAGTTCAGCGTGGTTGAGCAAATATTCATAGTGATGGAATTTCACCATTAGGTGTACAGACAACCATCACTTACTTCCATGATACGATATGGTGTCACAGGTTCGACTCCTGTCCGCAGCCCCAAGAATAAACATAGGTCAAGGGAGGCTTACTTCTTCGGTATCAGATTCCGGTTCTGAATGGCTTTCAGTCTCCCCATTACCTTATTAAATATATAGAAGATATGGACAACAAGAATTTATTGATGGTTGCTTTGAGATACAATGCCATGTATCTGGACATCAAAAAGGAAGGCATTGACATGACTTCTTCCATTACCCCTGCCGTATATTCATTCACTGAAAGGATGAAGGAGAACGGATTCTACCTGAGTGAGGAACTGCTTCACGCACTCTGCCAGGTGGAAGTGGGAAAATTGGCAGACATGGTTGCCATCATCGAGGAAGTAAGAGGAATCCATCTCAACTGGACATCACTTGTGAAGGGATGGGATGTTCCCACAGGCGAGAGCAGAGTTGATCACTTCATCACCTGGATCGTCAACCTTTTTGGCAAGGATGCCAACATCAAAGGGACACTGCTTCCATGTGGTCACTTGATTCCAGAGGGTACATTCCCTTTGGAAAGATACAATGGCTGTCCTTATTGTGGCAAGCCATTCACTCTGTCCAAGGACGTGTTCAAGAGACAAGGAAGTAAATTGAAGGAGCTTCGCCTGTTTACGGAAGAGGATATGAAGCACATCTTTACTTCGCTCCTTTCCTCTCCCACTCCGCTGGATGCCACAGCAAAAGACTCTTTGAAAATGTTGCTTGCCATATATAACTTGCCAGAAGATATAGAAATCGGGATGAAGGAGACCATTATGCTTGTCATGCACCAGCTCATAGAAAAGGGAGAAGGGGAATCAGCCATGAGATACATCAAGACCCCTACCGACATCATGCGCTACCTCTGGTATGAGAAAACTGGCTACGTACAGATTATAGAGCCTTCCGTTCTTGAAAGAAATGCCAGGAGACTGGGGCATCATATTTGTCCCATGTGCGACAAGAGCTTGTCTTACGAGGAAAGAATGAAAAGCAGCTTGAAACTCAAATTCGACAGAAAGACCTGCAAGATGGTGTCCTCTTGGATGAATGCCTTGCCGCTTTCTGCCACTGCCGCCTCCGAGAACATGAACCCCAAGCGTGGCATGTGGGTAAGGTTCATCCGAGCCCTTCGCATGGCAGAGTATGCCAAGAGAAAGGGATTTGAGCATCTGGCAGAGATCTTGGATGTGTTCTACAACCAAAGCTACTCCACATGGCAAGGGAACGTGGATAAGGCTCGCATTGCCAATGGCCCTGATAGGGCATTGAGCATTCTTCAGAAACGACCTGGTGCCTTCGCACGCTGTCTGTTCGCCACCATGTTGCGATTTGGAGCAGATGAGACCTTGGAGGCTTTTGACCAGATAGCAGACCAACTTCCAGCACGCTTGCTCATTTCCTTGGGCAATGCGGCAGAGATATATTTTGACAAAAGGGAAGTTCGCTCTGTTAGCACCATCACTGGAAGCAGAAAGGTCATTGGCAAGAACATGCTTCTGGCTCTCTACAGTAATGATGAGCTCAAAAGTATGGTGGAGAAAGTGGAGGGAATCTACAAGAAATCCATGTACCGCCGATTCAAGGCACAGGCTACAGATAGCAAGTATATCTATATTGCCCCTGAGCTTTACGACATTCCAGTAGGTGTGGGTGACCGTACTACCACCATCCAGGATAGTAGCATGGCACTCATGGGAACCAAGTTCCACGTAGAGGGGGATTACGTTAGACTTTTCCTCCAATGGGGAAAAGGACTTCATGCACAATACTTGGACATGGATTTAAGTTGCAGAATCACCTATCCAGATGAGAAAACCGAGGAATGTGCCTATTATAACCTCACTTGCACTGGTGCCAAGCACTCTGGCGACATCAGGGCTATTCCTGAAATGGTGGGAACGGCTGAGTATGTAGAGCTTTCCTTGCCTGAACTGGAGGAAGCAGGGGCGGTATATGCCGTCTTTACCTGCAATGCCTATTCCTGTGGAAGTCTGTCACCCAACCTCATGGTGGGTTGGATGAACTCCGAGAATGAGATGAAAATCTCTGAGAAAAGTGGAGTTGCCTACGACCCTTCTTGCGTTCAGCACATGGTGAGGGTGGCAGACAACAACCTCAGCAAGGGACTTGTCTTCGGTGTGTTGGACATCAGAAAACGAGAAATCATCTGGTTGGAGATGCCTTTCATGGGGCAGACACTTCATTCGCTCTCCACATTGAACATCGAGGCTATGTTGGAGAGATTGAAGCAAAAACTCAAATTGGGTGAACTCCTCAAAATGAAGGCAGACGCCCAGGGCTTGGAGGTGGTAGAGGACGCATCTCTGGCTGATGAGCAATACACCTATGAATGGGCATTAAATCCTACGGAAGTAAATAAACTTTTATTCTGAGCAAAAGATTTACACACTTCTGCTGTAACTTTGCTCCTAAAAACAAAACTTTGAGAAAATGAAGACTTTAGATCATCATAACGTGAAGATATTCACGGACAACATAGAGGAATCTGCCTTGGAGCAGATCAAGCAGCTCATGGAAGTGGACGTATTCAAGGACTGCAAGGTAAGAATCATGCCGGATGTCCACGCTGGCGCAGGGTGCGTCATCGGCTTCACAGGTGACCTGGGAGACAAGGTCATCCCAAACATCGTGGGTGTGGACATCGGTTGCGGCATGATTGTCCAGCCTTTCATGTGCGCAAAGCCCATTGACTACCATCGGCTCAACGAGTTCATCATGCAGATGATTCCATCGGGAAGGGAAGTGAGAAGTGACAAGACCGCTACACTCACGGAGGTCTGCATGGATGGCTACAGAAAGGCCAAGGAAATGGTCAAGCAGCTCCATTGCATCAGAGACATCAAGGATTCCAAGCGTCTATACAAGAGCATCGGAACCTTGGGTGGAGGTAATCACTTCATTGAGATAGACAAGGATGAGGAAGGACTCTATTACATCGTGGTTCACACGGGTAGCCGTAATCTTGGAAAGCAGGTGGCAGAGATATATCAATCGCTCGCTATCAAGAACCAGAGTGGATGGGACAAGCTCATGATCCAGCAGAAGGAATTAATCGCTGAATACAAGGCTACTGGAAGGAAGGCGGAGATACAGGATGCCATCAGAGCCTTGCACCAGAACTTCGTGATGCGTAAGCCACCTATCCCAGTGGCACTTTGTTACCTACAGGGTGAGTCAAGGGAAGAATACCTTCACGACATGCGCATCTGTCAGGAATGGGCAAAGATTAACAGACGCATGATAGCGCATCTATTGGTGAAGCACTTACAGGAGCAAGGTTGCATAGAGGAAGACTGCGAGACATTGGAAAAGAATGTCTTTGAGAGTGTTCACAACTACATAGGCGATGACAACATCATACGCAAGGGTTCCATCTCTGCCAGAAAGGGTGAGAAGTGCATCATTCCTCTGAATATGCGCGATGGTTCGCTGATATGCGTGGGAAAAGGAAATGAGGACTGGAACTTCTCGGCTCCTCATGGAGCAGGAAGAAGACTAAGCCGAAAGAGCGCCTTCGAGCAAATTCTATTGGAAGACTTCAAGCACTCCATGGAAGGAATCTACAGTGAGACTGTCAATGAGAACACGAAGGACGAGTCACCTATGGCATACAAACCTTCCGAGGAGATTATTGCCAATATCCATGACACAGTGGAGATACATAACATCATCAAGCCTACATTCAACTTCAAGGCTGCCATGTAAAGAGAATATATGATAAAGAACAATCGGGGGAATAAGATAAAAGCAGTTCTTCTGATTGTGCTTTCATCATTACTTACAAGTAAAGAAAAACTTAAAATGAACATACATCACAAACATAGAATTGACGAGGACGATATAGGAAAAATTGTATCGAGAATAGAACATGCCTTTTCTGATTCCAAGATAAATGAATCAAGAAAAGAGTATAACATCAAGACTCTGAAGATGCTGATGGAAGTATGTGAAAAGCACCCAGAGCTTCGGTTAGGACAAATATTAGTAAACATCGAAAGTGTCAACAAATGTCCAATAGATCCTTTTTATGAGGAGCCTATTGACATGTATGAGAGGTTTCATAAGGCATTGGTAAGACTTCACGACCTTTGATACCAAAGCTAAAATTTTATCTTTTTGCATCTTACTGCATTATCAGGGGGAAAATATCACTGCGTTGTTTGAGAAAAATAGGCAGTAAGCAAAAATTTTACACACCTATATACTACCTTTGCACCTATAAAAGAAGAAAACAAATAGTAATTATGATAAAGGAAGACATCAAAAAACAAATAGAATCACTTATAAAAATGATTGGTGAAGGCATCTGGGAGAAAGAAGACATATTTTCTCTTGCACTTTTAAGCAGCATAGCTGGCGAAAGCATTTTTCTTTTAGGTCCTCCTGGAACTGGAAAGAGTATGATTGCTCGAAGGCTCAAAGAAGTTTTTGCAGAAAAGAAGCAATTTGAATATCTGATATCAAGATTCTCTACTCCTATAGGGCACAAAACGAAGCGTATAAATTAGAGTAGTTGTAAAAATGATAGAAGTCGGTGAATGATAGAGAGTTAGAGAGATAGAGGAAAATATGGGGTGCAAAACGAAACGTTTACATAGCTTTAATTTTGCTTTAATTTTAGAGGATGATGAAGAGGTGTAAGTTTACATTTGCTTTACATTTGGTTTACATGGGTGGAAATGATTAAAGCGACTGGATGATGTGGCTAATGGTTCATGGTGAAATGGTACTCGATTCATGATGATATATATGGGAGGTTCATCATGAGATATTGCGAGATTCATGGTGAGATGCAGGGGTGTTCACTGTGAGATATTGAGGCAATTTATTATGAGATATTGGGATGATTCTTGATGGTATTTCTCGGTGATGAGATGGAGACGATTTGAGGGGCAAATGAGGGCTTCTGTGGGCTTCTTTGTTGGTGGATGGGCAATTATGAGGGAACTAGGTGTAGAGCGGCTTACGAGCCGCTTTTATTATGCCCTTTCGAGGGGCTGTGATTTGAGTGCGTGATGATGGCGAATATTGGGCGTTTAGGAATATTTAAGATGCAAAAATATTCCATATAATGATTATTTGGTATATTTGCAAGTGAATTGGTAATAACGTTAATAAGGATAGATTATAGCTAAAGTGATACATGTACACCTCATGGTGGGCAAGCACCAGGGGCTGAAGGACTTCTATTTTTCCTCTATCTCTGCCGTGTATAGCGTGCTGACGGCTGAGGAGGTGGGTGCAAGTAAGAGTTATCTGCTACACGCAGGGCTTGGTGGAAACGGCACGGTGATGACGAAACGTGCTGTAATTAAGCAAGCTACGCTCATTTCGGGTGGGCGTGGAGACTGTGATTCGGGCGAGGCTTAGAAGGCATTAGAAGGCGATTTTTAGGGCTTTCGTGGGCGGTTTTAAGGGCTTGCGAGAGCTGGCAGTGACAAGGGAGCTTTGTGGCTCCCTTTTTTCGTGCCTTCTGGTACGGCTGAAGGCGTGATCTTAGGTAAACAGAATGGTGGTTTTGTGGATGGATGCTGGAGGTGTTTTTGGGGGTGGTTTTTGGGAGTGGCTCATGGTGACTTATTGGGATGGCGCATGTTGATTTTCGGGATGATTCTTAGTGATATTTTGGGTGTTTCTTGGTGGCTTTACGGATAGCTTTCGGATGATATTCGGACGGTCTTAGAATGACTTTCGAGAGGCTTCAGGATGGGTGGAAAAATGGACGATATATTGTCGATTTTGGCAACTGGAGGGACAGGTGGAGGGACAAAGTGGAGGGACATTTTCAAAAAAGTGGAGGGACAAATGTGGGGTCTGCGGCATACAAGAGCCTGAAAGGGGAAAAATACCCCTTTTGTTGCTTTTTCTGCCGAAAACTTACCCTTGCGGAGCAAAGGTTTTGTGCAATTACACCTTATTATATATAGTATATGGGGGATTTGGGGGCTGCTATTGGGCGGATGTATGGGGAGGGGGGAAGAATCCAGGTGCTTGGTGAGGATGGGGAACGAGCGAAGGGCATTAGGACGATGTTGGGATGACGTTCTAATGCCCTTCGAGGGATATGGGGGAATGTGTGGGAGTTATGGGGGCAATATATGGGAGGGGTATTCGATGGCACGACCTAACCTTTCATTATTCGAGGCGGATGATGCCACGCACCAGGGCTATGGCATGGAGGTGGGACAGCGAAAGCTCGAAGGGTGGATAGCACTCATTGTCGGATACGAGGAGGATGTGGTCGGTGTCGGATCCTTGGCACACTCGCTTGATGAGTGCACCTTGGTCGGTGTCAAGCACATAGGTCTTGTTCCACTGGAAGAAGATGTCGGTGAGCGAGATCTTTTGGCAAGCCACGAGGTCGCCTGATAGGTATGTGGGCTGCATGGAGTCTCCCTTTACGGGTATGAGGAAGTCAGCACCCTCGAAGGAAGGCACCACATATCGCTCGCACTCGTATTCCATGACGGATATATCGGAGGTGAAGGCTCCAGCCATTGCGCTGACAGGTATAAGGGGGATGCCCTTTTGACTGCCCTGTGGTAGCTTATGGATGCCTGCCGAGGTGGTAGGCATGGAGGATGATGCGGTGGGTTGTGATGGTGTCTGATGGCTATCCCCTATTTCTTGATCTTTTGTTTTTTTAGTGGTAGAGGGTGCCTTGGATGACGCGCTATGGTTCGATTTTAGCATCTCGCCCTCGCCAGTGAGGAGCCAAGACGCATTTACATATCTACATTTTGTGTATATCAACTCAGAATCAAATGTATGTCTGGTTACCCACGCACTAACTGTCTGTGGAGATATACCTAACAACTTGGCAAACTGTGCCTTGTTACCATCTGTGTAATGGTCTATTAAGGCCTCTATCATCGCTTTTTTATCCATAATATGTTAAAATATGCACTTTGTAGATAAAATAATCCACAAAATGTTTGGTTAATATCCGCAAAATGTTTATCTTTGCACCGTGTTTAGTACTAAACACCGCGCCAAAGATACTAAAAAGGTGCGAGATAGGCAAATTTATCGACTTAAAAAAGAATAACGTATGAAAGCAATCAAGGTTAGCGAGGTGAGAGCCATCAAGAAGGAGTTCAACCTCACAGAGCAAGAGGGATGGTACCTCGAAGACTTGGCAGACGAAGTGAACAGCACCAAGGATGGCTGCTGCAAGGCACTCCAGAACGACCTCTTCTACGGCACGATACTCCAGGACAAGAAAGCCGCCATCATGGCATTGCTCATCTTCAAGGGGCGCAAGGCTCAGAAGAACACCGGCTACCTGAAGCTCGACATGACCTCGCTGGGAGTGGCAGAGATGCTGAAGGTGAGAGTTTGCCAGGTGAGACAATGGTTCATCAACATCGGAGCCAGCCCGAGATTCGGAAAGAGCATCGTGATCGCCACCCAGTTCGGACAGAACTTCCTGGAGATAGCGGCATGAAGACAAGATACAAACCTGTAACAACGGATGCTTATTGCGTTCAGTACAAAAGGCCTTAGGATGACAGCCCGGAAAGACGGGCAAACGAGCCGGGCAACGTTCCCGGCAAACTGGAGGCAGCCGGGGGCAGGGCGCAAGGTGATAACTGCCAGGTAATATTGGCCAGAAGAGAGGTTCGATTCCTCTCGCCTCCACGAAAGTTAAGTGAAGAACGAAGAGTGAGGAGTGAGGAATGTCGCTCGCCACCCTTCATAAAAGGGAAAAGTTATGAATGACGAGACAATGTACGACATCAATCTTGACATGGAGCTGCGCCGTGCCCTCATAGGTAAGAAGAACCAGCACATAGGCAAGTACCTGGAGAGAATCGAGCGGTTCTACGATGGGAAACTGAAGCTAAAGAACCCTTCCACGGGCGAGGTATTCGACCCTAGTCATTTTGCGGAGGAACGTAGCCTTCTGGAGTCAGAAGCAAGACGGTGGAGTCAACGCTCGTACACACAAACCTTCTTTCATACCAGAATGAGATGTGATCAGCAAGGGTGTCGCAAAGCATACTCAAACATTCTCCCCTGTGCCTTGCGGCATTCAGAAAGAATGAGAGAATGAGGTGCTGCTCACCTTTCTTGTTGATGATATGATACACAGGGTTGTCATCAGAGAAAGATCCAAGCAGCTCATGCGCAGGAAACAGCCCAGGAACGAGCAACATATACAGATCGTGATCGCTGAGGGTGGTCTTTCCGAAGTAGCAGACATCGAAAGTAATCTTGAATTTAGCCATAAGGATAAGTTTTAAGGGTTCGACAATACGTTTCGGCTGCAAAGATAAGCAATTTCCTATAGAATAACAAAAAGAATAGATATGAAAAAGAGAATAGACACGACCAAGGAGATGCGCCAGAAGGCGATGAAGGTCTTCCATGTGACGGAGCAGACGGTGTTCAACGCCATCGGCTTCGACTCCAAGAGGGGCGACACCGACAAGGCGAAGCGCATACGCAGCTACATTCTGCAGAACGGTGGCATCGTGATGGTGGAGCTGCCAGAGGTGGAGACCATACATGATGCCGATGGTATGATGAGACAGTACTTCCCCAACGGTGGCATGATAGAGGTGAACAAGATGACGGGCGACCTCGTAGCCTACTACAAGGGTGCAGAGATGTTCAACAAGGAGAACGTGAGCATCAAGCAGCTCGCAGAAGTCCAGGACATCATCTCCCTCTGGACACAGAGGGACGCTGACATCATCACTAACCCTGAGCTTAACAAGAAGTATGCCCGCCCCCTTGGGGTGGAAAGTTAAACCATCAACCATTGAGCTATATGGACATCACGTTGGTATTGATCATCGCCTTTGGGACATGGGTGCTGGGCATCCACCAAGGCAAGCACTGGGACGAAATCACCAGTGAGGAATGAGTAAAAAGGTAAAATCGAGTTATCAATCATGGAATATTACGGCAATACACTTTGTATATCGGCTCCCGAACTGGTGAACCGTGGCATCATGAGCCAGGCGAACTATCAGAAGATGGTGACACGTGGGCGCATAGATGTGGCAAGACGTGGCGGAGGGGCAAGCGGATGCACGGCTCTCATTGCCGTGGATAGCCTGCCCACCAAGTACCGGGAGAAGGTGGAGGAACAGTTCCCCGGCGGTCCGGAGGTAAGGCTGCAAGGCTGGGTGACCTCCAACTACGAGGTGGATCAGCGAGCCATCGCCTTTTTCAGTAATCCCCGGCAGACGAATCTCGACCTCACCCCCGAGAAGATACAGGAGTACGTGGTGAACGCATCGGTGCTCAACTGCTGCATCAAGCTCTACGACCGGGCTTCCGCCTATCGCAAGTTGATGGGCGAGAAATATGACTGGAACATGATGACGGGCGTGGTGAAGATACTGAAGGACGTGTATCACCACACGCTGCCCGAGAGCACGCTGCGCTTCCGCAAGAAGGTGAACGAGTACCGGCAAGGTGGCTACGCCGCCCTGATCAGCGGAAAGTTTGGCAACCAGAACAAGCGCAAGGTCGATCTGAAGCTGGAGAAGCTGGTGCTCGGACTGTGGTGCCTCCCCAACAAGCCTTACGGCGCACAGGTGCGGGACCTCTACGAGGCGTTCCTCTGCGGAGAGATAGATGCCTACGACGTGAAGACGGGCGAACTTTTCTCCCCCGACGACTTCACCGACAAGAACGGCGAGCCGATCACGCTCAGCGACACCACCATCCGCAACATCCTCAATAAGCCTAGTAACCGTGCAATATGGGACAAGAGCCAGCTCAGCTGGTCATCGTTCATGCACGAGTCGATGCCTCACATGCACCGCCACGGCGGCGAGTACTCGCTGAGCCAGGTTACCATGGACGACGTCGATTTGACCCGAAAGCTGCGCGACACCAAGCTCAGGGTGAAAGCGTACTATGCCTACGACAGCGTGAGCCAGTGCGTGCTCGGGGCGAGCTACAGCCGCAACAAGGACCCACAGCTGGTGAGGGAGTGCTTCCGTGAGATGTTCCGCTTGATAGCCAAGCACGGCTGGGGCATACCTGCGGGCATCGAGGTGGAGAACCACTTGATGACGGAGTACAAGTACTCGCTCTTGCAAGAGGGCACGGTGTTCACCCACGTGCGCTACTGCGCCCCCCTGAACTCACAGGAGAAGCAAGCCGAGAACCTCAACGGTGCCAAGAAGAAGAGCGTGATACACCGCAACCACACGGGCATCGGCCGATTCTACGGCAAGTGGCAGTGGAGAGCCGAGGCACGCAAGGTGAGCGATGCCAGCAACGACACCTGGGAGGACAAGGAATACTTCAGCTTCGAGGAACTGGTAGCCGACGACCGCCGAGACAACTACGAGTGGAACCACGCCCTGCATCCCGACCAGAAGCGATTCAAGGGCATGACCCGATGGGACGTGCTGATGGAGCGCATCAACCCTAACCTGCGACCCTACGATGAGATCACCCTTGCCCGATACATCGGCGAGAAGGTGGAGACATCGGTAAGGAGAAACTCCACGGTGAGGGTGGCCTACGAGGACTGGTGGCTTTCCTCTCCTGAAGTGTTAGCGAAGCTCGCACCGAACAACCGCAAGGTGACCGCCTACTACATGCCCGACGAGGATGGCAAGCCGCAGAACGTGTTCATCTTCCAAGGTGACAGGTACATCGACCAGGTGGAGCGTGTGGAGACCTACAACCGAGTGATGGCAGAGCAGACCGACGAGGACAAGCGCAAGTTCCACCACCAGCAGAAGAAGGTGAAGCAGTTCATGAAGTTTGTGAACAAGGGCGTGGAAGAGACGCCATCTATCGGCATTCTGAAGAAACAAGAACTTAACGAGATATTGAACAATGAACAAGAAAGACCAAAAGAAGAAGTTTCGCCGCCATCAGATATCCAAGCATTGGTGGATGTGGAATCGCATATTTCCGATGCGGTTGAAAAGATACCGCCAGGTGAAGATAGAGCCGTTTCCACTGTGGATGACATATTGGCGCTTTTAGATGATTCCCCCGACGAGGCTACGCTGCGGGCGCAAGCCATAGCGGACATCTGACGACAAGGCTGCTCCTACCACTTTCTAACGGCCTTAGAATGCACTTATAACACGCTTAGAACACAACTTAAAACACTTGAAGATATGATAACATTAGAACAAAAGAAAAAGATTACAGCCGCCATCGAGCGCAACCGCGCGCTCTACGAGAGCGACTCGAAGCACGCCAAGGTGCTCGGCATCTCCACCAGCGTATACAACATGGTGAAGCAAGGGCAGATAGAAAAAGCCCTCTCGGATGCCAACTGGGTTCGACTGGCACGGCGACTGGACGTGAGTCTTCGCCACGAGATGGACTGGCAGACGGCTCGCACGGAGACCTTCGTCACCATCACCCAGCAGATGGAGATGGTGCAGGGCTCGGCACTCTCGATGATCCTCTGCGATGAGCCTAACATCGGCAAGACCTACACCGCCCGCCAGTACGTGAAGGCTCACAAGGAGGCCATCTACATCGACTGCTCGCAGGTGAAGACCAAGCGCAGTTTCATCCGCAAGATGGCTGCCGAGTTCGGACTGGATGGGCGTGGCACCTACTCCGACGTATACAACGACCTCACCTACTACATCGCCAACGTGCTCCACTCGCCCTTAGTGATCCTCGACGAGGCGGGCGACCTGAAATACGAGGCATTCCTTGAGTTGAAAGCCCTCTGGAACAAGACCGAGCACTGCTGCGGCTGGTACATGATGGGTGCCGACGGGCTGAAGGCGAAGATCAACCGCTCCATCGACTGCAAGAAGGTGGGCTACACGGAGATCCTATCGAGATATGGCGGCAAGTATGCCAAGATAAGTCCCGACGACGGCAAGGACCGACAGGACTTCCTGATGCGCCAGGCGGTGATGGTGGCTAAGGCGAACGCCCCCAAGGAGAGCAGCAGCCTCGACATCGCCAACATCGCCCGAAGGGCACAGGGCAGTCTTCGCCGAGTATATACCGAGATAGAGAAAGTGAAAGGCGATGAATAATGCACAATGTATAATCAATAATTCGTTGCTATGGTAAAGAGAGCATACGGTCCGAGGGAGATGATGCGCTTCAAGAGCGTGCCGATCCCATGGGACGGAGAATGGCAGAGGGTGTTCGGCAATCCCGAGATCAACGACATGTGGTTCATATCGGGTCCCTCTGCATCGGGCAAGAGTTCGTTTTGCATGCAGCTCGCCAAGAAACTCTGCGAGTATGGCAGCGTGCTCTACGTGAGCGTGGAGGAAGGCAAGAAGATGAGTTTCTGCCAGCGTCTGAGACGCTACCACATGGAAGAGGTGCAGAGCAAGTTCCGGGTCGTTGACAACGGAAACCTGGACGACTTGAAGGAAAGGCTCCACAAGCGCAAGAGCGCCAAGTTCATCATCCTCGACTCGTTCCAGCTGTTGCAGTCCACGTTCGGCTGGACGTTCCTGGACGCACTCGGGCTGATGGCGGAGTTTCCCCACAAGTGCTTCATCTTCATCTCGCAGGAGTACAAGAGCGAGCCGATGGGCAAGTCAGCCGGAAAGCTAAAGTACCAAGCCAGCGTAAAGGTGAGGGTGAACGGCTACAAGGCGGTATGCCAGGGACGATTCATCAAGGAAGCCGGGGCTGAGTTCGAGGTATGGCAGGACGGAGTGATACAGACGAGCAACAATCTTTAGACTTATGGAAGAGGTAATCGATGACATCATCCAGTACATCAAGAAGAAGACATCCGAGTTCGGGTACATGGACCAGGCTACGATGTACGAGGAGCTTGAGGGCCGCATGACTTCCCTCTACGAGGAAGCGTTGATGGACGAGTACATGAGCGGCGTGAAGCTCAAGATGAAGGACGACGAATATCTGCTCGACGGCGTGTGACATCCCCCGCATGGGCGAGATATTTCAATCAACAATAGAAACCAGAAAAATAGAAGATTATGAAAGAGATTTGGAAAGAATTAAGGCAATGGCTCAAGGCCATTGGCGACGAGCGGCACCGCCGCAAGGTGCTGCGCCGCCAGAACGAAGCCAAGCAAGAGGCCTGCCGCCGTGTGCAGGCGAGGGAGTATGGCGGTGAGCTGTATTTCTGTTTCGACAACATCCCGCTGCTGCATTGCGACGACCTGACCGACAAGCTCGGCAGCATCGTGAGGGAAGCCCGCGACCACTACTGCGACTATCGCATGACGCAGGAGCTCACGGGTAGCACCACCCCTATGACGAGAGAGCCATGATATACCAGCTACAAGTAAAGAACGGATGGAAATGGCACGACCGATTAAGAACTACCATCGTTTCTACGCCTCGTTTAACAAGCTGCCGAAGCACGGCTCTGACGAGGACGCAAAGGCGGCTCTCGTGAGCCAGTGGACAGGAGGCCGCACCACGCATCTGCACGAGATGAGGGTGCGAGAGTACAACGACTGCTGCAAGGCACTGGAGAACATGTTAGGCTATGGCGACCAGCGCAAGCGTCACCGCTCCATCTGCCTGCACCTGATGCAGGAGATAGGCATCGACACCAAGGACTGGCAGCGCATCAACGACTTCTGCAGCCACCCCCGAATCTGCGGCAAGGTGTTCGCCCAGCTCGACATCGCGGAGCTTGAGGCCCTGTCGGTGAAGCTGAGAGCCATCAAGCGCAAGGGAGGTCTCAAGGGAAGCGAAGAGCGAAGAGTGAAGAGTGAGGAATCCAATGGCGGTTTCTCCTCGCAACATATACCAATCATCATAATTCAGCAAAATGGAAACAATAACAATCAACAACCAGGATGCCAGCTGCCAAGTTAGGGCAGAGGTGGCACCAGCCGCCAAGGTGGACATCAGCCACCTTAGCGAGGAGCAGAAGGCCGCCCTCCGCGATCAGCTCAATGCCGAGGCCAAGGAGAGCCGCATCAACAAGCGTGACGCCTACGAGGGCTTGCGTGCCGAGTTCATGCACAGTGTGCTCGACTACCTGCTCACGGTGGAGGCAGAGGTGAAGGGCTTCAAGCAATGGCTCGACAAGGAGACGGAGGCCTTCACCAAGATCATGAGCGAGTATGGCCAGGTGCGCAAGGACGACCAGCAGAGCTTCACCATCACCGATGGCAACTTCCGCCTGCTGATCAAGACCAACAAGGTGAAGGGCTTCGACGAGCGTGCCAACATGGCCGCCGACCGCCTCGTGGTGTTCCTCAACGACTACATGAGCAAGAGCGAGAAGGGGCAGGACGACCCGATGTACCAGCTGGCGATGACGCTGCTGGAGCGCAACCGTGCGGGCGACCTCGACTACAAGAGCATCTCGAAGCTCTACGAGATGGAGGACAAGTTCCACTCGTCGGAGTACTCGGATATCATGCAGCTCTTCAAGGAGAGCAACGTGGTGGAGGACACCGCCACCAACTATTACTTCGAGCGCCAGACCGGCAAGGGCGTGTGGAAGCGCATAGAGCCAAGTTTCTGCCGCCTGTAATGGGTGGCGGAGACATAGGGAGAAGAGAACATTTTTCTTTTTTTTTACCATAATTATTAAGTGTTTTAAGTTGAGGAAAGGGTTTCCTGCTTTGAGAAAGTACAGTAAACGATACGGCATGAGCTACCGCAAGCGGGTGGCTGACATCAACAGGCTATACGACCGATATGTCAAACTGGGCATGACGAACAGGGAGATATGGAGGCGGTATATTTACCCGGTCTTTGCCATCAGCGAGCGCCAGTTCTACAATATCCTGAACGCTTCTGCCGACCCTCGCAACGAGATACCCAAGGAGCAGGAGCCCTTTCTGAGATTTGAGGGCGACGAAGACATGTTTGACGATGGATGAGCTAAGGAAATTGACACAGCGGATACTGAAGGACATCCGCGTAGAGATAGGCGATGAGTTCGACCAGAACTTTGAGCGCCAGGGCTTCTTCTCGGAGAAGTGGAAGCGGCGCAAAAGCCCGATACGTGGCGATGGCCACATCCTCGTGGCATCGGGCGACCTCCGCAAGAGCATCAGGAGCCGCAGCGACGAGAGCAGCATCACCTTCTACAGCGACCTGCCTTACGCAGGCATCCACAACGAGGGTGGCGAGATCAAGGTGACGGCAAGGATGAAGCGCTTCTTCTGGCACAAGTACTATGAGACAAAGAATGAGTTCTGGAAGTCGATGGCACTGATGAAGGAAGGCAAGACCATCAAGATACCTCGCCGCCAGTTCTTAGGCATGGCACCGGAGGTGGAGACCGAGGTGAGGAAGATCATCGAGGACAACCTCACGCAATACTTCGAGCACGACTTCGACATTGCGACAAAATAATAAAGCAAGATACATCAATCATTAAAATATAAAGACTATGGCAGATCCAAGAGAAGAATTCATGACGAGCCTTGAGAAGGCTCTGAAAGTAGAAGGAAGTTACATACTGCACGTGGGTGTGTGGAACCAAAACGTGGACTTCATGTCGGAAGACACCGCCATCCTGCTGCCAGCGTTGTTTGTGGAGTTCATGCCCATCACTTGGGACCGCAACAAGGAGCGAGGCATTTTACATGGCAAGGGCGAGGTCAGGTTCCATATCATCACCCAGTGGCAAGAACCCGCTGATGACTTTGCGGCCTTTCGTGTCAGCCAGCAGCTGCTGAGTCTCATCGACGAGGTGGGCGGTCCTGAGGACAACTTCAAGCTCTCGTATCCGTTGCAGACGGTCACCAACCACAACCATGGCGAGGTGATGGAGAGCATCGAGGTGTTCGAGGCGAGATGGAAGCGTAAGTTCTGATGCTCAATGGTGGATTCAATCACATATACACAATAATATATTATATATTTGCTACATTAAGATTTTACAGTTTTTATCGCAAATGTGTGCGAGGCTTATGCAAGACTAAACACCAACTCATATTAATAATAAAAGTGTAAAGTTGACATAGGTCATTAGGTTAAAATAAAATATGATGCGAAAAGAAGGGGATTGCGCCGTGATGGCGCAATCCCCTTCAACGTTTTTTTGCGAGTTGGCGACTCTTGTGTGCTATACCATCTCCTGGCCGCCGTCATCGCTTGATGAGGAGCCTCCTCCAGTCTGTGATCCTCCACTGCCCTCTGAAGGCTTCTGCTCGGTGCTGCCGCTGTCGCCCTTGCCCTCGCTATCACCTGGGGCTGGGTCGGTAGGGTCGGTGTCTCCTTGCGCCTTGGCTCTTCGGATGGCCGCACGCTGCTCGTCACGGTTGGCGACGAGGTTGAAGGTGGCGTTCTCCTTCAGGTTCTCGAAGCTCTTGCCAGGTACCCACACCACGTTCACCTTCTCCACGCAGTTGTCGGGGTTGTAGGCCTTGGCGGTGTCGGTTCCCTTGCCCTGCAGGGTTACGTAGAACTCGCCGAGCTTGCCCAGCTCCACCTTCTTTCCGGCGAGGAGCATCTCTCTGAGGCACTTCACCGCCTTGCCGAGGATGGCTTGCACGTCCTCGGCGTCGTATACGTTGTTGTGCTCACTGATGTGCTCTGCGAACTGCTCGAGCGTCATCTTCTCGGTGTACTGTGCCACACCGTAGGCTTTCTTGGGTTCGTCAGGCTTGGCTGGGTTGCCCATCATCGCAATACTGTAGTTTACCATTGCTTTCTTGTTGTTTATAGGGTTTATAATTATGTCGCATCGGCGCTATTAGCGGCGGTGCCTTGTCGGTACTATGGGCGAGGGTTGGTCGGTAGTAGGGATGAAGGCTCGGCGGTAGTAGGGGCGTTCAGTTCCTCCACCATCATCCTCGCAGCCTTGTTTAGTTCCAACTTCTCCGCTGCCATCTTCTCCGCTGCCATCTTCTCCGCTGCCATCTTCTCCGCTGCCATCTTCTTCGCTGCCATCTTCTCCGCTGCCATCTTCTCCGCTGCCATCTTCTCTGCTGTCATACGGTCTGAAAGGAGGATGCTATTGCCGAAATTATCCTTGGTGGTAGCCTTTCTTACCACTGCCCCCCCAAGTTTGCTTACCTGAAACAGAACACCGGCACGGCTCATCGTGTGGAGCATGGAGGCACGCAGCACGCAGTCGGGGAAGGATAGCTTATGGAGCAGCTTCTTGGCTTGCTTCTGGTTTCTATCGTTCGCCTCCTTCACCATTCGGTAGAGTTCGGGGGCGGTGGTGCAGATGAGGTCGCCCAGCATGTTGGTGACGAAGGACGTATTTACGTTGGCTCCGTTCTCGTAGATGACGTTACACGATACCCCGATGTAGGTGTAGTTATTGCGGATAGAGGTCATGGATGGTGCGAAGAGCAGGAAGGAGATGCCACGGCTCACGTAGAAGTCACAGATCTTGGCGAAGATGGAGAAAGGTGGGTTGTCGATTACCACGCAGTTCTCGGGGTAGTCGTAGTGCTCGAAGTCGCCACCAGGATAAAAGGGGCGCACCACTGGTCGGTCGCCCACGTCGAGGTGCTTTCGTGCCCATGCCAGCACGGCATCATACACCAGTGGCGGTGTGTAGCAGTCGTCCGTGGTCTTCTTTGGCTTGAATTTCTCCACGAAAGCATCGTAATCTTGTATTTTCTTGCTCATTTTCTTGCAGGTTTAAAATGTTTGTTGTATCTTTGCAGCGTGCAAATGTCGAAGATACGGCGCGATAACTTCAAGCTTTCCTTTTGCGCACCTTGGGTGGCTATCAGTCACCCTTTATTTTTTCCAGTTCTTTCTTAATCTTTTCTTTCGAGGCCTTGATGTCATCGGTAAAGAAACCATCATTAATAAGCGCGGCTTTATTGCGATAGATGACGTAGCATTCCTTAATGATGCCAGATTTGAAATCTACATACCTGTTATTGATGCCAGAGGCTAATCTGATGGTAGGGAACTTTTCAAAACGTTTAGGGTGCATATCCAAGTCGAGTACTACTACCTCGCAACCTTGTTTGATAGCTTTCTTGAAACCAGACGCTACCCCATTGGTAGATTCTATACCTTTACGATCTGCCACCTTTTCGTTAATGAGGTATTCGGGGTTCTTCACTCCATTCTCAAAGACATGCTTTCTTATCTGCATGCTCATATTCGGGAATGAGGATAAGAGGGCATGAGCCGCACGGGTATTCTCTTCCACCTCCGTCTTGTCTGCCAGGTTGCTTATCTTCAGACGTTCCCCGAACTTGTCATCTATGGTATAGCTTCCTTTACCTTGACAGTTTCGGACGCATAGACAAGCGGCGCAGAGCTGATTATCTACGATTTCGTTTACCAGCCCTATCTTTCCCTTCGCCACGTCGCAGTCATTGCACCGCTTGATGGTGTAGGGGTTGTAGTCGGGCATCGCCTTGCCTTGCTTTCCGCTGTTGAATCGGAATACGCTCAGCTTCTCGCCGTTCAGCACTTCCTCGCCTCGTGTCATCGCCTCGCCGTGGGGTGTCTCCTGGTACTTGCCACGTCGCACCTGTACCACGGTGCAGCGGCAGTTCCAGCCGTTGGGTGGGTAGTAGCTCTCCCAGAACGCATCGCTCATCGGCAGGGTGATGCGGTCGAGGGCTGCGTGCTCCGGGCGTACCTTGTCATCATGGGCAGTGCGGTACTGCAGCAGGTAGCGGTCGCCGTCCTCGCTGTACTGCTCCCACTTCGCCGCCATGGTGGCAGAAGCCCTCACGAAGTTGTACTCTGCGTGCAGGTAGTTAGCGTTGTAGGTCTCGTCTATCTTGCGAACGTCGTTCAAAAAGCGTTCGAACGGCTTTCTGCCGCCATTCTCATCGAGCAATGACGGGAACGCCTCATTGAGCTCGTGGAACGCCTTGATGCCCGAGAAGATGTAGTCGGAGCGAGTGAGTCGCTCACGCATCTTGTCGGTCATCCTCACTTGCCTGAACCCAGAGTCGAGGATGCCTGCGTGTGCGTTGATGAAGCCTTGCGCCTCATCGGATGCGAGGATGTCGATGTCGAGCTGTGCGCCCCTCTGTCGGAAGAGAGCCTTCATCATCTTGTCGAACTTGTGTGATAGTGCCTTGTACTGCGGGTTCTCGCTTGCCTTGTCATCGCTTGCGAGGGCGATGTGGTTTTCATCGAGCCATCTGGCGTAGCGTTGGTGTAGCCCCTTGTAGTCGTCGGGGCTCAGTCGAAAAAATTCCTTTGGTGGCTTCCATCTCCCTTCTTGCCGTCTTTTTCCCCATGGTCGTTTTGTCCATGGTTGTTTTCATCGGGCTGCTGCATGTCTCCGAATGGCGATGGTTGCTGTATGCGCTCTCCCACGGGCATGTGGTACTTGTCGGCGAAGTAGCTCCCGTCCACCTCGTAGCGGTCGGCCACCATCTTCTCGTACTCCAGCTGCTGCTCAGGTGTGTAGTCGATGCTGTCGTCCCATGCGAAGTGCATGCCCTGTAGCGGGAACCCGTGGTATATCATGCGTGGCAGCAGCTGGTTGTTGATGGTGTTGGCCAAGAGCTTCGCGTCGCTCTCCACGATGTTCTGGAACACCTCCAGGTGGGTCTGGCTCTGCGAGAGTGAGCTGCCGTCCTCTATGGTCATGGTCTGCCCGATGATGAGCTTGGAAATCTCGGAGTTGGCACGGTCCACTCGCTTGTCGTACACGTTGAAGGCGTCGCTCTTGGCGTTCTCCACCAGTTGCACAGTGGTGCCCTCTGGCAGCACGGCGTAGCTTGCCAGCCCCATGCGCTCCATCATCTGCTCTATCTTGTTGGTTTCATCCTCTGAGCGCGAGTTGGTGGTCGCCACTCGGAGCGGTATTCCGAATATCTCTCCGAACACGTCCCACGCCGCCAGCACGTTCTTCTTCGGTATGGTGTGCTGGGCAGCCTTGAGGAAGAGTCCGAGGTCGTCGGGCTTTCCCACCTCTATCAGGTTGCCGAAGTATGTGGGGTCGTGGTAGTCGATGCCCGTGGTCCAGTCCTGCCCTAAGTCGGTGATGAAGCAGTGGTGCTCAGGTATGACGTACCTGCGGTCCACGAGTCTCACCCCGTCGTATGCCTTGCACCCGTCCCCGTCGGTGGTGATGTCGCCCAGCTCTATGAGCGTGTGCCCCCAGTATGGCGTGGAGAGCACGAGGTGGCAGAAGTCGTCGAACCACTCCTGCTCCAGGAAGTGCTTCATCTCGTCGTGGGGCGTGCCGTCATCGTCCTCGATGTTGAAGGAGCGTGCGAGCACGAATCCCACCCTCTGGCCGATGCATCCCGATAGGTGTGCGTCGATGTCGGTGTCGCGGTAGATGTCGTAGAGCCACTGTCGGTTTGGGCTGTCCACGTCGATGGCCTGCTGCCAGGCACGTCTCCACTTCTGTATGTCGCCCTTGGTGAGTGCCTCGGTGGTGCGTTGCAGCTTGGCGAGCACGCTGTTCACCTTGCGCCGGTCTCCCTTTCCGGCGAGCTGTATGTCACCGAAAGCAGTGTGCCACAGTCGTGGCTCTCCCTTGATGGCTCTTCTGATGTCGTAGATGCCATTGATGGCCTTGTCTAAAAATCCCATGGTTCTCTTTTCTTTTTTAGGGTGAATGATGATTGTTACCAGGAGTGGTTGTCGGGTCCCTTTCCGAAGGCGAGCACTCCTCCCGCCGCGATGGCGTTTCCCTCGCCGTCGGTGCGCTTGCAGAGGTCGGGCACGATCTTTCCCGCCTGCACCCCCTCCAGCCACTTGATGGCCCGCTCGTACCGTTGCTGTCTCGTCTCCATGCCCATTCGGGCAGGCAGCGATGCGGTCATGTTGTACAGGGCGATGTCGACGGTGTACATCACCACCTGTCGGTTTCTCCCGTCTCCCTCGGCAGCGAAAATCTTGTCGCAGTCGTACTTGGGGCGCAGGTATCCCGCCACCTCCTCGATGGCCTCGGCGATGGCGTTCTCGATGTTGTCGGGGTCGGCTTGCGTGATGGCCTTCAGCGAAGCCTCGTTGGCCACCACCTTGAAATCTTCTTGCGATATGAACATGATTTATCTATACTTTATAATTTTTTAGTTTACCACGTGCCCTTCGGAGGCTTGCGCATTCCGATGCGTGGCTTGAACGCCTTCAAGCGTCCTTGCTTCTGCAGGATGTAGATGGCTCCCTCGTCGGCATCTGGCGCATCGTCATGGGCACGGCTGCCATGCTCCAGGGAGAGCGTCTGTTCGATGCCCACCTGCATGTCGTCGGTGTCCTTCAGTGCCTCGTTGTAGAACACCTGCCCACGCTCCCAGAAGGGTGCCACGCTCTCGATGCGCTGCAGCTTGTCGGGTTTCTTGCGGTAGTCGGGCATGATGGGCAGCTGGTAGCCCCTCAGCTCTCCCTCCGTCTGGAACTCGTCGAGGGCGGTGTCCTGCATCAGGTTCGACTCCATGTAGAACTGTATGCTCGCTCCCTCCTCCAAGGACCGATCGTAGAGGTCGTAGAGCCAGCGCACCATCTCGCCCGTGGTCGACTGTCGCACGAAGCAGTCTATCAGGTGCAGCTCGCTTCTCTTGCCCTTGGTGAGGGCGCCCCAGAGTCGGCACGCCTTGTAGTCGTTGGCTGTGGTCGACTTCCATGATGGGTCGGTGTAGCACACGAGCGCATTGTACTTGGTGAGCTTCGGCATCTTCTTCCATTGTATCCAGTTGTGGCGGAAGATGGTGCCGTCCTTGATGGGGTTGTGCATCATCTCCTTCTCCCAGTCGCGGTATCCCACGAACTCACGGTATGCGTCGACCTCCTCCCTGGTCCACTTCTCCTTCCACACGGGGTTGCCGTCCCTGTCGATGGCATACACCTTGCTGAGGAACACGCCCTTGGTGTGGGCGATGTTGTGGAGCACGGAGTTCTTGCTGATGAGGTTTCCCACCATGATGAAGCGTCCACGGCCCACGTCGAGTGCGCCGAAGAGCGCCGACTTCACCCAGCTGGTAAGCTCCCTCACGAGTTTCTCGTTCTTGCAGAGTGCGTCGTCATCGAGGTCGTCGATGACGATGTAGTCAGGTCGTGCCTCGCGGTCACGGAGTCCACGTGGCGACTGTCCACGGCCGCAGGCGAGGAACTTCACGCCGCACGCCGCCTTGAACTCACCGTCCGTCCAGTCGCCTCCCGCAGGCTTCTGCTCCCCGAAGTCAGCCTTCAGTCGGTCGTTGTACTCCAACTCCGCATGGATGTCGCCGAGCAGTCGGGAGGCAGCGTCCTCGCTCTTTCCCACCACCACCATGAAGTTGATGAGCCTCAGTGGCTGGAACATGAGCCAGAGCGGCACGAACACGTCCATGTGGGTGCTCTTGGCATGGCCACGAGGCCACATGAACACCGCCTTGAGGTTGGCAGTGGTCTTGATCTTGCGTGCCGCCTGGTTGTGGAAGGGTGCGTTGTGTATCACCTTCTCCACCTTTCCCGTGGTCTTGTCGCGCAGTTGCAGGAAGTGCGGGAAGTAGTACTCGCAGAAGGCGGCGTAGTTGTCTTGCAATCGCTTGATGCGTGCCGTCTTCTCCTCCTGCGTCTCCGCCTTCATGATCGAGGTGTCGGTCATGCGCTGCACCTGCTTGCAGTGCTCCTTCCAAAGCTCGTATGCCTTTTTCTTCTCAGCAGCAGTCATGATTTTGTAATTTATGATTTATAATTCAGTCTACAGCTCGCACGAGAACCCCCCGTTCATCTTCTCCGAGATGAAGAGGTCCTGGTAGTGGTTGAAGGTCTTGAGCAGCTCCGGCGTGATGTTCTTGTCGGTCTGCGCCCTGAACTCCATCCACTTCGAGAACGCCATGAACACCTCGATGGCATCCACCACGTTGGCCTTCTTGTCGAGTTTCTCTATCACGGAGGCCATCTTGGCGAGCTTGTCGCCGAGTCCCGCCATCTTGTCGGGGTCCTGGCTCTCGTTCACCTGGCTCACGAGTGCGTCGATGGAGAGCAGCAGCTTGTTGACTATCTCCGGTCGGGTGACGCTTGTGGCGGCACGCTGCTCCTTCCATCCTTCCTTCTTCGCCCAGTTGCTCAGTGTCACTCGGCTCATCTCTATCTGTTCGGCTATCTCCGCCTGCTCCTTGCCCGCCATGTACAATGTACGTGCGAGGCTTTTCTTTCGTTCCAATTCTGCCTTTGTCATAATGTGCGTATATTAAAAATGATGTTGCAAAGGTGCGACTTTTTCCCGATGTACGCAAAATAGTGTGCAGTGGTTTCATAGAAGTGTGCAACGATTGCACACTTTTTTGGAGGGAGCGAAAAAAGTTAGTAAGTTTGCAACCGAATTTCAAAAACGCATACCGCAATGGGAAAGAAAGTAAGAATAAGCGACGAGAGCGTGAACTGCTATGGCACACGCATCATCACATCGGGCATCGACCTCTCTTATTACAAGGAGGTAAACCCCGTGCTCCTCTTCATGCACGACCGCTCGAAGGGAGTGGTGGGAGTAGTGAAAAACTTGGAGGTGAAGGGCACGGAACTGATAGGCGAGTTAGAGTTCGACAAGGCCTCTCCGCTCTCGGAGCAGCTTGAGAAACAGTACGAGTTTGGCAGCATGCGCATGGTGAGCGCCAGCTTCCGCATCTTGGAGACCTCCTCCGACAAGAGCCTGTTGGCAGAGGGGCAGACGAGGGAGACGGTGACCCGCTGCCAGCTGTTCGAGGTGAGCTGCGTGGACATCGGCGGCAACGCCAACGCCATCGTGCTCTCCGACCAGGAGGGCAACACGCTGCCACTGTCATCCGACGGTGGCGAGGGTACGCTCCTGCCACTGTTGAACTCCGAAAGTAGTAATAACCCTATAAATAAAGTAAACGAAATGGAAACAAAAGAATTAGCCCTCTCAATGGGTTTGGCGGAGACAGCCACAGAGGCTGAGATCACCGCAAAGATTAAGGAGATGAAGCTTGCAGCCGACAATGCTGCTGCCGTACAGAAGAGCGTGGACAACCTCGTGCTCAAGGCTGTGGAGACCGCCATCAGCGAGAAGCGCCTGAACGCCGCCATGAAGGATCATTTTGTCGAGCTCGGCAAGAAGATCGGCTTGGAGTCGTTGCAGCTCACCCTGAGCGCCATGCAGCCACAGGGCAAGGTGACCGCCGTGGTGAACCACAGCGGCGGGCGACAGCATCGTGTGGTGTCGGGTGACAAGTACCAGAAACTGAGCGAAGTGCCAGCCGACGACATGCTTGAGCTTCGCGAAAACCACCGCGACGAGTACATCCGCCTCTACAAGGCAGAGTTCGGCTTCGAGCCAAAAGACCTCGACTAAATATTCAAAAGGCATTATAACGACATTCTAACAAAACAAGAAAGACAAGAACATGAAACGATTAATCTCTCTCTTCAGCGCCCTTCTCTTCAACTGCATCATGGGCGCGGTGATAGCCGCCATGATGGGCTATGACCCTATGGCGGGCGCAGTGGTGGCCAACCTCCTCGTGGTGGCATTAGGACAGTTCATTCCTAAGGGTGCGGCTTGTGAGGGCGTGCTCCGAGAACTCTGGACGGGCTATCTCGTGAAGCAGCTCACAAGAGCCGAGCACGCCACCTTCCTCGACGGCATCCCCGACAACTCAAGCATCGCCGAGAACGACGTGATCCACTTGGTTGACGTGGGCGGAGACCCAGACGTGGTGGTCAACAACACCACCTATCCGCTTGAGATACAGGAACTGGAGGACGGCGACATCGCCATCAAGCTCGACAAGTTCCAGACCAAGCCAACCCCTATCACCGACGACGAGCTCTTCGCCCTGACCTACGACAAGCTCAGCCGAGTGAAGGACGCCCACGCACGTGCCATCGCCATCGCCAAGTTCACGAAGGCGGCACATGCGCTCACTCCTAACGAGGACACCGCCTCCACGCCAGTGCTCACCACATCTGGCGACACCGACCCTGTGACTGGCCGTGTGAAGCTCTGCATGAACGACGTAATCCGCCTGAAGAAGGAATTCGACAAGTTGAACGTGCCTGTGGCGGGCCGCCGCCTCGTGCTCTGCAACGACCATGTGAACGACCTCTTGGAGACCGACCAGGTGTTCAAGGAGCAGTACAACATCAACCGCACCGACGGCACCGTGGGCCGCCAGTATGGCTTCGACATCTTCGAGTACTCCGAGAACCCCGTGTTCACCACCGCCGGCAAGAAGAAGGCGCTCTCCTCCACGGCGGCAGCCAACGAGTACCAAGGCTCGTTCGCCTTCTACACCGGCCGTGTGTTCAAGGCCACTGGCAGCACCAAGTTGTATTACAGCGTGGCAGGCAACGACCCATTGCACCAGCGCAACCTCATCGACTACCGCCACTACTTCATCGTGTTGCCTCAGAAGAAAGACGCTTGCGTAGCCATCTACAGCAAGTACAATGCCGCAGGCAAGATAGGCTAACCAAATCGACAAGCATCATGAGCAAGAAGATGAAATACCTCGTGCTGCACTGCACCGCCACCCCCGAGGGCAGGGAGGTGAGCGCCGCCGACATCCGCCACTGGCACTGCGACCCTCCATCGAAGGGCGGCCGTGGCTGGAAGCAGGTGGGCTACACCGACCTGATCCACCTCGACGGCACGGTGGAGCGACTGGTGGGAAACAACGAGGATGCCATCGTGGACCCATGGGAGGTGACCAATGGCGCGGCGGGCTACAACTCGGTGAGCCGCCACGTGGTGTACGCCGGTGGCGTGGCGAAGGACGGCAAGACCGCCAAGGACACCCGCACGGCAGCCCAGCTGAAGGCTATGACGGAGTATGTGAGGAACTTCCACGAGCGTTTCCCCCAGGTGCGCATCATCGGTCACAACGAGCTGAACCACGGCAAGGCTTGCCCGTCGTTCGACGTTCAGGCGTGGCTCCGCTCGATAGGCATCCGTCAGGAATGAGAACTCTGATGAATCTTTCTTTTATACATAAAAAATGGAATAGGTGGAGGCTTTCCCATGGTGGGAAGATTGCCACAGGATAACATTATGAAAAAGGATTTGCGTAATCTTTCATATTTCTAAATTATTGGTTAATGTTTGAAGGGCGATGGACACTATCATGACAATACTGCAATGGGCTATCCCAACAGGCGGCATAGGTGCCGCCATCGCCTGGATAGCCAACCGAAATGTAAAGGCGGCTGAGCAGGCCAAGCAGATACACGACACCTACAAGTTGATGTATCAGGACATCAGCCGCGAGTCGTTAAACTTACAACAGAAAGTAGATGAAATCACAAGGGAAAATGCTCGGACACGCAATGCGCTCAATCGCCTCAGCCGTGCCATCGAGGCTATACAGCTTTGTCCTTCTCGCGGCACTTGCCCTGTTCGCATCGAGTTGCAGAACAGCGAGGACGACGCAGAGAACCCAGACGGTGGAGCGAAGAAAAGACAGCAGCGCAAGCGTAAGTCTGAAGGAGGCAATCAGCCGAACGGAGACAAGGGGAATGTGGACACAGCCCATCGGGAGCGACACGACCCGCCTGAAGTTGCCCACCGACCTGATAGCGAAGCTGCCCAAGGGGGCGGTGTTCGAGAGCAAGACGGGACGTGCCAACGTGAAGGCATGGCTTGAGCAGGACGATGACGAGGAGAAACCTCCTAACGTGGTCATCGAGGCATCGTGCGACTCGCTCGCACTCCTGGTGTACTGGTATGAGTCGGCCTACGACTCCATCCAGCATAGGTGCGACTCGCTTGAGCGAACAGGGTTAGAATCGGATTCTAACGACATTGTAACCAAGTCGAAGACAAAAGAGCCACCCCTATGGGTAATCATGGGCGGTGAGGCACTCGTCATCTTCTTGGTCTACCTATATGCTAAGACAAAGGTAAAATCATCAAAAGAATAAACGATATGGAAAATGTATTGGACGGCACCGACCTCATCCTCAGCGTGGAAAGCGGTGCACTGGCATTCTCTACGGGATGCAAGATCTCCACACAGACGGAGACCGGCGAGCGCGTGACCAAGGAGGCAGCCTCGGGCAAGTGGAAGGAGAAGTACGTGAAGAGCTTCTCCGAGACCATTACTGCAGACGGACTGACCTGCACCGACGGCACGAGCGAAGCCCCTACCTACGACCAGCTCAAGGCCATGCAGCTGGCAGGCAAGCCTGTGACGGTGAACTACAGCGTGCGTGAAGGTGACAAGCGCACGGGCAAGACCGCGGGCGGCTACACGGGCAAGTACCTCATCACCCAGCTTGAGCTCGACGGCCAGGCGGGCGACGACGCCAAGTACTCCGTGCAGCTGGAGAACAGCGGACCGGTGACGAAGACGGGCACGGGCTTGCAGTCCAGCTCGTCTGGCTTGTCGCAGTCGACAGGCAGCTCGCAGAAGGTGACCGCATAGCACGGGCTATCGGTAAAGTGTAAGTGAAAAATGAGAAAATAATATTTGGGTTTTCTATGGATAAGCTATGTTTAGAGGTTGGCGGCAAGGAATTGCCTTGCCGCCTCACCATGGGGGCGATGCTCCTCTTCAAGCGCAACATGGGCAAGGACGTGGGCAAGGTGTTCCAGCAGATGGCGGATAAAGGCGAAGCCGACCTGGAGGACGTGCTGATGCTCATGTGGTGTTGCATCGTGTGCGCCTGCAAGGCGGATGGCGTGGAGTTCGGCATGGACTTCGATACGTTCACCTGCCACATCACGCCAGACGACGTGAGCGCATGGAACAAAATCTTGGCGGAGCAGAACAAAGAAAAAAAAAGCGAGGTGAAGCCGTAGGCGAATCCTCGTTGGAAGATAGCGAGGATGCCGACGTGGAACGGCTTCTCGGCATAGCGATGGGGTGCATGGGGATGAGTATGGATGACTTTTGCCGATGCGCCCCATCTGAGTTTTACGAGGCTTACGGCGCATGGGGCGAGATGCAGGAGCGCATGGAGCGCAGCGCGTGGGAACGGATGAGGATGCAGTGCCTCTGCTCCCTGCAGCCCTACTCAAGCAAGAAGCTCAGGGCAGACGACCTGATGCGGTTCCCATGGGAAGAGGGCGAGGCGCATGTGGACACCTCCGAGCGTGAGCAACTGAGCCACGAGGAACTGATGGAGCGGTACCGCAAGGCTAAGGAGAGGGCTGGGCTTGCGTGACGGCAAGCGAGGACCATCACTTGCCGGAGTTGGCTTCCTCCTCGGCAGCCTGGTCGATGGCCAATGCCGCAAATATGACAAGCCCCAAGAGGGAAGGCCAGAAGATGCTGGTGATGGAGCATTGCCATGAGATGAGCAATGCAAGCAGCGACAATGCGGCCATGATGCCGTAGTGTCGATGCCTTGGTTCCTGGTTGTCGTGATAAATATCCTTCATATCTCGTCAAAGTTTAAACACGCTGCAAATATAACATAAATTATTGAAATATACAAACTTTTTGATATAAAAAACATGGCAAAGGAAGTTTCTTTCAGCATTCGGCTCAATGTAGACGGAAAGGACAAGGTCGTGGTTGCCACCACGGCAGTGGATAACTTGCGCAACGTCGTCAACAAGGCCAATGGTGACACGAGGGCACTCTATGAGCGTTTCATCAACAGCAACCAGGTGGTGGAATCCGTGCGCAACATCAGCGATGGGTTCAGCAACCTCTCGAACGTCATCAACGAGCTGACGGCTGAGAGCCGCAGCTTCAGTGGTGCCATGGCTGCCGCCAACACCATGGCAGGTAAGGATGCCAAGGAATTTGCCAACCTCAAGGACCAAGTAGCGCAACTCTCCAAGACCATCCCCATCGCCCGTGACGAGCTGGCAAATGGACTCTACCAAGTCATCTCAAACGGAGTTCCTGAGGACAGCTGGATAGGTTACCTTGAGCAGAGTGCCAAGGCAAGCGTGGGCGGTCTCGCCGACTTGGGCGAAACCGTAAAGGTGACCTCCACCATCATCAAGAACTATGGCAAGGACTGGAGTGAGGCGGGGGCTATCCAAGACAAGATACAACTCACGGCAAAGAACGGCGTCACCTCGTTCGAGCAGTTGGCGCAAGCCCTGCCGAGGGTGACGAGCAACGCCGCCACATTGGGTGTGAGCATCGATGAGCTGATGGCCACCTTCAGCACGCTCACCGGAGTAAGCGGAAACACTGCCGAGGTGAGCACGCAGCTGGCAGCCATCTTCACAGCCCTCATCAAGCCATCGAGCGAAGCAGCGGAGATGGCACAGCAGATGGGCATCCAGTTTGATGCGGCAGCTATCAAAGCGGCAGGCGGCATGAGCCAGTTCCTCACCTCATTGGACAAGAGCGTGAAGCAGTATGCGGCTTCAAGCGGCATGTTGGAGCAAGAGATATACGGCAAACTCTTTGGCAGCGCAGAGAGCCTCCGTGCCATCACGCCTCTCACCAACCAACTGGCGGACAAGTTCCGTGAGAACGTGGCAGCCATGCAGGACAGCGCAGGCACCATCGACGATGCCTTCGAGACAATGTCGAGCACAGGAAGCGCAACCCTGCAGAAGCTTAACAACCAACTTGGAGAATACACCGATATCCTGCAGGGCAGCATCGGCAACGTGATGCCCTACATCAACTTCGGCTCACAGGCCTTGATGGCAGCATCGTCGGTGGTGACACTCTCCAAATCCGTCAACGTGCTGGGCATTGTGTCGAAGACCTCTTCCATGATGGTAGCGGCTTTCGGACCCATCTGCCAGGTGGTACAGGCAGCAATGACTGGAGCCACCGTGAGCGCCACCACCCTTCGACTTGCCATCCGCGGGCTCTTGATATCCACAGGTGTGGGCATCGCAGTCGTGGCACTCACCGAGGCCATCAACTATCTGATGAACTCAAGCGAGGATGCCGCCGACAGTGTAGACAAGCTCTCGGAGGCAGAGGCACAAGCCACGGCCGCCCACAGGCAGACCGCTCAGCAGATAGCGTCGGTACGCAGCGAGATGGACCTGAGCATAGCCAAGCTCAAGGACTTCAAGGGAAGCAAGGAGCAGGAGAAGACCATCGTGCAGCAGATGAACGCCAAGTATGGCGAGGCGTTGGGATATTACTCATCCGTGGCACAATGGTACAAGGCACTCACCGCCAACTCGAAGACCTACTGCGACCAGATGATCAACGAGATAACCATCCGCAACCTCGCCAACCAGGCCGCCGACCTTCAGCAGAAACGGTATGACCTGACCCACGACGCCAACGGCAAGACCCGGCTTTTCTCCACCGCCAACGAGCGGGTGAAGGTGAAAGCCGAGAAGGGTGACCTGGGAAGTTTCATGGAAGGTGGCAATTACTACAAGTACGTGACCAAGCAAGGCACAAGCCAACTCGCAAAGGTGACGAGCGAGGCGCAAGGGCTCTACAATGAGGAGGTGGCACTGAGAAAGCGCATGCAGCAGCTGGCAAGGCAGGCAGGCGGCGTAAATTTCGTGCACACCGAGGGCTACAGCGCAACCCAGCCAACGCTTGCCACTAGTGGAGATAGCGGGCATGGTGGACGCACCACCTCCACCGTCTCCACCAACACCACCCCCGACCCGCTCGCTGGCTCCATCGACTGGTACGAGAAAGCCATTGGCGAGAAGAGGAAGGAGATGGAGGCCACCGCCGTGGACACCACCCGCAAGCAGCTGCAGGGCGAGATTGAGGCACTGGAGCGAGAATTGGGCATGGTGAAGATAAAGGCGGGCATCGAGACCGTGCCTCCCATCGAGGTGAAGAAGGAGACCAAGCGCATCACCGACCAGATAGGGGAACAGATGGATGAATGGCTCAGCGGCTTCGGCGGCGAGCCCATCGAGGTGGACCTGAAGGCGAACATCAAGCAGCAGGACCTGGAGCGCATCCAGTCGCTCTTCTCGATCGACACCTCCAACTTCGAGAGCGTGCGGTCGTCGCTCGAAAGCATCAGGGGCATCACCGACTCCACCTCCAAGGGGCTCGCCATCGCTGGCGCAAGCTGCGATGCCCTGGGCGGAGCCATGCGGCAGCTGGGTGCAGACTCTGAGGCGGCCAAGGCGGGCATGGTGATGGCAGCCATCGGACAGATTGCCCTCTCCTTCGCACAAGCCCTCAACAGCGCATCGAGCAACTGGGTGACGTGGCTCGCCTTCGGCATAGCCGGCACGGCGCAGATGGTGAGCATGATAGCCACCATCAGCAAGTTTGCCACGGGCGGCATCGTGGGCGGCAATCAGCGGTCGGGCGACAACGTGCTGGTGCGTGTCAACTCAGGCGAGATGATACTGAACGCAGCGCAGCAGGCCCGACTCTTCGCCCTCGCCAACGGAGCCTCCGTGTATGGTGCGTCGGCACAGGTGGGCAGCGACTTCGCACGAGGCTCCGCCCTGCCAGCCGTGAGCATGCGCAGCGACCGCCTCATGGGCATCCTTGGCAATGGAGATGAGGGCAGAAAGCTGAGCATCGACCTAAAGCTCAAGGGAAGAGACCTCGTGGCGGCAGTGGCCAACGAGACCCGCTCCAACCGCCGACGCAGCAACATACGATAGGAAATTATAAATTATAAATTATAGATCATGTATATCCATGGCTCATACTACAACGAGCAGAACGAGGAGGTGAAGGTACTCATCGTCACGGGCGGCAACACCTCGCCAGAACTTGAGATAGGAGGCGATGCCAGCGGCATCAGCTTCTCTGACTATCCAGTGGAAATCACCTCCCAGGTGAACGACACCTTCGACCATCTGCTCATCTCGCAGGCGAGCATCCGGTTGCTCTGCGAGAACTTCGTGCCAGAGTTCTTCTGCAACTCATGCCGCGAGGCGGTGGTGGTCATCTACCGTGGCGGCGAGTGCGTCTTCGCCGGGTTCATCGAGCCGCAAGCCCTCTCGCAACCCTACAACGATGACCAGGACGAGGTGGAGCTGACCTGCGTGGACGTGCTCGGCTCGCTGCAATACGCCAAGTACAAGGGCATAGGCAGCCTCGGGGTGAGCTATGACGCAGTGAAGGCGAAAGCCTCGCAGCAGTCGTTGCTCTCCATCGTGGGAGAAATCATCAACGGCACGGCAGCCTCCATCCGTGACATCACGGCCACTGCCATGTCCGTGTACTATGACGGGAGCAAGGCCGTGGACGCACAGAGCATCCACCGCTACTCCGTGTTCGGGGACATCAGCATCAGCGAGCTGCTCTTCCTCGGCGACGAGGAGAGCGACGTGTGGACCCACGAGGAGGTGCTGACAGAGGTCCTGAAGTACCTGAACCTGCACATCGTGCAATACGGCCTGAGTTTCTACATCTTCTCATGGGAGAGCGTGAGGTCGGCAGACGACATCGTGTTCCGCGAGCTGTTCGGCTCATCCGTCACCGTGGCGGAGAAGAGGATGGAGAGCATCACCACGTCATCGGTGGCTGACTGCGACACGACGATATCCATCGAGGGCACCTACAACCAGTTGCTTCTCACCGACAGCGTGACGGAGGTGGAGAGCGTGGTGGAAAGTCCCTTGGACGACAGCTCGCTCATCGCCAACGGCAACTTCCAGAAGTACATGACGGAATATATCTCCGAGGGCGAGGGACACAAGGCCCACAACGCCATGAGGGCGATGGTGACGGGCGGTAGCACCGACTGGGAGGACGCAAGCCAGGTGGACTGGTTCGCATGGCCCAAGAATGCCAAGAACTGGAAGTTCTACGGTTGTGGCGACCGCTCCGACATCTACTCGAAGTATCCCGCCGACGGAAGCAACCAGCAGGACATCCTCAACAAGGGACTCACATCGGGCATCGGTGCCTGCATCTGCGCCTTCGGCAAGATCGAGAAGAAGAACGGCGGCAACGACAACTCGCCCGTGACATCGGTGAGCATGGAGAACTACCTCGTGATCAGCACTGGCGGCAACGACGGCAGCGGCAGCGCGCGGCAGCCAACGGAGAGCGGCATCCTGAAGGCGTGCCCAGTGGCGGAATACACGGGCAACAAGAGCGGCGGCACCTTCAGCCCCGCCGACACAGACACCGTGAACTACATCGTGATAAGCGGCAAGATGGTGCTGAACCCGCTGATGGCGGTGACCGCACCGTATGGCAAGATGAGCGACGCCGCCACATGGGACGACAACAGGTACTGGCACAACACCGTGCCAAGCCGAAACGACAAATACGGAAGATACTACACACGCAGGTACTGGAGGTCGGCCAGCTGGAACCAGGAGGTGACGGACGACACGGACGCCAACCAGAAGACGTACCTCTCCACCTTCTATCCCTACACGGGAACGGGACCACAGGAATGTGAGTTCCAGTACAGTGCGGTGAACACCGCCTCGGACACCATCAAGAAGGTGGGCCTGGTGGCATGTATGCTCATCATCGGCACGAAGTGCGTGGTGGAGAAGCAGAAGGGCGAGTACCTGGGCACCAACGTGGCTGGCACGGGAGAGGGCGATCCTGGCGACTTCGTGTGGATGGACTACAAGGAGCGCAGCTCCTGCAGCTCCGACGAGGAGTACTATGCGCAGAGCTTCACCATCGGCATCGACCCGAAGCTGAAGGACTGCATCCTCGGCACGGAGTTCGACATCCAGAAGAACGCTCCCTACACCCTTGGCATCACGGCAGAGGGCACTGCCATCCCCATCAGGATGAGCGACCACGTGAGCGGTCAGGTGAGGTTCCTCATCCTGGGACCGGTGAACGCGGAGTGGAACCAGATAACCCGCCGCCACCCTTCCTTCTGGCGGCACACCAAGTGGTACAGCGACAGCGTGCTCCTGCTATCGAAGGCAAACAGCATCATGCTGAAGGACTTCAAGGTGGAGGTGGTGAGCGACAACGGAAAGATAGGAGCCGTGGGCGACGAGAGCGACATCGTGTACATGAGCGACACCAAGGAGAGCTTCGTCAACACCAAGGACGACATCGAGTTCAAGATCACCACCGCCCTCACCTCGGAGGAGTGCCGGCAGATAGGCGTGAACAATGCCGTGAAGCTCAGCTCGCCGCAGAACATGCTCACCCAGAACGCCCTGCTCACCATCCACGACTGGAACACCGGCGAGACCGCCAAGCCAGAGCAGATATACGTGGACGCCTACTGGAAGGAGTGGCACGAGCCGAGGGTGAAGATGGAGCAGAACCACATGGACGATGGCCACGTGTCGCCGTTCTACCTCTATGGCTCGCCCGCCATCGACAAGTACTTCCACGTGCAGGGCATCAGCCGAAACCTCACGGCGGGCACGGCGAAGCTGACGCTCAAGGAGACGTTCTGACATCATCCGAACAGTATTCGAAAGACATTATAAAACCATGATGATATGATAGAGACAAAGATTTTCACGAAGGCGAAGAAAGGAAACGGCGGTGCCAGTTCCTCTTCCATCGGTATCCGATACATCAGCGGCACCATATCTGAGGCTGAGCACGCTGCGAGAGCCGACAAGGCAAGGAAAGCGGACTCAGCCACGCAAGCCGACTACGCCACCAACTCAGGCAACGCCAAGGTGGCCGACTATGCGAGAAAGGCCGCTGAGGTGGATGGTGACGCAGAGGCGCTGCAGAACTACCTGCGCAAGGACTATGTGGAGGAAGCTGACGGAAGCGACCACGTGGAGGAAGTGGACAACAACGTGCTGTTCGACCGTGACGTGGAGTTCCTGAATGGGTTCGCGGCCGACGAGGCTGCCACGTTTCTCGGGGCGGCGGAATTCCGCGGTAAAAATACCTTCTATGGACTTGCAAACTTCCTGAAGACCATCTACGCCACAACCATAGAGAACTCTGGCACCATCAAGACCAAGAACCTGGAGGTGACAGGCTCAGCCCACTTCTTCGAGCTTATCATCGACAAGGTGAAGTCGGCTGGAGGTGCCGCCCTCTTCACGCCAGCCGATGGCTTCGAGGTGGACTTGGTGGCGTTGGTGAACGGAAACTACCGACTCTTCTGGAGATGCAGGGACGCTGGCGGCAAGCAGCGTGACAACATGTGGAGGAAGGGCGACCAAGCCCTCTGCATGTCGTTCAACCAGGCGAGCGTAGGAACATCCCACAACGTTGCCAACAAGTACTACTGGGCACTGGTGACGGGCGTGTCGGACAACTCATCACCCTATCTCCTGAAGGATGAGTACTACAACTACATCGACATATCCCGAACCGACAGCGACGGAACGGTGAACCCAGAGGTGGGCGACTCCATCGTGATGCTCGGCTACCGTGGGACGGACGACAAGGATCGTCAGTCGGCCATCTACATATCCGCCTACACCTCGCTCGACAGCGGTCTCATCGCACCGCTCTTCGCCCAGTACCGTGGCATCAACGACTTCAACCTCGCCAAGCACCGCACCACCTACCACGACGCACGTGGCTCGAAGGTGGTGGGACAGTTCGAGACGGAGGACGGGCAGTCGATAGAGGACTACGTGGACAATGCCGTGGACGGAGCCGTGGACAGCGCAGCAAGTGTCTTCGAGGGACGGCTGAACGCCACCGCCACCGACATGCAGTCACAATACAAGGAGCTGAGCGGCAAGTACGACAACCTGCCACTGAAGAGCCAGGACGAGCTGACCGAGTACTCCTCGAAGATAGAGCAGACGGCAAGGAAAATCTCCATGTCAGTCGGTGCTACAATGGTGGGAAGGAGAAACTTGCTCGTTGGCAGCGAGTTCAAGCGGTTCGATGAGGAGAACATGACGGGGCAAGGAGAGAGAGATGCTTGCAGGCTGAGAACTGGAGACCAATACGATGGCTACAACTCATGCCGCATTATCAGTGAATCTGATAGCTATCATTACAACGGAGTCGTGTTCAAGCGAATACGTGTGGATGGAAACACAAAGTATACGTTGACGGCTATGGCTAAGAGGTTGTCTGATAGCTTTGGAACAGGATGCTATGCGATGATCCATGAGTTCCTTACAAAGGATGCTGAATATGCTGGTTATCAGCATTCTTGTTTTCTGCTTACCACGGATGATGCCAAGAACTCTTGGGTACAGAAGAGCCATACTTTCACGACACATAGCGAGACCCGATATATCAATGTGATTCTATGTGTCAGTACTTTTGGAAGCTTCGCAGTCTGCAAGCCGATGTTGGAGCGTGGGGAAACATTCGGAGGATATTCATTGTCGGAATATGATTATGAGTACATCGGTGGAAATCTCATAGACAACAGCAGGTTCTTGAAGGCTGGCGGAACGTTGGTGTATGTCCAAGATTCTGTATCTCAGGAGCTTGGTTCTGATTATGCCATCGCAACGGCAACGGCTTCTGGCTCCAGTTCAAGTGGCGTATTTGCCATAAAGAAGACCTTGAAGGCAGGCGTAGACTACGTGCTGTCTTGGTACATCAAGCGCACGGGAGGGGATGAGTACGGACAGTGTACCGTCAACTTTGGTCGTAAGATATTGTATTCTGAGCTCTATACGGGCACACAGGCATCAAACAGCGTTGAGGGAGACCGAACTCCCTATTCAGGCTACCATGGCATCAGAAACATCCCGACGGAATGGACAAGGATGTGGATACATTTCCGACTGTCGGAAGACTGGTCGGACAGTGACAACCAATTCTACATCCAGCTCTATGGAGGCGGAACAGGCTCAAGCTCCATCACTGCCATGCTCAGCCGCCCAAAACTTGAGGAAGGCGCATGGCCAACGGAATGGACGGACAACCCGAAGACCTATGTCGAGGAAGGCAGCCTCGCCAACAAGCTCTATGCCACCGGAATAGACATCGAGAGCGGCGAGATAACCATTACCGCAGACAAGACCAAGTTCCGCAATAACGCAGGGAAGGTGATGGGCATGTTTGACAAGGACCGTCTCAAGGCAGCCCTAATAGATGCGGAGATGGTCGTGGCAAATGGCATCAGAACGCAGGAACTTGAGGCGCAGAACCTCAACGTTAATGGCAATAGCACCTTCGGTATCTGGAAGATTGGGAAGGATTCTACTTGGGGAAATATGATACAGGCCAAAGGGTCGTTCAGTATAGGTGGCACTACCTACAGTTCTGGAAGCGGCATCATGTACTGTCCGATGTTCATAAGAGGAGGAAGTACACTGGCTGCCTACATGAGGGTAGGCCCTTATTGCACTGAGTTCGGGTATCTGTTTGCAAGTTCTCGTTACCAGGGCGTATGGCATGGGCAGGCGGCAAAGATGGTGTGCAACGGAGCGGCCAACAGTTGGAGCCTGCCGACAAACTACACATACAATACATCCTATAATCCAGTGTCGTATGTATATGCAGAGAAAGAAGGAAACAACGACCCTGCCATGGTAATCAACGTGAGTCAGAAGGGGGTGACTGGCACCTACACCGCCATAGAGGCCAATGGAGCCATCAAGGGCGTAATCGCCCCAAACGTACAGACCGTCTCAAGCAGCTCCCAGATACAGGGTACGGTGAGCACGGTGGTTTGCGCCAACTCTTCGGGCATTACCCTCACGCTGCCACGAAGACCAGTGGCTGGTCAGATGCTCCTCGTCATACAGCGTGGAAGCGGCTCAGTGACCATCAATCGTAACTCCGATGACGGAGCCTACATACGTAAGGTGGGCGATGGAAACGACCGAACCTCGGTCGTATCAAGCACCATCGGACAAATGTCCATATTCTTATATGACGGACAGTACTGGATAGGCTCATTCTTGAATGCAAAGTTCTAAAAATAACACCATAAGACAATGAAGAAGATAGTAAAAGGCAATGACTTCACGCTTCGCATACCTGTCGTGAAGATTGTGGACGGCGAGAAAGTTCCCTTCCCTTTGCCAGGATGCACCGACATCCATGTAAGGGTGTGCAACCAGTTCGGACGCATCGAACTCACACATGAGGTGGACGTGGCGAGCGACAACGTCATCCTCGCCAAGGTGGAGGGCGACACGATATCCATCGGCACCTACAGCGTGGAGGTAAAGGGAAAGCTCCATGGCAACGACTGGAGAAGCGAGGAATACCCACAGTTTCAGATAGTGGCGAGGAACGCAGACGCAGACCTTGAATTTGGCGAGGGCGACGAGGGCGACAACTCCGTGGAGATGGACACCGCCATGGTCATCCTTCCCCCACCAGTGGAGCTGACCGATGCCATCGACACCGCCAACACCGCCATGGCTTCGGCAAGGGCACTGGAACAGGTCGTCACGGGCAACGAGGCGAAACGAAACCTGGCAGAAACAGAGCGCAACTCCAACGAGGAACAGCGCAAGAGAGCCGAGGATACACGCACCACCATCACCGCATCCGCCATCGCCACCTTGGAGCAGCAGAAGAAGGACTTCGATGCAGCAGAGCAGAAGCGTGAGCAGAACGAGGAGCAGCGCAAGGCAGCCGAGACGAAACGCACCGAGACCGCATCCTCCGCCATCGCCACCTTGGAACAGCAGAAGAAAGACTTCGACACAGCCGAGCAGAAACGTGTGCAAAACGAGGAGCAGCGCAAGGCAGCCGAGACGAAACGCACCGAGACGGCATCCTCCACCATCGCCACCTTGGAGCAGCAGAAGAAGGACTTCGACACGGCCGAGCAGGAGCGTGAGCAGAACGAGGAGCAGCGCAAGGCAGCCGAGACGAAACGCACCGAGACGGCATCCTCCACCATCGCCACCTTGGAGCAGCAGAAGAAGGACTTCGACACGGCCGAGCAGGAGCGTGAGCAGAACGAGGAGCAGCGCAAGGCAGCCGAGACGAAACGCACCGAGACGGCATCCACCGCCATCGCCACCTTGGAGCAGCAGAAGAAGGACTTCGACACAGCAGAACAGAAGCGTGAGCAGAACGAGGAGCAGCGCAAGACAGCCGAGACGAAACGCACCGAGACGGCATCCTCCGCCATCGCCACCTTGGAGCAGCAGAAGAAGGACTTCGACACCGCCGAGCAGAAGCGTGTGGACGCAGAGACCAAGCGTGAGGCATCCTTCAAGACCTCCAAGGATGCCGCCGATGCCGCCACCAACGCCGCCATCAATGCAAAGGCATCGGCAGACACGGCGGCCGACAACGCCAACCAAGCCGCCGACACGGTGGCAACCGTCATCGAGCAGGTGCCCACCCACGAGAGCCGCATCTCCAAGCTTGAGACGGCGGTGGCAGAGCTTGGTCTTCCACTCGACCGATATTACATCGCATCATGGGACGAGAGCGTACTTTCACCTGGGTGCAAGGAGGTGCTATCCAACGGCTCCATCTCGATGTTGGAGGACATCTACAAGCCCGTGCTATGGAACCATGACGAGAACACGGGCGACACCGTGCCCGTGGATGAGCTGATGCGCAACAACTACTTCCGCTTCGCCGACGGCAGCTTCGCACCAGCTGTAGCCATCACGGAGGAACAGCGGGCGCAGTGCGACGTGGAACTCTACCTCGACCCAGAACACACGCAGAGATATTGCGAGACTGGCGAGTACGACGCAGAGGCATTCTACAATCAATATGGTGTGGAACAAAAGCTGTACAATGCGGATGGCGAGGAGATATCGCACATCCTGAGACCATGGGAGACCATATCCACCAAATATGGAAGAGGCGTGGGAAACCTCATGCCGATATGGGTGATCGACGGCAACGGCGAGAGCGGCATGTTCCACAAGGGCATATTGCTGTCATATCGGGAGTTTGACGGACTGAAGCCAAAGCTCTTGGCTCCAACTGCCATGAACATGACACCCGTCTGCACCGTGAGCGAGGGAGGCGTGGTGAAGACACGCTCCTTCTTCTACCTCTACGAGGGTATGCAGAACTGCGCCAACGAGAACGGTAACGGCGGTTGCTCCATCTTCCGGAACATGAAGCGCACGTTCCCTCGATCATCCGACATGAACCAGCTCAACAACAACACATGGGCACGCAACAACAACCCCGACACCTCGAAGAGCTATCCGTTCGCCGAGGGAGGCGGATTCGCAAGGGACACGTTCTGCTTGGTGCAGGAGCTGCTCTACGGCACCAACTACATCAACGACCCGGACTATCTGTTCTCCTCGGGCGTGTCTTCCAACGACACTTGCAACAACGAGGCGACATGGACCAAATACGGTGGCGTAAGATGGAAGGTTGAAGGTGCGGATACCTGGAAATACAACCGACACTGCGATAATACAGATATGTGTATCAATGCCGATGGTGGCAAGACTAACCTCTCTCAGGTACTCAACTTTGAACGAGCAAAGGTGCAGTGTGACGAGATGCAGGTGGCGTTGTCGTGGGCGGTGGAGACAGGCGTGAGCGAGGATGTGGAGTTCGAGTGCTACGGCAACATATACCGATATAAAAACGTGGTGAGAGCAAAGGGGCTGCAGGATGGTTTCATGAACGCTATCTGCTACAAGGTCGTGGCTGGAGAATACAATGGCTATGACCCTTCAGGGAACAGAACCACCTATAGCATCGAGGTGAACCTGAGAGTGGGCGTGATGGACGGGAAGGTGACATCGGGTGACATCTTCGAATATACCGGTGGCGGATATGAGATCATCGGCACATGCCGCCATCTCCAAACGGAAACCCGTGCCCACAACGATTTCGTGGCATACGTGACCAACGACCAGAAGAAGTTCTATAATGACAGAACATACACAAAAAACAATCTTGGCACTTTTTTTGCTGAGGAAGAAAACAGTGGCTACGAGAAAATGGGTGAGGTGCTTGACTTTCCGACACAGGCAATCTGGACAAGGAAAAGATTCGGCTTCACTTGCCTGGCGCAATATGTGACAGGGGCGGGACGCACTACAGGTCATTGCAGTTACCTCAACGTGGACAACTACTGGAGTAATACTTTGCTGCAGCGAGTTAGGTTGGCCCAGCGTCGTGGCGGTCATGCGTCTTGGACGGCTTGCGGTTCGCGTTATTGCTATGCGACCTTTCCGCTCTCGAATGGCAACCGCAACTATGGTGGTTCGGCTCAAGTTTTGATCAGCCGCAGGCCAGGCGCAGCCTCCGCTGCAAGCGGAACAAAGACGGTGCAACCGTCTTCTCAGCAGGAATAGGCCAAGGTTAGGATATTGTTAGAACGGTGTTCGAACCTCGTTAGAATGACACTTGGATGATGTTCGATTCTTGTTCGAACCTCATTCTATCCATCAAGGTAAAAAAGCCGCCTTTGGCGGCCGACACATAAAAAAATCCTTGCGTCTCATGACAAGTTGTGCGGATTTAGGCATACGGCGACACCGCAGCCGCAATCCAAGGACACAATCCTCTGAAACATGAAAGCAAGGTTGAAAGAAAGGTAGCATGCACGGCCCAGCGTCGTGGCGGTCATGCGAATTGGACGAATTGCTGTTCGCGTAATTGCAATGCGAACAATCCGCTCTCGAATGGCAACCGCAACTATGGTGGTTCGGCTACAGTTTGAGCAACTGAAAGAAATACATTACGCATGCTGTCTTGGCCAGGAGTGCCAAATCAGAATACAAGACGAAAGGTATCTCGCCCTCAGGCTTGATACGTGGGGCTGCAAGACATCGCAGGTGACTTGCAGCCAAAGGCTCAAAACTTGAATTTATTATTAACCCAAAAAGAATGGAAAAGATGAAAAGAATCGCACTGCTGTCTCATTCCATGACAAGACTGCACCCTTCACGGCATCCAGCTTGTAATGTAAGCCGTGAGGAACTGGAAAACGCAGCCTATTCTGCATGTAAGGCACACATGAAAAAGGCTGCGGTGAAATCCATGCTTGAGGACTGGGACGAACTCATCGACCTTCTCTTGCAAAGTATAAGGGACGGAACATATCAGGAACATCTCCATTACCGCCAATTGGTGAAGGTTAACAAGAATGGCAAGGAGAGAACGATAGACTCTCCATCGTTAGTGACCCGCATCTTGCAGTATCTGTTCATGGCTCGCATATCTCCCCTATATGAGGCGATGGATAACAAAGCTGCATTGAACTGCAAGGAGGGATGTGGACTCAATGCCACCGAAAGGCGCAACTCTGTTCGCCATCGTGTGAAGCATCTATTCTACGACAGACGTGACATCGTTGCTCTCGCCGTCATAGACCAGCGCAAATGCTACGAGCATGTACGCATTTCGGTTTTCCGGCATGCCCTCAAGTCGCTCACGCACGACAAATGGCTTATTGATTTTGGATGTAACGTGACCATGGTGGATGGTAAATTGCCTATAGGTACACCTGTCTCCCCTTTGGCGCATCATATCATCATGCTACAGTTCGACCTCGATATGTCTTCCGACTATCCTTTTTATCTTCGGTATGCCGACAACGTAATAATCGGATGCTATAGCAAGCGAGAGGCGCAAGCAGCCTTATGGAGAGTGAAACAAAGATGGTGGTACGAGATGCAAATCCGTGCAAACCGTTGGGACAGCAAGGTGGTTGCCATCGGAGATTCCTTCGTCGACTTCTGCGGCACCCTATATCGCAGAAATCCCAACAAAGGATATTTCGACCACAACAAGGGGTATGCTATTATCCGCAGGAGCACAGCCAAATCTGCACGCAAAGCCAATAGTAGAAACTGGGCTTGCTATTTCGGGCAAATGACGGGTATAGATGCTTTTAACCTAATGACATCAATAGAAACCCAAAATATGAAATTATCAAAATTAACAGAAAAGGTCAGGATAAACCGAAAGATGGACGCACCACAGGTGATGCCAAAAGAATTATCCGGTAGAGTGATTACGGTTCTCGATTATGAGATCCGTCAAAACAACAAAGGAGTAGACAACTGGGTGAAGCTGTTGTTGTCGATGGATGAACTCTCTGCAGAAGGAACGCCCACAGGAAGAGTTCTCGTTAGAGAGATGCATGGTGACTACTCAGGCATTTACACATATCTTCGCCAAGTAGAGAAGGTATATGGTGGAAAAGTAAATATCCTTCCGATAGAGGAGGCTGAGATTGTAAACCAATGTGGTTACATTTTCAAGGGCAGTACTAACCAAATGCAGTACTACGAAGATTTTGCCAGCACGCATCCTATTCAGTAGTTTTATCCTTTGTGCAAACACTTTATTGATTGTCAAAGTATAAGGATATGATAACTATTAATTACATGGATCTTTCTTCTGAAGATATAGTAAGGGGAAATATTAGAGATGAAGGCGAGGCTATGACTGTGTTTCTGAATGTTCATGAGGAGGACAGATGGTCAGTTTCTTTGGATCTCGTAACGAATGAGGATGGAAGTGTCGACGAAGAAAAGTCAACTCCAACAACTCTTGGGACGCACACAAAGGTAGTGGTCGGATTTCCTGTCAGATGCAAGAAGCCTGTGAGCCGAGCGAATTTCATCAATGCGGCAGAGGCTCAGGTATATGGTTTGAAAGATGCTTCAGCCACTGCATCCTTCAATGCGTCATTAGCCAGAAAGTTTCGAGAGAATCCTGGGGATCAAGAGGTGAAGGAGCATGATGCATTCATTGACTGGGTGAAAACTGAGCTAAGCAAGGTTGGCATTAAATAGTGTTGGCTAATATTAAAATATGGGGCAAGATCTTTAAAAATTAAGGTCTTGTCCCATATTTTTTGCACATAAAGGGAAATAAAAATAAAATACGTTTCGTTTTGCGAAATAACATTTCGTTTTGCGGGGTGCTAACATTTCGTTTTGCGGATTATACTCCAGATGAAATATTCGGTCCTGTATCCATCTCCAAGTTGAAGGACGAAGATACCTATGAGAGAAAAATAGGAGGCTATCTTCCATGGGCTAATGTAGTATTCCTTGATGAAATATGGAAAGCGGGGCCTTCTATACAGAATGCCCTACTTACTGTCATCAACGAGAAAATCTTCCAAAATGGCAACGAAACAATCAAATTACCCTTGAAAGCATTGATAGCTGCTTCAAATGAATTGCCAAAGGAAGACGAGGGATTGGAGGCTTTATGGGACAGATTCATTATCAGGGTCTTTTCCAATCCCATTAGCAATGAACGTACATTCTATAAAATGTTACGTGCCAACAACACCGGAGAAGTTTGGATTCCAACAAACCTTCTCATAACAGATGAAATGTACCATCAGATGCAAACTGAGATACTCGATGTGGAGATACCTGATGGCATCCTAAAGGCAATAACTTTCATACGTAAGCAAATTAAGGAAGTTGCTGACAAAGACGAAAACGCAGCTCCATTGGATTACTATGTTTCTGACAGAAGATGGAAAAAAGCTGTGCATCTATTACAGTCCTCAGCTTACCTAAGCGGAAGGACAGAAATAGACGTTACAGACATGCCGATTCTGTATCATGTATTGTGGAACAAGGTTGAAACCATTGAGCCAATCATCAAAATCGTGACCAAGGCTATTTTTTGCGATATAGAAAAGAACATCAAGAACGTAGAAAGTTCTTTGGAAAAGAAGATGGACGAAAAAGGAGGTAAAATAGAAAGAAAAGAAATACCAAGCTTCCACCCAGAAAATTACAAGGTTTACTTTAATCTGTATTCCAAGCTAATAGGCACAACTTGGGGAGACACCTATTTCTTTATGCCTGATTATGATTACTTATTACTGGACATCGCCACAGAAGGCATACTCTATTATGACAAAGACAAAAAAGGATGGGTGGTAAGACGAAAGCCCAATATGCCATCAGCTATCAGTCAATATCCACAGACTAAAATCGTCAGACTGCATAAGAAGAGTGATGGGAGCATCAAAGTTAATGGATATCGGTATGCGTTGGAACCAGAAAACAAAGACATACCCATCAAGGCAGCAATCAATCAAGAAAAGTTGCTTCCAGAAGACTCATTACTGGAACAAAAGATTGAAAAGATAAAGAATCAATTGGTTGAAAGAATAGAGAAATTCTCACAAGGTAATCTCTTCGTATCAGCTTCTGACCAAAAGATAGTTTTAAAGTATGGTGATAGTATTAAGAAAAACGTCTGCGCAGTGGAAATGAAAATAAGAACAAGCATATAATATGAAAAGAGAAGATATTGATAATAAAATAGATGGTTACATCAATTTGTTTGATCATTGCATAGGTGGACATGAATTACCCATCCAATGGACAAACGACCCAATAGCCACATACATTAAGGATATATGCAAGGCACCTGGCAATATTGAACTTTGCCAGGAAGATGAGACTTGGAAAGATATTTTCCACCAAGAAATTTCATCCATGCTATATTTCATATTACCACTGTTTGAACATATAGAAAGCGAATACAATCAAGAAATTTCCACTGTCAAGAAGTTCTTCGGCTATAGCTTTGAAGAAAGACAAAATGCTTGGGATGAAACCGCACTCCACCTTGATAAAGCATTCGACAAAAACGTGTTTAACATCCATGGTTACATATTGGAACTTGAAAAGAAAGAAAAAAGCGAAGATGAAATCTTTGAAGCAATAAAAATAAATTGGGAAAAAGCAAGCAAGCAAAGACAAGAATGGCAAATAAGAAAACTATTGGAAAAAGCAAAGCAAATATTTGAGTACCGATTTTTTAACCCAGAAGATGTAGATTTCAAACTCATTCTAAAGGATAAGAAGATTATGTACAAATATCCTAAGCTTCAAGAAATAGTCAAGGTTATGGGACGCGAGAAAGAATCACACAAAAAAATGGATTCTACTATAACAAAGTTTATTCCTATCCTGTTGAAACATTGCCATGACAAACAGGATATTGAAGGAGTTACTTTAGGTAACAATCTCAACAGTTTACTCCCCTCAGAAATAGCTATGTTGGATTCTTCCTCTTTCTACCTAAAATATGCAAGAAAGCAATTGCAACAATTCTCTTCGAGAGCAGCACAAACAAAGAAGGAGAAATCTAAGACAACTGAAAAGTCCCCACGCCTTGACCAAGGTCCGATGATTCTGTGCATTGACACAAGTGGCTCAATGAGTGGAAAACCACTTGAAATTGCGCTATCGCTTACAAGGCAATTGGCAGCTATAGCTCAAAAAGAAAAACGTAGTTGTTTCTTGATTTCATTCTCTATAAGAACTAAGACTCTGGATCTTTCCAGACCAAGTAGCTACTCAAAAATAGAACGTTTCTTTGAAGATAGGTATAATGGAGGCTCTGATGGTGAAGGAATGCTCAATGAGATTATCGAGCAACTTCAAACTAATCAATATTCCATGGCTGACGCTCTTATTATCAGTGATTTTGAGTTTGAACTTCCCACCAAAAAGACATTGAAAAAAATAAAAGAAGAACAAATCAAAGGCACCAAGTTTTATGGTTTGGGTATTAGAGCTTTGACTTACTACAACAATGTACTTGATAAAATCTGGTACATATCTCGACACGAATGCTAATGGCATTTTTTTCGTAACCTATGCAGAGTTTTCGCATAGTATAGTCATTATTTTACTCAAAAATGCCCAAAATCTTCATTTTTCTTTGCATATATATAGAAAGGGAGATCATATATTAGGTGTGAAATAACACTTCTCTGTCTGAGAAAAACATAAAGTATGCTAAAATTTGACACACCTATACGCTACCTTTGCGGTCAAAAAACAATTTCATTACAAAAGTAGAAAAGTACAATGAAAACAAAGAACAAAGAGAATATGCTCTTTATGGATGAACTATCTATAAGAGAGCATATTGCCAAACTCATAGAACTGATGAGCCAAGGACTATACGAGAAAGAGAACATCATGGCTATGGCATTATTGAGTGCCATAGCTGGGGAAAGCATATTCTTACTGGGTCCTCCGGGAACTGCAAAGAGCATGGTGTCACGCAGACTGAAACTTGTGTTCAAGGATGCCAAGTCTTTTGAATATCTGATGTCTCGCTTTTCCACGCCAGATGAAATCTTTGGCCCAGTATCTATCTCGAAGCTGAAAAATGAAGACAAGTATGAAAGACTGGTGGATGGCTATCTACCGGATGCAGAGGTTGTGTTCCTTGATGAAATCTGGAAAGCCAGTCCTGCTATCCAGAATGCCTTGCTCACCGCCATCAACGAGCACATTTTCAAGAATGGAACAAAGAACCTGCATCTTCCCATGAAAGCCCTCATAGCAGCTAGCAACGAGTTGCCTGCGGAGGATGAAGGACTGGAAGCCATGTGGGACAGATTTTTGGTTCGTATGGTGTCAAATTGTATCAGCAACGAAAAGACATTCTTCAAGATGGTAAGAAACAGAAGCTTTGAAGAGCCTTCCATAGCTGAATGCTATCTTATCAATGATGAACTGCACCAAAAATGGTTGGCTGCAATTGATGGAATCGAGATTACAGATGATGTTTGTAAAATCGTTACCCATATTCGCAAGATACTGGCTGAGCAGCAAAAGAAAGATGAAATCACCACACTAGACTATTATATATCAGACCGTAGATGGAAAAAAATCTTTCATCTTATGCAGACATCGGCTTTCCTGAATGGAAGAAGTGCCATCAATGTCACGGATTGCATACTGCTTATCCACTGTCTTTGGAACAAGGTGGATACGATTCCTGTGGTGATGGATTCCGTATGCACTGCCATTACTATGGATTTAGATGATAAAATTGCACAAAACGTCAAGGCCCTGGATAAACTCCTCGCCCAACTCTCTGCGAACGTGAAAGAAGGTCGTGTGCCTATAGATAGCGAAGAGGAAGACTATGTGGTAATGAACCACTTCTACTATGTTGTGGAAGGGTTCAACGAGGGAGCATGCTTGTTCTCTCGTTTCGATTACAACCATGTTGAAACGAAAAAAGCTATCGATGGCATACGATACTACGAGGAGAAAAGCAAAAACTGGATGATTCATGCCATCTATACTGGTGCCCCTTTCGACTACAAGTTGTCGAGTGGGGCTTTGACGAAGGTGAAACTGCAGAAATGCAAAGATGGTATCATCATCGATGGCATTCCTTACTTGTTTAAGAAGAAAGGCAAGGTAAGTGTAAGTACAGAACCTGCAATGCTGTCTTCAACATGTGCAGATATTATATTTAAAGAGTGCAGCTCCATACAGTCAGACTTTGAACTTCTGAAATCAATTTTCGTCAAGGATTGCAATCTGTTCGTATCCAACAATGACATCAAACTGGTTGGAAAACAGTTAGACAAAACAGAGAAATCACTCAAAGCTTTGGAAATGAAGCTTCAGAATACAAAACTTTTGATGTTGACATGATGGGAAAAGAAGAATATATTGACTCAAAAATATCCGTCTATGGTGAGGCGTTCGATTTTTACATGGATTGCGGACAGATGCCAGACGATGTACCCAAGGGCGATTTGCTGGCAGGGTATATGAAATCCGTGATAGATGCCAATCCACAGTTGGACAGCCAGGATGATACTTGGAAAGAAGTACTAAAAGATGACTTGTTGGCATTTCTGTCATCACTGCTTGGTGTATTCTTTGAAGTGGAACAGGCACACCAAAAAGAAAAAGCTTTCATCGCAAAGTTCCAAAAGGCGAAAATTGGGCAGCAACGTAACTTATGGGGGTCTGTCTATAAGTATGTAAAAGGAAACTATCCACCTTCAGATGTGAATATCGATGGCTATGTCAAGCAATTCGCAGGGAATGAAACGCAAGATGTCATCGATGCACTGACAGAAGACTGGAAGAAAGCTGCCGACAAACGGTTGAACCAAAAGGAAGAACAGCTCATTGAACAGAACAAAGACAGATGGGAACGTCACATGCGAGGATGGGGACAAAGCGATTATGAGAGGCGAAAGAAGATTGACCAGATGTTCTATCGCTATCCTATCTTGAAAGAGATTGTACGCATGATTGGACGCGAGCAGCCACAAAGTAAGGATGAGAAAGATGACATTGTGTACAAGTACATGCCGATATTGTTGTCCAACCCTTCGAAGACAACAAACATAGAGCAAATTTCAATGGGCAATGATTTATCTCATATCATTCCATCAGAGATTGCCACACTGTCCGAGCCATCAACGGAAATGATGTTTTTCAAGAAGTTTGCAGAAAGACAGTTGCAAATCTTTGCCAACAAGCCACCGATGACAACCCAAGACAAGCAGGTACAGGAGCATCAGACAAAGCCACGCCTCGAAAAGGGAGCTATCATCGTGGGCATTGATACCAGTGGATCAATGATGGGCAAACCTGAGAAATTAGCTCGCTGCCTTTTGATGCAACTGCTTCGTTTGGCAAAAAAGCAACATCGCAAATGCTTTGTTATCACCTTCTCGGTGAGAGCCAAAGTCCTGGAACTCACCAAACCTTCCAATTGGGGACAGCTTAAGAAATTCTTGGAAGAAGATTTCAGTGGTGGCACTTGTGGAGAAGAGATGCTTGCAGCTGCTCTTAATGCATTACAGTCAAAAGACTTCTCTATGGCTGATGTATTGATTATAAGCGACTTCGAGTTTCCGCTTCCAAAAGATAAAACTCGCAAACGTATGGAGGAAGAACATTCCAAAGGAACTAGATATTATGGATTGCAAATTGGCAAATTCAAGATTTTGTACGAAAAAGTGTTGGATAAAGTTTGGAAAGTTAGTGTATGAGAAAGACTGGACAATTTTTCATCAATGAAAACATGAGGTTAAACTCTAAATATTTCTGTCTATCGATGTATAAAGTGGATTATGATGTACTGCTCATGGAATCGAAATTTGTCAAGCCTGGACGTGAGATATATTACAAATCAGGCATTTGCTCAATTGTGACAGAATTTGATGGCAGGTGTCTCGAAATATTCTATTCAGAGAAAACTGTTTGGAGCAATAGACTCCTACAATCATGGTTGCGCAAATTGCTCAAAGAGAAAATAATTGAGGTGGCAGAACGTGTGCTACCAGCTCGTCTTCATTATTGGGAAGAGCAAAAGAACTTGAAAGCCAAAAGCGTCAAGGTAAAACTGCTTCGCAAAAATACATTGGGACAATGCTGGTTTAATGGTCGCATAGAACTAAGCCCTAAAATATTGCTCATGCCAGAAAGTTACACGGACTCTGTCATCCTGCATGAAATGGCTCATTTGAAATACCATCATCATCGCAAGTCTTTCTGGAAATTCTTGACCGAACTCCTTGGAGAGGATGCCAATGAGCAAAAAGTAAAAATGGACATTGACATGGGAATTCGTTATCTCTACCTCGATTACATCCTGAAATAAAGAATTATGGTAAGTTTTTCAAACCTGTGCAATATTATTTCACAAGTTTTTGCTACCTTTGCAAAAAATTCATTTCTAAAGGTAGATATTATGGCAATTAATCAATTGAACAAATATGTATGGCTTGTGGAAACGATCCATCGGGCAAGAAGAAGAGGCATCACACTCAAAGAGATTCAGGAGAAATGGCTTGACTCTGATCTCAGTGAGGGTACTGAGTTGACACGCCGTACCTTCATCAACAACAAGAATGAGATTGAGAGTCTCTTCAACATCTGCATTGAATGTGAGCACTTCCGCTATTATATCGTGGAAGACAATTTCATGGATGAGGGGAATACAAGGAGCTGGCTTCTCAATGCCTTCTCCTTGAATAATATGGTGGGCAACAGCCAAAAGCTAAAGGAGCGTGTACTCTTGGAAGATATGCCATCGGGAAGAAATTTCCTCGATGATATCATCAAGGCAATGAGAGACAATCATGTCATCACAGTAGCTTATTACAGCTACTCTTCCGAAAGCTATCATGAGTTTGAGATATATCCCTATTTTGTAAAGGCTTTCAAGAAGCGTTGGTATGTGGTGGCCTATAGCCCTGGCACGCATGACATCCGCTGTTATGCCCTGGATCGCATGGACAACATCATCATATCAGATAAGATGTTCAAGATGCCCAAGGACTTTGATCCATCAGAGTTCTTTCAGGATTGCTTCGGAATCATCAACAATAGCAATACCAAGGTACAGAAAGTGGTCATCAAGGTGGATGCATTCCAGAGCAAGTATCTTCGTGACCTCCCACTCCATCCTTCACAGAAGGAGACCAAGCGCAAGGATGATTATTCCATCTTTGAGTATCGCATAAAGCCTGAGTTTGACTTTGAGCAGGAGGTTTTCTCCAACATGGACACCATGGAAGTAATGGAACCTCTATGGCTGAGGGAAGAAATACAAGATAGGCTCAAAAGAATGCTGGAAAAGTATAAATAGCTGATTATTAAAACTTTTAAAGGCAACCTGTAAAGAAAGCTTACAGGTTGCCTTAAATTTTTTAGAATCCAACTTTTCGTTTTGTCTTGCCAAGGCATAGTCGCTCATTGTCACAATACTCTCTGAGGTTACCTAACATATCCTTCGTCTTTCCATGAAGAATGGTCTGGACGGTCAAATGGCGAGCCACATTCTCAATCTCGCCACCGCTGAAGTCATACTCCTGAGCCATATTCTTGGATTCTGAGTCTGAGAGTTGTGGTATCATAGACTGCCATATCTTGCTACGATTCGTAAGGTCGGGACGCTCAAACTTGATTTTATAGAGGAAACGACGCTCGAAAGCCTTGTCCATGTTCTCGACTAAATTGGTGGTGGCGATGAGGATGCCATCCAACTGCTCCATCTCTTGCAAAATAATGTTCTGGATGCTATTCTCCATCCTCTCCACAGATTCCTCTGCTCCTACCTTACGCTTGCCTATGATGGCATCAGCCTCGTTGAAAAGAAGGATGGGAGCCTTATCACCGAACCTCACCTTTTTCTTGTAGGCATCAAAGATTCTCTTGATATTCTTCTCGCTCTCGCCCACCCACATGCTCTTGATGTCTGAAACATTAATCTGTATGAGGTCTCTTCCTGTGAGTCGGGCAATCTGCAATACGGTTTCTGTCTTGCCTGTTCCTGGAACGCCATAGAACAAGCACGCAAAGCCACATCTAAAGTTGGTCTTTTTGAGTCGGTCCTGAATCTCCCTAAAATTCTCCTCCTTCAAAAGAGAACTCAATTCTTCTACTTGCTGCTGCTCCTTTGAGTTGTAGAATAAAGACTTAGGCTTGATGTCTTTATAAAAAATCATACTTTCTCTAAGTTGTCTGTCCTTCCATGTTGTAATATTCAAGCCTGAGAATAGCTTATTCTTTGCCTCGTCCGTAATTTTGAACGCTTCACGATCCACAAGTCCATTGTCACAAGTGTTCTCTATGAACTTGATTCTGAAAAAATTATGATTGCCATCTAACAAACTGGCCTTATTCAATCGCCATAAGACATCATCATCATCAAATAGCTCATCTCCATCTTCCAGCGAAAGGACATCATCAAGATCTTTAACATAAAGCGTACAAAAACGTATAAACAATGGGAAGAGATAGTCAGACTCCCCTATGCCATAAGAACGCATCATTTTTACAAAATTCAAATTCTCGTTCTTACAAATCAGAGTTTCCAGCTTTCTTCTCAATGTTTGGCTACCCATACCCTTTTGGCGATTCTTGTCGAACAAGATATTAAACTCTTCAAAAAGCAAACTTTCCGTTAAACCGGAAAATTCCCTTGGAACAAGATCATGATTATGCCGAAAAGCCTCCATCGCCTCAAAAGAAAAGGAATAGTACAAACCATCACTCTTATGCTGGAATATATATTCCTTATCCATCAATTCTTGGATTTCATTGGTGTATCTCAATAGAGACAATATACGACAACCCAGATAATCTGCAAAATCAGATAACTCTATGTGTTCAACACCATACTTGTCTGCAAAAAGAGAAAGGAGGGCACAGGCTCTCTTGGATATGCCCAACTTATCGGACACATAAACAAGATAAGCATCAGCCTTCTGATAGAACTCATCACCTAATGAAGAGCCCTTTGCCAACTCCATGATTTTCTCAAACGCCAAAAGTAAGTCCATCTGTTCCATTACACCTTTATTTATTGTTTGATTTACCATCAAGATATTGAATCTTGCCACTAAAAGTCATCATCATTGTCACCACCATTTGGGAACATGAAACCAAGTTCCGCCTGGGGATCAAAAAACTCATAATAATTGCTGACTTTCTCTATCAAGCCCTTCACCTTGTTTATTTTCTTTTCATCCGAAACGCTCATACGAAGAGGGTCCATATCCTCCATATCTTGGATTTCCTCTTTATATCCTACGATTTCTTCCTCAAATGCCTCCATGTCAAAAGACTCGTCATTATCCAAGTCCTCAGACAAGGCTTCATTCAAACGATTCTCAATCTCCTTTAGTTTCTGCAATGATCTTGTATCCATATCTGTTCATTTTAAAGTTCAACAATGAAGCATATTGGCAAAAATGCTCTTTTCAAGCTGCCTTCTGCAAATTTCTGGTGCAAAAGTAGCATAAAAGTGTGTAAGTTTATTGCACAGGTATAAAATTTTTAATGTGTGAAGTGGTTTTTCTCAGATTTGCAGTAACTTTGCACCAGAAATCAACGAAAAAAGAACAGAAAATCAAATTTAGAACATATATGAAAGATTTTGTAGCGATAGATTTTGAAACTGCCAACAACGAACGTAGCAGCGTTTGCTCCGTGGGCATAGTTATTGTGAGGAATGGCGAGATAGTGGATAGCTACTACTCCCTCATCAAGCCAGAGCCTGAATATTATACCTATTGGAACACGCAGGTGCATGGGCTGACCTTGGAAGACACCATGAATGCCAGAGTGTTTCCAGAAGTATGGGCAGAGATTGCACCCAGGATTGAAGGGTTGCCTCTGGTGGCTCATAACTCACCATTTGACGAAAGTTGCCTAAAGGCTGTATTCAGAACCTACCGAATGGACTACCCCGATTATCAGTTCTTCTGCACCTGCAGGGCTTCGAGAAAGAAACTTGGCTCCCTCCTACCCGACCACCAGCTCCAGACAGTGGCAGCATATTGTGGTTATGACCTCACACTGCACCACAATGCCCTAGCTGATGCAGAGGCATGTGCATGGATAGCAAGAGAACTGCTGTAACGCATAACTGGCTGAAAGTTGACTCTATAACAGAAGGGACAATTGGCTTCTGAGATTATCAGAGCCTTGAAACAAGACACCCTTGATACCCACTTTCTCTGCACCATCCACATTGGCTTGTCTATCATCAATGAAGATACATTCGGAAGGATTCAGTTGGTAACGGTCCAAGAGCACCTTGTATATCTCAGGATGGGGCTTCACCATTTTTTCCTCACCGCTTACCACGATTCCCTCAAACATATCGAAAAGACGAGCATGGGTTTGCTTAACGATGGGAAAGGCCTCATGCGACCAGTTGGTGAGGCAATATAGGTGATAGCCTTGCGCCTTCAGTTCCTTCATCACTTGATAAATGCCAGGAATCTCGCCTCCATCCATGTCCATGTAGCAATACCAATAAGCAACAATATAAGGAGCATACTTGGGATAAGCCTGTCTGAGTTCGAAGATACATTTCTCGATGGGCTTACCCAAGTCTGTTTGATCATTCCAGCTGTTGATCACAATGTGGTCAATCATCCACTGCGCCTTCTCCTTGTCTCCATGAAACAAGGTGGTATAAAGGTTCTTACGCATCCAATTGACCAGGACGCTGCCCACATCGAAAATGATGTTCTTGTATGTACTCATTCGCAAAAATTTATTTGGTTGTTACAGAATTGGGAAGCAATGGAAGAATCTCCCTTTCGAAAATGGAACGCTCTATGATGCAATAATGAGGATGATATGCCTCCCCATAGTCCACAGAATGACTTGTGGCATACTTTCCCTTTTGAAGAACACTATCTATATATTGCTTATCCGATTGGTAGGCAGGTAAATCAAGATGAAGGGCATCTATCTTTATCTGGATTTTCTGCCATTTCTTCTTCCAAGAAGCCACAGAAGGGCGTTTCTTAGAGTTGGCACTTCTGATGAAGGCATCCATCAAGAGGTCTTTCGACACCTTATTCTCCTTCACTACCTGTAAGCTGACCCTTACATACCTTCCTTTCAAGCCACATGGCTCATAATATGGTCGCTTTGAAGATGACAAGGAAAAATGGGATAGCTCATAGTCCATGTATCTCCTTACTTGGGCAGTATCCTTCACAATATGCTCAGGTCCCATATAATCCTGAAAACAGGACTTATAGATGTCAAGCAAGCGTGACTTCGGATACTCAGAAAGCTGATGACGCACAAAGGTCTCAACATTCTGGGCATATCCACCAACTGTTCCTAAAAGCAGAATCCATATCAATAATATTCTTGTCTTCATAACGTTCCAATGCTGAATTTACATACAAATTTACGAATAATTATTGAAAACACAACATCTTGGTATAAGAATTGTAAAGAATCATCCATTTTTGCACAAAAAACATTACCTTTGCATTAAATTAGAACTCGAAAACAAGACTAGTATGAAATATACAACATTAGGTAAAACAGATATCAAGGTGAGCCGCCTATGCGTGGGCTGCATGTCATACGGCAAACCTACTGAGGATTTTCATCTTTGGACATTGGAGCAGCCAGAGACCCAGAAAATGGTAAAACAAGCCATCGACCTAGGCGTAAACTTCTTCGATACCGCCAACTGTTATGCACATGGCACCAGTGAGGAATATTTGGGAACCTCACTCAAAAACCTAGGCATCAAGCGTGAGGATGTGGTCATCGCATCCAAGGTTTATTTCAATGCCGGGTGTCTCTCCAAGGAGGCGATCCACCGTGAGATAGATGGAACCTTAAAGCGTTTGGGAACAGACTATCTGGATCTCTATCAGATTCATCGCTTTGACTATGACCATCCTATTGAGGAGACCATGGAGGCTTTGGACTCGCTTGTCAAGGCAGGAAAGGTACGTGCCATCGGAGCGTCCGCTATGTATGGCTACCAGTTCCACAACATGCAAATCTGTGCAGAGAAGAATGGCTTCACTCCTTTCTCCACCATGCAGAACCATTACAACTTGCTCTATCGAGAGGATGAGCGAGAGTTGATACCTGTATGTAACCAATATGGAGTGTCTCGCATTCCTTACTCTCCACTTGCAGGTGGCCATTTGAGTCATCCAGGATGGACATCAGGCAGCAAACGCTCAGAGACCGACAAGAGCATCCGTCAGAAATATGATGCCAGCAAGGAGAATGACCTTCAGATTATCGCTCGGGTGGAGGAACTTGCCAAGCGTCTGGGCGTTTCCATGACTGTTGTTTCCTTGGCATGGCAATATGCCAAAGGTGTGGCAGCACCTATCGTGGGAGCAACCAATCCTGTTCATTTCAAGGATGCCACCCAAGCAGTGGATTTACAATTACAAGAAGAAGACATTGCCTTTTTGGAGGAGCCTTATCGCGCCCATGAGATTGTGGGAGCACTTGACAAGAGCTTGTCCTTGGAGAATGTAATGCCAAAGAAATAAGCAAAGTAAAAACAATGGCTATTATCAAGAAAGTAGAAGGAAAGACCCCACGCTGGGGCAAGAACTGTTTCATCGCAGAGAATGCGGCACTTACTGGTGATTGCATCCTTGGCGATGACTGTAGCATCTGGTATAGTGCGGTATTGCGCTCAGACGTGGACGCCATCAGGTGTGGCAACCGTGTCAACGTGCAAGACTGTGCATGCATCCACCAGACAGGCACCATGCCTTGTATCTTGGAGGATGATGTTTCGGTAGGTCATGGAGCAGTGGTGCACGGAGCCATCGTTCACAAGGGTGCGCTCATTGGCATGAATGCCACCGTGCTCGACAAGGCAGACATTGGCGAGGGTGCCATCATAGCCGCAGGAGCTGTGGTTACGCATGGAACAAAAGTTCCTGCACATGAGATTTGGGCGGGCATTCCAGCCAGGAAAGTGAAGGATTGTGCACCGGGACAGGCCGAGGAATTTGCCAAGCATTACGCTGGATATATCAAGGACTGGTATTTGAAGGAGGAGTAACACTGATGAAAGAACAGCGAAAGCCTCTTACCCTTCGCATGAAGCCAGACACCTATTAT
>SAMEA104315437__coassemble_154_pt1 | contig 71868 bp, 59 predicted proteins | sample SAMEA104315437__metabat2_high_PE_043 | metagenome-assembled genome bin SAMEA104315437 (sample SAMEA104315437) | gut metagenome | biome: Monkey gut; feature: monkey-associated habitat; material: faeces | place: China | collected 2013 | reverse complement strand
GATAACTGGTTGATACTGCAAGAGAAACAGCTCGGCTATGTTAAACTTGGGTTAAGGTGTTGGAGCGATATTCTGACCCTACGCCAGGCAAAATATGGGTTAGCGAGGAAGCCAAGCGAACCTTTGGTGTATCGAGCAAGAAGCCATATTTCGGCAATGATGAAGGCAAGCCACAATTTGAGGTCTGTGGCGTTGTGAAAGATTTCCACTGTGGCGATGCTCTTGATGAGTTCAAATCTGCCAAATTTGGAAATCATAATGCCATTCGTGTTCCTTCTAACCATGATGTGCTATGGACCATCTTGGTGAAGACTCGTGGCGACCATGCCCAAGCCTTGTCTGCTATCCAAAGTGCCTGCAAGCAAGTGGCTAAGGAGCAGCTGGGCGTGCCTACGGATATGGAAACGGAGTATCTGGACGATACCTTGGCGGATGCGCTCAAGGAGAAGCACAACATGATGGTGCTCATCATCACCTTCATGGGCATCTCCATCTTGATTTCCGCCCTCGGCTTGTTGGGCATGTCGGTATATTACGGCAACCAGCAGCGCCGACAGATAGCCCTGCGCAAGGTGATGGGAGCCTCGGTGGCAGATGCGGCATGGCAACTCTCCAAGCGATTCCTCATCACGTCGTGTATGGCTGTGGTCATCGCCATCCCATTGTGTGTCAAACTGATGCAAGAATACTTGATAGGTTTCAAGTATCGCATCGATTTCCCTTGGTGGACATTGGTGGCTGGAGCCATCTTCACCTTGGTATTGGCGTTGGTATCCGTCTTCAGCTATACCCTGCGCACCGCAATGGAGAATCCGATAGATAGCATCAAAATGGAATAAATAAAAAAGAATCAATATGATACGTACAGAGAATTTAACGAGAATATTTCGTACTGAAGAGATAGAGACCATCGCCTTGAACGGCGTGAACATCAATGTAGAGGATGGCGAGTTTGTAGCCATCATGGGACCTTCGGGATGTGGCAAGTCAACCTTGCTCAACATCCTTGGCTTGCTCGATACGCCTACCGAGGGAAAGTATTGGTTGGGCGATGAGGAGGTAGGACATCTCAAGGAGCGTGAGCGCACGGCTTATCGCAAAGGTCGCATCGGCTTCGTCTTTCAGAATTTCAATCTGATAGATGAGTTGACCGTAGAGGAGAACATCGACCTGCAACTCAAATACTTAGGCATCGGCAAGGCGGAGCGCAAGGAGCGAGTGCTCGACATCCTGCGCAAGGTAAAGCTTAGCCATCGTGCCAAGCATTATCCCCACCAGCTCTCCGGTGGTCAGCAGCAGCGTGTGGCGATAGCTCGTGCCGTGGTGGGCAAGCCTAACATCATCCTTGCCGATGAGCCTACTGGTAATCTCGACTCCAAGAACGGCGTGGAGGTGATGCAATTGCTCAGCGAGCTGAACGACGAGGGCACCACCATCGTGATGGTAACCCACTCGCAGCACGATGCCACCTACGCCCACCGCATCATCAATCTCTTTGACGGACAAGTGGTGGAAGAGGTGAATGATATGCTGTAAAAACTACTTGATATTCGATAGAAGTAAGTCGCCGCAATGGTCTCTTACTTCTTCGAAGATTTCTTTGCATCTTGCCTCTTTCATCTTATTCTTCACTCCTACGGCTATCATGTCGGTAAGAGAGGGATGCCCTGTGCCATTCGCCGATGTGGCATGTTCTCCATTATAGCCTTCTGTGCAGCGAGTGAGATCGTATGCAGGAGCAAGATGCCAATGCCATTTGTAGTCTGTTCCCTTGGTAACCAAGTAGCTGAAGTTCTTGCAATGGTCGTCCTTGTTTTCGGTCAGATAGTTGAATACCATGCGACGATACATCTGCTCCACATCCTCTTGACTCTGTGTGAGATACCCTGTAAGAGCAAGGAGATTCACATAGTCGAGCACAGGATTGGAGAGCGATACGGATAGCAAACCACCAGCCGTTGCGGTGTGGATTCTTTCTCCATTGGTCGAGATGTCAAAACGACGACAGGCAAAGTACTTGTTGTTCATCAGTTTGAAATCGGGCACGGAGATGCCGCACTTCCTTGCCACCTCATTATAGTGATACTCCTGCTGCCCCATGTCCTGAGGGTCGTAAGTATGGCGAAACTTTACGAGCCAATGACCATCCGCATCGGAGAATATAGCTTTTGGACGACAACCGCCACTGTTGCCACTATTATATAATAGAAGAGAAGCATCTTCGTCTTGTTGCTCCTTGAGCACTTCGAGCGCTTTCTCTTGCAACAAGTCGAAATCATCCACATCCATTCCTTGTTGCAATGTCGTCTCTGGATGAAAGGTCAAGGCTCCCATTCCTCCGCTGCCCACAAGGCTCAATCGGTCGAGTGCCGACAGGTCGAAGTCGTTGATGCCTTCTTTCATCAATGCTTTATGCAGAAGATAGCGACCGTAGCCATCGGGCAAACTATCCTCGAAGATTCCAAAATTGCCACCGAAGGGAGTAGGCTTGGCAAGAAACACCCCTGGTTTCAATGGCAATTCCAAGGGGGAGATGCTGAAACCATCTGATAGCCATTGCTTGTCATATTCAAAGGCACACAGCTTGTTATCGACAGACAATGAGAGTGTGCCGACATTCTGTTGGTGATATTTTACCAGAAGAGTTTCTATCTTTTTCATCCTTTATAAGCTTTTTTCTTGTTGGTGTTGCGCTTGATTTGTTGCAGTTCCTCCATGGTGGAGTACTTGGGTTCGGAGAAGACGTTCTTGATTTCGGCTGTATATTCCAAAGCCATGGCAATGCCTATCAGGTTCTTCAGGGAGATAAGTCCCTTCTGTTCAAATCGCACGATGTTGCTGACGGCTACGCCCGATTTATCTGCCACATCCTCTCGTGTCAGATTCTTCTCGATGCGCCGCTTGCGAAAGTCGCTTGCCATTTCCTTCGCTATCTCGTCAGGATTGTCATGGAGATAGTTTTCTAATATTGATAATATATTGTTATTTTCTTGCATATTCTGAAGGATATTGATAATATATTATTCGTTTTATGGCTGCAAAGATACAGTTTTTCCTTGAAATAAACAAAGAAAATGCAGAGAACTTACTACGCTAACCCTTATTTTTAAGTCGTTAGCGTAGTGGGTTCTCGATGTTTTGCAAGAAGAATTGTCCAATAATTAGGCGGTGGTGTCTAATTATTGGACAGTTCTCTTTTTGTGATACTTTATGTAAATAGTTGATAATCAGTATGCGTGTGCTTTTGGCACGGCGATTGTCATTATATAGGCAAAAAAGTAATGACAATGAAAAGAATAGGATTATACATTGGATTGATGGCTCTGGGGAGCTTGGAGGTCACTGCTCAAACGAAAAACTGGGGGCTTGACTCCTGTATGGCTTACGCCGTAAACCATGCCACGGATGTTAAGCGAGAGGTGATCAATGCCCGACAGCGCAAGCAGGATTATCAAAAGGCTGTGAATAGCTTTCTGCCTACCGTTAGCGGGGGCGTGCAAGGTCAGTATGCTTGGGGACGAAATATCGACCCAGAGACCAATACCTATAATAATGTGACCACATTCAATAATTATTATCAGCTCTATGCCTCACTCAATGTCTTCGATGGTTTCGCTACCATCAATACCTTTAAGCAGGCGAAGTTGGCGAAGGCTTATTCCGCCACTGCCATGCAGAAGGTGAGGGATGACAAGGCGATAGACGTGATGCAGAAGTTTGTGGATGCCGCTTACGCTGAGGCAAGCATACAGATAGCTACCGATAAATTAGCTGAGAGCAAACGACTGCTCGCCAAGATGCAGCGTCTCTATGAATTGGGCGAGAAAGGTCGCCCCGACGTGGTGCAGATGGAATCGCAAGTGGCTGAGGATGAATATAATCTTACGCATCAGAAGAATGTGGCACAGCAGAGCTTGCTCTCCTTGAAGTCGGCTATGAACTTCCCGATAGAGGAGGAGCTGCATCTGAAGGCAGAGGAAGGAAGAAAGGTTGCAGAAAATGGCAAAATGGTAAACTGGTATAGTAAACAAGTAAACGGAGGAAAAAAAGATGACGGCTTTCATCATATTGATAATCAGGCAAGTAATGGAATGGATGGCTTGGATTCTCCTATAAACCACTATTCTGTTTACCAAAACTTCCTCAATACTTCTCCCGATGTCAAGTCGGCGGAGTATGAGGTGGAGAATGCTCGGTATAATTACAAGATAGCGAAGGGCAAGTTGCTGCCATCACTCTCTCTCGGTGGCGGCATCTCTACCAACTATTATAAAAATCTCTCTCAGAGCGGGCAGTACGAGGGCTTTGCCTCGCAGTTTCGTAACAATCGAGGCGAGTACCTCGCACTGACCCTCTCTATACCTATCTATAATAATGAGGCTTGGCACAGCGTGAAGAAGGCTCGCAACGATTGGCAGTTGGCTCTGGTGAACTTGGAGGAGACGAAACGCAAGCTGCATGACAACATTGCCCAGGCGATGATGGATGCTGAGGGATATGCCAAGGAGCTGGGGCAGATGGATAAGAAAGTGGCTTCCGATTCGCTCGCTTACTATATGTCGAGCCGCAAGTTTGAGGAGGGAATGCTCTCCACCTTTGACCTCCATACTGCTGCGCAGACGCTTCTCGAAAGTCGCATCAAGCAGTTGCAAATGCAAATGTTGCTCGTCATCAAACAACGACTCGTGGATTACTATCAAGGGAAAAATCTTATAAAGTAGTAAAATTATGGACGTAAAGATAGAAAAGAAAAAATACATCGTGCCTCGTAAGTATTGGGCATGGATAGCAGGAGGCGTGGTATTGGTATCGCTCCTAGTATGGTTGGGAATGAGCAATTTCTCTTCCACCTTGAAGGTAGATGCCAAGAGTTTGAGCATCGGCAAGGTGGAAAAGGCGCAGTTCAATGACTATGTTTCGGTGGATGGACAGGTGGTGCCTATCTCCGTGGTGCAAATCAGCAGCGAGGAGGGCGGCATCGTCACAGAGAAAGTGGTGGATGAAGGTGCGCATGTAGGCAAGGGCGACATCATCGTAAAACTCTCCAACTCCAATCTCGACTTGGAGATACTGAATGCCGAGAGCGAACTTGCCGAGAAACAGGATATGCTCCGCAATACGCAAATCTCGATGGAGCAAGATAGGCTCAATAATTCCAATGAGGCTCTTTCACTCTCGCAAGATGTCATCACCAAGCGCCGTGCTTATCAGCATCAGGCGGCTCTCCACAAGGAGCAACTCAACTCTCGTGAGGAATATCTCAAGGCAAAGGAGGATTATGACTTGGCAGTAAAGAAACACGCTCTCATCAACCAGCGACTGAAGAAGGATGCACAGCTCCGCCATTCGCAGATGAACCAGATGAGCGATAACCTCGAAGCCATGCAGCGCAATGTGCAGCTCGTTAGACAACGTAAGGAGAAGTTGAACATCCGCAGCACCATCTCTGGAGAAATCGGTTTGCTGGATGTGGAGTTGGGACAGAGCATCTCCCCTGGACAGAAGATAGGAGTGATCAATGACCTGAGCGATTACAAGGTGCAGGCACAGGTGGATGAGCATTACATCGACCGTGTGAAACCTGGCTTGACTGCCACCTTCGACCAGAATGGCAAGCATTATCTCTTGCAAGTGCGCAAGGTTTATCCAGAGGTGAGGGACGGCAGATTCCGCATCGACTTCGTGTTCAAGGGCGTTCGCCCAAGCAATATCCGAACTGGTCAAACCTACTATGTGGATTTGCAACTCGGACAGTCGAAGCAGGCCATCATCATCCCGAAGGGCACATTCTATAGTGTGACGGGCGGTCAGTGGATATTTGTGCTCGACAAGAGTGGCAAGAAGGCTTATCGTCGCAAGATAACCATCGGCAGGCAGAATCCTCAATACTATGAGGTGATAGAAGGCTTGGAGCCAGGTGAGCAAGTCATCGTGAGTGGCTACGAGGCATACAAGGATAATGAACAACTCATTATTAATTAAGAATTTAGAATTAAGAATAGGGCATATGCCTTTCAAATGATATATTTATGAACCATATAGTTAACGCATTCAAGAACCTCCCTCGCCGAGGGCAGCACAACTTCGTGAAGATATTGTGCCTCTCGCTCGGCTTGGCTATCAGTTCGGTGATCATCGCCGAGATATATTTCGAGCAGACATACGATACCTACTTCAAGGGATGGGAGAGAACCTACCAGATTTCAGAGGTGGGCAACAACCAAGGACAGAACATGCACTTTCCTCAAACATCGGGTGCTACGGCACACGGCATCAAGAGTTATGCGCCGATGGTGGAGGCGGCAACCCGACTCCGTGGTTTCATGGAGGGAGCGCAGTGCAGATTCGAAGACCAAAATAGACTTAGTGCCACGATGATTTTGGCAGACAGTTGCTTCTTCGATGTCTTCCCTCAGAAGATGTTGGTGGGCAAGGCAAAGCAAGCTTTGTCGCAACCGATGTCTTGCGTCGTCAGCTCCGAGTGGGCAGAGAAGGTAGGAGGCAATGTGGTGGGCAAGCGATTCACTACCCCCAACTACCCTGGCAAGACCTTTGTAATCAATGGTGTCTTCGAAGCCTTCCCTTGGGGATCGTCATTTCATGGCAAGGATGTCATCATCTCCTTGGATAGTACCCCAATTCTCATGTCCTTTGATGGCAGAGAGCAATGGGTGGGCAATGACTGTTATGAGTCGTACATCCGCCTTGCCAAGGGTCATAAGGCAGATGAGCTGAAACCCTATGTGGAAAAGATGAGAAAGGATCATTTCCCTCTGAAGGAGATGAAGAAGATGGGCATCGAGTTGAATTACGATTTCACGGTGCTCAGTGATATGTATACACAGAACGATTATGTCAAGATGATGGGATGGATCATGGGCATCATCGCCTTCGTGCTTCTCTTCACCTCTGTGATGAACTATCTGCTCATCATCGTGGGCAATCTCGTCACTCGCTCCCGAGAGATGGCGGTGCGTAAATGCTATGGAGCGGAGCCAATCAACATCCATGCCATCATCTTCTCCGAGGCTTTGGTACATGTGGGCTTGTCGGTGATATTGGCAGCCATCCTGGTATTCCTGTGCAAGGGAAGTATCGAAAGTTTCCTCTCTGCTCCAGTGGCTACCTTGGTGTTCAACCGTGGCAGTTGGATTCTCGTTGCCATCTGTCTCCTGGTGCTTTTCATCGGTGGTTTTGTGCCGGGTTATCTGTATAACAAGATACCTGTTGCCATCGCCTTTCGGGGATACAATGAAAACCGCAACCGCTGGAAGCTCGCCTTGCTCGGCATCCAGTTTGTCATATCTGGCTTGCTCTTCAGCCTTCTTTTTGTGGTCAATAATCAGTACCAGGAGATGCTGAACGTCAATCCGGGTTACAACTATAAGAATATGGCTCTCTTGATGGTGGATGGCATTGATGGCGAACAGCGTGACCAATGTTTGGCGGAAATCAGGCGTATGCCGAATGTGGAGGGTTGCACCTCTTCCATGGCGATGACGATACCTGGCTATTACACCAATGGCAATATGATCAATATCGAAGGAGATCCAGACAATACGTTCAATATCATGGAGAATGGAGGCGTGGATGACAACTATTTCAATCTGATGCAAATCCCAATCGTGGAAGGTACTTTCTTCACCGAGCGCAGCGATAGTTGCCGACAGGTTATGATTGACGAGCGAGGGGCGGAGAAACTGGCTAAGCTGGGACATTGGAAGGATGGGGCCGTCGGTAAGAAAATCAATTGCTCTGGCTATTTTGATAAGAATGACAATCCTTATACCCTCACCATCTGTGGAGTGGTGAAGAGTATTCATTGGGGAGATTTCTCCATGGATAACTTGGAGAGGAAAGCATTCCCGATGCTCTACTTCTATTCGGCTCATGCGGCTCCTTATATGCTCATCAAGTTTAACCATCTTACCGAAGAATCCATCACGGAGTTATGTGATAAGGTGAAGTCACTGTATCCAAACAGTGAGGTGCGGGTAAGAAGCTATGAGACGGAGTATAACAATCAGTACTCCTCCCAGCTCAACTTCCGCAATGGTATCTTGGTGGGTGGCATCATCACGATGGTGATAGCCCTCTTCGGATTGGTGGGATATACGAGCGATGAGGTGAACCGCCGTCGCAAGGAGATAGCCATCCGCAAGGTGAACGGTGCCAAGGTAAGCGACATCCTTCGTATCTTCCTCAAGGACATCACCAAGATTGCCCTCCCTTGTATCATCATCGGGGATGTGGTGGCTTGGGTGATTGCCCGACAATGGTTGATGTCTTTCAGCGTGAAGACTTCGCTCACGCCAATAGTGTTCATCTATGTCACGATAGCTATCTTGTTGATTATCAGCGCAGCCGTGGTTATCAACTGCTATAAAGTGGCAAATAGTAATCCTGTGAAATATCTCAAGGATGAATGATGTTTAAAGGTAAAAAGGTAAAAAAGTAAAAAGGTAAAAAAATAAGAACTATGATAAAGGTAGAAAATCTTAGCAAGTCTTTCCGCACAGAAGAGGTGGAGACGATTGCACTCAATAATGTATCTTTCACAGTAGAAGATGGCGAGTTTGTTGCCATCATGGGACCATCGGGTTGTGGCAAGTCAACCCTGCTCAACATCCTTGGTTTGCTCGATAATCCAACTTCTGGAAAATATTTCTTGGGCGACCATGAGGTGGAAAGCCTCAAGGAGAAGGAGCGTACCGATGTGCGCAAGGGTGAGATAGGCTTTGTCTTCCAAAGCTTCAACCTCATCGATGAGTTGAACGTGGAGGAGAACATCGAGCTTCCTCTTACTTATCTCAACATCCCGAAGGCAGAGCGCAAGGCGAAGGTGCAAGCCATCATGAAGCGCATGAACATCGGTCATCGTGCCAAGCATTTCCCTCACCAGCTATCAGGTGGTCAGCAGCAGCGTGTCGCCATCGCCCGTGCCGTGGTTTTTGGTCCTAAGCTGATTCTTGCCGATGAGCCAACGGGTAATCTCGACTCCAAGAATGGTGCCGAGGTGATGCACTTGCTCACCGAGCTCAACCACGAGGGCACCACCATCGTGATGGTGACCCACAATGAGCACGATGCCAAGATAGCCAACCGCACCATCCGATTGTTTGATGGCGAGGTGGTGGAAGAGTAGAGTTTGATGTTTGTTGCGATAATAAGAATAGGCGATTTCTTATCAGAATCTTATTTAAAAACGTAGATTTTGGTAAAAAGTCGCCCTTTTTCTTTGCTTTTCGAGAAAAATGGCTTAAATTTGTATTCGTTATAACAAAGAACAAGACAATGAACAAACTGACAGCATTTCTCATAGATGAGCAACAGGCGCATCGCAAAGGTGGACTTTACCACAAGACACAAGTGCAATTGGCTTACAACTCCAATCGTATAGAGGGCAGCAAACTAACGGAGGAGCAAACACGCTATATCTTTGAAACCCGTACCATCGGCTTCAAGGATCAGGAAGCTGTGCCTGTGGATGACATCATTGAGACAACCAATCACTTTGTGGCATTCGACTATCTTTTGAGAACCATCGAGCAACCTTTGTCGGATGAGATGATCAAGGAGTTTCATCGCATCTTGAAGACAGGAACCGCCGATGCCCAGAAGCCTTATTTCAATGTCGGTGATTGGAAGAAGCTTGCCAATGAGGTAGGTGGGCATGAAACTTGCCGCCCTGCTGATGTGGCAAGAGATATGCAGAATTTGTCTGAGTGGTATGCCGCTCAAAAGAATTTCTCTATCCAGACCCTTGCTGAATATCATTGGCGTTTCGAGCGTATCCATCCTTTCCAAGATGGCAATGGCAGGGTGGGTCGCCTCGTCTTGTTTCGTGAGTGCCTACGCCATGATATCATGCCGTTTGTGATAGATAATGAGCACAAGATGTTTTATTATCGAGGTCTCTCAGAATTCTCCTCCACCCCTGGTTTTCTCATAGGCACCATGCAGTCGGCGCAGGATACGTATGTGGCATGGGTGAAGTACTTCAACGAGGAGCTGATGGAGGGGATGAAGGTGGAATAAAATATAGAATTAAGCATATCTAAAGCAATATAATATGGACAAAGATAATAACCAACTTCTGATAGAGCGAGTAGATTACGAGGAAATACTGCGACAGGCTGTCGCTGTAATAGAGCATGCGCGTTTGGCAATAGCCAAGCACGTTAATACCAATGTGGCTTCTGCCTATTGGGAAATTGGAAAAATACTCCATGAAAAAAAAATAGAAAGTGGATATGGCGATGGCGTGGTAAAGCAGCTTTCTGTAGATTTGAAAGAACGCTTTCCAAAGATGGGACTTTCGGTAAGGCAACTTTGGAATATGAAGAAGTTTTATCTCCGTTATGTCGGGCATGGTGAAAAACTGCTACAAGCTGTAGCAGTTTTACCATGGGGGCATAATTTGCTTCTTATGAATAAGTGCTTAGATGATTCTGCTATTTTATACTATGCCCAAGAAACTGTAGCTAAAGGATGGAGTCGCTCATTGTTGCTTAATGCCGTTAAGATGAATATGTATGAGGCGCAAGCTATCTCAAAGGTTGACAACAACTTTGACCGTACTCTTCCCATGGAGCAAGCCAAATATGCCAATGAAGTATTTTGCAGTAGCTATAACCTTGGCTTCCTTGGTGTTACGACTCCAATATTAGAACTCGAATTGGAAGAAAGGTTGGTAAAAGCCATTACTCGATTCTTGATGGAACTTGGAAATGGCTTTACATTCATCAGCAATCAACATATATTGGAATACAACGGCAAGGAAAGCAAGGTAGATATGCTATTCTTCCATAGAGGTTTGAAATGCCTCGTCGCTGTGGATTTGAAGATAGGAGAATTCAAGCCTGAGTATGCGGGTAAGATGAACTATTATCTTTCTTTGCTCGACCGTCTTGAAAAAGGCCCAGATGAAAATCGCTCCATAGGTATTATACTATGTGCTGAGAAGGATAAGGTGGAAGTAGAGTTGGCTCTCGAAGACATGGGCAAGCCAATCGGCGTGGCTGATTATCAGTTGATAGTGCCAAAAGAGAAATTACAGAAAGTTCTCACAGACGAGATAAAGGCGTTTCGTGAGGAGAAGGAAAATGAGAAGGAATAATGACAATGGAAACTTCTATACAACAATATAAGCAAGCGGTAAGCGACATCAAGGGGCGATACTGCAAAGCCAATATCGGGCAGCGAAATTGGTGATAGGAGAACAACTGTCGCTGTATTTTGGCATCGGTGGGTATATCTCGGCACATACTCGCCAAGAGCAATGGGGTACTTCGGCTATTGATAGGATTAGTGAGCAACTGAGAAGAGAGCTGCCTGGGCTTCGTGGCTTTTCTACTCGTAGCTTACGTAAAATGCGTATGTTTTATGAATATTGGGCACAATATCTAATTTTGCCGCCAACGGCGGCAGAATTGCAAGTGTCTGTATATGAAACGTTATAGATATTGATGCTTTCTCTTTGCAAAAATGGCAGCCAATGGCGGCAGAAATTAATCGGGAGGAATTCTTGGGAATAAGTTTCTCGCATCATATAGAAATTCTTGATAAAACTAAGGATATTCAAGAGGTGCTTTTCTATATTCACCAAACTGTTCTCCATAAATGGGATAAGTATGACTTGCGTAATCATCTGAAGGCTAATCTTTATGCTGTGCAGAAGGTGGCTCCTAACAACTTCTTGCAGACAATGCCTGTGAACAATGCTCGCAAGGCAATCGGTATGTTCAAGGATGAATACCTGCTCGACTTTATCAACGTGGAGGAAATGGAAGTGGATAAGCGGGATGATGTTGACGAGAGGGTGGTGGAGCAAGCGATCGTTCGCAACATCAAGAAGTTTATCATGACCTTTGGACGTGATTTCGCTTATATTGGCAATCAATTTCATTTGGAGATATATACGCAAGAGCTGTTCCCTGACTTGCTGTTCTTCAATCGTGAGTTGAACTGTATGGTTGTGGTTGAGTTGAAAAAAGGGGCTTTCAAGCCTGGCTATGTGGGGCAGTTGCAGACGTATATGAAAGTACTTGATGACAAAGTTCGCAAACCTCATGAGAACCCAACAATTGGCATTCTGCTTTGCAAGAGTGCAGACAAGGCTTTTGTGGAATATGTGATTCGTGATTACAACCATCCGATGGGTGTGGCAACTTACAAGACCGCAGAGGATATGGATGAGAGCTTGCGCAAGGCTCTGCCTGATATGGAAGAAATGCGCAAGTTGTTGACGGAAGATTAACCTCTATTAATCATTATGCAAATTAAATTATAGAAATCCTATAATTCTATTTGCATAATGACAAAATCGGTTATGGGATAATGATGCGGAAGGTGGTTGTGCCTTCTTCCTTGTCTTGATGCAGGGAGAGGGAGCCACCACTTACTCGCATGATTTGGCGAGAGAGGGAAAGACCAATGCCGCTTCCTTCCTTCTTCGTGGTGAAGAATGGGATGAAGATATGAGCGGCGATGTCGTCGGGGATAATGCCGGCATTGTTGGTTACGTCGATGACGATTGACTCTTGTTCGTTGGCGTATGCCTTGATTCGGATGAAGGAATGCTTGTCGGCTGATTCTATCTCTAAATCTTTATCATCAGCCGCTTCAGTGCTTTCTTTCTCCTTGATAGCCTCCACGGCATTCTTTAGAAGATTCGTTACCACATGGGCGATGAGGCTCTCGTCAGCATAGGCGATGAGGTCTTTGGGTGATACCTTGATGCTGACCTCGTGATTGCATAGCATTGCCATGCGATTCAGAAATGGCTCCACATAGAAGAGGGATGGCTGAGGTTGAGGCACATGGGTGAAGCGGCGATAGTTGTTCACGAAAGAAAGCAATTCTGTGCTTGTCTTGTGAATCGTCTCCAAGCCGATTCGCAAATCTTTTACGTTCTCTTTTTTTCTTTCCTTCTCATTCTCTTTTTCCTTTTCCTCCTTCTCTTCTTTAGAAATGAAAGAGGTGTTAAGATTCTCCTTGTCATCAGAATTTTCCAATTCCTTCAGCAAGGTTTCGCTCAGCGAGGTTACTGGCGTGATTGTATTCATAATCTCGTGGGTCAATACTCGGATGAGTTTGATCCAGGAGTCGATTTCCTGGTTACTCAACTCATGGCTTACGTCGCTGAGAGCGATGATGCGCACATGCTTGTCCTTGAGCATGGCTTGCGTCTCATGTTTAGACAGATGCTCGTCCTTCAGTTTTGTCTTTACCTGGTTGAGGTGGGTGAGCACATCTGTATCGAGGAGACGAAGGGCGGCTTGGTTGTGCTGCAACACGTTGTCGTGACTATCCACCACCATGATGCCAGCATCCACCATGTTCAGAATCTGCTCGTAATATTTCTCACGCTCCATCTGCTCCTCCCTCGTATGCTGCAAGAAATGCTTGATGCGATTGAGCGATTGGTTGATGATTTTATCATCCTTTGAAACTCCCTCTGTAGGAAACTTAAAAGAGAAATCCACATTGTCGATGGCATCAAAAAGGAAAGTCACCTTCTTGATGTTACGGCGATAGTGGCGATAAAGGCGGATATATCCTGCTACCGCTGCCACCAACAAAAGAATTATAATTACTAACTTAACATCCATACCCCAAAATAGCTATTGAATTCTTCTTTCTTCACTCTTCTTTCTTCACTTTTATAATCCGTATCTCTTAATCTTATTATAGAGCGTTTGTCGGGAGATGCCCAATCTCGCTGCCACCACGGATAGGTTGCCCTCGCAATCCTTGATGGTTTTCTCTATCATGCGGCGTTCCATCTCATCGAGCGTCTGCACCTCTTCCAGTGGTTTCTCCTTCTTGATAGGGTTGCCGCCGTCGATGTCTTCGGGCATGATGACGTTGCCATCGCATAGGATGACGGCCTTCTCGATGGCATGCTGCAACTCTCGGATGTTGCCATACCACGGCAGATGGGTAATCTTGTCCGCTGCCTCTGTGGATAACTGGATGTTCACCTTATTATATAGGTCGCCATATTGGTAGAGGAATCGCTGGGCAAGGGGTACGATGTCCTGCTTTCTCTGTCGGAGAGCAGGTAATTCAAGGTGGATGGTGTTGATGCGATAGAGTAAATCCTCTCTGAACTCGCCATTGCTTACCATCTCTTGCAGATTGCGATTGGTGGCGCAGATGAGGCGCACGTTGATAGGTATCTGCGTAGAGCCACCCACTCTCACGATGCTTCTGCGCTGGAGGGCGGTGAGGAGTTTTGCCTGCAAACCGTAGGATAGATTTCCTATCTCATCAAGGAAGATGGTACTTTCGTTGGCAAGCTCAAACTTGCCTGGCTTGTCTGCCTTGGCATCGGTGAAGGCACCCTTCACATGACCGAAGAGTTCACTCTCGAAGAGCGTCTCGGTGATGGCTCCCATATCCACAGGTAGCATTTTCTTTCCACTACGTGTGGATAAGCGGTGTATCTCGTTGGCTAGCACCTCTTTACCAGTTCCGTTTTCTCCCGTAATGAGGATGTTTGCGTCAGTTATCGACACTTTATCCACAATGGTGTGCAAATCGTGCATAACCTTGCTATCTCCCCAATACATAGCACTTTGCGCCGTTTTTCCACTTTTCTGTGTGGATATTGTGGATAACTTATCCACACCCTTGTTTTTATCCCTTACCTCCAGCATGGTGCGCAGCATCTTCTCGTTGTCGAAAGGTTTCACGATGAAGTCGGCGGCTCCCTCCTTGATGCCCGTTACGGCAAGTTGGATGTCGGCGTAGGCGGTGAAGAGCACCACTTCCGTCTGTGGTCGGAGGCTCTTGATTTCGCGCAGCCAATACAAACCCTCGTTGCCCGAGTTGATGCCGCTCGAAAAGTTCATGTCGAGCAATACCACGTCTGGCTTCTCCTCTCGGAGCTTTGCCGGGATGGAGTTGGGGTTGGCGATGGTGATGATTTGGGCGAATATGGGTTCGAGCAGCATTCTCACGGTGGTGAGGATGTTGCGATTGTCGTCTACAATCAGTAAAGTACCTTGTTTCTTCATATTTGCTATAATTGCTATTATTTGTGCAAAGTTACACTTTTTCTAACGAATATTAGCCAAAACTCCACACTTTTTCTAAGGAATATCCTAAGTTTTTTAGTACTTTTGCATAAGATAAGCAGCACTCGGCAATTAGAAAGTAAACTTTCATTGCGCTCGTTTGCATTATCTTTGCAAAAAACTTCCAACTAAGGGTTAGGAAAACGTTGGGTAGTTAGTAATATAAGCAAACAATAACAAGAAAACAAGAGAAAACATGTCAATGACAACAGAAAAGATAGAACAGCTCTTCCGAGCGCATTATCCCAGGATGTACCAGCTTGCCTTGGTGCTCTTGAAGGATGAGGCGGCAAGCAAGGATGTGGTGAGCGATGTCTTCGCCGATGTACTCGACGGCAAGGTTGCGCTTCGCCCCGATACCGGGAGGAGCTACTTGTTGGTTTGCGTGCGCAACCGCTGCCTAACGCTCATCAACCGCCAGAAGATGAAGGACAGGGTGCATCATCTGCTGCAAGCCGATGCCTCGCCAACCATTGTGCCATCCGATGCCACCTGTGCTTCTGTCGATTCGGCGTTCGCTCTTATCGAACAAGAGGAAGACAAACAGGATGCCATCTTGGCTTATATGGATAGCGAGCTGACACCACAGACACGCCAAGTGTTCACGCTCCGTTTTCGGCAAAAACTAAAATATCGGGAGATTGCCACAGAGTTAGGTATCAGCGAAGTGGCGGTGTACAAGCATCTTTCGCAAGGCATCAAGAAATTAAAGCAAAAGTTTAACCCTTAGAAAATAGTGAAGAAGATTATGGATAAGTTTGAAAAGATATTGGACATCATCGACCATCAGGAGAAATATACCGATGATGAGATTCGTGAGATATTGCGAGATGAGGAATGCCGCAAGCTCTATCAGACAATGCAAGAGGTGGATTCGGCTCTCCTAAAGCAAAGTTTGGAGAGTGCGGAGGAAAAGGCATGGAACGGTGCGGATGAAAAACCTTCCCATGGCTTGAATGTAGATGAGGCTTGGGAGAAATTCTGCGAAGAGCATCATCTCGAAGAAGATGCAGAGGTCATACCGATGAATCCTCATGCCGATGAGCACCGCCCTTTCTCTTGGCGCAAGATAGCCGCCTCTATCGTTGGCTTCATCTTGATTTCGGGCATTGCCTTCGCTGCCATCCACACCTATATTCGCAAGAGTCAGGAGCCAATGCCGATAGCTGAGAATGCGGCGCAAGCCGTAGGGGGGGATTCGGTGAAGAATGATACTGCCCTGGTGGCTATGGCATCAGCGTCAAAAGCCGAGAAACCAGCCATCCACAAGACCTTCGAGAATGTCTCTCTCGACAAGATGATGGCAGAGATTGCTGCTTATTATGACCTGCAAGTGAAGTTTGGGAGCGATGAGGCAAAGAGCCTTCGTCTCTATTATGAGTGGGATAGCCATACGAAGATAGAGGATGTGATCAAGGAATTGAACCAATTCGAGAATGTGGACATTGCCTTGCAGGGTAGAGAAATCATCGTTCGCTAAATCCTGCCATTTTGCAAATGAAAAAATAAAGGAGATTACAGTATGTTTTGGCAATATATTATTATTTTGTATAAGATGGCCTTAATGCTTTTAAGCTATCTTTTATAGAAGATTTTCTTATTTAAGTTCTGAATTATATGAAAAGATTTTTAATCATAATATGCTTGTTGTGCGCATTTATTTCTAATATCTGCGCCCAACATATCTCTCGCCATTATCACGACCGCAGCATGTCGGATGTGCTCATCGACCTCGACAAGAGTTCGGCTCGTTATAAGATTAGCTTTATCTATAACGAACTGGAGGATTTCACGGTTACCCAAGATGTGAATGAGCTGAATATTCCTGATGCCATTCGCCGTGTGATAGGATTTTATCCGATGAAGATGACCGTGGGCGATAGCTTAATCACCGTGGAGTGCATCCGCAAGAGCGAACGCAAGTTGATAGGTAGGTTGATGGATAACCACAACTTGCCCGTGGAGTTTGCCAACGTGCAGTTGCTCAGTGCCAAGGATTCTTCCTTCCTCTGTGGCGGCGTGAGCAATGCCAATGGCGACTTTGTGATACCTTGCGAACAGCAGAAAGCCATCATGAAGGTAAGCTACGTGGGTTATAAGACCATCAGCCGATTGGTCACCATCGGGCGCATCGGCACCATTAGGATGCAAGCGGATGCCTATCAACTCAAACGAGTGGTGGTGAAGGGCAACCTGCGCACCGACCATGGCGACCATGCCATCTATACCTTCAATGAGGAGCAAATCAAGAACTCTCGCCATTCGCAAGACCTCATCACCAACATCCCCGGCATCATCATCGACCCTGTGACTGGCAAGACACGCAGCATCGTCAACAAGAAGATGAAGATTCTCATCAATGACGTGGCGATGACGAGCGACAACGACCTCAAGTCGATACCTGCCAACAAGATTAAGAAGGTGGAATATTACGATGCCCCACCAGCTCGCTATGGTGATGTGGATATCTTGGTCAAGATTGTGACCAAACCGTTGGACACCGGCTATGCCGTTGGCTTCGATGCCAAGACGGCATTTACCACTGGCTTTGTGAATGGCAACACCTATTATAAATATAATAAAGGATACAGCCAGTTCTTCGTGGATTACAATATCGAGATGCGCAATTATCACGATTGCATTGGCGAGGATCACTATTCCTTCATGCTCGATGACCGCTTGGCTGATTACCTCTATAGCTATAAGAAGCACTTCGGCTACACCAACAACACGATGAATCTGAAGTATGCCTACAGCAAGCCAGAGGACATCACCTTCCAGGTAACCGCCACGCCTAATTATCTGCACACCTTCTATCGTGGCAATGTGGATATCTTGGCGCAAAACAACCCTGAATGGACGAATGGCAAGGGATATAACGACAACTATACCAACACCTTTGGTCCTTCGCTCGATCTCTACCTGAGCAAGCAGTTGCCCCACAAGCAGCAAATAGATGTGGACGTGCTCGGCACATATTATCACAATGACCAGCAAGACCTCAATCAGCAGTGGAGTGTGGAAGATGGAAAGGCGCAAGTGGTAAAGATGCCATCTGCACAAGATGAAAGCTCAACTCTCGTGGATGACAAGATGCGCTCCAAGAACGATGCCTATTCGCTCATCACGGAGATAAACTATAGCAAGCAGTGGAAGAAGGGTGAGCTGACCTTGGGATGGAACAACTGGCTCAAGTGGTCGGATTATACCATCCGCAATGTCTTGTCGGGGTATGAGCCATACAATAGCTCCTCTCGATTCAATATTCAGACATTTACTGCTGAATACCAGAATAGCTTGGGCAAGTTGAATTATCGCATCGGTGCCGAGGGGGTATGGCGTGAGCAGAAGTATGAGGACATCAAGAAGACGAATAGCTATATCCGTCCTACCTTCTTGCTTACTTATCCCATCAAGAATGGCTCCGTCCAGTTGCAAAGTGCCAATGGCGTGAACTATCCACCGATAGCCAACCTCAATGAGAATACCACCATCATCATCCCTGGGGTAGTGAACCAAGGCAACCCAAACCTCACCTCCAACAATGAGTATGGTGCCTTCCTCCGCATTAATCACTATTCCTCTTGGCTGCAAGGGCAGTTGGCTTTCTTCGGTGTCTATACCGACAGCCCGATGAGCGTATATTATGAGTGGCGCACCATCCAGGGGCAGAAATATCTGGTGCAAACCTACGAGAACTCCAACTATCAGTGGTGGTATGGCATGGGGTATGCCGTCAACATCAAGCCTTTCAAGAACGAGCTCCTTAATATCGGCTTGTATGGTAGTTTTGAGCGATACAGCATGAGCAGTGGCATTATCGGCAAGCACAACCAGTGGCGCATACCACTCATCTATCAGATAGACATTCGCAAGGGCAAGTGGGGAGCCAGCTACATCGGCAATATCGTGGCAAAGGAACCAAGAGGTCCCTATAATTATTGGGATGAGAGCGCCAGCAACTTGTCTGTGTATTATCAGTTGGGTAACTGGCGCATCACCGCCACAGGTTATTGGCTCCTGAATGATGCCAAATACAAGTTTGAAACCATCGACAACCCGATATTGAGTCGCAATGAGTGGCATACCATCAAGGACAACAACCGCATGGTAAGCATCGGTGTGAGCTGGAATTTCTTCTCCGGCAAGAAGAAGGATATCCAGAAGCACATCAATAATAGGGATGCCGATTCGGGTGCATTCAAGTAAATGCAATTCAATGCTATACAACAAAAAATGGGCAGTCATTGCGTCTGCCCATTTTTGTTGTCAAAATCCTTCTTCCACGGCATATAGTGGAATGTTGGTCATCCACTCTTGTTCCCTATATGGTGACATGGAGAAGCGGATGGCTCGCAGTTCTTGATGCTTGTCGATAAATGCACGTAGGGATTTTGAGCGAAGATTTTCTTCTGCTTTCACTTCTATTGGAGTGATGATGCCCTGATATTGGGCAAGGAAGTCAATCTCCAATCGTGCATCTTCCCTACTATAATAATAGGTGAAGATGTTTTGGTGGCTGAGGAGCTGGCAAAGCACGTAGTTTTCGGTGAAAGCTCCCTTGCTTTCCGTCATCACCTTGTTGGAAACTAACATTTGTGCAGGTTCCATTTCTCCCAATGCTCCTAACAATCCTACATCAAGGAGGAAGAGTTTGAAAGTGGTGATGTCCTCATAGAATTTCAGCGGCACGCCCACCTCTCTCACTCTTGGTATGCGATATGCCAATCCTGCATCCACCAACCATTGTATGGCCATCTCGAAATCCTTGGCTCTTGCTCCCTCTCTTACAGCTCCATAGATGAATTTCTTGTTCTCTCGGCTCAGTTGCGAAGGAATGGATTGCCAAACCATGCTGATGCGTGTGGCATCATTGGGGTTGACATGCTTCGACATATCACTGCGATAGATGAAGAGGATATTGTTTTGCACTTGGCGTACTTGGTTGGCGTCGTTGGTGGCAAGATAAGTCATCACGGCTTCAGGCATACCGCCAACAAAGTAGTATTCTCTGAGTATCTTGGTAAACTTCTCATGCAATAATGAGATGGTTTTCCAATCCCTGCTTTGTAAGATGTCGAGCATCTGTTTTTCCTCTTTAGCCAACAGAAATTCCTCAAACGACATCGGATAGAGGCGGATGATATCCACCTTGCCTACTGGTGCCGATTCTCCTTGGTGCATGGCTACTCCGAGTAATGAACCTGCCACAGCCACATGATATTCAGGAGCATTTTCGCAAAAGTATTTCAGTGAGGAAAGACCTTTGTGTAGCTCTTGTATCTCGTCAAGGATGATAAGTGTCTCGCCAGGGATAATAGGAGTTTTACAGATGGCTCCTATTACCATCAACACTCTCTTCATGTCGTAATCCTCCGCAAAGATATTGGCAATCTCCGAGTTGCCATCGCAGTTGATGTAGGCAACGTGTTTGTATTCTTGTTTGCCAAATTCCTTGAGGATATATGTCTTGCCCACTTGTCTTGCTCCTGCCAAAATCAATGGTTTTCTGAAAGGGCTTTCCTTCCATTGTTTTAGTTGGCTTATTATCTTTCTTTCCATATAGTTCCTTGTTTTCTTGTTTAAATATTTGAATTGCAGCTTGTTATTTACGTAATTCAGATGCAAAGATACACTTTTTTACACGAACTTCCAAGCATTTCTCACGATTTTTTACACGAACTTTTGTGAGATAACCACACTTTTCTACACGAACATTGGGTGAAGTACTACACTTTTTTACACGAATATTTCCATCAAACTTTATTTTGATGATGTTCTTATAGGCGAGTCTTCCTCTTTTTTGTTAATTATTCTAATAAAATCATTCCAATTCTTTCCAATGTTTGCAAGATTGGAAAGAATTGGATAAATTTGCAGACGAAATCAATATATTATAGTTATGGCAATAGAGAAAGCTCCATTTATATCGCAAGAGGATTTGTTGTCGGCAATGCTCTTGGCTCCCAATGGCAAAGTGCAGGAAATTGTGAATAAAATCAATGAAAACTTTGAATATTGGGATACAGTAAAATATAAGAGGTGTACTGATGGATGCACTCCCCAGCAATTGTGGACATACGTGAAAGCGGCTCGTGTCAAAAGTATGATGACTGTATGGGGAAAATATGGCATTACCCTGACGCTGACCAATCAAATGCAACGTATGTGTCATGAGATAGACATGAATTGGGGTGGTTCTTGGGGTGCCGATTCGATTATTGGGGATGAGAACAAGGAACAGTATCTTGTTGGCTCCTTGATGGAAGAGGCAATTTATTCCAGCCAGATGGAGGGCGCGGCTACTACCCGAAAGGTTGCCAAGGAGATGTTGCGCAAGAAAATGACGCCTAAGGACAAATCGCAACAGATGATTTCCAATAATTATCAAACCATACAGTTTATTGTATCTCATAAAGACGCCCCATTGACTCCAGAGCTGCTATTGCAAGTGCATCAGTTGATGACAGAGCATACCATGCAAAATCCTCAAGAGTCGGGATGTTTCAGAAGTAATAACGATGTGGTGGTGGAAAATGGCATTACGCATGAGACGGTTCATACACCACCAACCTATGAAGAGATTCCTAACTTTGTGGAAGACTTGTGCCGTTTTTTCAATGAGCAAGATGCGCCACAGTTTATCCATCCCATCATCCGTGGCATCATCATTCATTTTATGGTGGCATACGTTCATCCTTTTGCCGATGGCAATGGGCGTACCGCACGTGTCTTGTTTTATTGGTATATGCTGAAACAAGGGTATTGGCTCACCGAGTATCTTTCCATTTCGAGGGTTATTGCCAAGTCGAAGAAATCGTATGAGAAAGCCTTTCTTTATACGGAGGTGGATGGCATGGACATGGGGTATTTTGTGGCTTATAACATGAAGGTGCTCCAACAGTCGTTTAAGCAGTTGCAAGATTATATCAAGCGTAAACAGGAAGAGAAGCGAGCTGCCAATTCTTTCTTGCGCATTGGTAACATCAATGCTCGCCAAGCTCAAATTATCAAGATGTTTGCCGATGATTCTAATTTAGTGATTACGATTGCTGATTTGCAAGCTAAGTTTTTAGTAAGTCCGACTACAGCGAAAGCTGATGTCGTCGGCTTGATGAACATGGGACTTTTATCAGAAATCTCCTTCAATAAGGTTAAAAAAGGCTATATAAAAGGGGAGCAATTTGATGAAATAACAAAATCTTAAAATCTCTCCAATTCTTTCCAATCTTGCAAACATTGGAAAGAATTGGAGAGATTTGCCGTATTTGTAAAGCCGCATTTTATAAAAATCTCGAAAATGCAAAGTGACACTTTATAAAAATTGAATATGTGGGGCGAAATTACCCTCATTCTTTTAGGTTAAAGTCATGCTATCCTTTTCTTCAGATGCCTAAACAGCCACCAGAAGGCTGGGAGGAGGAACATATCTGCCATCACCCATGCCACTGGGTCGCCATAGCAGACACCCGTCCATGCGAAGGCTGGCACCAACCAGAGGCTTACGCCGCATCTCGCTATCATCTCCATCACACCGCTCATCATCGAGAGATTGCTGTATCCCAAGCCCTGGATGCTGTAGCGGAAGATGGTGAGGAGGCCTAAGCATGGATAGAAGTAGCAGGCGATGCGCATGAATTGGGCGGCGTAGGTCACCACCTCTGCCTCGCCCTTGTCCACGAAGAGCATCATCATGTCGTCGGCAAAGGGAGTGATGACGATGAAGCTGAACACGAAGAAGATAACCATCATCTTGATGGCAGCTCTCACACCCTGCGAGATGCGATCCATCTTCTGCGCGCCGAGGTTCTGTCCGCAATAAGTCGCCATCGCCACACCGATGTTCTCAAACACACAAGTGAAGAGATACTTGATGCGCATGGCGGCGATGAAGGCAGCCACGCAAGTGATGCCTAAGGCATTGTTGGCACTCTGGAGCATGATGATGCCGATGCCCGTGATGGAGAATTGAAGACCCATCGGCACACCATTGTTCAGCAATATGCTAATCTTCTTGTTGTCATAGTGACGCTCCTCGCCTTGCGGAATGAGTATCTGCATCTTCTTCTTGATAAACCATACACACAAGCCTACGGAGAAGGCTTGCGAGAGGAGGGTGGCGATGCCTGCTCCCTCCACGCCCAATCTTAGGCACAGTATCAAGATGATGTCGAGGATGATGTTTACCACCGAGGCGGTAATGAGAAAATAGAATGGTTGCTTTGAGTTGCCGAGGGCACGGATTTGTCCTGCCAGCAGATTGTAGCCGATGGTGAAAGGTATCGCTGCAAACTGGAGCATCAGGAAGATGTAGGCATCACTGAACACCTCTTGTGGGGTGTTGACGAGATGCAATATCTTGTCACAGAAGAGACACGACAGCAGCGTGATGACCACGGCAAAGGTGGCTGCGATGCGATAGCTGTTGCTCACGTAGGTGCGCATCTTGAGAAAATCCTTGGCTCCGAAGGCTTGTGCCACAGGTATGGCGAAACCTGCGCATGAGCCATTGCAGAAGCCCATGATGAGGAACATGATGGAGGTGGATGCGCCCACTGCCGCCAAGGCATTCACGCCTATCCAGCGACCTACGATGACGGTGTCGATGATGAGATACATCTGCTGGAGGATGTAACCCAGGATGAGGGGCACTGCGAATCGGAATATGGCTCGCATCGGGGAGCCAACGGTCATGTCATTTACGTTATTACTGCTCATAGTTTTGTTATCCTATTGCCTGTTTGATGATATTCATTTTGTTCCTTCGGTCGATGGAGAAGGTATTGCCATGGGTTTCCACGTAGTCGAAGAGCATGAATGCCTTGTCGAGAAGTTCGTCTCTCAGGGGTTGTCCTACGGTATCTGCCTCGTGATAGTATAGTTCGGCTAACATATCCATCTTGGAGAGGCGAGTTTCCTCGTCGGGGATGCCAGCCATCGCCTTCATCACATCCTCGATGGTGGCGATGGAGTAGAAGGCATAAGGACCCACATACTGGTTGTATAAGTCCTTGATGGCCTCTCGGCGAGTCTTTATCTCGTCCTTTTCGAGCATGCGCTCTATGGCTGCCATGAACTCGCGAATCAATCTCTGTATATAATCTCTTTGAAGCATATCTATAGTATATTTTCTGCTGTAACGCTGTAACGTTGTAACACTTTGTCTTTTCGGGGTGCAAAATTACTCAAAATCGGGGGAATGGAGGGGAGTGAGAGCGTTAAAGTTGGTTATTTCTTAAGAAAAGGTTTGCGAGATATGGCGAAAAATGATTAATTTTGCACCCTCAAAAGAGATTTCTATTTGATTTAAAGAGATTTCTATTTAGTTTAAAAGGGATAATAATTATATAACAAGGATGAAACGATTGCTCAATATATGGCTTGTATCGTTGCTCTCGCTGATGGTTGTTTACCTGAGCGTGGGAGCCACGGTGATGCATTGCCTTCGCTCCAATGAGGTGAAGGTGGTGATGGCTATGGGCGATTGTTGCGCCAAGAAGTGCAATGGCTGCTGTGCGGATGATTGCCAACAGATGGCTTCGGATGGTCAGCAGATAGAGCATAGCGATACGCATCATGCCTTGCATGGTGAGGGAGTGCTTCACAAGCACTGCATGGATTATCAGCAGATGAAGCTGTCGCCTACGCTCTCCATCCAGAAGGCGGAGTTTGATGCTTCGCCTGTCTTTGCGGGTATCTTGCCAGCCAGTTGGTTGGCGGTGCCTCGTCCTGTTATTTCTTATGTACATGATGCCAAGATAAGGGATTATGTGGTGCCCCATGCGCCGCCAAGGGCTTATTTGGCATGGATTAACAGCTTGATAATTTGATTTTTACCTATTTGCATATAGGTTGCAAAAGATTTTTTGTACTTTTGCAACCCAGATAGTCGTATATATATATAAGTGAAGAGTGAAGAACGAAGAGTGAAGAATACTCTTGCAAACGAGAGCAGAGCCAAGCTTGCTTGAGCTATGCCGAGTGCAGCAGAGAATCTTCTTTGAAGAATTCAATACTCTTATATTCAATGATAGGAAAGAATCAAAAAATGAAGAAAACAATACCAGTGATAGGCATGGCATGCTCGGTATGCTCTGCCAATGTAGAAAAGAAACTCAATTCGCTCGAAGGCATCCATTCTGCCTCCGTATCCTTGGCTGGCCGTACAGCCCTCGTAGATTATGACCCCGATGTGATTTCGCTCGAAGATATGAAGCGAGAAATCAGCAATGCTGGCTACGACCTCGTCATCGAGGCAGATCGTAGCGCAGATGAAATCACTCGCCGTGAATTTACTCTCCTGAAGCGCAAAACCATCCTCTCATGGATTTTCTCTGTCCTTGTGATGGCTTTCTCCATGGGATGGGTGCTGTTGGGCATGCAATCAGATAACCATACTTCGGCATTTAATAACCAGATAAGTCTCCTCCTAGCCCTCTTCAATATGATTTATTGCGGCAAGATGTTTTATGTATCCGCTTGGAAGCAGCTGAAGCATGCCACGGCTAACATGGATTCGCTTGTGGCATTGAGCACCCTCATTGCCTTCCTCTTTAGTACCTTCAACACCTTCTTCGGTGATGCCGTATGGACACCACGTGGCATCGAATGGCACACTTATTTTGATGCCTCGGTGATGATTATCACCTTTGTCTTGACAGGTCGCTGCCTGGAGGAGAAGGCGAAGGACGGCACGGCAAGCAGCATCAAGCAGCTGATGGGATTGCAACCCAAGACGGCTCGACTCCTCCGTGAGGGCAACCTGGAGGAAGTGCCTATCTCCACCATTGAGCGTGGCGATGTCATCGAGGTGCGTGCCGGAGAGAAGATTCCTGTGGATGGCGTGGTGACCCAAGCGGAGAGTTTTATGACCGCCGATGCCGCCTATGTGGATGAGGCGATGATTACGGGCGAGCCAGTGCCTGCCCAGAAGAAGGTGGGCGATGAGGTGCTTGCCGGTACCATCCCAAGCCAAGGCAAGTTGCGCCTTCGTGCCAAGCAGATAGGCGAGAACACCGCCTTGGCGCATATCATCAAGATGGTGCAGGAGGCGCAGGGCAGCAAGGCTCCTGTGCAGCGCATCGTGGATAAGGCGGCTCTTGTCTTCGTGCCTGTAGTGGCAGGCATTGCCCTCATCACCTTCCTCGCTTGGTGGATGATAGGTGGCAATGAGTGTCTGCCTCAGGCGATACTCTCTGCCGTGTCGGTATTGGTCATCGCCTGCCCTTGCGCCATGGGATTGGCCACTCCTACTGCCCTGATGGTGGGCATTGGCAAGGCGGCGCAGAAGCAGATATTGATTAAGGATGCCGCTGCCCTGGAGAACCTGCGCAAGGTGAACGCCCTCGTCATCGACAAGACGGGTACGCTCACCATCCCTAACCAAAACGTGGATTTCACCAAGGCAAGTGCACTCGATATGAATTCTCCCGAGGTGCTTGAATCTCGTGAAACCCTCAAGCCTCATGCAGCCGAGGCGATGGCTCGATTGCAGCAAGAGGGCATCGAGGTGTACATGATGAGTGGCGACAAGGACGAGGCGGCTCGTTATTGGGCGCAGAAGGCTGTCATACAGCACTATCAGAGTCAAGTGAAACCTGGTGATAAGCAAGCACTCGTAGCGAAGCTCCAAGCCGAGGGCAAGCGAGTGATGATGATAGGCGATGGCATCAACGATACACAAGCCCTCGCTCTCGCCGATGTGAGCATGGCGATAGGCAAGGGCACGGATGTGGCGATGGATGTGGCGCAGGTTACGCTGATGGGCGATGACCTGATGGCGATACCGGATGCCGTGAAGTTGAGCCGCAAGACGGTGGGCATGATATGGCAAAACCTCTTCTGGGCGTTTGTCTACAACCTCGTCTGCATCCCGTTGGCGGCAGGTGCCCTGCATCTCTTCGGCATCGACTTCCAGATAACCCCGATGTGGGCAAGTGCCTTGATGGCATGCTCCAGCGTGAGCGTAGTGCTCAATTCTTTAAGACTTAAACTGATAAGATAGCGATTTAATGATTTAAAAAGGATAAGATAATGTATTCAAGATATATATGGATGAGTGCTTTGCTGATGGCTTCTGCTTCGGCTTTTGCACAAAATGAAACAACAATAGATAATGACTCCATCTTCAAGGATGAAAACTTGCAGGAGGTAAAGGTGGTGGCTAGAAAACCAGGCACTTCCCGATTGGCTGGTGCCGTGAATGGCATTGCCGTGAACAAGGATGAGCTTTTCAAGGCGGCTTGCTGCAACCTGGGCGAGAGTTTTACCACCAATCCATCGGTGGATGTGGCTTACAGTGATGCCACTACGGGAGCGAGACAAATCAAGCTCCTCGGCCTTTCGGGCACCTACGTGCAGATGCTCACTGAGAATCTGCCTAACTTTCGTGGTGCTGCCATCCCTTACGCCCTCGGCTATGTGCCAGGACCTTGGATGAAGGGCATACAGGTGTCAAAGGGCAGTGCATCGGTGAAGAATGGCTACGAATCCATCACGGGTCAGATCAATGTGGATTACCTACAGCCAGAAGATGAGCAGCAGGTGGAGGTGAATCTCTTTGGCGATACCAAGAGCCGCATCGAGGCGAACGCCGATGCCAATATCCACCTCTCTAAGGGCCTTGCCACGGAGATATTGCTTCATCATGAGAATATTCTCAAAAATCATGACGACAATGGTGATGGCTTCTACGACATGCCTGGCAGAGAGCAATATAATGTGCAGAACCGTTGGGTGTATAAGAGCAATAAGTACATCTTCCATGGTGGCTTGGGAGCACTGAAGGAGATTCGTACCAGCGGACAGGATGAGGAGCATCTGCATGCCAATCATGATGCTTCATCATCCTCATCGACTTCTAATGCCGCTGATGAGCTTTATCGCATCAAGCTCCATACCAACCGCTACGAGGGATACATGAAGCATGCCTTCATCCTCAACCCAGAGCATGGCACCAACATCGCCCTCATGGGCAGTGCCTCCATGCACCAGCTTGATGCCCAGTATGGCAACAAGCTCTATGATGTGAATGAGAAGAATGCCTACGGCTCGCTGATGTTTGAGACAAATTTCACTCCTCAGCACAACCTCTCCGTGGGATTGAGCGTCAACCACGATTACCTGGGGCAGCATGCCAATGTGGATGTAACTCCTCATTTCTATGCCGACAAAGAGCCAGATTATCTCCTCCCTAACATGCAGAAGAACACAGAGAAGGAGACGACATCGGGAGCTTATGCCCAGTATACCTATACCCTTGGCACCCAGCTCACGGCGATGGCAGGCGTTCGCCTCGACCACAGCTCGCTGTATGGCAATTTCTTCACCCCTCGCTTCCACGTGAAGTATTCGCCTATTGATGCCATCAGCATCCGCCTCTCGGCAGGCAAGGGTTATCGCTCGGTGTTCGCCTTGGCAGAATATAACTATCTCTTGGCGAGTGGCAGACGTGTCTATGTGGATAATCTGCAACAAGAGGAGGCGTGGAACTATGGTGTGAGCACCGCCTTCTACATTCCGCTCTTCGGCAAGACATTGAAGCTCAATGCCGAGTATTATTACACCGACTTCCGCAACCAGGCGGTGGTGGATTATGACTATCGCAGCGACCGCATCGCCATCTACAATCTGCGAGAGGGGCACGGCAAATCCTATTCGCACACCTTCCAGGTGGATGCCTCTTACCCTATCCTAAAGGGATTGGAGCTGACCGCCGCCTATCGTCTGAACGATGTGAAGACATCCTATAAGTATGGTGAGGAATTGATGGACAAGCCATTGACCTCTAAATATAAGGCGCTCTTCACCGCCTCTTATAAGACCCCTTTGGGGTTGTGGCAGGTGGATGCCACTTGCCAGCTGAATGGTGGCGGCAGAAATCCTGAGCCTTACCAGCTTGCTGATGGCACGATGTCGTGGGGTAGCCGCTTCCATAGCTATGAGCAGGTGAGCATGCAGATTACCCGATGGTTCCGCCACTGGAGCATCTATGTGGGTGGTGAGAACCTGACCAATTTCAAGCAGAAGACACCTATCTATGGTGCCACCAATCCATGGGGCAAGGACTTTGAGCCAACCTTGGTATGGGGACCTGTGGAGGGCAGGATGTTCTATGCCGGAGTGAGAGTGAAGATTTAAGGTATAATTTATAATGAAGAATTAATAATTTATAATGAAGATGAAAAAGAGCTTTTTATTATTCATGATGATGATGATGATGACGATGATTAGCTTCGCCAAGGACATCAAGACAGTGGTTTTTACTACTACCCCACAGATGCACTGTGAGAAGTGTGAGAACAAAATCAAGAGCAACCTTCGCTTCGAGAAGGGTATCAAGGCGATAGAGACTTCCGTGCCTAACCAGACGGTTACCGTGAAGTATGATGCCGACAAGACTTCTCCGGAGAAACTCCAGAAGGGGTTTGGGAAGTTCGGCTATAAGGCTCGCATCCTGAAGGATGGCGAGAAGGTGGAGAAGAACACCGAGGAGAAGTGCGACTTGATGTAACATCTCTAAAAGTGACGGAGGGTGCGTTATTGATAGGAAGTCAATGGCGCACCCTATGTGTTTTCTTGCATACAGATTTTTTTTGTCTAAAAGTTTGCTTATCTGATTTTTTTTGTGTAAGTTTGCATCCGATAAATCCGATTAAGGAGATTATAGGCGAATGGCAATTCTGATAAAGCAAGAAGCAATCATGATGAGAACATTCAATACAGCAGGCAAGTGCATTCCCTCGATGCATTACGTTTTTAATTCTTAATAATATAAAAATATGGATACACCTAAGTCGTTACTCCAATTGGCGGCGCATCAGGCAGCCTATCAGCGGCAGCTGATGCAGGTGCCTTATTACAAGATGGTGGCTCCCATCGTGGAGGGATTTTTACGCCAAGTCATCAACCATGGTGCCTTCTATATCCGTGTGCATGCCAATGCCCTGGAGGGAATACTGTCCTCCCAGCACATCAAGAGCATGATGGAGACGGGCTGGGGGGCTACCAATGGTGGCAAGGATACCCGAATGCAAGTAACCAAGGCTCTTTTTGGCTGCCGTGCCAGCAAGTTGTTGCCCAATGAATTCCCCAAGTACGGATTTCTCTCACAGCCAGATGCCGAGAAAGACCTCTATGTGAACGCCGACATGTGGTGCCAGTATGGCGATGTGTCGATACAGCTCAAGAAGGAGCGACTCTTCCACCGCACCACCCTCTGTGTGGGCAACTCGGTTAACATGGGGCGTTGCTATATGCTGGTGCCTACGAGGGTGGATGATGTGAGGGCCACCTGTATGACAGGCTTGCCCCACGACGGCACGCCCTTGGTACGCCTCCCCGACCCCTGCTTCTGCTACGCCATGCTCACCCAGTGGGTGCTGGAGCACAAGCTTACTGTGAGCAACTTCCCGATGATAGAGGAGGTGGCAGCCGACATGCCCCCATACTTTGAGTTCTTTGAGCTGCAATATCACGGCGACATCGACATTACGCAGGATGTGGAGCGCATTGATGTCATCCCTTCTTCGCCCGAGGAGCAAGAACAGCTCTTGCGGCTGAAGGAGCGTTTCGCTGCCATCGGGGTGAAGATGTATGTGCATGTAAGATAAGAATCATCCCTCCTGTATCGCCTCCACGTATTCCCAAAGTTTCTGATAGAAAGGGTGGCGGGTCATGGTGTCCTTGTTGCCCAGGATGATGAGCTTCATCCTTGCCCTCGTCATCGCCACGTTCATGCGGCGCAGGTTCTTCAGGAAACCTATCTGTCCCTCGTCGTTGGAGCGAACCAGGGAGATGAGGATGACGTCTCGCTCCTGCCCCTGGAAGCCATCCACCGTGTTCACGCTTATCAAGCGGCGGTAAGGCTTGAAGAACTCATACTTCTTGATGAGACGCTTGAGGTATTGCACCTGTGCGCGGTAAGGCGAGATGATGCCCACGTCGATGCTGTCGTTCAGCACTCGCTGCTTGCCTATCTTCGTGAAGTACTCGGCGAGGGTGAGGAGGGTCAATTCCGCCTCCGCCTTGTTGATGCGGCCGAAACTCTCTCCCACGAATTGCTCCTTGAAGTTCAAGGAGCTGTTTTCCCTCTGTGCATCCAGGGCTTTCTTTTCTGCATCATCCGCATCTTTCTTTTCTGCATCATCCGCAGTATCTCCTCCTTCGATGGTGAATTGATTCTCCTTGTCGCTGGTGTCAATCCATTCGATAGGATGGTCGTAGTCGAGGATGCCGCGGTACTTGATTTGCGGCGCACTCTCCACCTTGCCTCCATAGAACCAGTCGCTGGAGAAGCGCATGATCTCCTCGTTCATGCGATATTGTATCCTCAAGAGCGTCACCACTTCAGGCTTGTTTTCGGCGATGCGCTCCATCAAGGTCTTGCCCAAGCCAGCCCTCAGGGCGGCGATGCTCTTCACCGTTGGCGGCAACTGGCAGTGGTCGCCTGCCAGGATGACCCTCGATGCCCTGCGCATCGGTATCCAGCAAGCTGCCTCCAAGGCTTGTGCTGCCTCGTCGATGAAGAGGGTGCCGAATTTCATGCCCTCCAAGAGGCGGTTGGCGGACCCCACCAAGGTACAGGCGATGACTCTTGCCTCGCCAAACAGCTCCGAGTTGATGCGAATCTCCAACTCAGCGGCACGGCTCTTCAGTCGCTCCATCTTCTGGTGATAGTTCTCGCTGCCCTTCTTGCGGTTCTTGCGAAGCTCACGGATGGCCTTCCTTATCGCCCATAGCTGTGGGTAGTCGGCATGACCCTCGAAGCGGCGCTCATAGGTGAAGCCGAGCATCTTGTCGTTCACTCGGGTAGGGTTGCCGATGCGGAGCACGTTGATGCCCCTGTCCACTAACTTTTCCGAAATCCAATCCACCGCCATGTTGCTCTGTGCGCACACCAGCACCTGGCTCTCTCGCATCAGCGTCTCGTTGATGGCCTCCACGAGGGTGGTCGTCTTTCCAGTGCCAGGAGGACCATGCACGATGGCCACGTCCTTTGCCCACAGCACCTCGTTGACGGCTCTCTCTTGGGTGGGGTTGAGCCATGGGAACTTCATCGGCTCGAAGCTGAATCTGCCTGCCTTCATGTGTGAGTAGAACAAATCTCGGAGGTAAGCCAATCGGTTGTTTCTCGCCTTCATCGTGCGGTCGAGTGCCTCGAACATCAACTTGTAGCTCGTCTCATCGAAGGAGAGTTGCACGCCTATCGGCTCGCTGCTCGATTGCAGGTCGAGAAGCGGTGCGGAGTCGGGCACGGTGATGACCATGCGGTCGCCATCCACGTAGCTCACGGTGCCAGTGAAGGAGAAGTACTTGATACTTTGAGCTTTGAGGCTTGACTTTTGAGATGGATGGCTGAGATTTGAGCCTTGAAATGGATGATTGGCATTAGTTGCAGTAGCCTCACTCTTGACCTTAAAGAACATGACGGGGCGTCCGAACTCAAAGTTGTGCTCGATGTCTTGGTCGGAGGTGCGGAAAACCTCGATGGCGTTTTGGTTGAGCGAGTTATAAAAACTCTTTCCCACTCGCAGTGGGTACCAGGCATCGCCACGCTTCACCTTTCGCTGCATGCCCATCTGCTCGGTGAGCTTGCGGAAGGCTTCCTTCTCGGTGTAGTACTCCAACTGGAGGAGGGTGCGTTGCTGCAAGAGTGCCTGTATCGGCGAAGTTTGTTCCATATATGATGAATGAATTTCTTTTAATCTGATGAATTTCTTTTAAATCTATCTACTGATATTTCAGCATACAAAGGTATAGCTTTTTGGAAAGAAATCGCATGATTAGCGCAAGAAAAAGCCTTTTTTATCAAAAAATGCACTTTATTTACTGAATAATGTACCCCTCGTTCGTATTATCTTCGTATTTTTGCATGGCAAATCAAAAATATCTAAATCTATAACATTATAATTATGATTCAAATTACAAATCAAAATATGGCGCGATTTGTCAAGGGGAATTCTTTTCGGTTTCTCTTGATGGTTGTTTTCTTGCTTTCCTCTGTGATGATGAAAGCAGAGGTAGTTTCGGCTTCCTCTTCTAAGGCGAATCTGGCGTTCGCTCCCTTCCCTACGGCGAGCGATAAGTATTGGCGCAAGCAAGTGCCTCGGGAGATGAGAGGCGACTACATCCGCCTGGGCGAGCAATACCTCGGCAAGCCATGGGAGGCTATCCCCGACAGCATCTTCGCCGAGTTTCGCACCAATGGCAACCGCACCCACTACGAGGCGTTGAGCTTCGGCATTCGCATGCAATTCGCTTGCCTCGTGATGGCGGAGATCATGGAGCAAAAGGGACGTTTCCTGCCTTCCATCCGACAGGGGCTTCACTATTTCATGGAGAAAGAGCCATGGTGGGGCATACCCGCCCATTATCCGAAAAGCCGACCTGAGCGAAAGACGCAACCCGTGGATCTCTTCAATGCCGAGACAGCGAGTATGCTCTCCTGGACGCTCTATATGATAGGCACGCAAATCGACAAGAAGGAAAGGGGGCTCTGCGACAGTGTGCGCAGCGAGATAACATATCGATTCCTCCATCCCATCTTATATAATAAGCAAGGGTGGAAGGCGAACGCCAACAACTGGAACACTTGGATTACCACCAACTGGCTGCAAACGGCTCTCATCTGTTGGGGTAATGCCGATGATGAAATTGATGAGCGACGCAAGACCTTCGAGGGAATCAAGCAATGCATGCGAACCTTCCTAAAGGGCTACCCCGACGATGGCGGCTGCGAGGAAGGCGTCGGCTACTGGGATTGTGCGGGAGGCTGTTTCTTCGAGTCGCTTTACTTTATGCAGTTTGCGCCAAGTGAAGCGCAGGGGGGATTGTCGTCAAGCGATGTGCAGTTGCAACTCGATGAGGCGCAAAGGGAGAAGGTGGCGGCGATGGGAAGGTTCATCACATCGATGTATATCGACGACCTCAACTTCGTCAACTTCTCTGATGCACAGGCACATAACATTCCTAACATCAACATCCTCTTCCCTTATGGAGCCTATATCCATGATGAGCCGATGATGCAATTGGCGGCATACGTGGGCGAGAAATACCACTACTTGGAGCATCCGAGCACCCTCTTCTTGAAGTCGGGCAACTACCCGAAGTTGGGACGAGAGCTGATGCTGCTCTCCATGTTGGGTAAATTTAGAGCTACCAAGGCGGTGCAACCGCACACCAAGGACGCTTACTTGGCCAACTCGCAAATCATGGTGGCGAGCAATGAGGATTGGCTCGTGGCTGCCAAGGGAGGCAACAATGCCGAGAGCCACAACCACAACGACATCGGCAACTTCATCGTCTACCACCACGGCCACCCCGTCATCATCGACTTGGGGCGTGACACCTATACCTCGCAATCGTTTGGCAATCGTCGCTTCGAGTTGATGAATTGCCGCTCCGCCTATCACAACGTGCCCCTCATCCATGGCTGTGAGCAGAAGGATGGCAAGGCATATCGTGCCCATCAGGTGAGCCACGTCGCCAACGACTCCCTCTCATCCATCGCGATGAACCTCGAAAAGGCTTATCCTGCCGATGCCCACGTGGAGGCATGGAGACGCACCATCAGTTTGGATAGAGCCAAGGATGCGGTGGAGATAGAGGAGAACTTCCAAATGGATGCCGTTTCGCAGAAGCCAGCTTCATCAAAAGAGTCGGAAAGCAAGTCGGCTTCATCTAAAGAATCTGAAAGCGAATCTGCTTCATCGAAAATGACTGATTGTCAATCTTCCGAAACGGAAGTCGTCCTCATGACCTTTGGGAAGCCAGTCATCGCTTCTTCTTCTGGTCGAATTCTTCTGCAAGATGGAAATGTCGCCTTGGAGTATGATGCCCATCAACTCACTGCTTCGGTGGAGAAGGTGCAGATGACGGATGGCATCATGAAGACACAATGGAAGGACAACGTATATCGCATCACGTTGCTGAGAAAGGATGGAATGGAGGTTGCTGGCAAGCAAGCCGTTGGCGAGCAAACCGATGGGAAACAAGCCGATGGAAAGACAAACTTGACTTATCGCTTTATTAATATCCATTAAAATTCTTGGCTTTCTCATCATAAAATACTATATTTGCACCTTGAAGGTGCAGATGATGCCAAGAAATGCACCTTGGAAAGTGCAGATTGCATCTAAATGTGCACCTTGGAAAGTGCACACAGCGTTTTTTATGGCAAACTTTAATACCTATATAATAATGAGACAAAGACTATTCATCACTTTGAGCATGGCAGGCTTGGCACTCGCCACCTTTGGCGCTCAGAAGCCGAAGGCTGCCGGTAAGGTGGTCAGCAAGACAACCAAGAAGGCTACAGGCAAGACCGCCGAGCAAGTTCCTACCTATACCGAATGGCACGACCTGCAGGTAAATGCCCTCAACCGTTTCCCTCTTCACACCGATTTCTTCTCTTATGCACCTGGAGAAATCGCCTCGGATGGGGAAGGAAAGGTAGTAAATCCTCTTTTCAAGAAATCACAAAGCAAGAACTTCCTCTCGCTCGATGGCACGTGGAAGTTTAAGTGGGTGGAAAATGCCGACCAGCGACCTGCCGACTTCTACAAAACCGACCTCGATGACTCGGGGTGGAGCACCATCTCCATGCCAGGCAACTGGGAGATGAATGGCTTCGGGCAACCGGAGTACGTGAACACGGGGTTCGCTTGGCGTGGACATTTCGACCAACAGCCACCTGCAGTGCCTGTGAAAGACAACCACGTGGGCAGCTATCGCCGCATCATCGACCTACCTGCCGACTGGGATGGCAAGCAAGTCATCGCCCACTTCGGTAGCGTAACCTCAAACATCTATCTCTACGTGAACGGCAAGTTCGTGGGATATGCCGAGGATAGCAAGATAGCCGCTGAATTCGACATTACACCTTATTTAAATAAAGGAAAGAACCTCATCGCCTTCCAAACCTTCCGCTGGTGTGATGGCTCATGGGATGAGGACCAAGACTTCTGGCGACTGAGTGGTGTGGCTCGCGAGAGCTATCTCTACGCGCGTGATGCCAAGGCGCATATCGACGACATCCGTGTGACACCCGACTTGGTGAACGACTACAAGGATGGCGTGCTCGACATCGACGTGAAGGTGAGCGGCAACAGTGCCCTCCAATTGAACTTGCTCGACCCTCAGGGCAAGTTGGTAGCCAGCGTGGGTGGCGCAAGTCAAGTCGCTAAGAATGGCATCGCCCACTACACCATGAAGGTGGAAAACCCACAGAAATGGACGGCTGAGACACCTCATCTGTATACCTTGCAAGTGGCTTTGGCTCGCCCTCTCGCTGCGGCAAAGGGCAAGAATGCAACCAAGGCACAAGGCAAGAATGCCATCTCGGAGAAGAGCTTGGCAATCGTGAGCGTAACTCCAGTGAAGGTAGGTTTCCGCAAGGTGGAAATCAAGAACAAGCAGTTCTTGGTGAACGGGCAGCCAGTGCTCATCAAGGGCGCCGACCGCCACGAGATGGACCCTGACGGAGGATACGTGGTGAGCATGGAGCGCATGATACAAGACATCAAGATCATGAAGCGATTGAACATCAACGCCGTGCGCACCTGCCATTACCCTGACGACCCTCGCTGGTACGACCTCTGCGACGAGTATGGCATCTACGTGGTGGCGGAAGCCAACCAGGAGAGCCACGGATTCGGCTATCACGAGGATTCGCAAGCCAAGAAACCGATGTTCGCCAAGCAGATATTGGAGCGCAACCAGCATAATGTCGCCAACTTCTACAACCACCCAAGCATCGTGACTTGGAGCTTGGGCAACGAGACGGTGATGAGTGACAACTTCCTCGCCGCATACAAGTGGATAAAGGGACAAGACAAGAGCCGCCCTGTGCAGTATGAGCAGGCACGACAGGGTGAGGGCACCGACATCTTCTGTCCGATGTACTACTCTGTGAAGTCGACAGAAAATTACGCCAAGAACCCAGACAGCCCTATGCCGCTCATCCAATGCGAGTACAACCATACGATGGGCAACTCGGGCGGTAACTTGAAGGATTACTGGGAGTTGATACGCAAGTACCCTATCTTACAGGGTGGCTTCGACTGGGATTTCGTCGACCAGGGCTTGCACCGCAACATCGTGAAGCCAATGAGCATCGACGCGGAGAAAATGAGCAACGAGCAGCTGCGCAAGATAGAGTATACATACGGTGGCGATTACAACAAGTATGACCCAAGCGACAACAACTTCAACTGCAATGGTATCATAGGTCCTGACCGCCAGTTGAACCCTCATGCCTACGAGGTGGCTTATCAATACCAAGACATTTGGGCAACGATGAAGGATGCCGAGAAGGGCGAGGTAAACGTATACAACGAGAATTTCTTCCGTGACCTCGGCAACTATGCCTTGGCATGGAGCTTGATAGAGAACGGCAAGGAAACCCAAAACGGCATCATCGCCGACTTGGAGGTGGCTCCTCAGCAAACCAAGACATTCACCATCCCTTACGACCTCTCGAAGGTGAAGGGCAAGGAGGTGTACCTCAACATCGACTTCCGATTGAAGAAGGCAGAGCCGCTGATGGAGGCTGGCCAGGTGGTAGCTTACGCCCAGTTGACCGTGAAGAAGAAACAATATTGCGGCCATTGCGCCGACAAGATGGCTCAGGCAAAGGACGGCAAGAACGTGAAGGCAAAGCTCATCGACAAGAAGGGCGCTGACGACATCGCCATCACCACCGCCGACTTGACATTGAAGGTAAACCGCGCCACGGGCCTTATCTCTGAATACACCTACAAGGGTAAGTCATTCCTCGGAGAGGGCGGTACCTTGAAGCCAAACTTCTGGCGTGCTCCTACCGACAACGACATGGGTGCCCAACTCCAGAAGAAGTTCAAGGCATGGAAGAACCCTCAGATGAACCTCAAGGGCGTGGCTGTGGAAAAGGATAAGAAGGCGAACACCTACAATGTTTGCGCCGTATACGATATGCCAGAGGTGAAGGGCGAGTTGGAAATCAACTATCTCGTGATGGCAAACAGTGGTGTGGTGAAGGTGACCGAGACCTTCAATGCCACCGAGGGTGAGAAGGTGAGCGACATGTTCCGCTATGGCATGCAGATACAGTTGCCATACGAGATGGACAAGAGCCAGTACTATGGCCGTGGCTCTATCGAGAACTATATAGATCGCAAGGATTGCATGCGCATCGGCATCTATCATGATGATGCCGACAACCAATACTTCCCTTACATCCGTCCACAGGAGAGCGGTACGAAGACAGACATCCGTTGGTGGAAGCAGACAGACAACACAGGCTTCGGCTTCATGGTGAAGAGTTGTCAGGAGTTTTATGCAAGTGCCATCCACTTCGACACCGAAGAGTTGGATGATGGCGATGAGAAGGAGCAGCGTCATAGCTACGACTTGAAGAAGTCGAAGTACACCAATCTCTTCCTTGATGTAGTTCACATGGGAGTGGGCGGCGAGAACTCTTGGGGCGCATGGCCTTTGGAAAAATATCGTATCCCATACGGCAACAAGACATTTGAATTTATGATTGTACCTTTGGAAAAATAGAAGCATCTCGCTTCGAAAAAGCTTCGAAAGGGAAGTAGCTCTCTCTTCGAAAAGGAAAGGAGATTTTTCGATGAAAAGAGTGTAATGATGATAAAAAAGTTGATTTTATGTATCAAATTGCACGAAAAACATGCATTTTTGCAAAAAATCTACTAATTTGCGCTAAAAATCCACCTCACTTGGGGTGGATTTTTCGTATCTTTGCATCATCAAACCTCATAAGAAGGATAAAGATTCTCCTTCAAAAAGGAAAACAAATCATTATTATAAGCATCAACCTAAATTACAATTAACAACATCAATAATGAAAAAAACGAATTTCTTTGCTGCCCTCTTGATGGCGGCCATGACTTCGCTCAGTGCTTCTGCACAGCATCAGTTTGCAGTACAGGCAAATAAGCCAGGAGTGGAAATACAACCTACTATGTATGGTATCTTCTTCGAGGACATCAACTTTGGTGCCGACGGAGGTCTCTATGCCGAGATGGTGGAAAACCGCTCTTTCGAGTTTCCTCAGCGATTGATGGGATGGAACACATTCGGTAATGTCACCATCAGTGACGTGAAGCCAGCTTTCGACCGCAACCCTCACTATGTGACACTTGAAACAGCAGGTGCCAAGGAGAAGCAGACAGGTCTTGAGAACCATGGCTTCTTCGGCATGGGCTTGAAGAAAGACATGAAATACGACTTCTCCGTTTACGCTCGCCTCCACCTCTTGAATGGCAAGCAGGGCACTATTCGTGTGGAAATCGTGGATTCAAAGAATAACGTCATCGACAAGCAGAAGGTGACCATCACCAATAACAAATGGCAGAAGGTAACCGCTACCCTCACATCCAAGGTGACCGACCCTAAGGGTTTGATGCGCATCTTCTTGGAGGGCACGGAGAGCGTTGACCTCGACCATATCTCCCTCTTCCCAGAGGACAACTGGCATGGTTTGCGTGCCGACCTCGTACAGGATTTGGCCGATTTGCATCCAGGTGTCTTCCGTTTCCCTGGCGGTTGCATCGTAGAGGGTACCGACCTCGACACTCGCTATGAGTGGAAAAACAGTGTGGGTGCTCCAGAGAACCGTCCATTGAACGAGAACCGTTGGAGAGATACCTTCCCTCATCGTCTCTATCCTAATTATTATCAGTCGTTGGGATTGGGCTTCTACGAGTACTTCCTCCTCTCGGAGAAGATCGGTGCAGAGCCATTGCCAATCCTCTCAGTAGGTTTGGCTTGCCAATATCAAAACCGTGACGACGACAAGAATGCTCACGTGGCTGTCGACGACTTGCAGAGCTATATCGACGATGCCCTCGACTTGATAGAGTTTGCCAATGGCCCTGTCACCTCCAAGTGGGGTAAGCTTCGTGCCGACATGGGGCACCCTGCACCATTCAACCTCAAGCAGATTGGTATCGGCAACGAGCAGTGGGGACCTATGTACCCAGAGCGCTTGCAGAAGTTCATGGAGCAGATTCGTGCCAAATATCCTAAGATGAAGATTTGTGGATCATCAGGTCCTTCTGCCGATGGCAAGGACTTCGACTACGGATGGGAGCAGATGCGCAAGTTGGGTACCGACCTCGTGGATGAGCACTACTACAAGAGCCCTGAGTGGTTCCGTAGCAATGCCAACCGCTATGACAACTACGACCGCAAGGGTCCTAAGGTGTTCGCTGGTGAGTATGCCGCTCATGCCAAGCACGACCCTAACTCTTGGGAGGCGGCTCTCTCAGAGGCAGCTTTCATGACTGGTTTGGAGCGCAATGCCGATGTGGTTTATCAAGCTACCTATGCTCCTCTCTTCGCTCATGTGGAGGGATGGCAGTGGCGCCCTGACCTCATCTGGTTCGACAACCTCTCTTCTGTTCGCTCTGCCAACTACTATGTACAGCAGCTCTATGGCTTGAACAAGGGTACCAATGTGCTCAAGTTGATAGAGAATGGCAAGGCTGTGGCAGGTGAGGATGGTCTTTATGCTACCGCTTGTTACGATAAGAACACGAAGAGCTATATCGTGAAGATTGCCAATACCTCAAATGAGGAAAAGGATATCAACGTGACCTTCAATGGCTTGAAGAAGTTGAATCCAGGTAAGGTGACCATTCTCCATGCCGACGATATTCAGGCGGAGAATAAGATTGACAACAAGAATGTAGTTGTACCTGTGACATCGGATGCTCAGGTCAATGGTAATGTATTGAATGTTAAGATGAAGGCGAACAGCTTTGCTGTTTACCGATTCTAAATAGGTTTTCTGTTTAAGGTTAGAAAGAATGTTAGTAAGCGAAAGGTGTGCCTTGTCTTGAGGTACACCTTTCTTTCGTTAGTATATCAGTTTGTATGTTTGTTTTTATATTTGTTTTATTCATCTCATAATTCTTTTCCCCTTAAATTTATGTTTTCTTGCTACTAAACCTACTTTTTTATATAATAAAGTCTTATTTTTATTTAAATATGTCGCTTTTTCCGTTTTTTATTGTATTTTTGCAACAAAATGCCATCTCTATAGTAGACGATGGCAATAGGCAAATGAATAATGGTTAATATGAAATATGCATTGGTAACAGGCGCTTCGCGCGGCATAGGCAAGGCGATTGCCTTGAGATTGGCACAGCAGGGATATGCTGTCATCATCAATTTCTTGAGCAACAAGGAGAGTGCCACACAAGTGATGGAGGAAATTCAGCAAGCTGGCGGACATGCCGAGCTTTTGCGTTTTGATGCTTCCAATCCCAAGGAGATAGAAAAGGCTCTCGACGAATGGGAGGGCAATCACCCTGATGAGTGGATATCGGCATTGGTCAACAATGCGGGCATCCGCCGCGACAACGTGATGTTTATGATGTCGGATGAGGATTGGCATGGGGTGCTCGACACGAACCTGAATGGATTCTTCTATATCACCCGCCGATTGCTGAAGCACATGATGCCTCGCCGCCGTGGGGGAAGAATCATCAACATGGCTTCTCTCTCTGGACTTAAGGGCATGGCAGGACAGGTGAACTACAGTGCGGCAAAGGCGGCGCTCATCGGTGCTACCAAGGCTTTGGCACAAGAGGTGGCTCCTCGCAACATCACCGTCAACGCTGTGGCTCCTGGCTTCATCTCCACCGACATGACCAAGGATTTGCCAGAGGATGAACTGAAGAAGATGGTGCCTGTAGGGCGATTCGGCAAGCCAGGGGAAGTGGCGGCATTGGTCGGTTTCCTCGCTTCTGATGAAGCGGCTTATATCACGGGAGAGGTCATCAATATCAATGGGGGGCTTTACTCATAAACAGCGGAGGACTTCGCCCCGAAAAGCCTCCATATTATTATATTTAGAAGAAATGGAAAGAAGAGTAGTAATCACGGGCATGGGCATTTGGTCATGCTTAGGTACAGATTTAGATACAGTCAAGGAATCCCTTTATACCGGCAAGTCGGGCATCGGCATCCAACCTGAGCGATTGGAGTATGGCTATCGCTCGGCTTTGACGGGCATTGTGGAGGAGCCTGTCATCACCAAACAAATGCTCGATCGACATACCCGCGCAGGTATGTCGGAGGAGGCAAAATACGCCTATATGTCGAGCAAGCAAGCCTTTGAGCAAGCTGGCGTCAGCGATGAATACCTCAGGGAAAACGAGGTAGGTTGCATCTTCGGCAACGACTCATCGGCGAAGCCAGTCATCGAGGCTTCCAAGATTATGGACGAAAAGCACGACTCGGCGATGCTCGGATATGGCATCATCTTCCAGTCGATGAACTCCACCGTCAACATGAATCTCAGCACTATCTTCCATCTCCGTGGAGTCAACTTCACGGTGAGTTCGGCATGTGCCAGTGGCAGCCACTCCATAGGTCTTGGATTCATGATGATTAAGCAAGGATTGCAAGACATGGTGCTCTGTGGTGGTGCGCAAGAAACCAACTATTATTCGATGGCTTCCTTCGATGCGCTCAGTGCTTTCTCCATCCGTATGGACGAACCTACCAAGGCAAGTCGCCCATTCGACAAGGACAGGGATGGCTTGATACCGAGTGGTGGTGCTGCCTCCGTGGTGCTTGAGGATTATGAGCATGCCAAGGCACGAGGTGCCAACATCCTTGCCGAGGTGGTGGGATATGGTTTCTCCAGCAATGGCGGTGGCATCAGTCAGCCAAGCGACGAGGGTAGCGTAATCGCCATGACCCGTGCCTTGGATTGCGCCGGGGTAAAAGCTGATGTCGTCGACTACATCAACGCCCATGCCACCAGTACGCACCAAGGTGATATGTACGAGGCAATCGCCCTCGACCGCATGTTCCATGGCAAGCATGCTCTCATCTCATCGACCAAGGGCATGACCGGGCATGAGTGCTGGATGGCGGGAGCTTCCGAAATCGTGTATAGCACCTTGATGATGCAAAACAACTTCGTGGCTCCTAACGTCAACTTCGAGAACCCTGACGAATACTCAGAGAAACTCAACATCGCCGCCAAGACGGTGGATATGGAAATCAACACCGTATTGAGCAACAGCTTCGGATTTGGAGGCACCAACTCGGCATTGGTCATCAAGAAGTGGAAGGAATAAGGCAATGCCAGCTCTGGTTTCCTTACCTTGGGGTGGAACTTCATGGGTAAGTGATAAGTGAGGCAAATACCTATAAAATCATAAATAACTAAGAAATGAACCTGTTTAAATCAGAAAGCGACAGATACACCGAGGAGCATTTGTCGGCACGCGAGGCGCAGCGGCAAGCTGAGTTCATCGCTTGGGGACCTATCATTTTCCAAGTGTCACGACTCATGGTGAAACTTGGCATCCTCGACTTGCTGCGTGACAGCACCGAAGGGCTTACCATCGAGGAACTGCAAGAGAAGACGCAACTCTCCCTTTATGCCCTCAAGATACTCTTGGAGGCATCGCTCAGTGCAGGCACGGTGCTTATCGACACCGCCAACAATCGCTACTCCATCTCGAAGACGGGATGGTTCTTGCTCACTGACCCTGCCACTCGGGTGAACATCGACTTCAATCATGATGTGAACTATCGTGGCATGTTTTACTTGGAGGAGGCGTTGAGGGAAGGAAAACCAGCGGGCTTGAAGACACTTGGCGACTGGTCGACCATCTACGAGGGTTTGTCTCAACTCGATGCACAGGTTCAGAAAAGTTGGTTTGGCTTCGACCATTTCTATAGTGATCACTCCTTCGATACTGCCTTGGACATCGTCTTCGGCAAGCATCCTCGGCACCTGATGGACGTGGGAGGCAACACCGGTCGCTTCGCCCTTCGCTGTGTAGGGCATGACAAGGAGGTAAACGTCACCATTGTCGACTTGCCTGGGCAAATCGGCATGATGCAGAAGAATATCGAGGGTAAGGAGGGCGCCAATCGCATCAATGGCTATGCCACCGACATCCTCGACCGCAAGAACCAATTGCCAGAAGGAAAATGGGATGCGATATGGATGAGCCAATTCCTCGATTGCTTCTCTGAGGAGGAAATCTTCAGTATCTTGGAGAGAGCCGCCAAGGTGATGGACGAGAACACCACCCTCTACATCATGGAAACCTTCTGGGATAGGCAAAAATACGAGCCAGCTTCGCTTTGTCTCACCATGACGAGCGTGTATTTCACGGTGATGGCAAATGGCAACAGCAAGATGTACCACTCCGACGACCTCATCCGACAAGTGAGCCGTGCCGGATTGCAAGTCACTGCCATCCATGATGGCATCGGTCAGGGACATACCATCTTGGAAGTGAAGAGAATGATAAATAACTAAACTTTCACAAGTGGAAGTTTAGACAAATTGAATAATAAATAAAATCAAGATAAATGGAAAGAAAAGAAATTGAAGAGAAAGTAAGAAATTTCCTTATTGAGGATTTGGAAATCGACGAGGAGAAAATCGCTCCTGAGGCAAAGTTGAAGGACGACCTCGGCATCGACAGCCTTGACTTCGTAGACATCGTAGTTATTGTGGAGAAGAACTTCGGCTTCAAGATTAAGCCAGAGGAGATGCAGGGTGTCACCACCTTGACACAATTCTGCGATTATATCGAGAGCAAGGTAGGATAAGGTAAGTGAAGAACGAAAAGTGAAGATTGAAGAATAGCAAGGAAAGTGAAGAGTAATACGACATTTGGCAACTCTTGGATGCATCGGCAGTTGATGAACGTGCTGCAATTCATGGATGTGCGCATCTTATATGCTTTTGTTGCTGTGTTTGTCATGCCTGTTTGCCTTCTCTTGAACACGAACTATAGTCGTACGACGGCTTACCATTACTTCCGTCGCCGCCAGGGGTATGGCAGATGGAAGGCGGCTTGGAGCACTTACATCAATCATTGTCTGTTTGCCCAGGTGGTGATTGATCGCTTCGCCATGTTCGCAGGCAAAAGGTTCAAGGTGGAGATAGAAGGCAATGAAGCTTTTGAAAGGTTGGAAAAACAACCCGATGGCTTCATGATGCTGAGCTCTCATATCGGTTGCTATGAAATAGCGGGTTGCTCCTTGGCTTCCTCACATAAGCGTTACAACGCCTTGGTTTATGGCGGCGAGAAAGCTACCGTGATGGCGGGGCGAATGAGCCGTTTTTCACATAACAACATCGTCATGATACCCGTGATGCCTGATATGAGCCATCTCTTCAAGGTGAATGAGGCGTTGGTCAACCAAGAGATTGTCAGTATGCCTGCCGATAGGGTCGTGGAAAACTCCAAGACGTTGAAAATGAACTTCTTGGATGCAGGGGCGCAGTTCCCTATGGGACCTTTCTCTGTAGCCACCATGCGAGGGTTGGATGTCTTGGCTATCAATGTGATGAAGACTTCCCCTAAAGCCTATCGTGTCTATATAGCTCCACTTTCTTATGACAAGAGTGCTCCTCGAAAGCAACAGATGCAACAATTGGCGCAAGGCTATGTCGGGGAGTTGGAGCGAAGGATAAGGCAATATCCAAGGCAATGGTATAACTTTTATGAATTTTGGTCATGATGCAGCATTGTGACATAAAGATGCATCATGGTGACATAAACGACAAACTATGGAGATATTAAACGCAGAGCAGCCTTCGGAAGCGCAACTTAGGCAGATAGACATACATGAGTTGCTGCCCCAGCAGGAGCCTTTTGTCATGATAGGCAAGTTGATTCATTTTGATCAAACCTTGACGGTGACAGAAACTCTTGTGCAAGAAGAGAATATCTTTGTTGACGGTGGGCGATTCAGTGCAGCTGGTTTGATGGAAAACATCGCCCAGACATGCGCCGCTCGTATCGGCTATGCCAATAAGTATATCTTGAAGAAGGACATACAGTTAGGATTCATCGGTGCTGTTCGCAACTTCGAGGTGAAGGCTCTTCCGAAGGTAGGCGACACCATCGTCACCCGTGTGGAGGTGAAGGAGGAAATCTTCGGCATGACCTTGGCTTATGCCACCATCGAATGCGATGGCGAGGTGTATGCTTCTACAGAAATGAAAATCGCTATTAAATGATGAAAGAACTGAAAGCTTCAAAGACCTTTGCCGTGCGTTTTAGCGAGGTCGATTCGATGAATGTGGTATGGCATGGCTCTTATCCTCTTTATTTCGAGGATGCTCGCGAGGCATTCGGCGAAAAATACGGATTGGATTACATGGGATTCTTCAATCATGGGTATTTCGCACCCTTGGTGGAGTTGACCTTTCATTACAAGAAACCTATCAAGTATGGCATGAATCCTCGCATCGACATCATCTATCGACCAACAGAAGCTGCCAAGATAGTTTTTGATTATGAGATTCATGACACCGAGGATGATAGCTTGATAGCCACAGGACATTCCGTGCAAGTGTTTATGGATACCCATTACCAACTCGTATGGGATAACCCGACTTTCTACGAAGAATGGAAGAAACGTTGGGGAGTATTGGAGAGTGATGAGTGAATTTTTTTTTGTGAAGAGTGAGTTTTTTGTGAAGAGTGAATCTTTTTGAAGAATTCAACGGCATAAATGAAATATGGCATACGTTTTAGCAGATAATATTATTTCGCCCTTGGGACAATCTTCCGAGGAAAATTACTTGTCAGTGAAAAATGGCAAGTCGGCTGTTCGTACCTATGCCTCTCATGAATTGGGTATCCCGGAAGAATTTGCTGCATCCCTTCTTTTGTCAGATTTCGAGGAGTTGGCTTTCAAGTCGGCAAAAAGGGCAATGGAAGAATCAGAAATAGATGTAAGACAAGAAAAAGTGGTTTTCATCTTGAGCTCTACCAAGGGAGATGTGGAAAACATGACTCCTTTGGCGGATAGTGCTGAAAGAATCGCCTCTCGCTTGGGTATCACTACGCCTCCCTTGGTAGTTTGCAATGCTTGCATTTCCGGGCTATCGGCATTGACATTGGCTTCTCGATTATTGGATATGGGCATGTATGATGATGCCGTGGTATGTGGATGCGATACCCCTAAACGTTTCATCGTTTCAGGGTTTCAGTCGTTGAAGGCACTTTCCCATGAACCTTGCCGCCCCTTCGATATGGAGCGTTTCGGCTTGAACTTGGGTGAGGCGGCAGCAACGATGGTTTTGGGTAAGAAACCATCAAGGCATAGCTCTTGGCAGATACATCATGGTTTCATCAAGAATGATGCCTTCCATATCAGTGCTCCTTCGAAAACCGCAGAGGGATTGTTGAATGCGCTGAAAGAAACCTTGGGAGGTGTCGATATGGATGACTTGGGTTTGGTCAATGCCCATGGCACAGCTACCTTGTTCAACGACCAAATGGAGTCGGTGGCAATAGAGCGTGCGGGGTTGTCGGCTATACCTGCCAATGCCTTGAAAGGTTACTTTGGGCATACCTTGGGAGCGGCGGGTGTCTTGGAAACCATTCTCTCCATGAAGGCACTTGATGATCATGTCATCTTAGGTACTCGGGGTTTTGAGGAGTTGGGTGTCTCTGGAAAAGTCAACATCTCTTCTGAGCATCGAAAGACAAACAAGCATTCGTTTATCAAGATGCTTTCGGGTTTCGGTGGATGCAATGCCACCATCTGTGCTTCTTCTATTGTTTGTCAGGAAGAATCTACTTGTTTCAAATGTCAGAAGACACATCTCGCTCGGGTGACACCTCATAGTATATCGGTGGATGGAAAAGAGTTGCCTGTGGTGAAAAATGAGGAAGGCGCAAGCATACTCACTGCTATTTATAAGCAATATATCGGCAATTATCCGAAGTTCTACAAGATGGATCAACTCTGTAAGTTGGGATTCGTGACTTCTGAATTGTTGCTGCAAGCAGAGAAGTCGATGCAGCCAAATGATTCATTGAAAGAAACTTTGCTGTCAAATGATTCGTCTGTGGCAACAGTCGGATTAACAAGGCAAGATAGAGCCGTGGTATTGTTTAATCATAGTTCTTCTGTGGATGCCGACAGAAAATACATGGCAACGATTTCCGATAAGGACAATTATTTCCCAAGTCCTTCTGTCTTTGTCTATACCCTGCCGAACATCGTGACGGGAGAAATCGCCATTCGCAACAAATATCAAGGAGAGACATCTTTCTATATCTTGCCAAAGCGCAATGCCAAACAGATGGAAGAGGTGTTGCAAACCACCTTCTGCGACTCGCAAACACAAAGTATCTTGACGGGGTGGATTGATTATGAGGATGCCTCGCATTTTGAGGCGGAGTTGTGGATTGTGGAAAGAGAAAGGTAATGGCTGCACTTTATATTATAAAGATAATTGGCTACTCTTATCTATTAAGGTGTATGAAATAACATAGAATTTAAAAGAATCAATATAAATAATCATATACAATGGAAGAATTAATAAAGGAATTAAAGGAGGAAATCATCAAGGCGTTGAATCTTGAGGAAATGACTCCTGATGATATTGATGAGAATGATGCGCTTTTTGGCGATGGATTGGGGCTTGATTCTATCGATGCCTTGGAGCTTATCGTGCTTTTGGAGAAAAAATATGGCATTAAGTTGGCTAACCCTGCCGCAGGAAAGGAAATCTTCAAGAGTGTGGCTACCATTGCCGATTATGTCAGCAAGAACAGAAAGAAGTAATTCTTGTAGGAAATAAACGTATAGCATCCATCAAAATGAACATTGCAATCACAGGAGAAGGCATTGTCTCTGCCATCGGCAACGACAAACGGCAAGTGTTGGAGTCGTTGATGGCAGGAAAGTCGGGCATTGGGGAAATGAAATATCTCCAATCTATTCATCATGAACTGCCTGTTGGAGAAGTCGGTTTGACCAACGAGCAGATGAAGAACTGCTTGGGCATCCCTTTGTCTAAGATGATGAGCCGTACTGCCTTGATGGGTATGATGGCCATCAAGGAGGCATTGCAAGATGCGCAGATAAGTAAGCAAGATGCTCAGGTAGGTAAGCAAGAAAAACCTTCTCATCGTATCTTGTTGGTGTCGGGTACCACTGTGGGGGGTATGGATATTACCGAACAATGTTTTAACCATCTCAAGGAGAAGGTGGATGCGGGACAGGCAGTCGCTTCCGATGAGGTGGAGTTCTTGAATCATCATGATTGTGGCAACTGCACCCAAATCATGGCAGATTACTTCGATATCTTCGATGATGTGGCAACCATCTCTACCGCATGTTCATCGGCAGCCAATGCCATCATGTTGGGTGCCCGCTTGATTCAAGCAGGTGAGGCAGACATTGTGGTGGCTGGTGGTACAGAGGCATTGTCGAAGTTTCATCTCAATGGCTTCAACTCCTTGATGATTCTCGACCATGAGCCTTGTCGCCCATTTGATGCTACCCGTGCAGGCTTGAACTTAGGAGAAGGAGCCGCTTTCGTCGTCTTGGAGTCAGAGCAGATGGCACGTTTGCGAGGCAGAAAACCGCATGCTTATCTATCGGGATATGGCAATGCTTGTGATGCCTTTCATCAAACAGCCTCTTCTGAAAATGGCGAGGGTGCTTTTCTTGCCATGAAGGAAGCTTTGGAGATGGCGCATCTGCATCCTCAAGATATACAATATGTCAATGCACATGGCACAGGTACGCCCAACAATGATCAAAGTGAAACTATATCTCTCAAGAGAATCTTTGGCGAACAGATGCCGAGGGTGTCAAGTACCAAGTCGTTTACCGGACATACCACCAGTGCTTCTGGCAGTATAGAGACCGTCATCTGTATCTTGGCGATGCAGCACCATTTCGTGCCAGCCAACTTGGGTTGGAAGAATCCTATGGCAGATGGCATTGTGCCAACGATGGGAGAAGCGCATGCCGACTTGGAGCATGTGTTGTGCAATTCCTTCGGCTTTGGAGGCAATGACTCATCCTTGGTGCTTTCTGCCTATCATGAGGGAGAGGCACTTGAGACATCGGATGCTCAAGCTGTTGGTGAGGCTTTGAATGTTCAAGCTGAAGATGAGGCTTCGGATGCTGTAACTATCCAACAAAAAGGAATCAAGGTCCTTGCTCAAGTTGAGATTCAATCAGAGGAGCAACTGACGGAAATTCGAAAATACGTAAAGCCTTTGGAGGCACGTCGTATGGGCAAGATTATGAAAAGTTCATTGCTCTCTTCTTTAGAAGTCTTGGAGATGGCTCATATCTCATGTCCAGATGCCATCATCACGGGTACGGCATACGGCTGCTTGGAAAATAGTGAGCGCTTGCTGATGCAGATGAAAGAGGAGGGGGAGGTGATGCTCAAGCCTACTTACTTCATGCAAAGTACTCATAATACCATTGGCAGCAATATCGCCATCAAAACGCATTGTCATGGGTATAATGTCACTTATACTCAGGAAAGCCATTCCTTGGAATGGGCGTTGAGAGATGCTCGACTTCTCTTGGAGAGCGGAAAGGTGAAAAATGTGTTGGTGGGATGCCACGACGAGAGTACTCCTCTGTTTAATGCTTTGTTGCAGCAGGATGGAAAGGAGGCATTGCCTGCCGTTCATTCGGTTGCGATGATTTTAGCGAAGGAGGATTGATGCTATGTGGAGAGTGGTTTTCTTGGCAGTCATACAAAGTGCTTTGTTGGCTGGAGGGCAAGTTTTCTTGAAGTTCGCCTTGCAGAGGATGCATCCTTTTGGATGGAATAAGGACTTTTGGGTGAGTTTGCTGCTCAACTGGCAGTTTGCTTGTTGCGGCGCTTTCTTTGGGGCGAGTTCGGTGCTTTGGATGTATATCGTCAAGCATTATCCGCTGAGCGTGGCTTATCCGATGATTAGTTTGAGCTATGTCTTCGGCATGTTGGCGGCGATAGTATTCTTCCATGAGTCGGTGTCGGCAGCCAAGTGGCTCGGCATTGCTTTCATCATGGCGGGGTGTTGCTTGATAGCTAAATGATAATCTCTTGTCCGAAGGGGATTCTTGAATCTTGTATAAGGTTGATTAGATAAAAAATATTAAGGAATGGAAAGATGAAAAAGATAGTTTTGTTTTTCATGGTTTTATGTCTCTCTTTCTCTGTTGCTCAGGCACAGGTGAATGAGGCGCAGGTAAAGCAGCAAATCAATGCGGTGGCTTCTAACATGACGTCGATGCAGTGTGATTTTGTGCAAACCAAGTATCTCAAGATGCTCAACGATAAGATGGTGTCAAGAGGCAAGATGTATTATCAGCGAAGCAACAAACTTCGTTGGGAGTATTCTTCTCCTTATTCTTACGCCTTTGTGCTAAATGACTCTCAGGTGCTCATCAGCAAGGGGAAGCGCAATGATGTCATCAATGTCAATCAGAGTAAGGTTTTCAAGGAGATTGCACGTATCATGATGAATAGCGTGGTGGGCAATTGCTTGAACGACAAGAAGGATTTCTCGGTCAGCATAGTTGGCACAGGAACAGAATATGTGGCTACGCTCCTTCCCAAGCAGAAGCAGATGAAGCAGATGTTTCAGAAGATTATCCTTCATTTCAACAAGCAGAAATCTATTGTGTCGAAAGTTGAATTGGTGGAGAAGAAAGGTGACAAGACAGTCATCGAACTGAAGAACGTGAAAACCAATGTGGCTATCAATGCTAACGTGTTTCGTGTGAAGTAATCAATATGAAGATGGATATGAAAAATCGGTGTGTGGCGTTTCTCTTGGTGCTTCTTATGATGCCGCTTTCGCTTCCGATGATGGCGCAACAAGAGGCAGTGCCCGATCAGGCACCTTTTGTGGATAGCATCGGAAGTCGTCAGAAGTATGCTGCTACCATAGAGATGAAGAAAGGCTATCTCAGTGGCATCTGTGTGATGGTGTCGGAGGATGATGGCTATAGGGCAAGTGTGTTCAATGAGTTTGGCATCTCTGCCCTGGATTTCACCTATCTGCCCTCTAAGCGCAAGGTGAAGTTGCAACATGTCATCAAGATGCTTGACAAATGGTATATCCGAAAGGTCTTGAAACATGACTTGGTACATGTGGTGGACAATCTCCTGCAAGGTATCTCTACCTATACCGATGAGAAGTATCATATCAAGTATCAGTTTAATATATTGGATGATTCGAAAGAATCTCATTTAGAAAAGAATTTGGACGATGCAACTGAAGAATAACTTATATACGATAGCTCGCAAGCAGTTGAAAGAGGGCTTCTCTGGTTCCTTGTATGAGTTGGAGTTGATACCTTCGAGCGTAATCTATCAAGCGCATTTCCCAGGAGAGCCGATAACGCCAGGTGTCTGTATCGTACAGATGGGTAAGGAATTGGTAGAGGATGCTCTACAGCAAGATTTGCATATTAGTTATGTGAAGAATGTGAAGTTCTTGTCGATTCTTACGCCAACGCAATCTGCCTCGGCAACTTTCCTGCTTCAGAAAATAACATCCTCGGAAGATGGAAAGGAAGTGAAGGCACAGATTGTCGTGACTTCGGGTGATGAGACAAAGGCAAAGATGTCGATGGTTCTTCAACCTAACTTATAGAAATAAATGCCTTCTTCTTGTGGGAAAGGTCATCTAAAGATAAAGATAAAAATGGAAAGTGAACTGAAACAGCTCTTGAAGGCGAGAGGTATCTGTGTTATCATCCCTACCTATAACAATGAGAAGACAATAGATGGGGTGGTAAGGGAGACCTTGACCTTTTGTGATGACGTGATTGTCGTCAATGATGGGAGTACCGATAAGACAGGAGATATTCTTGCCGAAATCCCTGCTGAAACTCTCGTCTTGCTGAGGCTCAATCGTAACCATGGCAAGGGCTATGCCTTGAGGGAAGCTTTCAGATTTGCTAAGAAACAAGGATTCGCTTATGCCATAACTCTTGATGCGGATGGACAGCACTATCCTGAGAACATCAAACTCTTCTTGGAGGCAAACTTGCAACATCCAGGGGCATTGATTGTGGGTAGCAGACAATTGGAAGGGGTAGATAGAAGCAAAGGCAGTTCTTTTGCCAATAAGTTTTCCAACTTCTGGTTTTATGTGCAGACAGGAAAGAAACTTCCTGATACCCAGACGGGGTATCGCCTTTATCCATTGCATAAGTTGAAAGGTCTTTCTCTCTTGACCTCACGATATGAGGCAGAGTTGGAGTTGATGGTATTTGCCTCATGGCATGGCGTGGAGTTGGTGTCGATACCGATACCCGTGTATTATCCACCACGTGAGGAAAGGGTGAGCCATTTCCGGCCAGGCAAGGACTTTGCCCGCATCAGCCTTCTCAATACCATATTGTGCTTTCTTGCCATTGTGTATGGCTTGCCATGTAGGATGAACAGGAAGTTGATGGTGGTTTTGCGCACTGTCTATGCATTGGTGTTTTTCCTCTTTTTCATGTTTGTCGTCATTACGCCGATGACTTGGGTTTATATACATGTGGGAAAGATGACGGAGAAGAAACGTCTTCGCTTGCATCAGCTGATTTATGCTGCCTCTCGCTTTGTCATGATGACGCATGGCATACCTGGCACTCGATTCATACGAAAGGTGAACGGCAAGCTATTGCGAGGCAAGGACAATGGCGACATCAGTTTTGATAAACCTCGCATCATTATCTGCAATCATCAGTCGCACCTCGACTTGATGTGCCAATTGGTGTTTACTCCTAAGGTGGTTTTCCTCACCAACCAATGGGTATGGGATAATCCAACCTATGGCTTCTTGATTCGCCATGCGGAGTATTTGCCGGTTGTAGATGGCTTGGAGCCTTTGATGCCGCATCTCCGTTCGTTGGTGGAAAGAGGTTATAGCATCGCGGTTTATCCAGAGGGAACACGCTCCAAGGATTGTCGTATAGGAAGATTTCACCAAGGTGCTTTCTTCTTGGCAAGAGAGTTGAACTTGGAGGTGTTGCCAATGTTTCTTTATGGTCCTGGCAAGATTCTTCCAAAGAAGACCTATCATTTGAGAAAAGGCATATTCTATATCGAGGTAGACAAACCTGTGACGCAGCAAGAACTAAGCGAGATGGGCGACTTACGCCTTCAAGCTTCGGAGATGCGCAGGAGGTATCGAGAGAAATACGAAGAGATTTGTAATGAAATAGAGCAATATGTGTAAGAAGGTTATCATCATAGGCAGTGGCTTGGGAGGCTTGTCTACAGGCGTCATCCTTGCCAAGAATGGGTATCATGTCACCGTTTTGGAACAAGATACCCAGGTGGGTGGTTGTCTTCAGTGCTTCTCTCGCCATGGAGCCAAGTTTGAAACAGGTATGCATTTTATCGGAAGTGCAGCTAAGGGGCAAACCTTGTCAAAGTTGATGCATTATTTGGAGATTGATGAAAATGTGCAGCTTGAACAACTCAATCCACAAGGGTATGATGTCGTTGCCTTGAATGGCAAACGCTATCTCTTCGCCAATGGAAAAGCTGCTTTTATCCAACAAATGACGGAATATTTCCCACATCAGCATGATAATCTTGTGAGGTATTATGAGTTGGTGGAGCGTATCGCACAGGCTTCTTCCTTGCATTCCTTGAAGTATGCCGAGTCGGATTCAGCCGTCAATACGGAATATCAACTTCGTTCCATCAATGAGGTCATAGATGAGGTAATAACTGACCCCGAACTTGCCAAGGTGCTTGTGGGTAATCTACCGCTTTATGCGGCGGAGAAAGACAAAACCCCATTCTCTACCCATGCTTTCATCATGGATTTTTACAACCAAAGTGCTTTCCGCATTCGAGGTGGAAGTGATGTGATAGCCAAGGCTTTGGTGAAGACTCTCTTGCGATATGGTGGTGAGGTGTTGACACGAAAGAAAGTAACTCGCATCATTTGTGACGAGACGCATGCAACGGGAGTTGAGGTTGTGGATATGAGGAATGGCACCAAACAGCCTTCTTCAAATGAAAACAGCAAATCGTCTGAGAAAACTGAATTTTTCTCTTGTGATGCTGTGATTTCAGATACGCACCCCAAAAGAACCTTGGAGATGTTGGACACCAAACTGATTCGACCTGCTTTTCGAAATCGCATCAATAGTATTCCACAGACAGTTGGAAGCTTCTCTGTTTACCTCCGTTTTAAAAAAGGAAAAGTGCCATATATGAATTATAATTATTATGGTTACCAGGGAGATACACCATGGGGATGCGAGGAGTATACGGAAAAAACATGGCCGAAGGGTTTCCTTTATATGCACTTCTGTACGGGAGATGATTCCAAATACGCGTCTTCTGGGGTGATTCTCTCTTATATGAAGATGGAGGATGTGGCTCGTTGGCAAGGTACTATCATCGGAAAGAGAGATGCCGAATACGATGCTTTCAAGAAAGCGAAGGCAGAGAAACTGCTTGATGTTTTGGAAAAACATTTCCCTGGCATCAGAGAAAAGATAGAGGAATACTATACTTCCACTCCTCTGACTTACTTGGATTATACAGGTACAGAGGGTGGGTCAATGTATGGTGTTGTCAAGGATATAGCTAAGGGTGCCGCCTATCGAGTACCCCAACGTACTAAGGTGCCTAATGTGTACCAAACTGGGCAGAATATCAATTCGCATGGTATGCTTGGTGTCTTGGTGGGGGCTATCGTCACTTGCTCGGAGTTCATACCTGCTAAGGTAATCTATGAGCAGATAAAAGAAAGTGAGAAAAATCAATAGAAAAGATTTTGTAAACAATAGTAGAAATGAAGTCAGTTATCATTATAGGAGGTGGATTAGGAGGACTTTTCACTGGAGCCATCCTTGCCAAGGAGGGCTTGAGGGTGACTGTGCTCGAAAAGAATGCCACGGTGGGGGGAGGTTTGCAAACATTCCATCGCTTCGGTGAGGCTTTTGACACGGGTATGCATGTCATCGGTGGTATGCAACCTGGTGGCAACATCCGACGCATCTGCCAGTATTTGGGAATCCTTGACCAAGTGAAACTGATGGATGTGGATGACGACTGTACGGATAGCCTTTATTTCGCGGAGGATCAGCGAACATATCGTATTCGTAAGGGAAAACAAGGATTCGTGGATTCCCTAACTTCTTATTTCCCCGACGAGAGAGAAAATTTAGAATCATACGTCAAGGCTATATATGATATGACCGACCATGTAGACTTATTCCATCTTCGTCCTTCTACCGAACAAATCCTAATGCACTCAGAAGATTTTTTGATGTCTGCGGAAGCCTTTGTGGCAAAGTATATCAAAAATACAAAATTGCGCAGTGTGGTAGCTTACATGAATCCTCTTTATGGAGGAAGACATGATGAGACGCCAGCTTTTATCCATGCCATTATCAGCACCCTGTATATCAATGGCGCCAGCCGTTTTGTTGGGGGGAGTGACCGCTTTGCCCAACTATTGGTGTCGGTTATCCAACAAGCAGGTGGTGAGGTCGTAGCCCATGATGGGGTGGAATGGATAGAGGTGAACGACCGTCATGTGGATTTTGTGAGAACCCGCAAGGGCAAGGTATATCGTGGAGATGAATATATCTCTGCCATCCATCCTTGTACGCTTTTGAAGTTGATGCCAGAAAAAGCTTTTCCCAAGGCTTATCGTCAGCGTCTCAATGAGATTCCTAATGCTTATTCGGCTTTTTCCGTCTATATCAAGTTGAAGCCGAACGCTTTTCCATATATCAATCATTCTGAGTATTATATGTCGAAGTATGATGAGATATGGAGATTTGGCGAACTGCATGAGGATTGGCCTCTGGGCTTCCTTTTCATGACGGCTCCAGATGACAACCAAGGTAAATATGCCACAAAGGTACTCATTACGGCTCCGATGCTCTTTGAGGAAACCGCCCAATGGAATAATACAATGGTAGGACATCGTGGGGATGATTACGAAAGATGGAAGGAAGAAAAAGCCCAACGCTTATTGATGCGTGTTGAGGAAATACACCCTCGTTTCCGTGATTGCATTGACAAGATGATTACCGCCTCTCCTCTGACCATCCGTGATTTTTATGGAGTTAAGGATGGCTCTCTGTGTGGATATAGTAAGGATTATAAGAATATGGAACTCTCCCAAGTACCAGTTGTCACCAAGGTGGATAACTTGCTTTTGACGGGGCAAAACAACAACTTGCATGGTTTCTGTGGTGTGCCTCTCACTGCCATCAATACAGCAGAGGTGATATTAGGAAAAAACTTCATATTAAATCAACTTAACTCAATCAGATAATCAAACGACAATCATGATGATAAGTAGATTATACAATAGATGGACATACTTGATGGTATTTGCCTTGATGCTCTGCTTTTGCCCTTTGCGATTGCATGCTGAGGAAAGAGCAATGGTATCACAAGACAAGGTTAATATTTGGCAAGGTGTTTCAGGTAAGAAAAAGGTCGAGATGATTCCTTACTTGGCGAAAGGCAATCATAATATTGCCGTCATCGTATGTCCGGGCGGTAGCTATTTCTGGCATGATATGGATGCGGAGGGCAAGCAAGTGGGAGAATGGTTGCAGTCGAATGGTATCTCTGCCTTTGTTCTCCATTATCGAACGGCTGGCTTTTGGGCATATTTCACGCATTTCCGATATGTGTTTCGGGGCAATCGATATCCTGATGCCCAGGAAGATATGCTCCAAGCTATCCTATATATAAAGGAACGTGCGAGAGAATATGGCATTGATGCCAATCGTGTGGGAGCCATGGGATTCTCTGCGGGAGGACATTTGGTGATGTCGGCTGGTGAGCATCTGTTACCTGTTTCAACGTTGCAGTCTTCTGTTTTGGGCAAGAACTGCATAGATACAAGCTTGGCGTTTATAGCTCCTATCTATCCCGTTGTGTCGATGATAGAGCCTTGTACGCATAAACGTTCTCGTAGGGCATTGTTAGGAGATGGCAGGAAGAACAATCTACAGCTTCGTGATTCGCTCTCCTTGGAGCGGCATGTGCCAGATGATTGCCCACCGGTGTTCTTGGTTAATTGCAAGGATGACCCCATCGTGAAGTATCACAACTCGGAATTATTGGATTCAGCACTTTCGGCTCATCATGTACCTCATCGATATATCCAGTATCAAACGGGAGGACATGGTTTCGGTGCATCTGAAATCAAGGGCACTCCTGAATGTAGACAATGGAAGGGAGAGTTCCTTGATTGGTTGGAAAAACTTTTTAAATAATGACAATCATGAATATGACATTATCTGATTTTGACGATATTCGCCCATATAGCCCTAATGAAATTCCTGCTGCCATGCAACGCATAGCAGATAGTTCCTCTTTCCCGATTTTGGCTGCCTATGTATATCCAGGAGAGCCTTTGGAGAAGGTGCGCCAACGTATTGCTGGTTACCAAACCGTTGAGGAGTTTCAAAATGAGACCATGCGTGTGGTCAATGAGCGAGTGATCGAGAATAGTATCACGAAGTTTTCTTGCTCAGGATTAGAACGGTTAAGTGCTGATAAACAGTATCTTTATGTCTCCAATCATCGTGACATCATGTTGGATGCCAGCTTGTTGCAGTATTACTTCAATACGCATGGATTCGAGACGACGGAGATAACCTTTGGAGCCAATTTGATGATGAATCCATTGGTGGTAGACATAGGTAAAAGCAATAAGATGTTTAAGGTGGAGCGCCCTGGTGGAAGTATCAAGGAGTTTTATAACCAGTCGAAACATCTTTCTGATTATATCCGTTTCGCCATACAGCAGAAAAAGCAATCGGTATGGATAGCGCAGCGCAATGGTAGAACCAAGGATGGCAATGACGCTACCGACCAAGGTATCATCAAGATGTTTTGTATGTCGTATCCCGATGATAAGATAAAGGCTATCGATGAACTCCATATTGTGCCTATTGCCATCTCTTATGAGTGGGAATCGTGCGATATTCTAAAAACGCTCGAACTCTATGAGAGCCAGTATGCCAAATACATCAAGAAACCAGGAGAGGACTTAAACAGTATCCTCACTGGACTTACCCAGCAGAAAGGTCGAGTACACATAGAATTGTGTGAACCTATCTCGCGAATGGAGTTGATGAAGTTTGAGCATCTGACCAAGAATGAGTACCATAAGGCAGTGGCTCATTTGCTCGATAGCCGTATCAATGCTGCTTATCGACTCTATCCCAACAATTATATCGCATACGACTTGCGATATGGCACGACCAAGTACCAAGACTTCTATACCGAGGAACAGAAACAAGAAATGCTACGCCGAGTGGCTCTTCTCGATCGGTATGATACTTGTGATGTGGAAAAACTGAAAGATATATTCTTGGGCATCTATGCAAACCCAGTAAATAATAAGTAGACAATGACAGAATTAATTCTGAGATTATATGGTTATTTGAAATCGCATCGGATGAGCTGCATCTGCTCTTTCGTTGCGTTGACACTTTTGCTCTTGCTGTCGGTGTCTCGTCTCAACTATAAGGAGGACATCGCCGACTTCTTGCCGATGGACAGCGAGCACCAGAATGCCATGAAGGTCTATCAAGATATTTCAGGGGCAAACAAGATTTTTGCTATCTTCCAATACAAGGATTCTGTCAATGAGAATCCTGATGGATTGACGAACGCAGTCGATGCTTTCGTGCAAAAGGTGGAAATGGCTGATACAAACCATGTGGTGAAAAACATCATGTCGCAGGTCGACTTGGAGAAAATGACGGATTTGGCAGACTTTGTCTATCGGCATATTCCTTATTTTCTGACGGATGCCGATTATCAGCGCATGAATCGTGTCTTGTCACAACCCGACTATGTCTCCCAACAACTCAAGTCAGATAAGCAGATGTTGATGTTTCCAGCGGGTGGACTTCTTTCTGACCATATCCAGGTAGACCCTCTGAATCTTTTTACCCCAGTGGTGCAGAAGCTACAACGCTCAGATTCAGGTTTGAAATATGAGATGTATGATGGCTATATCTTTTCTCCAGATATGAAAAAAGCCATTGTGATGATGGATTCTCCTTATGGAGCGAGTGAAACGGAAAATAATGCTCGCTTGACGGAGATGCTCCAAAAGTGTGCAAAAAAAGTGGAAGACGATGCAGCGAAAGAGAAGTCAATTATAGACATCCATGTTATCGGTGGACCTGTCATCGCAGTGACCAACGCCCAACAAATCAAGTCGGATAGCATCCTCTCTGTAGCTATCTCTGTCACCTTGATATTGGCTTTGCTGCTCTTTTCTTTCAGAAATGTCAGGAATCTCTTGTTGATAGCCCTTTCCATCGGTTGGGGATGGCTCTTTGCTATTGGAGGCTTGGCGATGTTCCATAACCAGGTGTCTGTCATCGTCATCGGTATTTCGTCTGTCATCCTCGGCATTGCGGTCAATTATCCATTGCATTTTATTGCTCATCTGTCGCATACGCCCAATAAGCGTAAGGCATTGAGAGAGATTGTCATGCCACTCTTGGTGGGCAATGTTACTACCGTGGGTGCATTCTTGGCATTGGTTCCTTTGCAGTCGGTGGCTTTGAGAGACTTGGGTTTGTTCAGTTCTTTCTTGTTGATAGGTACCATCTTTTTTGTCTTGGTTTATCTGCCACATCTCTCCAAGGAAACCAAGGAGGTGAAGCATACATTCTTGGATAAATTGAGCAATGTGTCGTTGGAAAACAAACCTGTTCTTGTTGGCGTCATTGGGGTGTTGACCCTCGTCTTTGGCTATTTTAGTTTGCAGACAAAATTTGATGCCAACATGTCCCATATCAACTATATGACGGATGAGCAAAAAGCCGATATGGCTTATTTCTCAAAGATGATGTCGCAGGAGGAAGGCAAACAGAAGGTTTATGCCATTTCTACCGACTCTATTTGGGATGCAGCGCTCGACAAGAGCCTTCGTTTACAACCCAAGCTTCAACAACTCGTTGAACAAGGCAAGGCTCAGAATATAGCTTCTTGTAGCCAGTTCGTTGTTTCTACCACAGAGCAAAGACATCGTATTGGGCGTTGGAAACAGTTCGTGGAAAAGCATCAAGATATATTTGATTCGCAGTTGAAGACAGCCATGAGGCAAGAAGGTTTTGCGTCGGATTCTTTTAATCAATTCTATGGCTTGTTGTCTCAAACTTATCCTATTCAAAAGGATAGCTTTTTCGCGCCTTTGACGCAATCGGTTTTTGCATCGAATATAAGTGTTGACGAGGTTAATGGCAGATACCATGTCATCGATGTCTTGACGGTGAAAGACCAAGATGTGAAATCTGTGGAGCACGCCTTGCAGTCGAAAGACAACTTTAGTTTTGATGTGGCATCAATGAATAGTGCTATTGCCAATCATTTGTCGGATGATTTCAACTATATAGGCTTTGCTTGCGGATGCATCGTGTTCTTTTTCCTGTGGTTGTCGATGGGTAGCATCGAACTGGCCATTCTCTCCTTTATCCCGATGGCGGTGAGCTGGTTGTGGATATTGGGATTGATGGCTTTGTTTGATATGCAATTCAATATCGTCAATGTGATTTTGGCAACCTTTATCTTTGGACAGGGTGATGACTATACCATCTTTATGACCGAGGGGGCTATGTATGAGTATGCTTATCGTCGCAAGATGTTGGCTTCTTATAAGCACTCCATCATCATTTCGGCACTGATTATGTTTATCGGCATAGGTACGCTGATTGTGGCTCGACATCCAGCGCTCCATTCTTTGGCAGAGGTGACGATAGCGGGTATGTTCTCGGTGGTTTTGATGGCATACGTGTTCCCTCCGCTTATCTTCAAGTGGTTAGTCATGAGTAAGGGACAATATCGCAAACGCCCATTGTCCATTTATCGTCTTTTTCATCGTCACTCCGAAGGCATGCGTTATTACCACGACTTGGTGCTCGACAGGTATCGCTACAAGGGTGTGGAAGTGTTTGGTGCTGTCAAGAGAAACTTGCATCGCACGCATGATTACCGGGATTGGATGGCAGGGCAAGATGCTTTGAAGCCAGTCATCATTCAATCTGCCAATTATGGTGAGAAAGCTTTGCTCTATGCCTTGTTGCATCCAGAGGCACAGGTGATTGTCGTGGAGGAAGATGCCGAAAAGTGTGATTTGATGAGATATTGCATGGAAGGCATTGTGGATAATGTAGTTATAAAGCAAAAAATATAATTTGAAATATAAACGATTAAAAGTGATGAATATGAAAGAGAGAATAAGACAGATTTTAGAAGAGGCCTTGCCTTTGGTGGATTTGGATTCAGACTTTTTGTTTAATGAGTTGGATTCCTTGGGTATCACTACCATTTTGATGCTTTTGTCCGATGAGTATAAGATAACTTTGGAGTCATCGGATGTGACACCGAAGAACTTCCGTAGCTTGGACAGTATCGTAGCTTTGGTAGAAAGGAAAGTCACGGCAAAGTAAAAGCGCAGTGTTGAATTCAATTATGCAGATGAGTTGAATCCAATAAAAAATAAGTGATGATGAAGACGTTGGAAGATTATTTGAGACAAGATGCAGCGCTGTATCCTGAAAAGGTGGCTGTGATTTGTGGAGACGAGGTTTGTACCTATCGCCAACTATGGGATAGGGTGAAGGCTCGTGCGGAAGTGTTGCGCCAGGAAGGCTGGATGTCTTCTCAAAGCAGTAGCTCGGATGGTTCTTTGCCACATATTCGTCCTTTCCAGTCTTCCCAATCCATCGACTTCTTGGTGGAGTATTTCGCCATTCATCATGTAGGAGCGGTGGCGGTTCCTTTGGAGAAAATGATGGATATTCCCCTTTGCCCAATACCTCAAGGCGTGGCGGATATTCTTTTCACCACGGGAACTACAGGTAAGTCGAAAGGTGTCATGATTTCGCATTCCACTATTCTTGCCAATGCCGAGAACTTGATAGACGCTCAAGGATTTCATCATGATTTGACTTTTATCATCTCTGGTCCTCTCAATCACATTGGAAGTCTTTCCAAGGTATATCCTGTCATCATGGTGGGAGGAACCTTGCATATCTTGGAGGGGATGAAGAACTTGAATGCTTTCTTCGGGGCGATGGACGGTACGGAAAAGGGTATGATGCAAGCAGAGGCATCTGAAAGATACGGGAATGGTAAATTTGCAACATTCTTGGTTCCTGCAAGTATTCGGATGCTTCTTGGTTTCGCATCCGAACGTTTGGCTAAGTATGCTGACAAGATAGAGTTTATAGAGACAGGTGCTGCTCCTATCTCGCAGTCGGATATGGAGAAACTCTGCGAGTTATTACCCAAAAGTCGGCTATTTAACACCTACGCCTCCACCGAGACGGGTATCATTGCCACTTATGATTATAATCAGGGAGAATGCGTGGCTGGTTGTCTTGGCAAGCCAATGAAACATTCCCATTTTTTTATTGTCGATGAGGAAGGACAGCGACTATCTACTCCGATGTCAATCGGAAAGGTTGTTTGCTCAGGCATGACGTTGATGAGTGGTTATTATGGTGATGAGGCTCTCACCAAAACTGTATTGCGAGATAGAATGCTCTATACTTCCGACCTTGGGGAAATCGATGCCGAAGGTCGTTTGCACCTAAAGGGTCGTGATGGAGATGTCATCAATGTGGGAGGATACAAGGTGAATCCTACGGAAGTGGAAGATGCGGCACTTGCCCTTCCATCCATTAAGGATTGTGTTTGCATACCTGTCAATCATCGTGTTTTGGGAACGGTGCTTAAACTTTTGGTTGTTCTTCAGGATGGCCTCCAACTTGATAAACGCCAGTTGGCTCTTGCTTTACGAGAGAAGTTGGCGACTTATAAGGTGCCTATGCTATATGAGCAAGTAGAGTCGATTCTACGTACTTTCAATGGGAAAATTGACAGAAAGGCTTATCAAGCTTGAAAATGTGAATAAGGTTCAACTTTTGTGTTTATGTGGCTTATTGGTGTGTTTATGTGGTTTGTTTTTAGGGTAAAAGAAGGCGCATGTGTGAGAAAAAGAAAACATAATTTTGTTGGAAAACTTGGTGAAGTCAATATTTATCTGTATTTTTGCAGATAGTTGTAGTTTTGTGCAATTGTTGCATATCTGCATAAACTTATAAGAGAAGTTGCATATCCATGAAGATAAATCATCTGTTATATATAATGGTAATCTCATGCTTTCTATTGGCTTGTCAAGGACATGAGATTCAGAGAAATGAGGGCGATAGTCAAGCTCTCATATCTATAGAAGACTCTATAAACAAGCAATCTCCTATGGCTCGTGAGATGATTGAGAAAGGTTTGAGGAATGCTTCCGACAGCCTGACATATCATGAATACTTGGCTCGATTGGGAATGTATTTTTGTTTGTCGGAAACTCCCGATTCCATGCCTTTATATATAAACAAGGTGGTGACTTATGCTCGTCCTTTATCAGAATCTCCACGAAGAAACAGTCTCTTGGCTTATGCTTACAACTGCCAAGCGAATAACTATCATAATTTCCACAAAAGTGGTGACGAGGCCATCAAACTTTATTCGGAGGCTTATCGATTGTTGCTAAATAGTGATACCAAACGTCAAGCACCTGCTGTTTGTGCCAATCTTGGCGATGCTTATATCTTTGAGAATAAGTTGCCACAGGCAGCCTTTTGGTATCGTCGTGCCTTGTTTTTGGTGGATTCTCTCAATCTTCCCAAAAAGGAGGATGTGTCACTGTATATGGGCTTGGGACGTATTTATCTTTTGCTGAATGATTATGAGTCTTCTCTGAAATATTATCAGCAAACAGAAAAGCATTTCCAGGAAATGCCACTTAATATGCAGGCTTATTTCCTCAACAACTATGGCAATTACTATTATTATGCCAAGGATTATCCTGCTTCCCTCAAGAAATTTCTACAGTTGAAGAAACTTCTCGAAAAGAATGCACAGGAGAAAACTTTTGGCATGTATCTCTGCAAACTCAACTTGTCGGATGTGTATCTTAATCTCGGAAATGTGAGAGAGTCGGAAATATATCTTGATGAGGCAGAACCTTTTATGCGCAAGAATGCGGATGAGACAGCCATTTACTATTGTAATACAATCCGTATCGGTCAAGCGGTGAAGAAGGGCAACATGGCTTCTGTGACTCGTATCCTTGATGGCGAGCATCTCAAGGGAGAAATGGACTTCTCTTTGCGCAAGATTCGCAATCTTTATCTTCGTAAGTATTATGAAGCGATGGGCGATTATCGGAAAGCCTATCAAAATATGAGAGAAGACAATGAGATGAATGATTCCTTGGAGCATAATCGTATCAATATGCGTGCTGCGGAAATCATGGAGCGTTTTTCGCAAGATACTTTGAGCTTGCATCATCAAATAGCGATAGAACATAAGAATGTGGAGATTCAACAGAGCCGTTCGTTGATTTTCTTCATTATTGGTGTGGTCATTATTCTCGCTTTGTTGGTAGCCTTGTTCGTCATCCGCTCTCGTCGCAGATATGAACGTGCCCAACTCAGCATCATGCAGTTGAAACTCAACAATGTGCGCAATCGTATCTCGCCTCATTTTATCTTCAATGTATTGAACAATAAGATTATCAACTCGGAGAAACAGGAGGCGGATGAATTGTTGGAATTGACCAAGTTGATTCGTGCTAACCTTGACCTGTCATGCCAACTGGAAGTGACTCTTCGCGAGGAGCTTGATTTCGTCAAGAAATATGTGGAGGTAGAGCGTCGTTTGATTGGTGATGATTTTGAATTCAGCCTTGATGTCGAAAAGCACGTCAATCCCGATCAAGTGATGGTTCCATCCATGTTTGTGCAGATACTTGTGGAAAATGCCTTTGTGCATGGACTTTGTGGCTGGGAAGGCAAGAAACAACTCGTGGTGGATGTCTCTACGGAATTGACGGGACAGGTGATGATTCGGGTTACGGACAACGGACCGGGTTTTGATGCCAGAAAAATGGTTGGCAAGCAGCGTACTGGCTTGAATGTCATCCGACAGACAATCTCTGTTTTCAATGAACGCCATAAGAACAAGATAAGTTTCCAACTTCATAACAAAAAGGATGAGGTAGGAAAGGTGATAGGATGTGAGGCGATTCTTATAGTAACTAAAAAATAAACCTATGGTAACAATAATAGTAGATGATAACAAGCAAGCCGCTCAGGATTTGGCTAATCGTCTTGGTGCTTTTGAGGAGGTTGAATTGGCAGGAATGGCTTTGAATGGATTGGAGGGGCTGTCTTTGGCAAGCAAATGTCAACCAGATGTCATCTTTCTTGATGTAGAGATGCCTGACATCTCTGGTCTTGATTTCCTTGATCAAATCCACACGTTGACCCACGGACAATGCCGTGTGGTGATGTATACGGCATACGATAAGTTCATCCTTCCTGCTTTTCGCAAGAAAGCCTTTGATGTCTTGCTCAAGCCTATTGACGAGAAAGACTTGGCTTCAATTGTGCAGCGATTGACCAATGAGGATGTCTTGGTCATTCATCCTGAGGAAACTGCCGAGAAGAAGCAAAGTTCCAAGTTCTTGTTCTATACCAACACGCTTGACTTCAAGTTGATAGATAAACGTGACATAGGCTTGTTTCAATATAGCCATGAGCAAAGAAGTTGGGAAGTAGTCGTGGCAGGCAGCAAGCAGCCTATTCGCCTGAAGCGTAATCTGAAGAGTGAAACTTTGACCGACTTGAGTGACCAGTTTATCCAGGTAAACCAGAAGTATATCATCAACATGGATTATCTGATAGAGGTAGTAGACAATGTCTGCCATTTCTATCCTCCATTCGATACAATAGATTATGTGAAGGTAAGCCGTATCTATCGGCGTAAGTTGATAGAACGTTTCCACAGCTTATAGGCTATGACGTGTATGTAAATAGACAAAAAATCATCAGAAAATCAATACTATCATATGGAATCACCAAAAGAAGGGCTTGCTATAGATAATCAAAGGCAATGGTTTGTCTTGCGGGCAACTTACAATCGCCAAAAACAAGCTTACGACTATATTGTCAATAAAGGAGTGGAGGCGTATCTTCCTCTCCACTATGTGCAGAAACTGGTGAATGGGAAACGCAAGCGGTTGTTAGAACCTTATCTTCCGCAGCTTCTGTTTGTCTATGCCTCTGATGGAGAAATACGAGATTTGGTGGAAGATACGCCAGAATTATCCTTCTTGACGTATTATTATAATCATTTCAAGAAAACGGCGGAAGGCAAGAATCCACCGCTTGTGGTGCCTTATCGCTCGATGATGAATTTCATTCGTGTGACGAGTGTGGAGAATGAGCATATCAAGGTGGTAAGTTCAGAGCAATGTCATTACAAGAGTGGTGACATCGTGCGAGTCATAGAAGGTGATTTTGCCGGAGTCGAAGGTCGTGTGGCACGTGTCTCAGGTCAGCAAAGGGTTGTTGTAGAGATAGAGGGTGTCTGTCTCATTACCACGGCATATATTCCAAGTGCTTTCTTAGCGAAGAAAGATACTCAATAAATACTAATAAATCTTATGCCCTGCCAAATCCAAAAGATTCTTTGGGCTGGCAGGGCAGTTTTTATTCTTTCAGCCATAGTCTCATCAGCTGGTCGTCTATGTAATAGGTAGCTTGTGAGATAGCGACGAGCTGGTATTCTAATCACTATCTTTGCAATCTACAAATATAAAAGATATATTATTATGAGCATAATAAAAAGGGTGCCGAGAATTAATCGTAAGCGCATACCATCGGTATGCAAAACTTTAGCGATGTGATTTTGGAGGATTGTTACTATGATGACAAGACCCCATTATATAGAAAAAATGATAGAAAAGGGCATATTCCTACGGAAAAAACAAAATATTCCGTGGGAATATGCCGTTTCTCGTTTTTTATTTGTAACTTCGCCGAAAATTATATAAATGATGAAAGATATGGAGCAGAATCGAGCTAAAAGAATACCATACGGCATACAGGATTTTGTGCAGGTAATGACGCAAAATTTCTACTATGTGGACAAGACCACATACATCCCTAAGTTAGAGGATAGCCATAACTATCTTTTTTGTATTCGCCCTCGCCGTTTTGGCAAGAGCGTGTTCTTGAGTATGCTTCATGCTTACTACGATTGCCGTACCAAGGACAAGTTCCAGGAGTGGTTCGGTGACTTGTGGATAGGAAAGCATCCTACGCCATTACAAGGTAGGTATCAAATCTTACACTTGGATTTCTCACAGGTGGGAGGAAGCATCGAGAATTTAGAGGAGAAGTTCAATGAGTATTGTGGTACAGCCTTGGATGACTTCATGGATAAGTACGGAGATTATTATCCCGATGCCAGCAAAAAAGCTTTCTATGCAACAAAAGATGCAGGGGCAAAACTCAATATTTTAAGTATTAAGGCAAATACTTTGCGCTATCCCCTCTATCTTATCATCGATGAATACGACAACTTTACCAACACCGTGCTCAATGAGCAGGGTGAGGATGTGTATTGGGCCATTACTCATGCCGAAGGGTTCTATCGTGATATTTTCAAGAAGTTCAAGGGGTCGTTTGAACGTATCTTTATGATGGGAGTCAGCCCAGTAACGCTTGATGACGTGACGAGTGGCTTCAATATCGGTTGGCATATCTCCACCAAGGAAGAATTCAACCAGATGTTAGGTTTCTCCACAGAAGATGTGAGGGAAATGCTCACTTATTACAAGAATATAGGGAAGATTCCTGCGGATAATGACATTGAGGCAATCATCAATGACATGAAGCCTTGGTATGACAACTATTGCTTCTCGAAGAAGGCCTTGGATATGCAAAGTAAGGTGTTCAATTGTGATATGGTGCTTTATTATTTGAGCAATTATATGGAGAATGGCGAATCTCCAGAAGAAATGATAGACCCGAATACGAAGACAGATTATAAAAAGATGAAAAAACTCATTCAACTGGATAAGTTGGATGGCGATCGCAAGGGTGTGCTTCGTTCTATCATCGAGGATGGTGAAATCACCAGTTCCCTGGTGGAGACATTCCCCGCATACAAAATCACAGATCCAGACATTTTCCCAAGCTTGCTGTTCTATTATGGTATGCTTACTATCAAGGGTATCTTTGGCAGTCAACTGATACTTGGCATCCCTAATAATAATGTACGCAATCAATATTATGGATTCTTGTTAGATGAGTACCAAAAGGTGAATCGTGTCAATATCAACAATCTCTCCACGCTGTTTACGTATATGGCCTTTGATGGAAAGTGGCAAGGGTGTTTGGAGTATATGGCGACTGAATATGCCAAGGTTTCGTCAGTTCGTGATGGCATTGAGGCGGAGCGCAACCTGCAAGGTTTCTTCATGGCTTATTTGAGTCTGAACAACTATTATTATACTGCTCCAGAATTAGAGTTGAATCATGGCTTTTGCGATTTCTTCCTCTTGCCCGACTTGACTCATTATCCTACGAAACATAGCTACATCATCGAGTTAAAGGTGCTGAGTAAGAAGGAATGGAATGAAAAAGTGACGGTAATGAATGCAGAAGGAAAGGAGGAAACTATTACTAAGGCTGAGGCTCAATGGCAAGAGGCGATAGACCAAATCAAGCGATATGCCGCAGCCCCAAGGGTTGAGGCTTTGCGCCAAGGTACTACGCTCCATAAGATTATCATGCAGTTTGAGGGATGGGAGCTGAAGAGAATGGAGGAAGTGTAAAATCGGCTATCCCTAAGAAAATGATAGGAAACGGCATATTCCTACGGAAAAAAACAAAATATTCCGTTGGAATATGCCGTTTCTCGTTTTTTATTTGTAACTTCGCCGAAAATTATATAAATGATGAAAGATATGGAGCAGAATCGAGCTAAAAGAATACCATACGGCATACAGGATTTTGTGCAGGTAATGACGCAAAATTTCTACTATGTGGACAAGACCACATACATCCCTAAGTTAGAGGATAGCCATAACTATCTTTTTTGTATTCGCCCTCGCCGTTTTGGCAAGAGCGTGTTCTTGAGTATGCTTCATGCTTACTACGATTGCCGTACCAAGGACAAGTTCCAGGAGTGGTTCGGTGACTTGTGGATAGGAAAGCATCCTACGCCATTACAAGGTAGGTACCAAATCTTACATCTCGACTTTTCGCAAGTGGGTGGTACGATCGAGAACCTTGAAGAGAAATTCAACTTCTATCTTGGTGTTCAACTCAATGGATTTGTACGTGACTATCTTGAATTCTACTCCGAGAAGGTGCAAAAGCAAGTTGAAGAGACGAAAGATGCAGGTGGCAAACTTGCCATTATCCAAAGTGAAGCCAAGTCAAAAAACTATCCTCTCTATCTTATCATCGATGAATACGACAACTTCACCAACACCGTGCTCAATGAGCAGGGTGAGGATGTGTATTGGGCCATCACTCATGCCGAAGGGTTCTATCGTGATATTTTCAAGAAGTTCAAGGGGTCGTTTGAACGTATCTTTATGATGGGAGTCAGCCCAGTAACGCTTGATGACGTGACGAGTGGCTTCAATATCGGTTGGCATATCTCCACCAAGGAAGAATTCAACCAGATGTTAGGTTTCTCCACAGAAGATGTGAGGGAAATGCTCACTTATTACAAGAATATAGGGAAGATTCCTGCGGATAATGACATTGAGGCAATCATCAATGACATGAAGCCTTGGTATGACAACTATTGCTTCTCGAAGAAGGCCTTGGATATGCAAAGTAAGGTGTTCAATTGTGATATGGTGCTTTATTATTTGAGCAATTATATGGAGAATGGCGAATCTCCAGAAGAAATGATAGACCCGAATACGAAGACAGATTATAAAAAGATGAAAAAACTCATTCAACTGGATAAGTTGGATGGCGATCGCAAGGGTGTGCTTCGTTCTATCATCGAGGATGGTGAAATCACCAGTTCCCTGGTGGAGACATTCCCCGCATACAAAATCACAGATCCAGACATTTTCCCAAGCTTGCTGTTCTATTATGGTATGCTTACTATCAAGGGTATCTTTGGCAGTCAACTGATACTTGGCATCCCTAATAATAATGTACGCAATCAATATTATGGATTCTTGTTAGATGAGTACCAAAAGGTGAATCGTGTCAATATCAACAATCTCTCCACGCTGTTTACGTATATGGCCTTTGATGGAAAGTGGCAAGGGTGTTTGGAGTATATGGCGACTGAATATGCCAAGGTTTCGTCAGTTCGTGATGGCATTGAGGCGGAGCGCAACCTGCAAGGTTTCTTCATGGCTTATTTGAGTCTGAACAACTATTATTATACTGCTCCAGAATTAGAGTTGAATCATGGCTTTTGCGATTTCTTCCTCTTGCCCGACTTGACTCATTATCCTACGAAACATAGCTACATCATCGAGTTAAAGGTGCTGAGTAAGAAGGAATGGAATGAAAAAGTGACGGTAATGAATGCAGAAGGAAAGGAGGAAACTATTACTAAGGCTGAGGCTCAATGGCAAGAGGCGATAGACCAAATCAAGCGATATGCCGCAGCCCCAAGGGTTGAGGCTTTGCGCCAAGGTACTACGCTCCATAAGATTATCATGCAGTTTGAGGGATGGGAGCTGAAGAGAATGGAGGAAGTGTAAAATCGGCTATCCCTAAGAAAATGATAGGAAACGGCATATTCCTACGGAAAAAAACAAAATATTCCGTTGGAATATGCCGTTTCTCGTTTTTTATTTGTAACTTCGCCGAAAATTAGAAAGAAGTCAATATTAATGATGAAAGATATGGAGCAGAATCGAGCTAAAAGAATACCATACGGCATACAGGATTTTGTGCAGGTAATGACGCAAAATTTCTACTATGTGGACAAGACCACATACATCCCTAAGTTAGAGGATAGCCATAACTATCTTTTTTGTATTCGCCCTCGCCGTTTTGGCAAGAGCGTGTTCTTGAGTATGCTTCATGCTTACTACGATTGCCGTACCAAGGACAAGTTCCAGGAGTGGTTCGGTGACTTGTGGATAGGAAAGCATCCTACGCCATTACAAGGTAGGTA
>SAMEA104315437__coassemble_153_pt1 | contig 73101 bp, 58 predicted proteins | sample SAMEA104315437__metabat2_high_PE_043 | metagenome-assembled genome bin SAMEA104315437 (sample SAMEA104315437) | gut metagenome | biome: Monkey gut; feature: monkey-associated habitat; material: faeces | place: China | collected 2013 | reverse complement strand
AATAAGAGGTTCTTTAGTTTCAAAGAACAATTACTTGTACGACTTCACGTCGCAACTACGCTGCAAAGATACGATTAATATTCATAACCGCCAAACTTTTAGCAGAATATTTCAAAGGGAAAGGGAGGAGACGAAAATGCCCCGACTGTAGCTCTATAGCCGAGGCTTAAACTTATTTAATACCTTTATTTTCTTGCTCTTGCAACTGCTTCAACAAGAAATCCTCCAAAGTCCTCTTATCTGGCAATTGGAGCATATAGGTAGAGACAAACAATTGATTGTCCATACCAGCCAAAGCATATTCCACCATTTTCTTACCCTTTCTTGTGCAAAGCAATATTCCTATTGGCGGATTATCCCCAGGCTGCATCTCATTTTCCTTATAATACGAAACATATGCATTGAGTTGACCAAGATTCTCATGAGAGAATTCCTCATCTTTCAATTCTATAATAACACTACAATGCAACACCCTGTTATAAAAGACCAAGTCTAGATAATAATATTCATCATCTATAACAATTCTCCTCTGGCGTGACTCGAAACAGAAACCTTTTCCCAATTCCAACAAAAACTCCTGCAAATGAGAAATCAGAGCTTCCTCTATATCTTGTTCCGATACTACTTCTTGCGCTTTCAATCCCAAGAACTCAAAAGTAAATGGTTCTCTAATTTGCAAGGCATTAGAATCATGACCTTTCATCGTAGGCAAAGACATCATTTTCTCTGGATTAGTACTTATTCCTGCACGAACGTAAAGGTTGGTACTAATCTGTCGACGCAATTCACGAACAGACCAAGTACACTTAATGCACTCTTGCTCATAGAAATAGCGAGCAAGAGGATCATCTATGGCCATAATCTCTCGTAAATGGCTATATGATAGTCTTGACAGAAGCAATTCACCTGACGTTTCAAATTTATGCGACACTGTCGCACAAATTACGTTAGGCGCCATTTTGGAATTACAAAAGCCAAAGATATTATCAGCCATCTGCGGATAAATTTTATAAAATTTTCTTGCCCATTGGAAAAGGGTAACGTTCAATCCCTTCCTATTCACTTTCTCCTCAAGCCTCTTGAGGAGGTGTGTGCCATATTCAGCCCTATCCTTACCATGCTGCTCAAACTCTACGATATAATAGCCAATGAGCCAGTTACGCATAGTCTGCATTCTGTTGATAGCCTTTACCGCACAGGTTTGCGCAGCATCATGGGTTGATTGAACTACCTGAGCCAATTCTGAGAAAGAGTGACTACCATGCAACCAATCAGAAACAGGAAGTTCCAGACCGTCATGATTATATACAATTGTGTTGTCTGCCATAAAGTTCTTCATAAAAACACCTTGCAAGGATACAATTAATATCCCTAACCGCCAAACTTTTAGCGGAATATACTTATATAATTTTGCGAATTATAATTCCTTCACCCACTTTTGACCAGCTTTTGTTTTCATCATCCACAAGAGGAACAAAGCTGCACAAACAGCAACACCACCCAATATAATTATCAATCCTTCCATTTTACTTATGTTTTAAAATATAATAACCAATTGAAGCTAAAAGAATCATTGAAACGAGACCTGCACCGAGTAGAAAAGCATAAGACAAAGCATTTTCCATCCCTGTAATTAAGGCCACAGCCCCACCAACAACCATTGCAGTAAAGGCAGTTTTAGCCAAATCAAAGAAAAACTTACCAACCGTTTCTCTTATTGTTTTTTCTCTTTCTCTATCTTCTTTTGCAGTCATAATTATAAAAAATATAATTCTACACTGCAAAGATACGATTAATATTCCTAACAGCCAAACTTTTAGCGGAATATTTCTGGAGGGAAAGAGAGAGGAATCGGGTAGGAGGTAAATGTTACTTATAAGAGGCATTTACCTCCTACTTTCGCATCTACCGACCTCCCACACCACCGTACGTGCGGTTCCGCATACGGCGGTTTCGGACTTTCTCATCTCACGATGTGTGGCAAGTTGTTTTCAGCCATCCCTTTGGGTTCCGTCACCTCTATTCTATTGTCGGATTCCGTCCTATCGTATGAATAGAGAGTTCCTACTGGACATCTGACTACAAAGATTCGCAGGGTAGCAGTCATTTACTATTGCACTGTCCGATTCTGCCCTTCCCCATAGGCACACGTACCTTAGGTACTATGGCATCTGCTGACTTCTCACGACAAGTTTTGCTCCATGACTTTCGTAAAGGCAACTAATCATCATGTCCGCGAGACCTCCTCGGATAAGGACATTGTCTTTCCATCTTATACCTACTTCATTTACACCAACCGTTCCGAATAGCTATAGGGCTTTGGTCTGGGTAGCAACCTTACCCACGGTCATATGCCTTGTATGAAGTTTCTGTACGTTAGGTCAGATGTTTGCCGCCGGCTTCTTTCAGATTCCACCTCACAATGGACACCCTTGCCATTGGCTAGGTAATTCCCGCTATTAGGGCTTACTAGGGACTTGCACCCATTAGACAATGCTCATGCCGAGCATACCGAAAAAGCCCCGACTGTAGCAGTACAGCCGAGGCTTAAACTTATTTATTATTCATAAATTGCACAAAAGAATGAGAATCTAAAATCTTCATATTTGGATAATCAAAATCTTTAATATTTCTAGTTACCAAATAATCAGCACCAGCAAATAAAGCAGAAAAATATTGAAGCGAATCTTCAAAATCCTTAGCCCTAATTTTTAGTGCTTCAGCAACAGCATTTTTACCAATAGGCACCACCGTTACTATATCCATTAACTTATACATCACATCATAAAAGACATCCGATGGAATGGTCTTACGAGTGATATATTTAATATTGGCAAAAGACAAGTCTGAGACGAGTATTTCCACTTTGCCCATAACCGACATTTTAAAGATATCGAGAGCATCATCAAAAAAAGCATCACGGTGCTCAAGATAATCCAATAAGATGTTTGTATCCAGAAATACTTTCATACACCATATTTTTCATCAAGAAACTCTTCCTTTTCTTTTTTCCAATCATTAGTATTGGAAGCAGCAAAAGCCCCACCTAATGCGATAACAGCATTCAATTTAGCTTTTTGCACCGCCTTTTCTTTACGATTGCTTGCCAAACGTGCCACATAAGCATTCACTTTTGCAACAAATTCCTCTAAGCTATAGCCCACAGGAACATCTAATTTCAAATCCACTGTCTGCATATTCTTGAAATTTATAGTTCTACGCTGCAAAGGTACGATTAATATTCTTAACAGCCAAACTTTTAGCGGAATATTTCAGGAGGGAAAGAGAGAGGACGCAAAAGCCCCGACTGTAGCACTACAGCCGGGGCTTAAACTTATATAATCTTCTATGACATATTCTTTCTATACAGATGAAATCAATGAGAAGAATATAATTGCTTAACCATATTAACTATACGTTGAGCAAAAACTTCGCCTCTCCCCTCTTTCTTCTTATTCACCAAAATATAAAGAGAATCTTCATTAATAGCATAATGTTCAAATAATCGCTCAGAAACGACAGAAGTAACAAATTTTCGATAGACGCGAAAGCGCCTTGTAGAAAACCCTAACTCATCACGTTCATCTTCAGCACCAACAAAAAAGAAAGATGCCAATTCATCTCTGTGGAGCACATCCAACATAATATGAAACAGCGTATAGAATATTGTACGAGGCTCAAAAGTATTTGTACGCAAACTAAACTTTTGCGTACTATTCATATTTGAAAGACAAATGGATATCCATCCGATTCATTCATACTATATCAGTTGTTTGTAAACAGGAATACGGATTCTATCCAACTGTTTTTTAGTCAAAGCCTTCACTTCGTCTTCCACTGTATAATACTCCGTTGGATATCTATACTTGCCATTTGGCATAAGGACTTTAGACACACGCTTGATGATTTCTACACCATCAAGTGTTACAAACCTTGTTATTTTTTATCTACTATCTGTCCCATATTTCTAAACTTTATAGTTTCACCCTGCAAAGATACGATTAATATTCATAACCGCCAAACTTTTAGCAGAATATTTCGAGAAATGGAAGGGAAATCGGGTAGGAGGTAAATGTTACTCATAAGAGGCATTTTCCTCCTACTTTCGCATCTACCGACCTCCCACACCACCGTACGTGCGGTTCCGCATACGGCGGTTTCGGACTTTCTCATCTCACAATGTGTAGTTTGCCGCCGGCTTCTTTCAGATTTCACTTCGCAGTGAACACCCTTGCCCTTGGCTATGTAATTTCCGCTATTAGGGCTTACTAGGGACTTGCACCCATTAGACAATGCTCATGCCGAGCATACCCGAAAAAGCCCCGACTGTATCACTACAGCCGAGGCTTAACCTTATTTATATTATAATCACAACGATTATCATCTTTTAAAAGGACTATTCGTTAAAAAACACAGAGCCACTTTCTAAGAACTTAAACTCAAAGCCTTTATAGGCTATACTTCCATTAACTCTCGTTTTATAATTTGCACCTACAGAGACCACACGATACTCCCCCTTTGGAATGAAATAATACCACAGTTTATAGTAAGTAGCACTACCATACAAGGTATACAACTTATTTGTTGTCAAATTTTCTATCACCAAATTCCCATTAATAAACTTGTCGCTAGAATCTACAACAATTTTCGAATACCCAGCAGGCACAGACTGTTCATAACTCATTGGATATGGTCCATAAGAGGGAAAACTATCTGGTATTGTTTCCTCATACTTCGAGTCAATAGTAAAATAGCCTACAGAAGAAGCATTAAAAGACGCACCCACACGCATACCACCTTGTGCTGTATTCAAAGTTGCAACATTATGCATAGAAACTACAACATATTGACCATTGGGAATAAAATACATATAAGGAGCTACACCTGGTTCTCTCGCAACTAATTCAAATCTTTCACCAGATGAATTTTCAATCACCATAGAAGGCACAGCACTACAAGATGAGACATTTACGAAAACAACTTTTGTATACCCATCAGGTGTGGATGTTGAAGTATCTGTAGCTAAAATTCTTCGCAAAGTTCCTGCATTTGCAGAAAACAAGCAGCAAAGCAATAATAATATTAAATATATCTTCTTCATAGAAAATTGTTTTTTAAAAAGGTGTTGGAATTAAAAAACAACTCCAACACCAATATAACCTTCTACTTATTAGGAATCTTCTTGAATGACAAGAACCAACCTTCCCAACCGGATGATGACTGAGCAGCAAGGATAAGTTTATCTCCCGTTGCCTTGATAATCTGATACTTGTAGCAACGTACATTGCCATCATTAGGGAGAACACCCAACAATGGAACTGTACCAGAGAATGTCATAGTACCAATATCCCAACCTTGTTGAGCTGGCTCATCATTAACAGCTACAGTACCAGTTTCGCCACGACTCGTCTTGACACCTTCACTCAAGCTAAGCGAGAACCAAGCATCAGGCAATCCATCACCTGTCAAGCCTTTATCACTTGCCTGTGACTCGAGATCAGCACCAGCATTGTACCCCCACCAATCAGGGCCAGTACTGCCTCCCCAGCCACCATTGCCCCAGCACTTATCGGATGAGTCATCCCAAGTCCATGTAGAGGTAAGATAATTACCATTGGCATCCTTTCCAAATACCTGATCAAAGATGGCTGGCAACTTGGTATAGTTGTCAACTGTTACGCCTTTACTTGAAGACTTCACAATAGAACCATCAGGGTTAATTGCCTCAACATAATAATTAGCAGCAGTTACAGGAGGAACAACCTGCGTCTTCAATGAACCTGTGCCCTGAGCAACAAGACCATTATTGTCTGCATTATAAATCTTCACATATCTTGCAGGAGAAATATTGAAAGTAAGGTTATTATTACCTTCACTCTCCTGAGTTATAGTAAAGCCATTACTCAGTTCCTCTGCACTTATATTTGCACCAGGACCATTATCTTCGCTTGTAGGATCACATGCCGTGAACAGCAAAGCCAATAATGGTATTATAAACAATATCTTTTTCATACTTCAATTGTCTTTAAATCATTAAACGAATTTAATTAGCCCAACCATTGTACTCACCAGAAGCATCAGTATATCCAGCATTCTGCTGTACCATACCATGATTCAAAGTAATCTGATTCTCAGGAATCTTTGCGAAGCCTGCTGTTGCATTATAACGAGCAGTATAGCCTCCATTCTGAGCAACATTCTTACCTGGTGTGCCAGATGTATAGATTGGCTGGTTAGTCTGCTTCTCCAATGCCGCTGCCGCAATATGCCAACGACGAATGTCATTCCAACGAGTACCCTCGAAAGCTAACTCCCAACGACGCTCTTTCTGAAGATTCTCCAAAGAGTATGTTGAGTAGTAGTTGGCTACACCAGTTGCACGCTTGTGAACCTCATTCATACCAGCAACATCCTCCTTCAATTCTGATTGCATCAAAAGGACATCGGCAAAACGAATCAATACCAAGTCATGGATATTACCAGTTTGCATATAATTATCATTCTGCCAACCATCCAAGCCATACATTGCCAATTCAAAGACCTCCATATAGTCCTTATCATACTTAGAACCCGCAGGAGTCTTACAAGAAATGGCACCAATCTTCATCTGGTAGTAATCTGTCTCTTGAATGAAGTCAGCCCAGCTTGCGCCACCCTTTGTATAGTTAGGCATATCATTAACATTCTTTACAGAAGCTTTCTCACGGATATCTTTCTGATCTGTATTAGCTACATTCCAATCATTTACAAGGTTTGGAGCTACAGGACCAGCGCCCCATCCTTGACCAAATGGGAATGTATCAGCATAAGGCTGACCACCACGAACACCGAAGTGAAGAGCATATCCATTAGCAGGGCCAATGCCTTGACCAGCATTCCAGTTTGCTGTCTTGTTAAACTTGATAGCAAACATTGATTCAGGATTAGCCTGATTTTCATCTTCTGCCCACTTCAAGTTCTGCCCCTTAGTATCAGGGAAATCCTCTACGGTATACTTATTAGTATACGCCCAAAGTTCACGATAGTCAGGAAGCAACTGATAACCAGCAGCCTTACCATTAGTAACACAATCGTCAATCAAGTCGCTAACCATTTTCTTTGTCAAAGTAGTACCATTAGGCAAGGCAACTTCTGTCAAAGGCTTATAAGTTGTACTTGTCAAGTCCTTGATTTCTTCACCGTTGCAATAGAAGCCTGTATAGAACAACCAAGCACGTCCCAACATAGCTTCTGCACCATACTTATCAACATGACCATTGGTTAAACGCTGTGCAGGCATCGTAGATGCTGCCTCATAAAGATCTTGAAGGATTTGTCCCCACAATACAGCAGCAGAAGGAGGAGTTGTATTATCAGGATTAGCTGTAGACGTAGTCAAAGGGACACGACCATACATAGAAGCCAATTCATAATAATAGAAAGCACGCAAGAATTTTGCTTCACCCAAAGCTTGAGCTTTCGCGGTTGCATCCATTTCTACGGTTTCCAAAGCCTCTATGACTGTATTTGCACGGCTAATTCCTTGATATCTTGCCTTCCAGAAATTTTCTGTCATGTTAGTACCATAGTTGCACAACAAGTCACAAGCTTGCATCAACTTATCATTAGCACCACCGCCACCAAGCATATCATCACTGGCAAGCAGAGACCAATAGTGGTATGACTCCTGAGGATTCTTTGTGATTTCATTCAAGTTCTGATAGACACCAGCTAAGGTTTGATCTATCTGCTCTGAAGTTACAGGAAAGTTAGTTGTATCTGCTTCCTTCATGCTCACAGAGTCCAAGTCGCAAGACGACATGCCTAATGCGACAATCGCTGCGCTTATATAAAATGATATTTTTTTCATTGCACTTTCGGTTTTAGAATTTAACATTTACACCAACCATGTAAGTACGTGGTTGTGGATAGTTACCTACATCTACACCAGTTACCCAAGCCTGTTTGCTGTCGAGTGCCATACCGTTCTCAGGATCCATACCCTTATAACCTGTAATGGTAAAGAGGTTCTGGGCTGTAAAGTAGAGACGCAACTGCTGGAATGGACAATTCTTCCAAATATTCTTGAAGTCATAGCCGACAGTCAAGTTCTGCAAACGGAAGTAACTTGCATTCTCAACATAAATGTCAGAAATTTGCTGCCAATTTACACCAGCATTACCAGGTGCGAGGAGAGGATATTTGTTTGACGTACCCTCACCATGCCAATAATCGTAAACTTCTGTTGTATAGTTCTCATACTGACCATCAGTAAACTTACGCCAAGAGCGAGCCACCTGCTGACCAAACGCTCCATAAGTAGTCGCACTCAAATCAAAGCCCTTATAGCCAATATTGAAAGAGAAGCCCATTGTTACATCTGGATGAGGATCACCAATATCTGTCTTATCATCTGCATTGACAACACCATCACCATTGACATCAACAAATTTCAAGTCACCTGGTTTGATGCCTGTTCCTTGCAAAGAATTAGCAGCACTTCCGCCACAGTTTTTATCCAGATAAGCCTGAACATCTGCCGCATTCTGCATGACACCTTCTGTCTTGTAGCCATAGAAACAACCGATAGCATGACCTTTCCACATTCGAGCCATCGTACCTGTATTCTGTGCCAAGAGATCCTTACCACCTTCGATAAAATCAAGGTCACCCTTGATATCAGTTACTTCATTCTTGTTGACAGCCATATTCCAGTTGATGCCGTAAGTGAAGTCTTTACCAACCTTGTCATTCCAATTAATGGCAAGTTCAACACCTTTATTCTCAACAGTACCTCCATTTACCCACTGAGTACTGAAACCAGAAACTGCATTTGCTTGAACCTCAATCAACAAGTCCTTTGTCTTCTTACTATACCAATCTGCAGTCAAACCTAAACGACCACGTAGAAATCTTGCATCGATACCAATGTTCAATTGTTCAGATGTTTCCCATGTCAGATCAGGATTAGAAAGACGGTTAGGATAAGCACCCATTGTACTACTTGACTTATCGTTAAATGGATACATACCTAAGTCTCCAAATTCAAAGCCTGAACGCCACTGGTTATCCGGGAGATTACAGTTACCATTCTGTCCCCAACCAGCACGAAGTTTTAAGAAATCTAACCAAGAAGCAGAGCTCTGCATAAACTTCTCATTGGAGATAACCCAACCTGCAGATACAGATGGGAAATAACCCCACTGGTGACCAGGTGCAAAGTTAGAAGAACCATCAGCACGCATAATAGCTGTCAGCATATACTTTTCATCAAAGTTATAGTTGACACGAGCAAAATATGACATCTTGCTTTCATAACCACTTGGTTCACCAGTTACAGTAGAAGCAGCAGCATTCAAGTCAGACAAACTTGGATAAGCATGAGTGAAGTCTTTAAATTTTGTACCATTAACTGTCACATTTACAGACTCACCATAATCTGGTCTTGACTTATAATACTCGGTACCAACCAAAGCGTCAAAATGATGCAACTTTGCAATATCAAACTTGTAGTTCAATGTATTGGTCAAAGTCCAGTTCCAACCCAATCCTACATTGTCAGACAACTGATCTGTATCACGACTGGCACCCTGATCATTCAAACGATACTCTGCCAAATAGCATCTCCAAGAGTTAGACCACTGCTTGTAAGCAATTTGACCACGATATGTCAAGCCTTCTATAGGAGAAATCTCTGTATAACCAACAGCATTCAAATTGAAACTCTTGCTCTTGTTTGCTCCAGACTGATTGTTAAGCATAGAAGCAATAGGGTTGCTTGTATAAGAGTTGAAAGCAAACCAACCTGCTGAACCAGAATTCTTCAAATCATTATACATAAAATAATCACCGTCCTTGTTATATACAGGGACACAAGGATTAGCACGGAGCATATCAGAAAGGACATTAGAATACTGATTACCAATCTGAACACCCTGATTCTGTTTGTGCTGATAGTAGACATTCTCACCAATCTTAATAACGTCACGCTTGCCTACACGATAAATTACGTGGTCAGAGTTCAAACGGAAGGTAAAACGACGATAGTCAGACTTCACTACATTACCAAGCACACCATCTTGATACTGATAGCCTACACCCATAGAGAACTTAGATAAATCATTACCACCAGTAACGTTCAAAGCATGGTTGGTAACAATTGCATCCTTGTTACGGATTGCGTCTATCCAGTCAGTACCAGCATTTGTACCATCCTGGTATTCTTTCAATAAGTCTGCATCAATATACTTAGACCAATCGTAAGCAGTTCCACCATTATTATAAGCCACCTGATCCTGAACAGCCATATATTGCTTAGCTGTCAGCAACTGAGGTTTCTTATACATATTTTGCCAACCAATATTGCCATCGTAAGATACTTGCACCTTACCCATCTTACCCTGCTTAGTTGTCACCAAAATAACACCATTTGCAGCAGCAGAACCATAAATAGCACAAGATGCAGCATCCTTCAATACATCAATACGCTCAATGTCGGCAGGGTTCAAAGAATTAATATCACCACCAGACACGCCATCAATTACATAAAGAGGAGCAGTAGAGCTGTTGGTACCAGCACCACGAATAGAGATTTTAAAACCATCACCAGGTTGACCAGAAGCTGCCTGAATGTTTACACCAGGAGTTTGGCTCTGCAAAGCACCAAGTACCTGCGTGGTGTTCATTTTTTGAATATCGTCACCCTTTACCTCAATGGTAGCACCGGTAACGAGCTTTTTCTTCTGAACACCATAACCTACGACAACGACTTCATCAAGAGTCTTGTCGTCGCTCTTCATGGAAACTTTGATATTAGATTGGTTACCTACGGCAATCTCTTGTGTCTGATAACCGATATAGGTTACCACAATCGTTGCGCCTGGTTTTACATTAAGGGTGAAGTTACCATCAAGGTCGGTAACAGTACCATTGCTGGTATTGCCCTTCTCAACAACACTTGCGCCGATAACAGGACCTTCTGCATCACTTACGTTACCAGTCACTTTCTTCGACTGCTGCACCGCATTAACGGCTTGATTTGGGGAGGTGGCATAAGCTTCAGTTGTGTAACTCAAGCCTAAGGATGCCAAAGCTCCTACGAGCAGCATTGATTTCTTTAAATTTAGATTCATACTCTAAGTATTTTTCTAGGTTAAATAGTATAACGCTTTTTTAGTTGATTTAGCCAGTATATAGCCAGTCACTCGTTCTGCCCAACCTCTAAGGCTGAGAAGAAACACATTTACTATGTTGAATTTTGCTTCATAAAATTGTTGGTTTTAGTTATATCATCTTTTTATTTATAATTGGCTTTAGTTATTTGTGTCGTTGCGATTAAATCACTTTCTGTAGATTTCACACAATTATCACGGCTGCAAAGATACAACTCTTTTGCGAAAAGTGCTAATACTTTTTTAACGAATTTATGTGTTTTTTTGCATTTAATGCACTTAGTTATCAAATTATACATCATTTTTTTAGTTTTATTAGCTTTCTGTGTTAAGGTTACACTTATTATTTTCGCACTTTTAGGGGCATATCATCAAACTACGAATGGCTCGTTACTATACAAAATTACCTTGCTGCTTATTGGGCAGCAAGGTAATTACGAAGTGGATTGGCATACATCGTCAACATTCGTTCACGAAGATAAGCCTCATCTTTATTCGGAAGGTCAATCTTTGCCAACTGACCTGCGATATATTTCTCAAACTGTGCTTTTTGCTCTGCAGTATAATGGTCTGCATAAGTCGTAGTCCCCTCCAACCAATCGAGAGCCACATAATTGTTTGGATAAAGCATGTAATGACCATGTATCTCATGGTCGATATGAGCCGCCACCTTATTATATATGTCTTGCTTAGGCATCTCTGGGTCGAGAGAATCAAGATAATCATCCAAACAAGCTGCTGCATGATAATGCACATGTCCCTTGTAACCGAAGATGCCGGTCTGCATGCTTACCAAGTCGTCGGTTGGTCCCTTCTTCCAGTCAGCATTGTCTCTCTTCTGCTGATACTCTTTTGCTTTCAGGTAGTCACAAGGGTCATACTCGTAACTAATGGCAAGTGGAACAAGGTGGAGTTGCTTCAACCTTTCGATGACACTTCCCTCACCACCCATCGACATCATCTGGAGAATAGACTTCTGGGTGCGGTCGTCACTATCCTTGGCACGTCCCTCACGCTGGGCAATCCAGATATTCTCGTTCTTTTCCTTGATGGCAAAGTGCATATAGTCAGCAAGTCGTTTGCTCGACATCAGCATCTGTCGCATACTCAAGGCACGTTCCACAATGAAAGCCTTGTTGACACGCACCAAGTCCTTGACCCAAGGAAGAGTCAAGAGGTTGTCGCCAATGGCAATCTCGCAAGTGGTCTTGAAGTGGTTATCCACCAACAAGACATCAAGAATGGCAGAATCGAGTACAATGTCACGGTGATTGCTGATAAAGGTATAATTGAGGGTATTGTCGATAGCGGCGCAATCCATCTCGCAACCTGTGGCAACCTTCTTCAAGATGCCATGCACGAAGTCGTAGGCGAAGGCAAGCTGAAACTCCAGATTGGTCTTGCAAGACTTGAGCTTCTGGGCAATCATCTCAAAAGGTATTTGCGGATAGAGATAGGCAAGCACCTGCTTGAACTGTGGGTTAGAGAGCAAACGCTCATATACCTCCGGGAGGTCTTCTGGCTCCCAAGGGCGAATGGTATCAAATTCTTGAGGAATCTTCATATTCTTACACCTTATTATATATATAGCATCCTACGGACAAAAAACTTTATCCATAGAATGCTATCCTGTTATTGATAATCTTAGAACTGGTTCTCTACGATGTCGCTGAGCACATCCTTGATGTCAAGACCAGCCGCACGTACCTGCTGAGGAATGAAACTGGTGGCTGTCATACCAGGGGTAGTATTGATCTCAAGCATGTTGATCTTGTCGTTTCCGTTCTCATCCTTGGAGATGATATAGTCGATGCGGATGATACCATTGGCATGAAGGATGTCATAGATACGAGAGGTCTCCGCAGCCACTTTCTCGGCTGTCTCAGGAGCAAGGCGAGCTGGTGTAATCTCCTGTACCTGTCCATTATACTTGGCGTCATAATCGAAGAACTCATTGCTTGTCACCACCTCAGTGGCTGGGAAGACAACACTCTTATCAGCTGTCTTATAGATGCCCTGTGAGATCTCGGTTCCATCAAGGAAGCCCTCTATCATTACCTCGTTGCTCTCCATGAAAGCCACACGAAGGGCTGGAGCCAACTGGTCTGCCTCCTTTACCTTAGAGACACCAAAGCTACTGCCGTCTGCCGCAGGCTTCACGAAGCAAGGCATACCGATACGCTTGGCAATCGCCTCCTCATCATACTGCTCACCACGACGAAGCAAGATGCTATCAGCCACATTGACACCGAAGCCACGAAGATAGTTGTTGAGTACATACTTGTCGAAAGTCATCGCCTCAACCAACACGCCACTGGTAGAATAAGGCAAGTGGATGAGGTCGAAGTAACCTTGCATCACGCCATTCTCACCTGGCTGACCGTGGATGGTGATATAGGCATAGTCGAAATATACTTGCTTGCCATCTTTCTTGAAAGAGAAATCATTCTTGTCGATTTCGGCAGTCTCGCCATTGTCGAAGGCAACATGCCAATCGGTTCCCTTCACATCAACAAGGTATATGTTATAGCGCTCTTTATCAAAGAAAGAGTACAAGCCCTGACCTGAGCGCAATGAAACGTCGTGCTCAGAAGAATCACCACCGCAGACGATGGCTATCGTTCTTTTGTTATTTTCCATTTTTCTAATATTTAGTTTTTTACTGTCTAAACGTATCTTGAGTGGTTCCGCTGATAAAACCTCGCCACTTCTCTATCAACTGGCGGAAGTCATCCGGCCACTCACTATCGAAGTCCATCTGCTCATGGGTAGTAGGATGAACGAAGCCCAAGGTCTTGGCATGCAAGGCCTGACGTGGACAAATCTTGAAGCAATTCTGTATGAAAGCCTTATAACTGCTACTGCGCTGTCCTCTCAGAATCTCAGCACCTCCGTAAGTCTCGTCCATAAATAGCGGATGACCGATTTGCTTCATGTGGGCACGTATCTGATGGGTTCTTCCTGTCTCCAAGATGCACTCCACAAGCGTGGTGTAGCCAAATCGCTCCAAAACCTTGTAATGGGTGACGGCACTCTTGCCGATTCCACTATCAGGCTCGAACACCTTCATGCGAAGACGATTCTTTGGGTCACGGCCAATGTTGCCTTCTATACGTCCCTCATCCTCCACTATATTGCCCCAAACCAAGGCATTGTACCTACGATGCGTGGTCTTGTTGAAGAATTGCTTGCCCAAGGAAGTCTTGGCATCTGGTGTCTTTGCGACAACGAGCAAGCCAGACGTATCCTTGTCGATACGATGCACCAAGCCCACCTCTGGGTCGTTGGCATCAAACTCTGGCATATCTCTCAGATGCCAAGCCACAGCTTGAATCAAAGTGCCATGGAAGTTACCTGCACCTGGATGCACCACCATGCCAGCCTCCTTGTTGACCACCATGAGTTGGTCGTCCTCATAAACCACATTGATGTCGATTTCCTCAGGCTTGATACTTGTCTCATGTCGAGGGCGGTCCATCATCAACGCAATCTCATCACCAGGACGTACCTTGTAGTTGCTCTTCACCGGTTTTCCATTCACTTGGATGAAGCCAGCGTCAGCCGCCTGCTGAATACGGTTGCGACTTTGGTAAGCCATCTTATCGGCAAGGTATTTATCGATGCGCACAGGATCCTGCTTGGCATCCACCTCTACCTTCCAATGCTCATAGAGTTCCTCTACATTATTATATATATCGTCAATTTCTTCCATTATTCTACAATCTCATATTGGTTATGTGAATGTGACGGAGTTCCCTCTGTCGGTTCCGTACTTGGAACTTCCTCGAAGTTATCCACATCGCCAGACTCATCGATTTCCTCCTCAAAATCATCATGGTGATAGGTTGGTCCGATGACATTAATAGAGTCACTTGCGTCCCGTTGTCCATTTCCCACCTGTATCGTCAGCACAGCATCGACAGACACCTTATCGCCTGCCACCACATGCTTACCCTTGACCAGAATGCCATACACCCAGTCCTCCTCACCAGCGATATACTGAGGAGGCCCGAGCTTGAATCCCATCGCCGTCAGCTTCGCCATAGCCTCACGCAGAGAGCTGTTGTCGATGACATCAGGGATAGAGATGGTAGGCGTATGGTCTGAGTTGATGGTCACATAGATGACATGACCAGCCTTCACCTTCTCCCCAGGCATTGGCGATTGCTCCAAGATGCAGTCAGGCGGAAGGTTGCGCACGAATCCCGTATCAGTCACCTCTATCTGCAATCCTGCATCATCAAGGATGCGCTCGGCATCCGCAAAACTCTTATGCTTGATGTCGGGAATCACGACTGCCTCCCCATGGTGCGTATATAGCTCGATGCCAAACTTGACACCCACACAGAGAAGCACCACGACGGCTGCCATGGCAAAGAGATTTCCCCAGAGATACTTACTCTTAAACTTATTGAAAAATTCGGATGAAGTCATCTTATCTTAATTTTTGGTGCAAAGATAGGAATAATCAAAGACAAAACAAAATAAATGGGGCACTTTTTATGATTTATTGCAGACTATATAGTTCTCATGCGACCTATAGAAACACAAAAAGCAGCAAAGGAAGTGCCCTTGCTGCTTTTAATGTCATCGTATCATTTCTACGAACCGATGGAATTATTTTCCGTGGTGCTCGTCAGAAACAGTTAACTTCTTACGGCCATGAGCACGGCGAGAAGCCAATACGCGACGACCATTCTTTGTTGCCATACGCTCACGGAAACCATGCTTGTTCACGCGACGACGATTGTGAGGCTGAAATGTTCTTTTCATTTTTCTTTATTGTTTTTTTTAATTAATATTCCAAAAATCAGGGCGTAACGCACCTTTCGGGCTGCAAAATTACGCATTATTTCTGAAATAACCAAGAAATCTGCAAAAATTAGCTTAAATATTTATGTTTTTTTCGTTATTTGCTTGGGTTTTTCGTGTTTTTACCGTAACTTTGCACCGTTTTTCAGATTATATAATAAAATTCAAGATAAACAAAATGATTAATTCACAGGAAATTAAGATTGGTACTTGCATCCGTATGGATGGCAAAGTATGGGTTTGCATCGACTTTCAGCACAGAAAGCCAGGTAAGGGTAATACAGTTATGAACACTAAGTTGAAGAACGTTGCCGACGGTCGCGTCTTGGAGCGTACTTTCCAGGTTGGTTTCAAGTTGGAGGATGTTCGCGTTGAGCGTCGCCCTTATCAGTATCTCTACGAGGACGCTACTGGTTGCATCTTCATGAACCAGGAGACTTTCGAGCAGGTGCCTATCGCCAAGGAGAACGTTACTGGTGGTCAGTACATGAAGGAAGGTGACGTTGTAGAGGTTGTTACTGATACAACAGACGGTACTATCCTCTTGGCCGAGATGCCAGTGAAGACTACTTTGAAGATCACTCACTCTGAGCCAGGTGTCAAGGGTAACACTGCTACCAACGCTACCAAGCCTGCTACATTGGAGACTGGTGCCGAGGTTCGCGTTCCTTTGTTCGTTAACGAGGGTGAGACTATCCAGATCGACACTCGTGACGGTAGCTACCTCGGTCGTGTAAGCGAGTAATCCACTCACTTCCCTCAAAAAGTGATTGTCACTATTTTAAACTTTATAATAGCATGAAGTATTCCATCATAGTCCCTGTGTTCAACCGCCCCGACGAGGTGAACGAACTTTTGGAGAGCTTGACTCATCAAACGGTCAAGGACTTCGAGGTGGTCATTGTCGAGGATGGTTCCCAGACTCCTTGCAATGACATTTGCGAGAAATACAAGGACATGATGGATATACATTATTATTATAAGGAGAACTCTGGTCCAGGCCAAAGCCGCAACTATGGTGCAGAGAAAGCATCTGGTGAATATCTTTTGATATTAGACAGCGACGTGGTCTTGCCAGAGAATTATCTGAAGGCTGTAAATGATGAGCTGAGTCGTGAGCCTGCCGATGCCTTCGGCGGTCCTGACAAAGCACACTCATCATTTACAGATACTCAGAAAGCCATCTCTTACTCCATGACTTCTTTCTTCACCACCGGTGGTATTCGTGGCGGAAAGAAGAAGATGGATAAGTTCTATCCTCGTTCTTTCAACATGGGCATACGCCGTGACGTATACCTGAAGTTGAATGGTTTTTCCAACATGCGTTTCGGTGAGGACATCGATTTCTCCATCCGTATCTTCAAGGCAGGTTGCCATTGTCGCCTGTTCCCTGAGGCTTGGGTATGGCATAAGCGCCGCACCGACTTCCGCAAGTTCTGGCGACAAGTCTACAACAGTGGCATCGCCCGCATCAACCTCTACAAGAAATACCCAGAGAGTCTTAAGTTAGTACATTTGCTTCCTATGGTCTTCACCGTGGGAGTGATTGGCACGCTCATATTGCTATTCTTCGGGTTCTTGCCATATATGATCGGAACAGTGCATGTATTCCCTACCCTTGGCAATGCGATGGCTGCATTAGGTTGCATCGGCGCATTCTTCATCCTCCTCTACTCGATTGCGTTGTGTATCGACAGCACCCGAGAGAACAAGAGCTTGAAGATTGGCTTGTTGAGCATCCGTGCCGCATTCGTCCAACTGATGGGATATGGGTGCGGTTTCATCTCTGCGTGGTGGAAGAGATGCGTTTTGGGAAAGAATGAGTTTAGCGCATACAACAAGACATTTTACAAATAAGCTATAAATTATAAATAAACAAAAAGCATCAATAAGAAAGAAACTTAGCATACAAAACACCAACAATGCGTGTGAAACATCACCTATAAGAAAGCTGGATTAATAAAAAATCAGAGCGAAAACTTTATTTAAAGAATTCATTTCATAACAACAAAAACATTCATATTAAAAGCGAAACATACGACTATGAGCGAAAAACTATCCATTGCGAAGTGGGCTTCAGAAGACCAACCTCGCGAAAAACTCGAAAGTTTAGGACCAAGTGCATTATCCAATGCAGAACTCTGCGCCATCCTCATCGGCTCTGGTTCAAGAGAAGAAAGTGCAGTAGAATTGATGAAGCGCATTCTCAACGACTGCGACAACAACCTCAACACCTTGGGCAAGATGACGCAAAGGGAACTGCAAGGTTACAAAGGCATGGGACCCGCCAAGGCCATCACCATCCTCGCAGCTTGCGAATTAGGCAAGCGACGTACACTCGACAAGATTGGACCACGTCCTGACCTTGGTTCCTCCATCGCCATCTACAACTACATGCTTCCCAAGATGCAAGACCTCGACGTGGAAGAAGGTTGGATTATCCTGATGAACCAGAACTTCAAACTCATCAAGGCAGAGCGCATCTCCCATGGAGGCATCACAGAAACTGCCATAGACATCCGTCTCATCATGAGAGAGGTGGTGCTCAATAATGCCACCATCCTTGCCGTCTGCCACAACCATCCCAGCGGCAGTCCCTCCCCCAGCAAGAATGATGACTTACTGACCACGCAAATAGCAAAGGCTTGTGAAATCATGCGCATCTTCTTCATGGACCACGTCATCATCACCGATGGTGCGTTTTATTCGTATCATGACAAAGGAAAATTATAAATAATTCATATTTTATTTTGTAGTCTCTTCAAATATCATTATCTTTGTACTCAAAAAAACAATAGATTATTATGACACAAGAAGAAAAGACTCAAATAGAAGAAAGAATCGTAGATGTGCTCAAGACCGTTTACGACCCTGAGATTCCTGTTAATATCTGGGACCTCGGTATGATATACAAGATAGACGTGAAGGAAGATGGCAACGTAGACCTCGACATGACCTTCACTGCCCCATCCTGCCCTGCCGCCGACTTCATCCTTGAAGATGTTCGCACCAAGGTGGATAGCGTGGAAGGCGTAAAGTCTGCCAACGTCAACCTCGTGTTCGAGCCAGCATGGGACCAGAGCATGATGAGCGAGGAAGCTCGTGTAGAGTTGGGATTTGAATAATACCCAAGCCAAACATCTTCGCATCAAGCTCAGAAAACCAAACATTCAAACGAGACCAAATTCCTCTTCTAATAACATTTTAATGATAGCCTATGAGAAAGAATGTATATTTCCTCTCTGATGCCCATTTGGGATCACTCGCCATTCCACACGCAAGGATGCAAGAGCGCCGATTGGTACGTTTCCTCGACAGTATCAAGGAAAAAGCAGCCGCTATTTATCTCTTAGGAGATATGTTCGACTTCTGGAATGAATACAAGTATGTAGTTCCAAAAGGATTTACTCGTTTCCTTGGCAAACTATCTGAGCTGACGGACATGGGTGTGGAGGTTCATTTCTTCACTGGCAACCACGACCTTTGGACATACGGATATTTAGAAGAAGAATGCGGCGTCATCGTGCATCATAAGCCGATGACGACAGAGATATACAACAAGGTTTTCTTCCTGGCTCATGGTGATGGACTGGGCGACCCCGACAAGAAGTTCAAGTTCTTAAAGGCGATGTTCCACGACCGCACATGCCAGCGCCTCCTTAATGCCATCCATCCAAGATGGGGCATGGCATTAGGTTTGAATTGGGCGAAGCATAGCCGCTTGAAGCGTGCAGATGGCAAGGAAGAGCCATACATGGGTGAGAAGAAAGAGTTCTTGGTTCGCTTTGCCAAGCAATACATGCAGAGCCACAAAGACATCGACTACTTCATGTTTGGCCATCGCCACATCGAGCTTGACCTCATGCTGAGCAAGAAGACCCGCATGATGATTCTCGGTGATTGGATTTGGCAGTTCACCTATGCCGTATTCGATGGCGAACACATGTTTATGGAAGAATATGTGGAAGGCGAAAGCCAACCATAAGAAAAGAATATATTACAAAACAAGAGGGTGTACCATAGGTTTATGGCACACCCTCTTGTTTTGTTTATATAGTATAAGTCATATTATCTTAGTATAAGTTATATTCACTTATCCTAAAAAGAGTAGCAGAAATCAGGAGAATTCTCCGTTCAAAGCTTTTGAACGGACATTCCAAGCCTTTGGATGTGCATCTAAAAGCTTTGAACGCACATCCAAAGGTTGCGAACAGAAAATTTAATTAGGACTAATATTTATTTTCTAATAATGCAAACTTAACTTTTCCACAATAATGTACTTTTACAACAAAGGAGTCGTATACAACGGCAAAACATATCTTTTTTAACTAAAAAGAAAACTGCTATCGCTGTATTCTTCCTCCCGAAGATGTCATGTTGTTGATGATTTCTTCTTCTGACACCAAGTTCTGGTCGCCTGGTATCGTATTCTTGATGGCACTTGCCGAAAGAGCAAAATCCAAACAATGCTGATTCTCATCGCCCCACTTCTGGTGAGCATGGATATAAGCAGCAACGAAAGCATCGCCCACGCCCATTGGATCGACGATAGGCTGTATGTCGTATATCTTAGTGGTATATAGTTTGTCCTCCACGGCATCATAGAGCAAGCCACTGAGGGTATGATGACTGCTGGCTATCTGATTGCGCACTGCCATCACCATTTTCTTACACTTAGGGAAGAGCTTGTGCATCTTGCGGAAATAAGCCAAGTAAGCATTCTCATCTATCTCATAGTTGGCATCCAAAGCCTCGAAAGGAATATGAGGCACACCACTCGCTACCTCCCACTCGTTCTGGTCGCCAAAGATGATGTCGCTGTATTGCATCATCTGGAAGAGCACATCATGTGGCTCCAAGCCATACCCCCAGAGATTCTTGCGATAGTTGATGTCACAAGCGATGGTGAGTCCCTTATCCACAGCTATCTTGATGGCATCCATCGTAGATTCCATCGCATCACGGCTGATAGCGCAAGTAATGCCAGAACAATGAAAGACAGAAGCATCCTCCAAAACCTTGTCCCACTTCACCATGCCTCGCTTCAAAGTATAGAAAGAGGAATTCTTGCGGTCATAGACTACACGAGAGTTGCGCATAGCCACCGCTTCCTCGAAGTAATAAGTGCCCAAGCGATCGCCACCACGCACCACATGCTTCACATTCAGACCGAACTCTCGCAGATGCATCAACGCAGCCTCACCTATCTCGCCATAAGGCACTCGGGTAACATACTCCACGTTATCGCCCAAGTAAGCCAAAGAGATAGCGGCATTCGCCTCGCTGCCTCCATAATTACCTTCCATGCGGTGGCCTTGGAATAAACGTTGATAACCAGGTTTAGAGATTCTAAGCAATATTTCTCCGAAAGTTACAATCTTCATATTTTTAAAGGTAAAAAAGTAAAAGGGTAAAAAGATAAAAAGCTCTTACCCTACACATGAAGGATAAAAAGCAAACGCCTCTTGCCCGATGTATTTAATTGAAATAAGGTGAAGACCTTTCATCGCATCAGTGCGAGAGAAGAGCTCTTCACCTTATTATATTTATATATAAGACCGATTACTTCTTAGCAACCAAGTCCATTGTATCACGAGCGATAACAATCTCCTCGTCTGTAGGAACTACCACTACCTTCACCTTACTGTCGTCGGTAGAGATGATAGCCTCCTCGCCGTGAATCTTGTCGTTAACCTCCTTGTTGATCTTGATGCCAAGATACTCAAGGTTCTTGCAAGCTTCCTCACGGAGGTCGGTCTGGTTCTCACCAACACCTGCTGTGAAGACAATAGCATCAACGCCACCCATGGCAGCTGTGTAAGCACCGATGTACTTCTTGATGCGATACTCGTACATGCGGAGAGCCAACTGAGCCTTCTCATTGCCTTCGTTGGCAGCACTCTCGATGTCGCGCATATCAGAAGAGATGCCAGTGATACCAAGCACACCGCTCTTCTTGTTCAAGAAGTCAGCCATCTCCTGTGGCTTCATGTTCAACTTCTCCATCAAGTATGTAACGGCAGAAGCATCGATGTCACCACAACGAGAACCCATCATCAAACCAGCCAATGGAGTCAAGCCCATAGAGGTATCGAGCACCTTGCCATTCAATACAGCAGCTACAGAACCACCGTTACCGATGTGGCAAGTGATGATCTTAGAGTTGTTCTGATCGAGACCAAGAATCTCACAAACTCGCTTAGAAACGTAGCGGTGAGATGTTCCGTGGAAGCCATAACGACGTACGTGATACTTCTCGTACAACTCGTAAGGGATAGCATAGAGATAAGCGTAATCAGGCATTGTGCTGTGGAAAGCGTTGTCGAATACGCAAACCTGAGGTGTGCCTGGCATCAAAGAGTCAACGGCACGGATACCCTTCAAGTGACCAGCGTTGTGAACTGGAGCGAGGTCGCAAAGTTCCTCAATACCATCCTCTACGCTCTTGTCAACGATGACACTCTCCTTGAACTTGTCGCCACCCTGCACTACGCGGTGACCTACGGCGTCGATTTCCTTCAAGTCCTTGATAGCGCCAATCTCTGGGTCGAGCAAGCACTTGAACACGAAGTTAACACCCTCCTTGTGGTCAGGCATATCGTGCATAATCTGCTTCTTCTCGCCATTAGGCAACTTTACCTTGATGAATGCGTTATCAAGACCGATACGCTCTACACCACCCTGAGCCAATACTGACTCATCATCCATGTTATATAATTTGTACTTGATAGAAGAACTACCACAGTTCAGTACCAATACTTTCATATCAATTTATAATTAAGAATTAACAATTAATAATTTTACTCTCCCTTCTTAGCATCCTGTGCCTGACAAGCTGTGATAGCTACCATGTAATAGATATCGTCAACAGAGCAACCACGAGAGAGGTCGTTTACTGGACGAGCGATACCCTGGAGGATAGGACCGATGGCGATAGCACCACCCAAACGCTGAACGAGCTTGTAGCCGATGTTACCAACCTCAAGGTTAGGAACTACCAATACGTTAGCCTTACCTGCTACGTCAGAACCTGGAGCCTTCTTAGCTGCAACCTCAGGAACGAGGGCTGCATCAGCCTGAAGCTCACCATCGAGGTGAAGCTCTGGGAACTTCTCCTTAGCAATCTTCACAGCGTCTGTTACCTTATCGATGATATATACGCTCTTGCCTGTAGCCTTGTCGATGGCATCCTTGGCACTACCCTTGGTAGAGAAGCTCAACATAGCAACAGTTGGGTCCTCGATACCAGCTACAGCCTTGGCTGTGTGAGCAGTGGTATAAGCAATCTGAGCGAGCTGGTCGGCTGTAGGGTTAGGAGTTACAGCAACGTCACCCATTACTACAACGCCATCCTTGCCATACTGCTTCTGGTTAGAGATCAAGAGCATAGCGCCACTTACGCAGCTAACGCCAGGAGCACACTTGATGATCTGAAGAGCTGGACGGAGTGTATCACCTGTAGTGCTCAATGCACCAGAGATTTGACCATCAGCACCCTCAGTCTTGATAATCATGCAACCGAGGTAGAGGTTGTTCTTTGTTACGAGTTCACGAGCCTGCTCTACAGTCATGCCCTTCTTCTTACGAAGTTCAGCGAGCTTCTCAGCATACTCCTCAGTCTTAGGGTTGTTTTGTGGATCAACGATAGTAGCCTTGTCGATGTTGTTAAGACCCCACTGTGCAGCGAGATTCTTAATGTTGGCAGGGTTACCGATGAGGATGATGTCTGCGAGATCATCAGCCAAGACTTTATCGGCTGCTTTCAATGTACGCTCCTCTTCTGCTTCAGGGAGCACGATGCGCTGCTTGTCAGCTTTAGCGCGAGCTACGATTTGCTGTAATAAATCCATTTTTACTTTTGTTTTTATTTCGTTTTTATTGTTTTTGCTATATAGACTTTGCAAAAGTACACAAAATCTTTTGAATACACCTTATTATATTGTGTAAAAAAAGCTAAATCGCATGATATTCTTTTGCGTAAAGGTTTACGAAACGAAAAAAGTGAAGAACGAAGGTAGATAAGTTTCCTTTTTTCTCTCTTCGTGCTTCACTCTTTACATAAATTATATCATTTCTTGAGTCAAAATGCTCTCCAATTCCTCGGCAGAGAGTCTTAACTTGAATTCTCCCTTGATAGCAACGCTGATTCTACCCGTCTCCTCTGACACGATGACAGCGATGGCATCACTGCTCTGCGAGATGCCGAGGGCTGCACGGTGACGAAGTCCGAGTTCCTTAGGGATATCAAGGTTGTGGCTCACAGGGAGGATGCAACCTGCCGACATGATGCGTTTGTTGGATATCACCATAGCTCCATCATGCAGCGGCGAATTCTTGAAGAAGATGTTCTCTATCAACCGCTGGTTAATCTTGGCATCTATCTCCTCGCCTGTATCCATGATGTCCTTCAGCGGCACACCACGCTCTATCACAATGAGGGCACCCACATATTTCTTAGCCATGCTCATGCAAGCCATCACGATAGGCATGATGGTCTCCTTGTTAGCCTCCTTCTGACTCTCCTTGCTGGAGTGGAAGAAGCGTACCAAGCGGCGCATGCCCTTCTGCGAACCTATCTCGTAGAGGAATCTGCGGATGTCTTCCTGGAAGATGACGATAAGGGCGATGACACCCACGCTGACCAACTTGTCGAGTATCGAACCCAATAAACGCATCTCCAACACCTGACTCACAAAGAGCCAAATGAGAACGAAGAGCATAATGCCCACGAAGATATTCAGTGAGCGAGATTCCTTCATCAGTCGATACACATAGAATAGCAACGAAGCTACCAAGAGGATATCGATGATGTCTTTTATTCCAAATTCAATCATTGTTTAGAGGGAATTTATAGAAGTTAAGAGAAGTGAGAGGAAGTGAAGAGACATTTGCCTTATTTTCCATGCATGGCTTCAACAATCTTGACAGCCTCCACTGCCTCCTTCACATCATGCACACGGAGGATGTTAGTACCCTTCATCAAGGCGATGGTATCAAGCACTGTGGTGCCATTGAGCGATGTGGTAGCATCACCGCCGAGCAACTTATAGATCATGCTCTTGCGAGAGATGCCCACCAATACTGGCAATTCCATCACATTGAGTTTCTCCATCTCATTGTAAATCTCATAATTTTGGATGAGATTCTTGCCGAAGCCAAATCCTGGGTCGAGGATGATGTCCTTGGCTCCGAGGTCACGCAGTTGCTGCACTTCCTTGGCAAAGCCCTTCATCATCGTGGCGAGTGTAGGTTGCACCGACATTAATATATAAGGTACTTTGAGTTCGCCCACCAAGCGGAACATCTCTGGATATTCCTCCTGTCGCTGTTCCAAAGGCACATTGGCGATACCTGTGATACCGCCTTCAGACACATCATTGATGATGTCAGCACCCCATTCCTCGATACACTTCCTTGCCAATGTAGGGCGATAAGTATCTACGGAGATGGCTGCATCAGGCTGTTCACGGCGTACGATGTCGAGCGCAAGCTTCAGTCTTCTGCCCTCCTCTTCCTCTGACACCTCATCGGCGCCTGGGCGAGTGGAGAAAGCGCCCACATCGATGATGCTTCCACCTTCTGCTATGATTTGATTAGCCCTTTCGGCTATCTCCTTTTCTGTCTGCTTTCTACTACTATAGTAGAAACTATCGGGCGTTACGTTCAGGATGCCCATTACCTGAGGGGTACTCAAATCCATCAAGTGCCCCTTTATATTGATTGTATATTCCATTGGTTTTACAACTCCTTAAGCCATTTCTTTCCAGGTTTCGTATAAGTCCAAGCGAGAAAGCAGCCTCCTATAATTGTTCCCAAGCCAAAGAAAAACAACAAACCATTATATACTTCCATATTCTAATATTTTAAAATTCGATTAGCAATACTTGCAAATATCACAGTCATTACTATACCAAATATGATTACTACATAATTTTTCTCTCCAAATTCTCCTTGAAGAATTGGAGCTATTCCACCTGCCCCAGTTCCAGTAAATGTCAACTGAGATAAATTAAAGAAATAGCCTGCCAGCTTTTCTTTCCTCGTTTTTACTTTTTCTTTTTCATCTCTGATGCCCATTCAAGCCTCACTTTCCAAAAGATTCGTTGAATATTTTTGCAAAAATAAAAAGAATATTCGAGAAAACATCTTTTTTTTGAGAAAATAGTTTGATATGTCCCCGATTTAATTTACTTTTGCACACAAAATTAAAGATATAGACTATGGAAATTTCAGAACTCTATCAGATTTACCAAGCACACCCAGTGATTACCACTGACAGCCGCGACTGCCCAGAGGGCAGCATCTTCTTGGCTTTGAAGGGTGCTTCATTCGATGGCAACAAGTTTGCCGACATGGCTTTGGAGAAAGGTTGTGCCTATGTGATTGTAGATGAAAAAGAATATGCCAAGGAGGGCGATGAGCGATACATCCTCGTAGAGGATTGCCTCACCACCTTCAAGGAATTAGCTCGTGAGCATCGCCGCCACTTCAATATCCCTGTGGTAGGCATCACGGGTACTAACGGCAAGACCACCACCAAGGAATTGGTTTCTGCTGTATTGGGCGAGAAATATAACGTGATGTTCACCCAAGGCAACTTCAATAATGATGTGGGCGTGCCTAAAACCCTCTTCCGTCTGAGCAGCGAGCATGAGATCGCCGTTGTGGAGATGGGAGCCTCCCACCCAGGCGACATCGAGAAACTCGTTACCTACGTGGAACCTACTTGCGGTATGATTACCAATGTAGGTCGTGCTCACTTGCAGGGATTTGGTAGTTTCGAGGGCGTAAAGAAGACCAAGGGCGAGCTTTATGACTTCCTTGCAGCCCATGAGGGCCTCGTATTCATCAATGCCGACAATGAACACTTGATGCAGATGGCAGAGGAGCGCAACATCAATCGCCTCATCACCTACGGCAAGGACGAAGACTGTGATGTCTGGGGCGAGGTTATCTCTTGCGCACCATTCCTCAAGTTCCGCTGGCGCACAGAGAGTTTCGACTGGCATGAGGTACAGACGCACCTCATCGGCTCTTACAACATCGACAACATGCTTGCAGCCATCACCATCGGCTTGCACTTCGATGTGAAGCCTCAGCAGATAGACCACGCCTTGGAAAGCTACGTACCAAGCAACAACCGTTCGCAGCTCGAAGAGACCGCACACAACAAGCTCGTAGTAGATGCCTACAACGCCAATCCATCGAGCATGGCTGCTGCCATCGAGAACTTCCGCTTGATGGATGTACCCAACAAGATGGCGATTCTCGGACAGATGGGTGAACTTGGCGAGGTAAGTCATGAGGAGCACCAGAATGTGGTTGACCAACTCCGTTCCGCAGGCTTGGAGAACGTATGGCTTGTCGGCGATGAGTTTGAGAGCATCGACTGCAACTATCGCAAGTTCAAGAATGTGGAAGAAGTGAAGCAAGCCATCAAGGCAAATCAGCCTCACGACCATTATATCCTCATCAAGGGAAGCAACAGTGTGAAGCTTTTCCAATTGCCAGAACTACTGTAAGATGTAGTACGCAAAAGCCCTATAAAATAAAAGGTACACAATTCCATAAACCAAACCTCAAAATGGAACAAAAGAAAGAAGACATCAAACGACTCATACAATTCGTTGAGAAAGTTGCTGGCAAGACCATGCAAGCACCTCGCGACTTCATGTTCTTGTGTGAACAGTTGAAGGATTTTACAGGAGAGTCGATATCCGTTAGTACACTCAAACGCATTTGGGGATACACCAATGCAAAGAACCAATTCAGCCTCCATTCGCTCGACCTACTGTCACGCATGGTTGGCTACAACAGTTGGGAAAGCTTTCTCGAAGACAAGTCTGACATTCCGACAAGCCAGTTCTTTGTCAACAAGAAACTCAAGAGCTATTCACTGGAGGAAGGCGAGAAGATGAAACTCACTTGGCAACCCGACCGAGTAGTCTTGATAGAATACCAAGGTTGCGATAAGTTCAAGGTTTTGGAATCCCAAAACAGCAAGTTGCAACCAGGTGATTTCTTCCACTGCGACCAATTTATGGAATGCGAGCCACTGATCATGACACACCTCTTTCGCAAGGGAATGACACCATGCGACTACATTTGTGGCAAACAAGGAGGCGTGCGTTGGACTTTCATCACAGACATTCCTCAAGAAGAGAATGTCAGTTTATCAGAAGTGTAAGAAACCCAAGCTTATGTCTTCTATTTGCCGGATGTTGGAACGATGCATTTCACCTCGTTCCAACATTCGGCTTTTTTATAAGCTTCTACCGACATCGCTGGAACATGCAAGGTCACATGGCTTGCAGTTGTCTTACCAAACAACCTCACCACTTGTTGAGGATTCGCCGCCTCATTGTAAACATTCCACAAGGAGCGGCACTCCATCAAGCAGAACTGTCCTATCTCATGAACATTCTTGGGAATACGGATGCTACCTAAAGAAGAACATCTCCAAAAAACGCCTCGTTCGATAGACCTCAAAGACTGAGGCAAGGTTACATTTCTCAATTTTTCGCATACGCCAAAGGCATCATATCCTATTGAGCGAACACCCTCTGGGATTACCACATTGACCAAACCCGTCTTGCTAAAACAAGAAGAAGGAATGCTCGTCAAGCCTTTAGAGATGTGGACTTCCGACAATCGGGAGCATCCCCAGAACACCATATTATCCATACTCGTCACCTCATCAGGAATGTCCGCCACAATCAGTTGCTGGCATTCCCTGAAAGCACGGCTTCCTATATGTCGTAAGGTATGTGGCAAACAGAGCGTCTGTAGTCGATTATCCCCCTCGAAAGCATTATCGGCGATTTCCATGACCCGATAGCGCTTACCTTTATATAATATATGTGGCTCGATATAGAGGTTGGCATTGGTGCATGTATCGTCTCGTCCTATCAAGCTACAAGTCAGACTATCCTCCGACTTCACTTGATAGCGGTTGCCATATTCATCCACAATAGTCACTGCTTGATTTCGAGCAAAGAGGAAATAAGCGGAGACGCCTACTGTCACCAAGAGTATCGCAACCACAGCCCAGCGTATTCTCTTCAGCGTGTTCTTCTTTCGTTCCGTTTCTTCATCTCTATGTTTTTTCTCTGCCCAAAAAGAGAGAATCTCTTCCACATTCTGCCATCTATCTTCTTTTCTTGGCTTCAAGCACTTATCCTTAATGACTTGCCACATCTTAGGCAAGTCTTGGTTTTGGTTTGCCTCGATGTATTCCAAGATTTTACCCACTGCATAAATATCGGTACGACAATCCACATCGCCTGTTCCTCCCATTTGTTCTGGAGCAGCGAAGTTTACGGTCAATCCTGAGGTATGTGGATAAGAAGAAATGTAGCTGAGTCCGAAGTCGATGATGCGCAAGTCGACATTCAGGGAAGACAACAGCAAGTTGGTTGGCTTGAGATCCAAGTGAACCACCTGGGCATGATGGATGGTTTTCAAGGCATCCAACAATTGGCGCATAAAAGCATCGAGTCGAGCCTCATCTGAGAAATAGAGAGGATTTGCTTGTAGGAAATTATCCAAGGTCATACCATCCACGAAGCCCATGAGGATGGCGCATTCCTCCGCCGTGTCTATCAACTGATAATAGCGCACCACGTAAGGAGTCTCTGCCGAAAGGAGTTTTCCTGTCTCATATTCCTTTCGCAAGCAAGTACGTAGTTTTTCATCTTTGAGAAATTGGGAATGCAGGCTTTTCTTGAGCAAAGACTTCCCTTCGACCACACATCTCGAAAGATGACAGGTCGCCGTATCCAAGCTCCATTCCTCCGCCTTTCCCAATGGCATAAAATCTGATGAATCCAACATACTGTGCAGAACAATTTTTGACTTGTTATAAATTACAAACTTCTAAGTGAAAAAACACTATCTATTATCAAAAGACAAAAGTAGTCATTTTTTCCGAGACCGCAAAACTTTTTAATGACATTTTAATCTTTCAAACATCCGACAGGAACGACATAGACTCCATCTTTTCTCTGATAGGCATAATCACCAACGGCTGTCAGTACCATCAAGAAAGAAGGAGCTTTCATCTTGGAAATATCAATCTTGGAAGCCAAAGTTGTCAAGGTCGATACACCTTTTTCTATTGCATTAGCCCCACCCAACTTAATCTCCACCAAGCCGTAAGAACCATTGCGAAGATGAATGACAGCATCACATTCCAGCCCATTTTTGTCCCGATAATGATAGACACTGCCATCCACAGAATCGGCATAAACCCTTAGGTCACGAACACAAAGCGTCTCAAACAAAAGTCCAAAGGTTTCCAAATCATTCATCAAATCCGTAGGTCCCAAGCCCAACGCTGCTACAGCAATCGATGGATCAACGAAGTAGCGAGTCTCAGCCGACCGTATAGCCGTTTTACTGCGCAAATTAGGATTCCACGCAGGCATGTCTTCTATCACAAAGATTTTCTTCAATGCCCCGATATAGCTTTGTACCGTCTTGTCCGCCAATGTATCATCATCATTTTCCATCATATCTTGACGTATCGCCCCTATGCTAACTTGAGCACCTTGCGAACGAGCATAAGAACGTAGCAACAGTTTGGTGCGTTCACTGTTTCTCGAAACCTCATCTACACGAGAAATATCCGATTTCACCACAGCATCATAATAATCGTATGCTTGGCGCAAAGCGGCACGCTGGCTTTTATCTGTTGCACTTGGCCAACCGCCTCGACAAACCAAGAATGCCATATCTTCCAGTTTCAAATGATTGTAACCTTCTACAGATTTCTTTCCTTCAAATAATTGAGCCAAGCTGACCTCTCCCGTCGATTCACCAGACTCCCACAAAGACATAGGTCGCATTGTAATCCATGCAAACCTACCTGTACCAGAATGATGTATTTTCTCTGTAGAGGCTGGCACTGCGGAACCTGTCAGTATAAACTGCCCCTCTTCTCTTCTATGATCTACCTCAAAACGGATGGCATCCCATATCTGTGGGACAATCTGCCATTCATCTATCAAGCGAGGATTGTCACCTTTCAAGAGCATTTTGATGCGCAAGTCTGCCATTTCCAGATAATTGTTTTGATTATCAGGATCTGCCATATACAAGACACTTTTAGCTTGTTGCTCTGCCGTTGTCGTCTTACCACACCATTTTGGTCCCTCAATCAGCACAGCACCAACCTCTTCCAATCTATATTTCAATAGTTTATCTGCGATTCTATTCTTATATTCCTTCATACAACAAACAATGTTATTCGGGCGCAAAAATACGAATAAAAAATGAAATTACCAAATTTGGCGCAATATTTTTACCTAATTTGGCGGAGATTTTTTACCTAATTTGGCCATAATTCGTTACCCTATTTGGCGGAAGTTTACTACCTCATTTGGCGATATAAGAAATAAGGGGCAAAAGGAGGAAGCCAGTTTCCAAGGCTTCACTTTCCCTTTACCCCTTTTTCTGTACTAAAGATTGTACACAAGAGATAGCTGAGAGTTTTACTTCACGCTAAACTTTAGCGTCTTTCCTTTCACCTTTATAATATAGATACCAGCAGCCTTGAGGTCCATATCATGCTCTGTAGCAACAATAATGGCATCAGACTTTTCTTTTTACTTTTGTAAGTCAAGAAGAAATTGTCGAAGAGATACAACATCAACCTTCGGGAAAGGAATTTGCTTCAACACATCAAAATGATGGTCGTGGGTAACAATGTATTTGGCATTGGATATAATTGCACAATCGACAAACTTATTGTCATCCTCATCTGCCTCTATCAAATGAAAAGCAAAAGATGGAGCCTTCATCAACACATTCTTTCTATTCAGAATAGCCGAAACTATCAACTCAGAAATCAATGGCGAGATGTTTCTTGACAAGACTTCTGAATATTCTTCGATGATTTCGTTGGATATACACAAAGTATATTTACCATCAAGAAAACTTTGCCATACTTGATAGTACTCGTTACGTGCCGATATTGCCATGATGAGGCAATTTGTATCAAGAACGACTCTCATTTCTAACGTCTATAAGGAGTTCTCTCATGTAGTGTGGCAAAACTATCAAACTTCTCTTGTGTCATTTGCCCACTAGCCCACATCGCATCCATTTCTTCCTTTGCTTTCTTAGCAAAGAAATCCGAGATAACTTGTTTCAAATCTGCCAACGATTCTGGGCTTTTTACCCATTGCAACATATTGAGTATATCAATCTGTGCTTGATTTAATGCAACTGCTGCCATATCTTTCATTTTAAATGTTTGCTGCAAATTTAGTGATTTTTTCTGAAAGTTGATTGATTTAACATAGTCTATTTTTCAAAAAGGCATCATTTTATGATAAAAAGTGGTATTTTCTGAAGAATTTCCTCGTTTGGCAGTGTTTTACTACCTTATTAGGCGATTGGGAAAACAAAAGGGGCAAAGGGAGGAAGCCTGTTTCCAAGGCTTCACTTTCCCTTCACCCCTTTTTCAGTACTAAAGATTGTACACAAGAGATAGCTGAAAGTTTTACTTCACGCTAAACTTCAGCGTCTTTCCTTTCACCTTTATAATATAGATGCCAGCAGCCTTGAGGTCTATCTCATGCTCGGTACCCTTATAAACGGTGAAGCCTATCGTATTGATAATCTGGACTATATCATTGTCTGCTAAACCTTCTATCTTCAAGTGACGATCTTTGACTATCAATTTCACATCACCCATGGTGATATTGCCGATGCCTGTAGATAGAGTAACAGTTACCACACAGTTGATAGACAAGCCTGTGCCATCCGTACTCTTTGCCGTGATAATGGTCTTGCCTTCACCTACGGCAGTAACGACACCCTTGTCGTTCACAGTTGCCACGCTTGCACGAGCAGATGTCCAATTCAACTGCTTGTTGGTCGCATTCTCAGGATAGTAGTTTACTTCAAGCAAGACAGACTTACCTTGTTCGATTGTCACAGCTGAGTTGACAAACTCTATCAATGACAACTTCACATCAGGAGAAGGTTTCTTCTCTACGGTAATCTTGCATACCGCCTTGATGCCACTTCCGTCAGCAGCCTCAGCGATAATATCAGAAGTTCCCTCAGCCAAAGCCAAGACGAAACCCTCGTCTGTTACCATTGCAACATTCTCATTGCTACTCTTCCAGTTGATCTTCTTGTTGTCAGCATTCGTTGGATAAACCGTAGCGGTCAACTGGATGGTATCGTCAGGTTTCAAAGTTGCCTCTGTCTGGCTGATGGTGATACTCTCCACCTTGATAGGGTCTGGCGCAGGAGCATTGCAACCAGCTACCTGAGAGAAGCGTCCCCACCAAGAATCAGCCTTGTAAGCATTCTCATTGCCATAGATGACATGGAGCGTAGCTGCCTTGAACACATCGTCCATTTCTGCTGGGTCTTGCGTACCGATGAATGGAGGAACTTCCGTTGCATAACAATATACATCCTTCAAGTTAGAGCAACCATAGATGATGTTGTCATTGATACGGTCGATGGTGGCTGGCATAGAGAGACTCTTGATGTGTGAGCAACCGTTGAACGCATTGTTGTTGACATATCGGGTTCCTGTAGGGAGCACGACATCAATGATTTCCACCCCATTCATATAGATGTTATGCGAGGTGTTGGCTGGGTTTGCCTTGGCATTCTTGAAGTTGGTATGCGCCCAACTATCCAAGTGTTCGATATTGACTTTCGACAAAGCCGGACATAGATTGAACGCATTGTCACCAATGGTCATCGTATTGATTTCCGTCTTGAATGTAACTGTACCCAAGGATGAGTTGTTCTCGAAGGCAGCCGAGCCAATACCCTCCATACGAGCAGGGAAGGTAATGTCCTCCAAATACTGGTTGTTGATGAACGAACCTGCCTGAACGGATACCAACGATTCTGGCAGCGTGATATGGCTGAAGCCACACTCTCCAAAGGCATATTCATAGATGATGCTCAAGGTAGAGGACAAGCTGACATTGGTCAAACCTGCGCAATAGCGGAATGAGTAGTTGCCCACACTGAGCACAGAGTTAGGCATGGCGAAGTTGTTAAGTGAAATACACTTATAGAAAGCGTAGTCACCAATAGTCATCAAGGTACTCTTGCCTACCCATCTCACTCTTTCCAACTTAGAGCAACCATAGAAAGCAGAGGCATCGATGGACTTCATCTTCATGGTCGTTCCCTCGAAGGTAAAAAAGCGCAAGCCCGTACATTCCTTGAAGGCATTCTCGCCTATGTTCACGAGTTGGCTCTCTTCCTCCACATTCACCATCTGTAGCTTCTCTGCCTTGGTAGAAGCAGACCGTTCTACGATCTTGACAGAGGTTGGAATGAAGATACTCTGCAAGTCGTTTTGGCAAGCGAAGGAGTAGCTACCCACATTCGTCACATCGTAAGTGACACCATTATAGGTTACAGAGCGAGGAATGTTGATGGTACCAGAGTAATACTGTGCCACTCGGCTCGCATCCAATCCATTGCCATTTGCACCATAGATACCCGTTACTGTCGCTGTATTACTCTTGCCATCCAAGAGATAGTACAAACCACCGACATAGACTACGGAAGGGGCATAGACTATGACTTTACAATCGGCATAGATGTTATTGTCTTTATTAAGCACATATCTTATGGTAGCAATACCAGGCTTATTTGCCTTAATCATGCCATTTGCATCAATGGAAGCAACACTTGGGTCACTTGAAGACCAGGATACATCCTTATGCTCATAATTATCAGGTAACACTTTAACCTCCTGTTCAGAGTAGGCTTCCCCTTGTTGCAAGTTGATGGTCTTGGTAGAGAGGTCGATCGTGACAGGAGTAACTGTTACCTTGCAAGTGGCGGAGACATTGCTGCCATCTGTGGTTGTTGCCGTGATATTAGCAGTACCTACATTCACGCCTTTCACTACACCCTCTTGCGTTACAGTAGCTATGTTCTCGTTATCGCTTGTCCACTTCAAGGTCTTGTTATCGGCAAGTTCTGGAGCAACAGAAGCTGTCAATGTTTCCGTAGTTGACCACAAGACTTTCAACGTTTCATTGTTAAGTACAACCTTATCCACTTTTAGAGGTGTCACATGAATAGTAGTTGAGGTAGATATGCCAGAGCCATCTGTTGCCGTAGCGGTAATTATTGCATCGCCAACCTTGTTCGCCGTAATGACTCCAAACGTTTCATCCACACTTGCAATAGCCGGCGCATTGCTGCTCCACTTCAGAGTTTGGTTATCCGAAGCAGTAGGAAGAATGGAGTATTCCAACTTTCCGTTTTCAGTCTTGACAATCGAATATTCCTTAGGCATAGAGATTGTGCTTACAGGCAGACCTGTTACTTGCACATCAAATGTCTTAGAAATATTTGATCCATCGGTGGTCACTGCCTGCAACTTGGCTGTACCCATTTTCAGTCCTGTCACTGTTCCATCCTCTGTAATTGTAGCTATCTCTGGAGTAAGGCTCTTCCATTTAAAATTTTGATTATCAGCCTCTGTTGGTGTTATATCCATTTCCATCTTTGTTGGAATAGTTTTTACCGCTGAAATCGTTTTAGCGGTGAAATCGCTAACCTGCAATGGTGCTACTTCCACCTCACAAGTTGCACATACGCCAGAGCCATCTTGCGCCTCAGCTTTTATTATTGCCTTACCTACCTTTTTGCCTGTAACTATTGCCTCAAACCTTGTGCTTTGTACCACAGTAGCGACATTTTCATTACTACTTGTCCAAGTTACGTTTTTATTACCTGCTTCTGTCGGGTTAACAGTTATCGAAACTGTTGTGCTCTTGGTTTTGGTTATCGATATTTTTTTTTCGGCAAATGTTATGGATTCTACTGGCATTAAAACTTTTATATTTGTTGATGCAGAAACTTCCGTTCCGTCAGTTGCAGTCGCTGTTATCTTGGTTGTACCGACCTTCTTACCTGTTATAACACCATTAGCGTCCACGCTTGCTACATCTGGATTCTCGCTGCTCCATGTTACGCTCTTGCTTCCGGCATTCTCTGGCAATACAGATAAATTTAGTGTCGTTGTCTTCTCCGTTACTACAGAAGCTTCGGTAGGCAAAATGATAGATGTGACAGGATAAAGCGGGTTTATGCTATATGCATTGCTCCAAGGTGATGTGCTCTTGTATTTCTCTAAAGATTCACTTGGTACGAACAACCTGTGCTTAGAATTTATGAAATCCTTATTAGTGTTTTCTGGAGGAGTTTGAGCTAAGCAAGAGATAATAATGTTGTTGTCAATGTTGTCCATAACATTTTCACCTATATTTTTCAAAGAAGCAGGCAAAGATAATTCTTTTAAGCTTGTGCAACCATAAAAGCATTTATTTCCCAAAGATGTAACACCAGCTGGGATATAGACAGAGGTCAAGCTTGTGCAATTATAGAAACACCACTTTCCCAAAGACGTAATTTTTTCAGGAAACGTTATAGAGGTCAAACTTGTGCAACGTTCAAAAAAAGAGCTACCAAGAGAAGTGATGTTGTTTGGCAGTTTGACGGATTTCAGAGCTTCGCATCCATTGAAGCATCCACTACCGATGACGCCAATACTATTTGGCAAAGATATATTTTCCAAAGAAGAGCACCAAGCAAAGCACTGGCTACCGATAATCTCAACACTATTTGGTAACGTTATTGATTTTAGATTTGTGCCAGCAAAGCACCTGTCACCTAACATACTGATACTAATTGGTAAAGATACAGAAGTCAACTCGGAACAATCATAAAAGCACTTTTCCCCTAAAGCTGTAACACGATAAATTTTTCCGCCTAATTTTACATATAGAGGAATGACAATATCTCCATGATATGAATTTGGTAAAACCGTTGCTGTTCCATATTGTTGATTCACCATATATTTAATACCATTGTCTATATATGCTTCACCTTCTTGTACAATTGCTACGTCAAAAGTTGTGTTAGCATCAGAAGAATTATAATCGGATTTTGAAGAATACCAATTATATTTATTATTGTAACCATACAAATTATTTAATCCTGTTCCGTCCTTTTGATTCCAAAAGCAAACGCCATTGTATTTAGAATCCCAAGTAAGGCTTATCTTTACGGCAGTGCTTTTGTATGTCGTACATGTCAATGAGTTGTAAGATGATTTGCTTTGGTATGCCCAATAGCATCCCAAGTCGTTCTTGAGATAATAATAGCCATCGCCTGCGTCTTCCAATGTCCAACTGTCTCCAGATCCAGCCTTTTCATACGAAGTCAAGTATTGGTTATTTCCACTACAAGCCAAAGCTAATTTGCTCTCGGCATAATGACTTGTTCCATTACTGCTTTTCGGATAGATTTTAATGACATTACCAGCCTTCAGATCGCTAAGGCTTGTCACCTTAGTCATAGCAGGCATAGTCAATGTGCTGCATATCATCATGATGACAGCAGCAAGCCAAATATAAAAATGCAAATATCGTTTCATACTTATTAATGTTACAATATACCACTTAATTTATCTAACACGATTTCTTCCAGATGCTCGGCAAGCCGAGCATTCCATTTATCAAAGCCCGAAAGCGGCTTCAGCAGTCGATAAGTAGAGAGAACGATGAAGGTGGAAACAAGAGGCTTGATTTTTCTCTTGAAATAGTTCCACACATCCCCCGTTGTATGGCAACATCCCACGATGATGTCATATTCTTCGATGTCAATCAAGATCTCCGTAAAGCTCTTCAAGACGGGTCCATCGAGTTCATCACCCCAAGTAACGATAGCAATTCGTTTTACCCCTTTCTGCTTAAACACAACCATCTTGTCTGGACGAGTATAAGCACTTGGGATATACGGCTGCATTCTCGATACCTTACATCTGGTATTTAAGAACTCAGCTGTCCAACCTTCAGCTTTTCTCCCTACAACCAATTCCCCATACAGCAAATCTATCAGCTTTCGTGTGCTTTCAGATTTGCCTTGCTGTGGTGGAGCACTCACAGCAATCATTAAATTGCCATGTACTTTTCCCATTGTATTCTTTATCATGTTATTTATTTCATCGTACTATAATTTACTTGACACAAATCTTCATGGTCTTTCCTTTTGCCTTCACCATATATATGCCAGGCGCAGATAGTTCTACTTCATGCCTTACACCTCTATATACAGTGGCACCCATTGCATTGACTACCTGAACGGAATCTTGCTCGGAAAGCCCTTCTACAAATAAGTTACGCTTGTTTACCACAACCTTCACTTTTTCTAAATTCTCCAAGACTTCCGACTTCACAATAGATGCTTCGGGATTAAGCGGCTCTATACTATACGCCTTATTCCAAGGTGATGTACTTTTGTATAATTCCAATGATTCTTCTGGAACAAACAGTCTGCATTTAGAACTGATGAAATCATCATTCTCGTTTATCGGAGGAATTAAAGCATGACAATAAATGTCTATGTCATTATCGACAAACATAAAGACATCCTCTCCAATCACTCTTAATGTTGACGGCAATGACAATGTCCTCATTTTCTTACAGCCCATAAAGCAGGAAGTGCCTATAGAGGTAATACCTTCTGGCAAAGTGAGAGAAGCAAGATTTTCACACCATGAAATGCACCAAGGATCCAAAGAAGTAAGAGTTTCCGGCAAAGTAATCGAAGGTAAGTTCGTACAACCTATGAAGCAACTTCTTCCCAGAGAAGTAATGCTATTGGGTAAGGTGACTTCAGTTAAGCTTGAGCAATTATCAAAGCAATGTTGCCCCATAGACTGAATGCTATTTGGCAAGGTGACGGAAGTAAAACTTCTACTGGCAAAGCAATAATCACCCAAAGAAGTGACACCATCAGGCAAAGCGATAGTTGACAAATAGCAATTTTCAAAACAATGATTACCCAAATAAGTAATGCTTCCTGGCAATGTAAGAGAATTTAATCTGGACCAGAAAAAGCAATAATCATCTACGGAAGTAACTTGATAATCACTTCCCTTATATGGAATATATCGTGGAACAACTACATCTCCTTGAAAACCAACATTTCCCAAAGATTCATCTGTATTTCTTATGAGAGTAGCAGTTTTACTATTCAAATACAAGACATACCTGAGTCCATCATACATTGTATCAATTGTCTCTTCCGCAACAGGTTCTCCATTACCATCTTGAAGAATGACCATATCAAAAACGCAATTTTTGTTTGAGGAGGTACCATTTGCTTTTGTCGAGTTCCAACCAAACCATTCATGCGAACTATCATGGCCAAATCCTGTTCCGTTCTTTTGGTTCCAAAAGCAAACACCATGATATCTGTCATTCCAAGTGAGCTTAACTTTTACCGCAGACTCCTCACCAGAAACACATTCTGCGAAGCCAGTACTATACGTCCAATAGCAGTCGAGATTATTTTTCAAATAAACCCAACCATCACCAGCATCAACTATTGTCCAACTATCACCAGAGCCTGCAATCCTATATGATTGTAAAAGCAAGTTATCTCCATTACATGCAAAAGCAGAATTTCTATCACCAAAATTGCTACTTTCCACATTAGTCTCCCTTGGATAAATCTTTACAACGCTACCAACCTTTAATTGTTCTGGTGTTTCTACACTTACGATGTCAACATCAAATGTTGTATCTGAATCAGAATCATAACGAACAGGGGAAGATAACCAGTTATAACGATAGCAATAACTAAATTGATTTCTCAGTCCTTTATTGTTTTTTTGATTCCAAAAACAAACGCCACCCCATATTGGATCCCAAGTAAGACTTACCTTAACTGCATCATTAATATTCGTTGTACCCGTTATGCTATAATCATAATCTACTAAAGTCACTTTGTCTGACATATAACACCCCAAATCATTCTTGAGATAAAAACAATCATCACCAGCATCAACCAAAATCCACAAATCGCCCTTCCCCGCTCTTTCAAACGAAGTGACCAGATGCTCATCCCCACTACAAGCCAAAGCATAGGTTCCCAAGTTGTAGCAGTAATCATCACCATAGCTTCTTGGATATATTTTGATGATATCACCTGCTTTCAACTGTTCTATACTCGTCACCTTGTTTCGAGCACACATCGTAGTTGCACTACAAATCGAAACAATGATAACAGCAAGCCAATAACAAAAATATCGTTTCATTACCATATTATATAAGTTCACTTTTATTTAACATTTACTTTTACAACCTTGTCTTTCACCTTAACGATATATATACCCGAAGCATTAAGTTCTACTTCATGCTTACATCCCTTATACATAATCGCCCCTGCTGCACTTGCAACCGTCACAGCGACATCATCAGAACAGCCTGTAACATGAAGTTTTCTGCCAGAACAAGATACTTTAATGGCATCTGCTTCCACTGCATCAACATCAGTTACACGTGAAGCTACTCTTACTAAACACTCTGCATATACACCAGACCCATCTATAGCTTCCGCTCTAATGATAGCCTCTCCTTCATTTTTGGGTGAAACAAAGCCACTCTTATGAACAGTGGCGACATTTTCATTACTGCTACTCCATTTCACAGTTTTATACTCTGCAGTTTTAGGTAATACAGAAGCAGTAAGCAAGATGCCTTCCCTAAGAGTAAGATTCACCTCTTTCTTATCCAAGGTGATGCTCTTCACCAGTAATTTTGACAAAGGATAGATATCTGCGTGATCCCAAGGATAGGTTTTGCGATATACACTCACCAAAGAATCTATCACATAAACATTCTTGTCACTAATCAAACGTTGATCTGGGCACAAATCTTTAGGATCTTCAACATAGCATTTTATCATAACATCATCTGGTAAATGAGATATACCCAATGACTTTAACGATGCAGGGATGGTAAATTTTTCTATCTTATTTTCATAAAATGATTCATCAATATATTCCACATTGCCCAAATCGACATTCGTCAAACTTTTACAATTATTAAAAGAGCCATTTATCCTCTGTACGTTATCAAATTTTACGGATTTCAAATTTGTGTCGTCCCTAAAACTATGTTCGCCTACATACTTTACATTTCCAAACGAAACCGTTTCCAAACTATCACAATTAGAAAAGCCATGTATACTATCCACATCTGCAAAAATCACTCTATTTTGATAATCAGGACTTCTCGGATGGGCATATTTAAAACATCTATACAAAGCTCCAGAAACTTTACTTACATTACCAAATTCTGCAACATTAAGTGCAGGATTATCACAAAAAGCACCACTTCCCATACTGCCGACATTGCCGAAAGTAATACTATTTTCCATCGAAGAATGTTTCTCTTGGAAATTATGAGAAAAGACCTTTTCATCTATACACCCAACATCCCCAAACTTAACTCGCCATAGTTTTGGATTATCACTAAATGCATCAAAACCTATATAATTGACATTTTTAAATTCAATATCTTCCAAGGCATCATTACGTTCAAAAGTGTTAGCCTCTATAGAATCCACGTCATTAAAGCCAACGGCACCCAATTTTGGATTATTACAAAACGCATAAGAACCTATTTTATGGACATTGCCATTAACTCCCACTGACGCTAAATTTGGACAATTACATATCGTATATTCGCCTATGTATTTTACATCCTCAAAAAATTGCAAAGTTTGAAGATTTTGACAATTATTCAAAGCATGATCCGCCAAACTATCTAAGCCTGTTATGTAAAGCAGTTCTATCTGATTTCCGTATCCAAAAGAATTACGTCCAATTTTGCCATGATCCATATCAATCGTCACTCTTGTACAATCATCAAAGCACCCATCAGTAAAAGAGCTGATCTTGTATTTTACGCCCTCGTCCTCACATGGGAAAACATCTGTCTCCCCACAGTAACCGTTCGGAAAAAGGGTCGCTTCTTTGGTGTATCGATTAATAAGATACTTTAAAGGGATCAATCCTCCACATGAGAAATAACAATTTAGCACTAATTTATAAGACGCATTTGAATAATCAACTTTGACATTATCAAAATTTGTATTAGTAAAAGCATACAAACTTATATCTTTTATCTTTCCAAACGTAACGGACACCAAATTCTTACAATTTGTGAAGACTGCCCCTTCCAAGTGTTCAATATTACCAAAAGTTACAGAAGTCAGACTTGCATTATCCGCAAAAGCACCAGCACCTACAGAAGCAACATCTCCAAACTCCACTGATTTCACGATAGACTTTAGGAAAGGTCCCTCTTCAAGATTTCCCCTAAAATAAGGCGCTACGACAGACGTGCATTTTTTAAAACACGTAGAAGCAAAAGCACATACCTGATATTGCTCTCCATCACTGTATATATACTGAGGCACAACCATATCACCTTCATAGCCAGGTATTACCATAGCTATTTTTGTATCCTCATACAAAAGATACTTGATGCCATTGTCTGTTACTTTCTTATAATGTATCTGATTTGGCTTTTTTTCACGCATAATAAATTCATGACTCCTATCTGAAGGACGAATCCATTTATACGTATAGGACTCATCAAATGAATTACCAAGTACGTAATTACCTCGCGAAAATATCACATTTCCCGCCTTAAAACTTATACCTATATCTGCACCTTGGCTAAATGCAGTGCATGCATTTCCAAAATCCCATCTACAGCCAAGTTCATTTTCTAAATAAAAACCGCCACCAGTTTTTCGTATTAACGTCCAATCTGCACCTACGAAATCCGACCCACAAGTTACTAAAGGTAAGCCATCACCTTTGCAAGCAACAGGAGCGTAAGGAAAGAATCCACTTTCTGGATATATGTTAACAACCATTCCTGATTTCAATTGGTCAATACTCGTCAGAGTAACCATGTCCTCACCTTCATCAACTATGCCTTCATCATTTACAAGAGCAACATCAAAAGTAGTATTCGCATCAGAAGCATAATCCGTTGGTGAAGAAGCCCACGTGTAGAAAGATTTACTATCATACAAATTATTTAATCCCATACCATCTTGCTGATTCCAAAAGCAAACACCGGCGTAGGTTGAATCCCAGGTAAGGCTTACCTTAACTGCGGCATTAATATCCGTCGTGCACAATATACTACGACCAGAATCATCCCAGACCCAATTGTATGAAAAATAGCAGCCCAAATTGTTTTTGAGATAGTAATAACCACCACCAGCATCAACCAATGTCCAAACAGAGCCACTTCCAGCCCTTAAAGACGAAGTCAATATCTTTCCATTTCCCCGACATGCCAAAGCAAAATTGCTCTCGCCATAATGACTCGTTCCATCACTACCTTTTGGATAAATTTTTATGAAACTACCAGCCTTCAGTTGGTCAAGACTTGTCACCTTAGTCTGAGCAGACACTGTAGTTGTGCTGCACATCATCAAGATGACTGCAGTAAGCCAAACATAAAAATGTAAATATCGTTTCATATCAAAATGCATTTAGTTTAAAAATCAAATAAATCTCTGTATCTCATATCAAAATCTTCAATGACAGCTATCTTGAAGCCTACACTTCTAAGGAAATATCTTTTTCCGTCATTCAAGTCTGACAAAGAGCAGATATACCATCCTTTTGCATCTGAACCAATTCTATCGAGATACTTCTTGCGAGAAATGAGGAGCCAGCGAAGGAATGTCTCATTCGGGTCTAAAGCCAAGCCATTGATGCAAAGCGAAGAGTTATAAAATATCTCTAACCATGTAAAGCGATATTTTTCCTCTAACGCTGGTTCTCCATATTTCACTACGCCCCATGCATCATCAGGCTTACGTACATTGAAAAGGTTTGCTGTATTCTGCTCAAAGTCCTTGACATAGGTCACCAATCCCATATAATCCGCTGTTCCCAACCTTGGACTTCTTTGACGGTTCACACGCCCATGAATATGCCAAACGCTGAATTCCTTGCCATAGTTATCTTTTGTGATTTCTGTATCTGCACAATATTCATCAATCGGATACACTTCAGAATGACCATTTGTTTTTTTACCTTTGAGCTTACGTTCTGCTCCCTCAATGTTGGCATCATAGTTGGTTGTCAACACTGGAACCTTCAACGCTTCCAACTTTTTGCGCAACCATTCTCTATAGCCTGAATTTTGGAAATAGTTGAGCGTCTCCTTTTTAATATCGTTGTTCTTATCTATCCAATGACCAGCAGTCATACAAGCTTTCATACACATGATGTCGTAGATTTCAGTCAGTGTCAGTTCTGAACTAACTTGAGGCATAGGTTCATTTGGGACAAATTTCTTCCAAAGTCTCGCTATCAATTTATCCCAAGGTATCGCCTCATCACTCGAAGCATACCGATTGATGCCATTTCCCAAGACAAAAGCAAATCGCTTTTTCTTTTTGGCCTCTTTAAATTCGGCCTTTAATTCCACCAAGGTTGCGGTAGGATTAATAAAGACCAAATCTGGCAGGTTAGATTTTTCTTTCTCGTTCATATCACGGTAAGTTTTAGTTTGTCTTTTTTAAAATTCAAATAGCCACACGAGTTAATGGTTGAAACGCAGGAGCCCTGCACCTCAACCTAAATTTTGAATAAAGAATAAAAGGCAATCTTTGACTATCAGACGGTTTGCTCTGAGAGGAATCACTCAGCAAACAGGAAGGAGCGAAGCTGCCCCCCCCCAGAAACCAACGGCAAAGTATCAAGTGCCTTGTTCTCCTTTTGGCAATAAAGACAAAAAACTGATAGTTCTTTCATGTCCATAAAGTGATGTCATTTACTATTTGGTGGCAAATATAGCAAAAATCTTCGAAAGTAAATCGGTTCAATTTGGTTCAATTTTCAAAAAGGCATCATTTTATGGTAAAAAGTGGTGTTTTTCGGTAGAAAATGCAGAAAAAAGCAATGGCAGTGCCGAGTTTCGATGCAAATCGAAGACTCGGCACTGCCATTTCACTTCCATCTCAAAGCCTCATTAAGAAATTCCGCATTTCTGAGTCATATTGCTCACGCAAAGGAGTTCCTTCCTTGCCCAACACCCTATCTAAAGCTTCGTCTTCTGTATAAAATTTCATTGCATATCCTCCAAATACTTATCCCAATCTATATCATTCAAGTACTTTTCTACTTGTTGCTTTATTGCAGGAATGTCTTGCTTGGCTGTATTCCACAAAATTCTAGGCAAAACTTGAGAATAGCCATGAACAAGAACATGACGCATACCCTCCACTTGTTTCCATGGAATTTCAGGATGACTAGCTTTAAATTCTTTAGTCAACATATACGCAGCCTCACCTACAATCTCTACATTCTTCATTGTAGAGTAATAGACGAGAATGTCTTTCTCGAAGCGTTCAAAATCGACACCTTCTATAATGGAAAGTACATTGTTGGCATATTCTACAATATCGTCCAATCTACCTTTATCTCTAGCCAACTCTCTCATATACCAATATTTTGTCATGTTCGGCACTCTCTTTGGCATAAGGTCGTAATGAACCATCGGCTACCAAGTCAACTTCTCTTCCGAGGAGTTGTTTCAAGTCTTCATACATTCCACCATGCGTAAGCAAGGTGAAGGCACCATTGTCAAAGTCTGGCACGAACAAAATGTCAATATCGCTCTTGGTCTTTTCCTCTCCACGAGCGAAAGAACCAAAAATCCAAGCCTTGACTACAGGCTGACTTGCCATGTAATCATGTATCGTCTGTATTGTTTGCTGTCTGTTCATCATCATTGCCTCCTAATTAATGAAACGTACTTTGCTGCAAATTTAGTGATTTTTTCTGAAAGTTGCATTACTCCCGAACAAAAAAATGCACGAAAACGTACTTTTTCTCGGTTTAAAAGTGAGAAAAAGCACGTTTTCGTGCATAAAAGGATGATATTACTTCTTGCACATCCCCAAGAAATACTTGTGGATTTCCAAGCTATCATTCAGTTCTGGATGGAAGGCGGTGACGAGTTGATTGCCCTGGCGGGCAGCCACTATCTTGCCATCAACCTCAGCTAGCACCTCGGCATCTCCCCATACCTCCTTGATGTAAGGAGCACGGATGAAAGTCATGGGGATATTGCCCTCGATGCCCTTTATCGGAGCCTCGACATAGAAGCTGCCGAGCTGGCGACCATAGGCATTGCGCAATGCCGTGATGTCCATGGAGGCGATGCGCTTGCTTGGCTCTCCCTCTATCTTCTTGGCAAGAAGAATCAAACCGGCACAAGTGCCATAGACTGGCAAGCCTTCCGCTATCGCCTTCTTCACTGGCTCCATCAATCCGAGTTCATTCAAGAGCTTCGCCTGGGTGGTACTCTCGCCACCTGGAATAATCAAACCATCTTTCTCCTGGTCCCAATCCTTCAACTGGCGAATCTCGAAACTATCCACACCCAACTGCGCCAATTTTTGGCGATGCTCAGCGAATGCACCCTGTAAAGCTAATACTGCTATTCTCATATTATACTTATCTAATATAAAAGCCCCTTCTTTACAGGAGGGGCTTTGCATTATCTTTCTATCCAATTACTTACCTCTTTCAGCCATGAGAAGAGCAATCTCCTGTTCGTTGATACCAACCATAGCCTCACCGAGGTCCTCGCTCAACTCTGCCAACATCTTAGGGTCGTTATAGTTGGTTACAGCCTTTACGATAGCCTGGGCACGCTTAGCTGGGTTACCACTCTTGAAGATACCTGAACCTACGAACACGCCCTCAGCACCGAGTTGCATCATCAAGGCTGCATCGGCTGGAGTAGCCACACCACCTGCTGCAAAGTTGACAACTGGCAACTTGCCATTCTCATGAACATACTTCACCAAGTCGTATGGAGCCTGCAATTGCTTGGCAGCCTCGTAAAGCTCATCCTCGCTCATAGAAGTCAAGCGCTTGATCTCGCTCTGCATCATACGCATGTGAGTAACAGCCTGTACCACATCACCAGTACCTGGCTCACCCTTGGTACGAATCATTGTAGCACCCTCAGCGATACGGCGAAGAGCCTCACCCAAGTTCTTGGCACCACAAACGAATGGTACATCAAACTTAGTCTTGTCAATGTGATAAACATTATCAGCTGGAGAGAGCACCTCACTCTCGTCGATATAATCGATTTCGATAGCCTGAAGAATCTGAGCCTCAGCGAAGTGACCGATACGGCACTTAGCCATCACAGGGATAGAAACAGCCTCCTGAATACCCTTGATCATCTTAGGGTCGCTCATACGAGACACACCACCTGCTGCACGGATATCAGCTGGAATACGTTCCAAAGCCATTACTGCGCATGCACCTGCTGCCTCTGCGATTCTTGCCTGTTCTGGAGTTGTTACGTCCATAATCACACCACCCTTGAGCATCTGAGCCAAGTTGCGGTTCAATTCTTGTCTATTTTCTGCCATAATTCTATTTTTTTATTTTAATTACGGCTGCAAAGGAAACACTTTTTGCCGAAATACAGAAAAAAAGTTCCGATTTCTGCAAACTTTACGTCATTTTGTATAATTCGATTATTAGTTTGGCACATATAACTTGTTTTCGAATGGTAACTGACTTGTTTAGTACATACGAATGACTTGTTTAGTACATGCGAATGACTTGTTTAGAACATGCGAATGACTTGTTTAGAACATGCGAATGACTTGTTTGGCACATACGAATGACTTGTTTACGAATTTGCCTCTTAGAGGCAACATCTTGTCTCTAAGAGGCGACATTTTGCCCCCTAAAGGGCAAATACTTGCTCCTTAGAAACAAAAAACGCAACTCCGAAAGTGGGATTCAAAATGCGTAAGATACACATACTATCTTTCAGAAATACGTCAGCTAAAACCATTTTGCATTTTTGCCTTCAGCCTTCACCTTTCTCTCGGAACGCCGATAAACAGAGGGGTTGCGAGGGTGAAGCCTTATCGCTCAAGCTTCACCTGTCTTCATCAGGTGAGCCTTGGTGAAGGCAGGTGAAGGTAAGTTTTTTAGTTTCACTGCCTATTATATTGATTATCAGTTATTTGCACCATACAGGTGAAGAGTGAAGCCATTTTGGCTCAATTTTCAAAAAGGTATCATTTTATGGCAATTACCACAAAGCAACCCTACCGATACCTGCCATATCGAAATTAGCAGAAATGCCCATTGCCTTAAAGACTTTAGCAATCGTTGCAAATGTGAGTTTATTACCATTCTCTATACGAGAAACTTGTGGATTTCGAAGCTATCATTCAATTCTGGATGGAATCTGCATCATACGCATACGAGTAACTCTTCACAAATAGAAAGAAATTAAATTTTTCAATACCAAAAGAGTGATTTACAAAAAAAAATAGTAATTTTGCACTTGCTGGTTGAATTCGCATAGGAACAAAATATTAACTTTGTAAAACATAAGCTGAAAATTATAGATGGGAAAAACAGAGAGACTTTATCTGTGTGCATTGGCAATGGTGATTCTTGTGCTTGCATCTTGCAGTAAAAACCATGGAACCACGTTCACGACTGAAGAGCGACATGAGATGGACAGCATCGTGAAGTCTTTGCACAGTATGGACAGACTTGACAGTATCCATCAAGCAATGCGCAAGCAACAGAATTTGCTCGGGCAGATGATCGTACTGCGCGAGTGGGGCAAGCAGTTGCGCAACGAAAGCCGTTTCGACGAGGCTTTGGAGAAACACGGCGAGGGACTGGAACTTGCCGAGCACGTGGGCGACACGCTTGAATGGGTGCAGGCGTTGAACAATATCGGCACCGACTACCGCCGCATGGGAATTCTCGATGCGGCACAAAAGTACCACAAGAACGCACTGACAATGGCTGAAGAATGTTCTGACACATCGTTCACCGCATGCAAGAACCGCGTCATCTCGCTCAATGGACTTGCCAACGTCTATCTCACCGTCCAGAACTTTCACCTTGCCGACAGCTGTCTGCGGCAAGCCCTTGCCGGCGAGAAATCACTCGGCAGCATCACGGGGCAAGCCATCAACTGCGCCAACCTCGGCTCTATATTTGAAACCAAAGGACAGACCGACTCCGCATGGGTCTACTACAAAAAGTCAATGGAACTCAACACGCAAGACGGCAATACGCTCGGCATAGCTCTCTGTCACACCTATTTCGGCGACCTCTATGAGAAGGCGCATCAACTTGACAAGGCACTGACGGAATACAACAAAGCCTACCACTTGATGAAAAGCTCCAAGGACCAATGGCACACACTGAACTCGCTTATCGCCATCGCTGGAGTATACATTGCCAAGGGAGACAGCCAAAAGGCGGAAAGTTTTCTCACAAAGGCCAAGGACATCACCATAAGCATACACAGCACTGAGCACTTGGCACAAATATACAACCTTTACTACAAACTCTGCAAAAGCCGTGGCGACTGGCGAGGCGCACTGCTTGCCCATGAGCGGTCGACAGCACTTCAAGACAGTCTCATCGACATGGAGAAAGTGAATCGCATGCAAAGTGTCAGCTTCAATATTGAGCACGAACAGTATACACGACATGTCGCTACCGCCAACAACAAGATAACGCAAGAACGGTTGACACGCCATACAGGATATGTCATTTTTGCAGTCATTATCATCTTTCTTGCCGTCATCATCGGATTGCTCATCCATAACCGTAAGCTCAGCAAACGCGGCTATGAAGCACTGAAAAAGCTCAACGACATGCGTGAGACTTTCTTCCGCAACGTCACACACGAATTCCGCACACCGCTGACTGTTATCCTCGGATTGAGCCATGACTTGCAGAAGGACAGCATAACAACGGATGAAGCGCACGACATGGGCATGACCATCGAAAGGCAAGGCAACCGGATACTAAGACTTATCAATCAGTTGCTCGACATTTCAAAGATTCGTTCAGCCATCGGCAAGATAGAATGGAGGAACGGCAATGTTGTGGCATACATAAGCATGATAGTTGAGATGTTCGAGGAATATGCTCGGAAGCGTGACATTAGACTTCAGTTTATTCCGCTTGAGAACGAGATCTACACAGACTTTGTACCCGAATACATGAACAAGCTCATGAGTAATCTACTGTCGAATGCCATAAAGTTTACGCCTGCTATGGGAAAGGTGAGTGTCAGCTTGTGGCGCAACGGCAGACAACTGCATATAGTCATAAGCGACACGGGGTGCGGCATACCCAAGGAGAGCCTACCACACATCTTCGAGGAATTTTATCAGGCAGACAACAACGAAGAAGCGGGAACAGGCATCGGCCTGGCACTTGTCTACCAGATTGTGAAACAACTTGACGGCACAATTACCGTAGAGAGCACTGAGGAAAAAGGCACCACATTCCATATCGTGCTGCAGATCAAAGCAGAAAACAAAACGGTCAGCATCCTCAAAGAAAAGCCGAAAGCAATTCCTCTTGGCAATGATACCCAGACTAACAATTTGTCCGATTCCCCACATTTCGAGGAGTCAGTAAAGGGATTGATCGATAACTCTGGCAAGGTTTCCATTCTCATCGTAGAGGACAACGCCGATGTGGCAACATACATCGGCAGGCAACTCGGCATAAAGTATAATGTCCTTTATGCCCGGAACGGCGAGGAAGGTTTTGACTTAGCCCGCAAGCAACTGCCTGACGCTATCGTTACCGACCTTATGATGCCGAAGATGGACGGAATGGAGCTGATGCGGAAGATACGCAGCGACGAGCTGACAAGCCACATCCCTATTGTCGTTGTCACGGCAAGAGTCACCGAGGCCGACCGTCTCCGTGGTCTTGAGGCTGGAGCCGACGCTTATCTTACGAAGCCTTTCAGCAGCGATGAACTTCTCACCCGTATCGACAAATTGCTTGAACAGCGTACACGCCTGCAGAAGAAGTTCTCACAGATGATTCTATCAAACGATGACAAGCCGAACACGCAAACGCCATCTCCTGCCTGCGAGGTCAGAAGAGAGGAGCCTTTCATCAACCGCGTCACGGACTGTATCTACGTCATCCTCAATTCTGGCAAGCTTGCCGATGTCAACACAGTTGCTGAACGACTTAACATGAGCTACAGCCAATTCTATCGCAAGCTGACAGCAATCACGGGACTCACACCTGTGCAATATATTCAACGCACAAAGGTGGCGAAGGCAAAGCTTATGCTCACGAAACATCCTGAGATGAGTTTCAATGATGTTGCCGACCAATGCGGGTTCACCGACTACTCAAATTTCGTGCGTGCCTTCCGCAATGTGCTGAATATTACCCCAACACAGTTCGTCAGGCAGACAACCAACACACCGAAAGACAGGCACTGACAAACAGTACAATTGATTTTCATAGCCGTCAGTGGCAGATATTTGTAAAATAAAGCAAACTCGCAAAGATTGTACCCATAAATTCCTGGGCACAGTCTTTGCGAGTTTATGGAGAAATGTCTATCCCCACTGATTTAATGCAAATTGCTTATCTTCTAATTATCTTACGTCCATTCTGAATGATGACACCTTTGTAATCACTGCCTACACGTTGTCCGGCTATGTTGTACATCGGGGCATTCTTGTCTACACCATCCACACCTTCAACTGAGTCTATTCCAGTAGGTAACACTTGCTTTACCTTCACAGAGAATATCTTAGCCCCGTTGGTTGGTGCAGTCATGGCTCTTGCGCCCACTGCTGCCGAGGAATTGTTGGCAGTATAGAGATAAACGTAGGAGTCTTGAGCAACGGTATAGCTGACGTTGGTCTCTTCCTGCGAAACAGAGGTGATGGTCTGCGGAGCGTTGGTGCCCACCTGCACGGCAACAGCCGTAGTGCCATAGGTCTGTGTCTCGACGGTGATGATGCCCTGTCCTGCTGGCACCATGAGAATCAATCCCGTGTAGCCATTGTCGGCAGCAACAGAGATTGGGTTTTCAGACGATGCAATGGTTGCCATGTCGGTATTGTTGGTAATCTGGGTAAGCACAAGCGAATTGTCTGTACTGTCGTAGTAGCCAGTTTGCCCTGAGCCTGTGGTATTGATGTTGAAGTAAACGTTGTTGACGACTTGGTTGTTGAGGTCGGTGCTTTCGGTGATGTTGCCGGTGCCTACAACGTCGACAGTAGTGTTGTAGTCGGTAACTACAGGCGATATCTCAACAGGCTTCGGTGAAGCGATGCCAATGATCGCTGACAGAGCTGATGCTCCCGTGGCGTCAACGATGTTTGAAAAACAATCTTTGTAATCCATGACACTTACGAACCGGGCATCCTTTGGAAAGAGGATGGAAACGTTGTCGGAGAGATTGAGATTGAACACGCCATCAATGGCATTCCATCCGCCAGAAGCATGCAAGGTTGCATTGTCGATGGTCAGTGTTCCGTCAATCTTGCCTTCTCCAGCCTTAAAGTTGACACCTGTTCCGCCCTTTGGTGCGCCATTGGCTATTACCACACAGTTCCGGATGGTGAGATTGGCGAGATAAGCCCATATAGCCTCGCCTTGAAGTCCGTTCACCGTCAACGTGTCGGTGCCGTTGTTCTGTCCTTCAATGGTCAGCGTTGGACCGTTTTCTGATCCCATGTATCCGTCGCCATAGTTGAAATCTATGCCCATAATGCCGCCAGTGATTGTGCTGTTGCCGTTGAGCATGATGGTGAGATTGTCGCCATACGCCTTGATGCCCTCCTCGGCCTTGCCGCCGGGATTGATGTTGGCATTGGTCAGCACCAATGCGCCGCTCTTGGGGTCAATGGCTACGCTGCCTTTGTCGTACAATATATCATACATGTTGTCCTGTGTCACTTTCTCTCCCTGCACAAAGAGTGAGCTGGTCTGTATGTTGAATTGCACCGTCAATGTCTGGCTGCGTGTCGTGCCATCTGTGACATAGGCCACGATACCAGACTTCTCGGTCAGTTCCACGGGACCTTCGTATTTCAAGACATCCGACTTGCGCCAGGTGCCCCTTTCGTTGATGATGTAATAATAAATGTCGCCAGTGGCGTTGGGATTACGGAGGGTCACTCTTACGGCTTTTGTGAACACACCTGTGCTGGGGGTGAAATTGGTGCTGTCAACAGACAATACAGGTGCGTCGTAGCCTACGTTCGGTTCGAGTCCCTCTTCTATGGTCTTGAAATATCTCCACGGAGCGCATTCGTTGTAATCAAGCTTGCTGCCAAAGGGTACGTTTAGGGTCGCACTTTTACAGATTCCAAGGCTTCCGTTCTCTCGCCACAAATAGTCGCTGTGGCTATTGAAGAGCGTGTACCATGTATTGACAGCATATATACGCTTGCTTATTACCTTCTCCAATTTGAAGCAATGACAGAATGGTTGCTGCCCATAGTCGGTCATGGTCTCTGGCAAGATGAGCACCTTGAAATTCTTCTTGCCGAAATGACGGCCATATATGCCACTGGGCACAGAAGTCACCTTATATGTGGTTTCGCCCACGTTGACATACCCAGGTATGTCCAGCGTGTCAGTGTAGCCGTAGGCGTTATCCACGGTCAATGAGTCGTGGCCATGGACAAAGAAATGAAACGTCACGCCATTGACAGTAGCATAAACACTGTCGCCAACCAATGTTCCCGTTACACTCTCTTGTGCCGATGCAGGAGACAAGCAGACGGCGAGTAGCAGAGCTAAGAGGAATCCACGAAGTCTGCCATGATGTTGCTGATTTAGAGTTGTTGCCATAATAATATATATATATGTGAATAATAGATTAAATCCATACCATAATAACATGCTGCAAATTTATGGAAAAAATTCGGATACACTATTACTGAATCTTTCAACTTTCTTGCAGAATCTTGCAAAATGCGCATGAAGCATCTTGCGAAATCTTGCACATGAACTTAGCCAATGCCTATAAACAAAAGGATTTTCAGTGACATATTTACGTTATTTAACTATCACCACAGAAAAGCCCAATCTTGTAGGCGAAGACTATATGCCGAGAGAGTATTTCCTTCTACCGCAGGATTTTTTTATTGCTTGCGGAGGGAGGAATTATTCCCTGCGGAGGAAAAAACGTACAGGTGAAAGTGCTTTTGTTGATGGTTAGAAGTGTATAAAAAAAATAAACACGGACAAATTGGATTTGTCCGTGTTTATTTTTTTCTGTATAAACTTGGAGTTGTTCCTTTCATCTTCTTGAAGAACTTGGTGAGATGCGCCTGCGAGGAAAAGCCGAAGGTATTGGCTATTTCTTGGATGGTGTGCGTGGTTGTCGTCAACTCTCGTTCTATCTCCTTCACGATATACTCGTCAATGATATTCTTCGGAGTCTTACCAGAGATTCGACGTGTCACCTGGGCGAGATAGCGACTGCTCACATTCAACTGGTCAGCATAAAAATGTACATCACTGTATGTGCGACAGAAGTTGACGACCTGTGAAATGAACTGATTATACAAGTCAGAGCTACGGCCTTGGAGGTTTCGCTCACGAGCCAGTTCTACATTGATGAAATCCTGAGCCATCGCCAAAGCTTCCTCCATTTTCTTTCCTTGAGTCAAATACACAGCAAGGGCAGAAGAGAAGCGGTTGATGAGACCATGCGAGTTGGCATTGTCAAGCATAAAAACTCGCAAGCCTCCATCCTCTGCACGACGCAACAACTTGCTATCTTGCAGCATGATGTCATTCTCTTTCTTTCGAGCTACGACAACCGAACAAAGTGGCAAGAGGCGATACTTAATCTGGCTCACCACATCCTCCGCCATCAGGGCTTCACCATTGCTCGACCAGATAGTTGGTGCGTAAACGATGTAATCGGGACGATATTTCGTAAGGGCATCTATGAGCACTTCGAGCGTCTCCACCTGACGAATCATACCCACCTTGACCACACTCGGCTGGATATCGTTCATGATTGCCTCTATCTGTCCCGACACAATATCTGCCGGAATATCAAAAAACTCCTGGATACCCAAGGTGTTCTGCACGGTGATGCTCGTAATCGCCGAGACGGCATAGCCACCCAGTTCTGAGATGGTCTTGATGTCCGCCTGGACACCCGAACCCCCTGTACTGTCAGAACCCGTAATGGTCAATATCGGTTGTATATCTCTCTGCATTTGAATTCTTCACTATTCGTTCTTCACTCTTCACTAAATCTACCCTTTCATGTACTCCGTAGGTGTCATGCCATATTCCTTAGAGAAGCGCTTCGAGAAGTAGCTGCTATTGGAGAAGCCCACGGAATACATCACCTCGGAAACACTAAACTTACCCTCCTTGAGCATCATCGCCGCCTTACGCAAACGGATGCCACGGATGTATTCCACAGGAGTCTTGCCTGTCATCGCCTTCATCTTGCGATAAAGCTGTTTACTTCCAATGCCGATGATTTCTTGTAAACTCGTCACATTAAAGTCAGAATCAACCATGTGCTTCTCTATCGCCTCGTTGATTTCCCGCAGCAAGCGTTGGTCGGCATCGCTCAAGATTATAGTCTTCTGGCGTTCCGTCACTTGAGCAGAAGTTTCTGATTCTACCACATTTTCTACAGAAGATATGCCATCCGATGCTGATGCCATATTAGATACCACAGCGTTTTGAACGTTTTCTACAGAAGTGGTATCCACAACCAGTGAACTGTCAACAAGCAGTGTTACTTCTTCAAAAGAGCGATGGCTCACCGCAGCCTTCAAGCGTTCAGCCAAATTAGAGAAGAACTTCATACGGGCATCCACTTGTTCGAGGATTTCCGCCTTCTGTCGCTGTTCTTCAGCCAGTCGTTCCCTTACTATATAGAACTTCATGCCGCCCCATACGGCACCGATGACCAAAGCGAGATAGAAAAGTCTCGCCCATATCGAGAGATACCAAGGTGGCAAAATGGAGATGTCAAGCGAGTAGACTTCTTCTCCAACATTCCCCTCACCATCCAATAGATGAACGGTGAGTTTGTAATCGCCGTATGGCAAACCATTGTAGGCGATATCAAGATTTCCTTGATTAAGATAATGCCAATCGTGGTCGATTCCCTCCATGCGATAAGCATAGACTTGGGATGGCTGGTCGCCGAAAGGAAGGTCGGAAAGTTGGAGCGTGAAATTATTTTCATCATTCTCTAACGTGAGTTTCTTCAGATAGCGAGGAGCCTCATCTTCTTTATCAGATGCAGTTTGCGCACCATCCATCATCTGTTCACCATTGACGACGACCCCTGTCAAGAAGAGTTGCATCTTCGTTTGAGATTTAGAAGCAAGAGACTCTGCCAAGTCGGCACGGATTCTTACTACGCCATCATTGCCACCCATCACGACCACATGTTCTGACTTGGAATAAGCCATCGTGAGCGGCGTGACAGTTGGAATGATGAATCGGAAACTCTTACCGTTCTTGTCAAGCACACAGCATTCATCACCACTCACTACCCAGACTTTGCCTTCCACATCGCACATTGTGCTCACCTTGCCACCTATCTGCCATTCCTTGGTCGGAATGGCGGTAAGACGAGCATTCTGGCTCTTGCCTGCAACATCTACCCGATAGCACTTCACACGATTGTTGTCGCCTACCCATACATTGCCACGAGCGTCTGCCATCAGGTAGTTGATGGTTCCCACGTTGGCGGTATGCTCCACTGTCATACGAACAGGGTCGATGCGGTCAAGACGATTGTAGGTGGAAGCCCAAATCATTCCCTTACCGTCCATCACCATCTGTCCTACGTGGATGCCCGAAAGCGCATGCTTGCCTCGGTCGGTGAAATGAACATCGGCAACGCAGGAAACGGTAGCGGTCAAGGAAGAGGAATGAGCCTGAGCGATGGCTGCCAAAAGTTTCTGTTTACTGATGACAAAGATACCTCCTAAATAAGAAGCCATCCAGATACGTCCTTGCCTGTCTTCCAAGATGTCATAAGCCCAAGCAGTGGAGTATTTGCCACTCTTGTCATAGACGATAAAGTTCTGCATTTGTTGGGAAGAACGATGCAGCAAGTTGATGCCATGGTCTGTACAAGCCCAGAGATCACCCTCTCTATCCTCATATATCTTGCGCACTCGGTTGTGAGTGAGCGGATAGTACTGGTTGTTCTGTTTATACCAGACATTACCCTGCCATATCAAACCATTGGTACCACCCAACCACCAGTCGCCATTCTTTGTCTGAAGGATGGCATGCAAGCAGTTACCCTCACCCGTAAAGGTAATCTTGTCGAGCGGTGCATATTCATAATAAGTATGAGTGGAAAGGCGAGAGAGGCCATTGTCGGTGCCTATCCACACATTTTGCCACTTATCCACAAAACAAGACCAAACAATATTGTTAGGGATGGAAGCGGCATCACGGGAATCGTGTACATAATGTTCGAGTACATCATGGATAGACAGGCTATAGAGTCCGTTGTCTGTACCGATATAGAGTTTGCCCTCATTGTCCTCCGCCAAGCACTTCACCGAGTTGCCATTGAGTTCCTCTATCTTCGAAAAATTGCGGAGCTGCAAGTCGGCACAATACAAGGCTCCCTCCGTACCGACCCAATAACACTTGCGCTTGGCATCGAAAGCCAAGGCATTGACGAGCGGTTGCTCTCCCTGTCTTAGTGGAATCAAGCGTTGGTTTAATCGGAGACCAGAAATGGAACCGGTAAGCAATCCCTTCGGGGTATGCAACAAGGCATAGACATCACTGCCCATGATTGCCTTTTCGTTGTGTACATCCAGTACTCGCTGCTCTTTCAACAACTTACGCTGGTTCTCGTTTTCGAAATGTTCCTTGGCTAGTGTCGAGGCATAAACATATCGTTGGGTATCGAAAGCCAAGATACCCGTACCTGTTGCCAAATAGAGCATACAGCCCTTAAAAGCCAAGGCATTGACACGAGTATTGGAGAAAGCGTGGTCGACATAGTGGCGATAGCTATGATAACCGTCATAACTATAGAGACCATTCTCGGTTCCAAGCCATATCACGCCCTGCTTATCTTGTGCAATACTTGACACGGTTTGCACACCATCCAATGTGACGTTAACGAAACGCTGGGCATGGATGACACTGACTATCAGCGTCATCAACAAACCCAGCGATATATGGTATAGGAGTTTACAAGATTGTTTCATGTGTGCAAAATTACACATTCTTGCGCAATACTCCAAATTTTTAGGTATAAAAAATCCTCGAACTAAGATGAATTATTTAGTTCGAGGAGTATCTTATATGATTACATCGCCATTAGCGTGAGCTCTTTCTCCAAACCTCGCTTGGCATCCTTCACTTTCAAGACAATGTTACCCTTCTGCGCCTTGCTCTGTACGATGACTACGAGTTTGCCAGAGAAGAGTTTCATCTGTGGTTGCGTGAATGGCTCTAAGGAAGTGGCATCGCCATTGCAAGCCGCCTTGAAGGTTCCTGCGCCAGAAACCTCGAAGGTCATCTCGTCATCGGCAAGCGGACACTCGTTACCATCCTTATCCAACAGACTCACGGTGATGAAGGCAAGGTCATTGCCATCAGCTTTAAGCACAGTATTGTGTTCATCGGTACATCCCGCTACACAACATGCTTTCTCCGGATGGTCTGGAGTCTCCACGCAGAACTGTATCTGGACAGGTTCGCCAGCAGTGCGCTTCACATCCTCACCTACCTTATCGCCATACTGATTGTATGTTACCACACGAATCTCGCCAGGCTCATACTTCACGTTGTTCCAACGGAGACGATAGCGATCCAATCGGCTTGACTTATCCTTGCGGACACGTCCCTGGCTCTTGCCATTCACAAAGAGTTCGCCCTCCACACCATCGGTGTAGCAATACACAGGAGTCACCTGTCCCTCACGTCCTGCCCAATTCCAATGAGGCAGGAGATGGGTGGTATGCTGCTGTTCATTCCAGCGGGCACGATACATATAATAGCGATCCTTAGGAAGACCTGCCAAATCGCAGATGCCAAAGTAGCTACTGCGAGCTGGCCAATACTCATCGTATGGTGTTGGCTCACCGAGATAATCATAGCCAGTCCAAACGAACTCGCCGATTACCCAACTGTAGTCATCTTGCATCTTCCAATCATCATCAGGAAGGTTGCTCCAAGAACAATATTCTGTATCATAGCTGGAGCATTGACCATCGGGATATGGATTTTTGTCCTTGTTTTGTACAACTACAGGGAACTTATACACCCCACGAGAGCTGACTGTGGACGCAGTCTCGCTACCCAGCAAGAAACCTTGAGGGAGCTGGGATATATTCTTGAAATACTTATGCACACGATAATTGAATCCTGGCACATCCATTGTCTGGGCAAAACCAGACTTCAAGGCAGCCTCAGCCCTGTCCATACCTTGGGTAACAGGACGAGAAGGATCATATTGATGACAGATATCCTGCAAATGCTTGGCTATCTCAACGCCCTCCTTGCTCCACTGCTCAGGAATTTCGTTGCCGATGCTCCACATGATGATGCTTGGATGGTTGCGATGATGCTTCACAAGATTGGTGATATCCTTGTCGCTCCATTCCTTGAAGAAGCGGGCATAACCATTCTTACATTTAGGATAAATCCACATATCAAAGCTTTCCGCCATCACCATCATGCCCAGGGAATCACAGATTTCCATTTGCATGGTGGAAGGCATGTTGTGGGCTGTACGAATGGCATCGCATCCCATCGCCTTCATCGTCTTGATTTGGCGAATCAACGCAGCTTTGTTCTCCGCAGCTCCGAGCGGACCGAGGTCATGATGCAGACAGACTCCCTTTATCTTTCGGGTGACACCATTGAGCTGGAAACCATTCTCCTTGGATACAGAGATGGTGCGGATGCCAGTCTTGAGGTTCTGCACATCAGCTATCTTCTTACCCTCATAACGAGTCAACTTAAGTTGATAGAGATAAGGATTCTCTGGCGACCAAAGCTCTGGGTTGGCAACCTTGAGCTGAGTCTTGATGGCAGGATTGTCACCCATTACGCTCTGCTGCGCCACCTCCTTGCCATCGGCATCAATGAGGGCGACAACGGTCTTTCCCTTCTTACTCAGTTTGCCCTGCAAGAGCGCATCCACTTCGACCTCAGCCTCATCCTTGGAAGCCTTGAGTGTACGAGCGAAGGTATCCCAAGTAGAGAAGTTGACATCACCATAAAGTTCCACCTTCACAGGGCGATAAAGTCCTCCGCCCGGATACCAGCGGCTGCTCTCCTCCACGTTCTTGAGATGAACCTCCACAAGATTCTTCTTGCCACCAAACTGCACGTATGGGGTGATGTCAATGCGGAAAGCATTGTAGCCATAAGCCCACTTGCCTGCCTCCTTGCCATTCACCATAACAGTGGGTTCACTCATGGCACCATCAAATACCAAGACGGCACGCTTGTAACCCTTTGGCAAGGTGAGGTTCATGCGATACTCGCCCTCTCCTATCCAAGGAAGGGCACCCGAACGGCCAGACTTTTCCGATTTCTCTTTCTCGCCATTCTGCTCAATGGCCACCATCTGCAAGTCCCACTTCTTGTCGAACGGACCTGAGATAGCCCAATCATGAGGAACCTGTACCAGAGACCACGACTTGCCATCGCGAGAGAAATCCCACGATGGCAAGTTGATTACCTTTCGGCTTTGCGCCAGGCTCATCGCAGAGAGAGCTAAGGCGAAAGTAGCCAATGTCATTTTCTTATATCCTATCTTCATATATGATTAGTTGTTTACTTAAAAGCATCCAATGCTGCTGTTGGCTTGCCCGAATTGTCAAAGGCACCCTTGTCATAGCCATTCCACTTATTATTGCACTCTGGTTCCCAGTAGAATACGCCCTCGCAAGTGGAGATTGCCTTGCAGCCGTCAACCATCTTCTTGAGGAAGGGAGCGGCATTCTCTGAATCCGCCACCATACCAATCTCGGAGATGATGACATCACAACCATACTTTTCAGACAATGTCTTGATGTTGCCGAGACAAGCATCAGACACCTGCTCCCAAGTCTGGTCTGTAATCCAGTCAGGATAGAGCGACATACCGATGACATCCCATTTGGCATTATTCTTCTTCAAGCCATCAAAAATCCAGGTGTACTGACCAAGATTGTTGCCCTTGTCCAAGTGTACGATGACCTTGGCATTAGGATAAACACCCTTCACAGCATCATAGCCTGCATTGATATAGGCAGCGAAGTTAGCCATATTCTTTGATGCACGGCCTGTAACCTTGAGGGCATCATCTCCATCGGCATCATTCCAAAGCATGCCATCGGTAGTCTCATTGCCTACCTGCACCCACTCTACATCAACGTTTCTCTCCTTCAAGGCAGAGAGCACATCCTTGGTATGATTGGCAATAGCCTGCTTCATCTCCTCGAAGCTATAGTTTTTCCAAGCCGCAGGCACGCCCTGCTTACCAGGGTCTGCCCATGTATCAGAGTAATGGAAGTCTATCATAAGGCGCATGCCAAGCTGCTGTGCTCGCCAAGCCTTGGCGATGACATCGTCCTTTCCGTTCCATCCACCATCAGGATTCACCCATACACGCAAGCGGATGGAGTTCATGCCGAGGTCACGAAGCAGAGACATACACTCGGTAGCCTTGCCTTTCTGATTATAAAACTTCACTCCGTTAGACTCCATCTCTGTGAGCCAACTTACATCGGCTCCCTTGGCGAAACCACTCATATCGTATGTTTTCTCCTTTTCAGGAGTAGCGTTATCATCATTGCTGCAACTTGTTCCCGTGATAGAGAAGAGAAGTGCAGAAGCCAACAGCATGGCTTTACCTAAAATATTCTTCATTTTGCTTATATATTATAATAATGTATATATTGTATGAATATTGCCTAAAAAGCAAACCTTGCACAAAATATTTTGTGCAAAGGTTTGCACAAGTTTTATTCTATTCGTACTTCCAAGTCATTGTATTGAGGTCGGCGGTAACGGTAAACTCCGTCTCACCATTCTCGTCACCAAACCAAATGTCCCAGGCGTCATTTGCAGAAGTCAACTTAAACTGCTCACCATCGGCACCATACCATGTCTGTTTATCATCCTTATTTTCACCAACCATGATGAAGCGGAAATTCTCCCAAGAACTTGGCTTATACTTGCAAGTATAGATACCATCGCTCACCTTGGTCATCACTGCGAGAAGTGAACTTCCATCCTTGGTAAACATACAGAGAGTATTGCTTGCCTCTGGCTCTGGAGTAGTCTGGTCACCAGCCACGATAGAGTAAGTCAAGTCACTATTCTCACCCACTTTTACAGTAACGGTATAGGTGCCAGCCTTCTCGATATTCACACTACCAGCAGCAGCTGCATCTGTCATCTTTCTATCAGCAAGAGAGTAGTTCATCGTCTTGACTACGGCAGCAGCATCATCCGTGCCAGTTGCCTTGGTATACTCAGCGCCTGTACCCACAATCTTGACAGGCGTGTTATCTGCTGTAGTTGTAATCACCTTTGTCCAAGCATAGTTAGGTGCATCGTAAGTCATTGCCTCGCCATTGAGTTGGAACTCTTTCAGCAAGGTAGCCTTCCATTCCTTAGCCTTGGTATCAACCACGGTATAGTAGATGCCCGCAACGCCTGGGAACCAGAAATTCCAAGCAGTCTCAGAATTGTCGATGGCAAAAGTACCGTCGGCAGCAGAGTTACCCCAAACAGAGCCATCGTTCTCCTTACCCCAGAAGTTCAACCAACCAGAGGCGTTCATATATCCAGTATAGATGCCATTCTCGTCTGGAGAGTAGAGCGTAGTCAAGGTTTTGTCCTTATCTGTATTCAAGATTGCCATCGAATTCATGTGTATAATATAAGGTGTAACATTCACCTGACACACGTTGCTATAGGCGGCATCCAGATTAGCGCCCATTTGGCTCTTGATACGAAAGTAAAGAGGAGCATCTTCACCAGGTGTCAGTCCCAAATCCTTGGCAAGGGTATTGAGATCTGCACCCGTAAAAGCCTTGGAGAGATTGGTCACTGTGTAATCCTTCGTAGTGAAAAAATCCTGAGACGGTGAAGCCTGAAGGTAAGTAAGCAATGTGCCATTGCCTGCAGGCTTGGTCTCATCGCTCGAAAGCAAGGTAGGATTCTGCCATGCCAAAGAGAGCACTTGATCCTTCGTGTTGTCAAGAGACAGAACCACATCAGATGTTGATGCCATCAAGTTAGATGCCTTGAAGCCATCCAGATATATTTTGTCGCCACTCTCGTCGCAGCTCACCATAGCGGTGAGTGCGCAGAGAAGCATCATCAAGTTTCTAAATATCTTTTTCATTGTTGCTGTTATTAATAGTTTTCATTGTGAAGATTTGGATTAGCGGTAAGCTCAGTGTTAGGGATAGGATAGATATTATACTTGCTATCCACTGCCTGACCATCATGGGTGCCACCCTTCCACTGCCAGATATACTTACCTGTCGTAAACTGATCGTAACGAATCAAGTCGGTACGGCGATAGCCCTCATGATAGAGCTCACGAGCACGCTCATCGAGAATGAACTGGAGGAAAGCATCGGTTGAAGCGAAGTTGTCTTTCCATACATCAGTAGCACCAGCACGCTCTCTTACCTTATTAATCCAATAGATAGCTCCCTCCTTACGAGTGGCAGCCTCAGCATCAGAACCACCATTCCAGTTGTCCCAATCCTCACCCAAGCGAGCCACACACTCGGCATACATCAAGTAAACGTCTGCAAGACGGAAGAGTGGGAAGTCTGTATCCACACCATCATTACCTGTGTTTGAAGATGTAGTACCATCATCATTCAAGTTAGACCATTTCTCAGACAAATAGCCAGTTGTCTCATCGGTCATACTGGTAACATCCTTGTTCTGACCATTGGTAAAGAACTTGGCACGCTTGTCTCCCTTAGCCTCCTCACCCTGTGCATAGATGTCGCTCTCATTGAACTTATCCACAAACTGAGAACGCAAGCGGAACTCACTCCAACCACTGGTAGCACCGAAGTCGGCAACGTTCTGGTTAGCATTCGACATACTCAACTGTCCACAAACCAAATAAGTAGAAGCACCCCAACTTACAGTATGCTCGGCAGATACTGGCAATGCAAAGATAATCTCATTGGTACGCTTGTCATTATCAGCATTGAAGAGCTTGCTATAATCGCTCTCTAAAGAATAACCCATGTTCATCACCTGCTGGCAAGCAGCCTTACACTCGGCATACTTAGCCACACCCGTATATATCTCACTGTTCAAGTAAAGCTTGGCAAGCAAGGTATAAGCAGCACCTTGAGAAGCCTGACCATAAGGACAAGAAGAGGCAGGAAGCATATCGCCCACACATTCCTTCAACTCGCTCTCTATGTAATCGAAGGTTTGCTGAGGTGTATAACAAGGAGGGATGAAACTGCCCACTGGGTCGTTCTCTGTTACCATCGGAATATTGCGATACAAGTCGAGTGCATGATAATAGAACAAGGCACGCATAAAGCGAACCTCTGCCTTATACTCCTTCATCTTCACCTCGTCATTGCCAGTAAAGTTAGTGCCATTGGCATTGCGAAGGAACTCATTGCAGAGGGCGATGTTGTAGTAGATGCGATAATACATGTCTGATACCCAAGCATCATTGGCATCCCAAGAGAGATAGGTCAAGCCTGTAGTCTGCTCACCTGTCAGCCAAGTGGATGCAAACTCATCGGTGCCACACTCCTGGAGATTGATGAACATACGCATGTAGTCGAATCCACTGCCACCATTCAATACGGATGACATATCCTTATTGTCGCCACCTTTGCCCTGGCCACTGGTTACCATGGCTGCATAAATCTTACCTAACACTGCCTCATAGTTGGCAATATTGGTATATACATCCTTAGAAGTTGTCTCCGTCTGAGGATATTGGTCGAGATCGGATACACAGCTGGTAGTACTTGTCAGCACAGCTGTACCCATCATCATACTATATAATATATTCTTCAGTTTCATTTTGTTATCAGTTTAGATTGTTAGAACTCAAATCCAAGACTCAAAGAGTAAGTGCGAGGACGTGGATAGAATGAATTGTCCATACCATTAGGCACCTCTGGGTCTGTGCCAGAATAGCCTGTGATGCAGAATACATTCTGTACCATCGCAGATACGGTGAGCGAAGCCCACTTACTAATCTTTCCTACATTGTAGCTCAAGCTCAAGTTGTCGAGTTTCAAGAAAGAAGCATTCTCCACATAGTAATCAGAGAGATATTGACGAGTTTTGAAACCGGTCTTGAGGAAACTGGCGTTGAGATTGTTGAGCTGTGAGTTGTTGTAGCTAACGGTCTCCCAAGCTCCTGTGCTCATGCCCATGCCGTTGTATACGTAGTTGTCGATGTTGGCACGGAAGCTCATACCGAGGGTAAACTGCTTATATCTCAAAGATGTGCTCAAACCCATGATATACTTAGGAGCTGGTGAGTGATAACGATAGAGGTCGGCATCATTGATCTCGCCATCGCCATTGAGGTCGGCGTATGCGCCCTCGATTGGCTTGCCTGTCTCTGGGTCATAGAGCTGGTGATATACATAGAACATATATGGCTCATAGCCCTCGGAGAGAACCTGGAACTGATAAGCATCGATAGAAGGACCCACCTTTACATTGGTCTGGCAACCTCCTTGAACGAGTGAGAGGTTCTTCACCTTCATGTTCTGCCAGGTGAAGTTGTAGCTCAAGTTCCACTCCCAATCCTTCGTCTGAATAGGGGTAGCATTAAGAGAAACCTCGATACCCTTGCTGTCCACATTACCTACGTTGGTAAGGATGGTCTTGGAGAAGTTGGTACCAGCGGCTGTTGGCACGGAAGCCAAGAGGTCCTTGGTCTTACGGGTGTAGAAGTCGATGGCACCACCGATACGACCATTCAAGAATCCGAAGTCAACACCAAAGTTCCAAGAGGTTGTAGTCTCCCACTTCAGGTTCTGTACGTATGCCTCAGGGCGGTAAGTGGTGATGTAATTGCCATTGATCAAAGCTTCCGCACCTGTTACACTGGAGGTATAAACTGGCAAATAATTGTAGTTGCCGATACCATCCTGCTGACCTGTTACACCATAACTGGCACGGAGCTTCAAGTTAGAGAGCACCTTGGTGTCCTTCAACCAAGGTTCCTCGGTAAGAGTCCAACCCAAAGCTACAGATGGGAAAGTACCCCAACGGTTATCCTTTGAGAATCGGGATGAAGCATCTCGACGCATAGTAGCCGTCAAGAGGTACTTCCCATCAAAAGAATAGTTGATACGTCCGTAATATGACAACAGCACATGACGATAATCTGAAGCCTTTACGGTTGACAGGGTTGTGCCTGCCGCACTTTTAGTAAAGTATAGAGGGGTTGAACTCTTCCAATACTGATAATCATAACCAGCTGTTACGTCTACATTACTCTTGATGTTCTCAAAGTACTTGGCATAGTTGGCATAGAGTGTCAAGAGTCGGTTCTCGTTTTTCTGAGGACCATACTTATAATCATTACCGCTCAATGCCTCATCCTTGTTGAAGGCAGAGGCTGCCTCAGCTGGCACATAGATGGTACCATCGCCCTTGGCATAGTCGGCACCGAGGGTAGCGTGCAGCTTGAGGTCTGGCAGGAAGTGGACCTTATAGTCTACATCCATCGAACCGATGAAGCGGCTCACCTTACTCTTAGATTCGTACTGGTCAACAAGACCACGTGGGTTTCTCACGCCAGCATTCACTGGATAGCCATCTGCATCGAGGGCTTCATTATAGCCACCATAGTTGCTATTGCCTGAGTATACAGGGATAGTTGGGTTGAATGTAGCGGCAGCCCAAACGGCGCCACCAGCATTGAATGAGTTGTTGTTGAGTGTACCCTTGGCGTTGATAGTCAACTTCAAGTGTTCTTGGAAGAAACTTGGAGCCAAGACGACATTACCCGTCCAACGCTCCACATTGTCCTTGCGAACCAAACCGCTCTGGTTATAGTAACCCACAGAAGCACGGAAAGGCAAGAACTTGCCGATGCTACCAGAGAGGCTGAGGTTGTTATCAGTACCGAAGGCGGTGCGATATACCTCGTCATTCCAGTCGGTATGAGCATCGCCGAGCAAAGACTTCTGGTTATCTGTACCATACTTATTAATCACGCTTACGAAGTCATCATAACCGAGCATATCCACCATCTGCGCACGAGTCTGGATGCTGTTGGTGGTGTTGAAGTTTACCTTCAATCCGCCCTGCTGTCCCTTCTTGGTAGTGATGATGATGACGCCGTTGGATGCACGAGAACCATAGATGGCAGTAGAGGAAGCATCCTTCAAAACTGTCATGCTCTCGATGTCGGATGGGTTGATCATAGAAAGGAAGTTGCTGGAGTTACCAGAGATACCTCCCTGCTCCAATGGCACACCATCGAGCACGATAAGAGGGTCGTTGCTGGCATTCAGGGAAGCACCACCACGCACACGAATGGTGCTACCAGCAGAGGCAGAACCACTGTTGGACATGATTTGCACACCAGACACCTTACCATTGATGAGTTGTTCTGGAGAAGAAACAAGACCTTTATTAAAGTCCTTGGAATTCACTGTAGCCACAGAGCCTGTCAGGTCGCTCTTGCGCGCGGTACCATAACCGATGACTACAACATCAGTCAGTGTTTGGCTATCTGGATCAAGCTTTACTTTCATATTATCAGATATAGCGACAATCTTGTCTATATATCCAATATAAGAGATTTTAACCTTCTTTGCTGAAGAAGATACTTGTAGTTTGAAGTTACCATCAAAGTCAGTAACCGTACCGCCCTTCTCGCCTTCCACCATGACGGTGGCACCGATAAGAGCCTCACCATTTTGTGCATCTGTCACCTCACCTTGAATGGTTCGAGTTTGCGCCACAAGCTGCAAACACCCCATGAGGAACAATGCCACGAGAAGGAAACTTCTCTGTGCTTTACTTAAGATTGCATTCATTGTTTAGCTGTTTTATTAGGTTTGTTGATTTTTATTTTATCATTTGTTTCGGTTGCAAAAGTAAGGAAACGAACAAAAACAACAAGATATAAAACAGACAAAGGGGAAAAGAAAACGGACAAACGCCACATGTATTGTAGCATTTGTCCGTTTTGTTATCAGAATGTGATTTCCATTAACTACTCTATGACAACCTTCTTTACTGTAACCTGCCCTTTGGCATCAGTACTCTTCACAATATTGATTCCTCGCTGAGGAGAAGTAAGACATATACCTGACAAACTGTAATATTCTATGTTAGCAGAAGATAACGTATTGCCAACCATAGAGATGCCTGAAGTTGCACCTTTCATTTCATTACCATTGGCATCATATGTCTTCGCCGTACTATAGTTTTTGATAGCATGGTCGAACTCTGCTGCATCCTCTGCCGGAATAGCATTAGCATAAGCCGTCCATATCTCTATCTTGCCTGCCCCAGAATACGTCTCGCATATAGAAGGCACATCTACTGCCTTATCAAGATAATGTTGACTATAGTTGGCGACAGTGTGGGTAGGAATCCAGTCTGTCGGATTTACAGGCAAAGACTTGCTGACCTTTGCACCATCAACATTGGAATATCCTTCCATCAATCTATCACAGCCTTTGTAGACTACATCATAACCTTCAGTCTTGTTAATATTCAGACTTCCCTCACGGTCAGAGCGAATCGGTGCCTTTGTATTTTCAAAGTAACAAGCCTCCACATATCCGATGGCTTTTTCTCTAACATCCCATCCATCCTCACAACCACGCATGTAATTATTGTAATAATGTAGATGCCCGCCACGCTGAAGAGGAAGGCGAGAGCCTTGGATATTGTCAAAGAAATTATGATGGAAAGAGATTGTACGACATCCATCATAAACATCACTATTACCCTTTCCAAAGAGGCAACTCTTGTCATGATCGTGGAAATAGTTATAACTAAAAGTCATCCACTGTACGTTATTCTTGCAGTCGAGCAAACCATCATATCGGTCTTTGTTGGCAGCATCACCATTGAAAAACTCGCAGTGGTCTATCCAAATATGACCACCCCAATCAGTTTTTGCACTTGTTTTGTCGGCTTGGATTCCGATGCAATCAGGATCCCCGACTTCTACTTGCGCCCCATTCCGAAAAGCCACGATCTTGTTTTCACCACTCTTAAGTACAGGAACACCTTTCATTGTAAAGCGGCAGTTTCGGATAATAATATTGTCTACCGCCTGCATCACAAAAGTGATATGGGTGAACAAAGGAGCCTTACCTGTCGCTGGGTCTACAACTCCGATGAGAGTTTTATTGGAAGCCACCAAGATTCGTTCACCATATGTAGTCTCCACACCAGAGACACCACTTTGGTCGTCCTCCAACTTACCAGTATTAATACCATCCACATAGCATTTAATGCCTGTAGAGATGTCATGGTCTACAATCACAACGTACGGATCTTTCGCCTGAAGATAAGCCTGAAGCTCGGAAAAGGTATTGGCCTTCACCACCTTACCTCCAGCACCCCCCGTGGTTCCACCGTCACGAAACCAATTGGTGCCTGGTATGCCTTCATAAGCTGCAAATCCATCAATGGAAAAGTCTCGACCGTCCTGTATCTGAGCCAAAGATGGCAAGGCAAAGGTAGTAGTGGAGAGTAGAAGGGATGCGAGACATGTTCTGCGACATGCTTTGTTGAGTAAAAATGTTTTCATCGAGTCTGTTATTTAAAAGAAAAGGGCTGTTCTCCTATGGAGAATTCAGCCCTTTTAAAGTTATCTCTATAATTATTCTTTTTCGAGAGCCTATCTCTCTTATGGGTTATATCTAAGTTATTTGGTTGAATCGGTTGATACAGGGACAAGCTTGATGAGAGCTACAGTTGTAGAATCACCCTTAGTTATCTTGTGTGCTCCAGCCTCAAGCACTATGGTTGTAGGAGCACCCGAAACCTTAGTACCATCTACCTTCACATTAGTATTTGAACCAGATGCACCATAGTAAACATAAAGAGTCATTTTCTTGTCTGTAGAAAATGTAATCTCTGTTTTACTTTCCATCTTGAGACTGGCAGTATATGTTACCTTATCAATTACAGTGTCTTCAACCTTAACATTTTTTTGGTCACCAGTAAGAGTGAACGCACTATTAGATGGAACAGCTACCTTTTCATCTGCCGAGAAAGAACAAGTTACCATGCCTTCAATCACAGGAATATCAGTACCAGGATTTGGGTCTGGGGTTGGATCTGTTCCCGGGTCCGGAGTTGGGTCAGTACCTGGATCTGGAGTTGGATCTACAGTTGCATTCTCATCACCGAAGATACCTACAAGAGAGGTCTTGTAGTTGCTGAGGATATTATCAAGACCTTCGCAACGACCATAGTCTGCATCATCTGTTGCATTGTTGAATGTGTAGTGGATATCACCCTGATTCAAACGACCTGCACCATAGAAACCAGTTACGATAGCAGGAACATCAACAGCTGCATCTGGTGTATAAGCATACATCTTAGAAGCATCGGTATCGAAGTTGTTATAGGTTGAGCCACCCTTCAATGCAACCACAGAAGAAGGAACCTTCTCTAAGCGATTCGTTACCTCGTAAGCATCGAAACTTGCATTGTTCTGACCCCATGTGATATAGCTGAAGTGCTTGTTCTTCTCTGCAAATACATTTCCGTAAGCCTTGAGCACACCACCAACCTCGCCGGAGAAAGTACCATCACCCTTAGCATCTGTACCCTGACCTGAAATCATCATAGGATACTTAGTGTTACGGAAGTAGTTTGACTCTACGAATACGCTGGCACCCATTGTCACACCAACACCATACTTAGCTACACCATCATAATAGTTGTTCCATACGTGAACTGTAGAAGTACGTACACGTGGATGGCGAGAGTCAGAATGGTCGAACCAGTTGTGATGATAGCAGAGAAGATTAGTCACTTTCTCACCCTTCATGCCACAGAGGTTAGACTTACCGGTATCGTGGTAGTGGTTGTATGCGAACGTACAGTATGAAGCGCAGTCCTTAGAGTCGAGAGAGCCATCGCCCTTGGCATGGTCGCCACCTCCCTTGGCTCCATAGAAGTAATCGCAGTTGTGTACCCAAAGATGCTGCGTACTCTTTGTCTCCATATTATCATTGCTGGAACCTTGATTGAAGAAAGCAAGATTGCGAACCTCCACGTTGGTACCATTAACAAGACCAAGACCGAAACCATTGAAGCAAGCGTCATCACCAATACCTTCGATAGTTACGTTCATCACTGTCTCCTCATCATTACCCTTCAAGAGAAGACCTTTTTGGTCGGAAAGAAGCTGACCAGAAGCATCAGTTGCCTTGATTTCACCGATAAAACGAACGGCAAGAGGTGTCGTATCATAACCTTTCTGCTTTGCCTTGAAGATTTCACCGATACCAGAGAACTCCTGTGTACCACCCTTAGCATCCTTAGCAAGTGTACACTTCACTGTCTTGAATGTATTCTTAGTAATATAGAGGACCTTAGCACCTGCCTTCAAAGTACCGTCATTCTTGTAAGCACCGATACCGACAGACTCACCCTGATGAGCAAAGCCCTGACGGTCATAGTTTCTCACCTTGAGATTGGAAGCCTCGCCCAAAGCAGAAGTTTCCTTGCCATTAGCATCTACAGCTATGACCTTAAGAGAGTAAGTGCCAGCCTGAAGACCAACCACGTCAACACGTCCATACGAGCCATAATTGCGTACGAGTTGCTCGTCAACCTTGGTATAGTCAGCATACTGACCACCCTTCACATATACATTATAACTCTTGGCATCACTAAGGAGTGTCCACTTAGCATAGAGGCTCTCTTGCCATCCCTTGCTTTCCGTGATAATAATACCATTCTCTACAACCACACCACTTTCACCACGCTCAGCAGCCTTAGCGAAATTGATTTCCTTGACTGTAGCATTGTACTCATCATTCTCCGCACCAGAGCTGAGAGGAGCAACGATGGTCTTATCACCCTCGAAAGACACCTTAGCCAAATCTTCGGTATTGTAGTACTTGATAGAGCCGCTGTTGGTTGTGACAAACATCTGGTTCTTGTAAGTATCACGAGACACGGCATTGTTTACCTTGTTGCTTTCATCTGGGTCAACTGGGTCTGGAGCAATGTTGTTCGGATCCTTTACTGAAATGCTGTAAATAAGCATACCACCATCAGTAGTTGTCAATGTGACGTCACCAGTCTCAGTCACAGTACCAGTACAAGTCAATTGAGATTTTGATTTGACACCAAAGTTGGTAGTACCGCCCACATTGCCGCTGACATATAAGCCACGAGCCGCAGAAGAACTTGTCGATTTACAAACAACCGTTATAACCCAATCTTTCTGAACATTAGGTACTGTTACAACGATTTTAGAGCCATTCAACTCCAAATATTCATTACCATAGTTCAAACGGATCTTGCCGTTTTGGTTGGCAGGTGTACCACTTGAAGAGACAGTAGCCGCACCACACTTAAAGAGCAATCCCTTGGCGAAATTAAGCTCTGTACCATTAGCCGTCAAAGCCGCATTATCCAAAGCCGCAAAGAAATTATAACGAGATTTGGTAACATCATTATACCAATTGGTCGCATCAGCATTAATCAAATCAACATCAGCGTCACCGATGAATGGGTCACGGTCATCAAATGCCCATGTCTGAGCCAAAGCTGCACTAACACTCATCAAGAGGAGTGTCAAACTAAAAATAAGTTTCTTCATGTTTTGTTCCTCCTTTTAATTACTTGATGATTACTTTCTTACCATTCACGATGTATACACCCTTCGCCAAGCCCTCGGTAGAAGTGCCAACGAGTTGACCATTGAGGTTATATACCTTACCCTGCAACGCCTTCTTGACAGTCTCCAACTGGTTGATTCCAGAAGTGCCTTGATAAGAGAAAGCAAGTTGAACAAGCGACATATCTTCTGTCAGAGTAGAATTGTCGCTAAATAGAAGGGTTACATTGTCACCATTAAAGGTGATTTCTTTGACGGTCTTGTCCACTGGCAGCCCATTGATGGTCACTGTTTGCTTGTTATCTGCCATCACATTAGCCGACAACAATACCGCCATAACAAAAATGTAGAGTCTATTCATCTTCATTAGAGTTTAGTAGATTGGGTTGATTTTTAAGTTATTATTTCTCTGCAAAGGTAAGACAATAAATTGAAATACGTAAAAGCAACAGACCACTTTCTCACGTAAACGTTATCATAAGTGGAGGAAATACACATTCTATTCGCAAAACCTTTAAAAAGAGTTGAAAGCATAAAAAAAGCTGAATCTTGTTACGAAGATTCAGCTTTTAAAGAAGAAGTGGTACCACCAGGAATCGAACCGGGGACACAAGGATTTTCAGTCCTTTGCT
>SAMEA104315437__coassemble_152_pt1 | contig 73604 bp, 56 predicted proteins | sample SAMEA104315437__metabat2_high_PE_043 | metagenome-assembled genome bin SAMEA104315437 (sample SAMEA104315437) | gut metagenome | biome: Monkey gut; feature: monkey-associated habitat; material: faeces | place: China | collected 2013 | reverse complement strand
GCATCGAGAAGTACGAGGGCATCTCCGACAACATGGAGATTGAGATTGCGAAGTACCTCGACCAGGTGAGTGATTCCCACCTGAGCGACGAGACAAAGGCAAAGATCCGTGCCATGCTCCGTGAGATTTCCGAGATTGAGAGTATCGGTGACAGTTGCTACAATATCGCCCGCACCATCAACCGCCGCATCAAAGGCAAGGAGGACTTCATCCCTGCTCAGTACCAGCACATGCACCAGATGATGGAGCTGACCGACCAGGCCCTCACCCAGATGAACATCACATTGGTAGGTCACAAGGGCGACAACGATGCCAACCTCTCCTTCAACATCGAGAACGAGATCAACAATTATCGCAACCAGTTGAAGAGTCAGAACATCAACGACGTGAACAACCACCTCTACACTTATGCCATCGGCACGATGTACATGGACATCATCCAGGAGTGCGAGAAGCTCGGCGACTACGTGGTAAATGTAGTCGAGGCTCGTATGGGCGTAAGACAGCATGAGGCATAAAGAAGATTTGCGTATTTTCTAATATTTCAAGCAAAAAGAATTACGTATTTTGCGGATAGCACTGCCATAAGTACCTCAAAAGGGTAGTTACGGCAGTGCTTTTACGTTTGCAAGACGGAAGTAAAATCGCCAACTGCCACAACGAAAAGTCGCCAACTGCCACAACAAAAAACCGCCAACTGCCACAACGCAAAAGTTAAAACAAGCAAAATAATCATTGTATTTACTTGATTTTAAAGTTTTTGCGTTATCTTTGCCACAATTAATTTAAAAGAAAAAACATGGAAGATTACAAGAAACGAATTGCAGATAAAATACTTGCAGAAAAGCTTGAGGCAATGGGGCTGTCTTGATAGAAGGTCCCAAGTATTGTGGTAAGACCACATTGGCTATCCAGCAAGCCAAAAGTGTATTATCCATGTCTGATCCTGATACAATGGAGCAGAATCTTGCCATGGTCAATACTAATATCAAGCTATTTCGTAGAAGGCATCAATCATATCGACTTGACACGGTTAGCATTTTTAACCTGCCGTGGCGGCTGGCCAAAAGCCATTAACAAAAAAAGCGAGAAAGCCTCATTGATGCAAGCTATCGAATACTATGAAGCTGTTACCCGATTCGATGTTTCACGAGTTGATGGCGTGAAGCGAGATGGTGAATTAGCACAGAGAATCATGCGATCTTATGCGAGAAACCAAGGTAGCCAAGCCACAGCTGGTACCATATTGGCAGATGTCATCACCAACGAGGGAGATGAGGTAAGTGAGAACACCATCTATTCCTATTTGAAGGCACTGAGAAAGATTTTCGTCATCGAAGATTCTGCCGCTTGGAATCCTAACTTAAGAAGCAAATCGGCTATTAGAACATCCGACACCAGATATTTTGCAGATCCTTCCATTGCAACAGCCGCATTGGGATTAGGTCCCGAAGACTTGATCAACGATTTAAATACTTTTGGTTTGTTCTTTGAGACTTTATGCGTAAGAGATTTGCGAGTTTACGCTGATGCATTAGGCGGTTCCGTCTATCATTTTAGAGACAAGAATGGATTGGAATGTGATGCCGTCATCCACTTGCGCAATGGCAAATTTGGGCTGGTGGAAGTAAAATTGGGAGGGGACAAATTGATAGAAGAAGATGCCAAGACTTTAAACTTATTGGAAAGCAAGATAGATACAACAAAGATGAAAGAACCTTCCTTTAAAATGGTTTTGACAGGTGTCGGGCAATATGCTTATCAGCGACCTCAAGACGGAGTGTATGTTGTTCCTATCGGATGCTTGAAGAACTGAAAATTCTGTATGTTTCTATATTTTTTCTAAAAAATCCTTGCTTTATTCAAAATAAAAGTGTATTTTTGCTGCGGATTTTCATGGAATATTCTCAGTAGCACTGCGGATTTTCATAGAATATCCGCAGTACGAATTATAACTACGACAAGCAATGATAGAACGTATATGCCATATAGACAGAGAATTAGACGATAGTATTTTCCTATTTGGAGCTCGCCAAACAGGGAAAAGCACTTTTTTACGTCAAAAATTTCCAGACAGCATTTATATTGACTTGCTGGACACAACCCTGAAAGGACGTTTCAAACGACGCCCTACGTTACTCTACGAAATGCTTTCCGATAAAGAGAAGGGAACCTTGATCATCATCGACGAGATACCAGAAGTACCGGAATTGCTCAATGAAGTTCATCGCTTGATGTCTGAAAAGGGATTGCTATTCATACTTTGCGGCTCCAGTGCCCGAAAGTTGAAACGCAAAGGATATAATACATTGGGAGGCAGAGCCTATCCTGTTTACCTTTTTCCATTTGTCAGCGCAGAGCTTCCTGACTTCAACCTCCAGCAAGCCATCAATTACGGTATGCTTCCTCCCCATTACTTGGCAAAAAATCCTCATCGCCGATTGTCAGCATACATAGATGTATATCTAAAAGAGGAGATAAAGGAAGAGGCTTTGGTAAGAAATCTCAATGCGTTCCAGCGATTCTTGGAAGTGGCAGCCTTGACGGATGGCGAAATGATCAACAATAATAATATTGCACAAGACTGTGGCGTGAGTGCCAATACCGTCGCCAGCTATTTTGACATTCTCGAAGACACCCTTTTGGGATTTAGAGTACCTGCCTACACGAAAACTATGAAACGCCGATTGGTTCAAGCTCCTCGTTTTTATTATTTTGATGTAGGCATTGCCAATCATCTGTTGCACCGCAAGGATTTAGTAAGGGGTACCGCTGAGTATGGGCATGCTTTTGAGCATCTTGTCATACAAGAGCTAAGAGCATGGTTGTCTTATACAGACCAAGAGGAACAGTTAAGCTATTGGCGTGCTTACACAGGACAAGAAGTGGATGCCGTAATCGGTGATGCTCGTGTAGGTATCGAAATCAAATCGGTAGAAGAAATATTGCCTCGTCACCTGAAAGGTCTCAAGGCTTTCGCTTCCGATTATCCAGAAAGTCGGTTGATGATCGTATCTCTCGACCCAATCAATCGCAAGATGGGAAATATTGAGTGCATCTACGTGCTTGACTTCTTCAAAAAACTATGGCAGGAAGGGATATAAATTAGAGTAGAGAATCATGGATTCTTATGTTAGAAATCAAGGGAATGACAAGCGAACTATGGATTCATATTCTGGAATCATCATAGAAGAAACGAGAAGTTCTGAACAATTCACAGATTTCACGTCCATACCTTGCAAAGGATTCAACATCCTTTGCAAGGCAAAACGCTATGGCAGATGGTGGATGCTCAAAGGACTCAAAGCGGAATATCGGGAACAAGAAACTTACAAGGCATTATTACACAAGGAGTTTGATATTCTTATTTCTTTACAGCACCCCAACATCGTGGCAGCCTCATCCATAGAAGAAATGCCAACTTTAGGAACTTGCATTGTGATGGAATGGATTGACGGCAAGACCTTGCAAGAATGGATTGAACATAAGACGACAAGAGGAGCATCTGGAGGAGAAGCCATCTTTCTGCAAATCTTGGATGCCTTACGCTATTGCCATGCCAAACAAATCGTGCATCGTGACCTAAAGCCATCCAACATCATGATTACCCACAATGGCAGCCACGTGAAACTCATCGACTTCGGCCTCTCCGACACCGATAGCTATGCTATCCTCAAACAGCCAGCCGGCACACCTGGCTATATCTCGCCAGAACAGAAGGTTTCACGCAAAGCAGACATTCGCAATGACATCTATAGCATAGGGTGCATCTTGGAAAGCATGCAGTTAGGCAAGCGATACAACACCCTTATCAAGCATTGCAAGGCAAACATAGAGAAACGATATGCCAACATAGAGGAAGTTCGCACCGATTTCTCTGCACTTCAAAACCAAAAGCATCCTTATTTCAAACTCTTCATCATCTGTGGCATCACGTGTCTTATCGTTGCTTCAGGAAGCCTTTGCTATACCTTATTATATAATGGAGAAAAGTCAGATTATAGAGAGAATGAGACTCCTTATCTGCAAAAAGAGATAAGAGAATCATCACAAAAGCTAACCTCTCCCATAGAACCCCATGAAAATTCAACCCAGCAGAAACCTCACTTAGGTATAGCATCAACAAAAACTGCCAAGCAAACATCCCAAGGAGCTAATACAACTTTACTTCTTTCCCAAGGCAAAAAAGAAATCGACAAGATGTGGCGAGAGTCAGGAATAGATACCATTCGCTCCATCACGGCACAAAGCGCAGCATTCTATCGCTTTGTGGATAAGAGCAACGAATACATCACTGTCGGTTATCCACAATCCATCGGAAAGAACATAGATGAAAGCCAAAAAACGAGCATTACCTATGAACTATCAGCATATATGACCGAGAAATATGTGAAGCCCACATTGGCGAAGATTCAATCCTCCAAGTAACGTTCCACAACAACACCATTCTTTTTGCCGATGACATAAGAGACAGCAGGTGAATCTGGGTGCAGCCAATTAGTTAGATAAGCTGGCTCATGAAGAATGAAGAGATGACACTCAAAGGTATCTCCCTTTGTCAGTTGGGTATTCTCAGATTTTACAACTGTAAACTTGGCATATCCCTCATATCTCACTATGCAAACCCTATCAGGAAGCCAAGTAAGTCGGAGCATCTGACCGACATACAAGTCCTCGCAAGCCACCTTTTCGCCCAAAACCAACTGGCTCTGCACCTCTTCCTTACCTTGTGCCTCTATGAAATCCGGCAAACCCATATAGCCCAAATAGAGAGCCAACACATTTTTTGTGTATTTGCTTGCCTTCACTCCTTCGTTTACATATCCCCAAAAACGTCGAAGCGTAGAACCACTGACACGTTCATGAGTACGCCCAGCGATTTGTTCGCTCAACCAGGCGAAATCACGTGGTGTCTTCAGCTTGCGTCCCACCACTTCTTCAATCTTATCTCGTAGTCTCTGTTCCATGCTGCAAAGGTAATAAAACTTATGCAAAAAGTGCTGCAAATATGTGGTATTTTTAACATTTCCAGCAAATTGGTGTTAAATGGAATTAAATGGAATTGCGATGCAAAAGAAAAAAGCAATATTTTTGCAAAAAATCAGCTCACGATGAACGACTTTAGAGAAAAATTGCTATATTTGCAGTGTCGTTATGGAATAGCGACAGACATAATTAGGAAGCAACCATGCTTGGTTCGTACTGAGAATCTGGACAATTCGGTGTACACAAGAACGAAGTCGGAAGTTGTTCACCCAATAGTGTATCATCGTATCCATCCCGCTCAGGTGGGATGGGTATCTACATACACCCATTGGTGTGAGCTGATTTTCATTCTTTGTGTACAGGTAGTCCAGAACCTTCAGAACAGAATGAAATCGGTTCGCACCTTTTTTTTGTGCCTTAAAAATAATAACGGAAAGTAAATGATCAAACCTTTAGAATATGGGAACAATACTATTAGTCATATTAGGTCTTATAGTTGCATTTGTAGTACTTGGCCTTTTAGGGTGGGTAGTACAAGCCATCGGACTTATCGGAAGTTTCTTCGGTGAAGGTATTACAGGATGCTTTGGTTGCGTCGGAAAATTCTTCTGGGCGATTATCGTCATCCTCGTATTTTTAGCTCTTGTTCTCTAATCCATCATTCCTCTTATCAACAATAAAAAGATAACAATATGACATACTGTAAAAAATGCGGTGCAACTCTTCAGCCAGGCATGAAGTTTTGCACGAAATGTGGTCAACCTATTGACATTCAACCCCAAGCGCCTATTCAGCAACCAAACATGAATAAGCCTCAACGTCCACAACCTCTTAAAGCAATGGCCGCGCAAGGTCCTCAAAGACCGCAAGCACCAAGCATGCAACAGCCAGTAAGACCACAAGCACCAAGCATGCCTCAACAACCCATACAGCCACAACGTCCAATCATGCCTCAACGTCCTTCCATACCACAAAACGGAAAAGGGATGTTCACCAATGCCGTTCGCTCTGTGGCGAATGTGATGACGGGTGGAGCCTTGAACAGACAAATTGCAGAAGAGCAGAGAAGAGCTGTCAATCAACAAGCCACTGAAAGCCAAGCGGAAGTGCGTGAGGCTCGCACAGCACAACAACAAGCAGAACAAGCACAGATGGCTGCTGAACGTGAGGCAGAACGACAGCGTGACCGCCGCAGCATGGAGGCTGTGGATGGCGTGGACGTAGTACGTGGACGAACCATTTGGAACATACAGCCAGGCGAAATAGCACGTCGCATCAGCGAACGTGAACTGGAAGAAATAGAGAAACTGAAAGGCATCATCGTACAGGAGGGATGCACAGCCATCATCTATGCCAACGGCGAATTAGTCTCTACCCTATCCGCAGGCGCATACCTCTTCTATAAATCTATGGAAGAAGAACAAGCCGCCATCAAAGCAGCCATAGAGAAAGCAGAGAAGGAAATGGAAGAGACTGAGAAACGTGAGCGTGACCGCAAGCGTCAGACAGAGCCTACCTTCCGTCAACTCGGAATCGTAGGAGAAGCAGGACGTGGATTCAGTTGGCTTGGCCGTATCATCTTTGGCGAGAAGAAAGGCGAACAAAAAGAGAAAGCCAAGAAACGCAAGCTTGACTATGCACGTATTTTGGCACGTATCACCCAAGCTCCTGTACTCTCGGTATATCTTGTAAGCAACCGTCTCATCACCCTCACATTCGGTGGTGATATGGGCGAGGATGGAAACCTTTCATTCCAACCTTATCACATTCCGATTGGCATACACGATGTGGAGATGGGCGTATCGCTACAGATGAGCATCAATGACATCCATGCCTTTGCCACCAACTATCTTGCCGACCGCAACAGCGTATCTACAAGAGAAATACAGCAGATGCTCAATGGTACTGTAGAAACACTTCTGCGCCAGACACTTCGCAATCAAAACTACGAACAAAGCGGTTTGCCACAAGATGTTATCAATAGCCTTAAAACACAGATACAACAAACGATCAACCAGCAAGTGCAGGGCATCAGTTGTACACAAGTGCTCAACATCACCGACAGCAACCAAGACTTTGAGCGTTTCCGCCAAGTGGAACGCCAACTATATAATACGGAGAAAGAACTCGACTTCATGCACCGCACAGGTGAGTTCCGCAACCGCATGGAGACTGAGGCAAACGCACAGCAGATAGCCTCAGCACAAAACGCCGAGCAACTGCGCCATGCCCTCCAAGCAGTCAACAAAGACCAACTTCTGCATGATGACGAACTGGAAGAGTTTGTGAGTCTCCTTGAAAGCCAGAAACGCATCCGCCAGGCCAAGACCCAAGAAGAAGAGTTTGAGGCCATGGAGGATTTACGCAAGAACCGCCTCGTAAAACAAGAGGAAATGGAGGTACTGGAGGATGAACTTGCCCATAAGAAGATTCCTCGTGAGGAGATAACCGAAATCATGCGCATACAGAGCCAACAGAATATAGACACGGCTCGACTCAAGGCAGAATGGGCACTCGACGACTCACGCACTGACCACGACTGGGAACGTGAAGACCTGGAACGCCGCCGCAACTGGGGCATCGAGGATGAAGAACGTGAACGTGAGTGGATGCTGGAGGAGAAAGAATACAACCGCAACTTCGACCGCAAGGCTAAGGAAGACGACTATGACTTCCAGCAGATGATGCGCCAGCGTGAGATAGACAAGGAAGACCATCTGCTCGCACGCTCAGAACGATTAGAAGATGAACGCTTGGCATACGAACGCCAACGTCAGGATAAAATGGACGATGAGCAGCTTGAAGCCAACCGCCACCAACGCCAAATGGACAAGTTGCAGCAGATGGCACAGATGCAGGCGCAGCTCGACCAACAGAAATACCAATATGAGGAGAATGTTGCCACCATTCAAAGCAATGAGCAAATCAACCGTGACAACAATTTTGCCAACATGACTGCCGAGCAGATTCGTGCAGCACAACTCTCCCATCTTACAGGTGATGCGCAAGTAGCCATGGCGAATGCTTACAATGGTGAGAAAGAGGCTGAGACTTTACGCCAAACTGCCAAGGATAAGGAGGCGATGATGCAACAGATGCTCCAAATGCAGCAGCAGAACAGCAACGCACAAATGGAGGCTATGATGAAGATGGCAGGCATGATTAAGGACACTGCCACCAGCATCAGTGGCGCACAACAGCAACAACAGCAGCAACGCATCGACCAACTGCAAGCTGAGAACCAGCACCAGCAGGAGCGTGTCGATCACACGCAAGATGTTGCCATGAGCCATATCTCACAAGTAAGTACTGCCGCTGCCAACAATCTCAATGCTTTCAACGGAGGATTGGGCGGCAATGCACAACAGACGACACAGCCTCAACAACAAGCACCTGCACAAGACGTTCCCCAACAGGAGCCGATAGAGTGTCAGTGCTACAACTGCGGCCACACCATCCATATTGTGCCAGGAACACCTAACTGTCCTGACTGTGGCGCACCATTCCAATGGTAATACAATTAAAGTATAACGATTATGAGCGATATCAAACTTGATGGTGATGCGGCTGTGGTAGGCGGAATACACTCTGACTCCCACAATACGCAGAACAACTACAATACATCCACGACCAACAATAGTACGGTGAACAACAAAACCGTCTATGAAGCGCAAAAGACACAGACGGAGATTCAGCAGCAAAACGAGAATCTCTTTCTGCAAGCTGTACAAGAGCGACTTGTCGATGGACGACTTGCCGCCCAAGACTTGGCAGAGCTAAACCAATTGAGCATACAGTGGCACATTGCCCCTGTACGTGCCAACCTGATTATCGACCAAGTACGCAGCAACATGAACGTGTTACAAGGTGGCAAGGGCAACGAGTTTCTTGCCGAGCAAATACTAAGTGAGGTGTTCAACGCCATACAGGCAAACAATACAGAAGTCTTGCATCGCAAGTTCAAGAGCCTTGAACAGTTGGCGCGAGTGATGATCACTGACAACAACATTCAGTTCTATTATCACCTTTTGCTTGCCTCCATGTATCCAGACAAGTGCGCCTTGTCGTTCTTCGGCTCACGCACCGACAACTACTGGCAGCTATTCTGGGCACATGTGGCTTTCATCAAGACAGGCAATATCGACAACGCAACTGTTCTCTTGCCACGCATGGGCGGCTTCGGCGGTCCACAAGGCGACATAGCCCTGCTCATGGCTCTCGACAATCTCGCCGACTACCATAAGAATGGCAAGCAAGAATATGACAAGCAGCAAACTCTCCAATATCTTGACCAAGCCGTGCAGAACGGCATGAGTGAACCACTGAGCAGTCTTTGGTATGCCATCAAAGAAATGCTGGAAGACAAGCCTCAGCCAGAAGATTGGTTCCAGTTCTACTGCGATACAACCTTGGCCGAATTCAAGCCAAAAGAGAAGAGCAAGATGGCAGTGCCTCCGCAGATGCCTACCCCTCCGCCTATGCCAAAGTTCAATGCGCAGAACGTGAAACTCAACCAAATGCAAGGCTTCAACCCTCTGGAAGCTGCCAATCAAATGGGGCTTGGCAGCATCAACGCTATCAACCAGCAGCCACAAATGGTCGCTATGCCTGGGCAAGCTACGCCTCCACCTATGCCGGGCAATGCTCCTGTGCCTCCAATGCCGGGACAAAGCAAGGCTGCACCACAGCCAGAAGCTGTACAGATGGCATCCGAAGCTCGAACAGCCGATGAGCCTATCGACCAGCTCGACCCTTTGGAGGATCATTACGGCATTATCTTGACCAACTGCAATGCCTTGGCTCGCAAATATGGTTGTTCTGTACAAGAGGTTTACGATGTCTTCAACGACTTTATACAGACAGCCTACGACCAGCAGATGTACTGGACTTTCCTCGACATCGCCCAATATGGTCTCGACCATGAAGGCGAACCTGCATCATGGATAGAATGCAACGAGTTGGTATCTCGCTGCATTGCCGACAACAACCTTACGGCAGGTCCCGACTTACATCTATTTATTATAGGTGGCAACGATGTGATTCCTATTCCCGAAGTGGAAGACCCTTGGGAATATGGAAGCGGACATCTGCCAACGGATATGTGCTATGCCTTCCGAGACACCTATATCATTGATATGCTCGAAAGCAACCATGCAGAATTCAATGCCGACAGCGTGCGCAACAATGTGGGGCGTCTGCCTCTCGAAGATGGCACTCTCGATACAGATATTCGCAGCGACTTAGGGGCTTACTTCAACATCAGCGGTATGTATGGCGGCGGCATTCCTGTAGGCAATGTTCTGATGATCAGCAACAGCGAGTGGATACCAGCCAGTTGCACGATGACGCAGCACTTGCCTTTGCTCTACAATACAGAAGACCCAGAGTTGATACGCAATGGTATGTATATCAGTCCTAAGTTGCTCACCGAGGACGAAACAACCGTTGACATCTACCGCAAGTCTTTGGAGAAAGCCGATATGCTGATGTTCAATCTTCATGGTGCCGATGCTCAAGGCATGCCGGGATTCTACAGTACGGACGAGGCTTTCAGTCCTTCACTGCTCAGCGATAGCAAGGCAAGAGTATTCAATACGGTAGCATGCTTCGGAGCGAGATATTCTGGTTATGAACGTGACGACTCCATGTTGCTCAGTGCCCTCTATGGTGGTGGCATACTGCTTTACACCGGCTCATTGGTATCTGTACCTATGTTCTACGATGAAGAGAATGACGAAGCCCGACAGTTGTTGCTCAACCCTGGCACAGGCAGTGAGGTCTTGATGCGCCTCTATCCGCTTTACCAGTTCAAGGGCATGACGGCTGGCAAGGCTCTGCTCCAGGCAAAGTGCGACTATTTCAATATGTGCCGCCATGTGGAGAGTGATGGCTTCTCATTGAGCACATCCTTGATGTTCTGTCTCTATGGCAATCCGATGCTTCATGTGCGCCGCCGTCAATATGTGGTGGAATCGGCATTGCAGAACGATGCCATGCCTCCTGCTCCTATCAAGGGCGATGGCACGCCACTTCGCAAGACGCTTCGACAGCGTGTGATGCAAAAAGAAAGCGACGGCAAATCACTCTTGGAGCAAGTGCGTGGCTATGTAGATGACAACCTCAATGCCATCCGTGGCATGGTAGAGCAACATCTTTACCATCAGTTGGGACTCGATCCACAAACGCTCGACAGCATCGACCAGTTCAGTCGTCCAACCATTGATGGCAACTACGAGATGGGCTATACGTTCAACTACCACAATCCGCAACGTACTTTCGGTGCCGACAACTTTGTGGAGGTGGATGCCAAGGGAAAAGTAAAACGCATTTATACAACAAAATAAGAAACAAGAGGTATTCCCTCTATGGGGATTTACATAGATTATAATAACAATAAAAACTTTACAATATGGGATTTTTCGGATTTAAGTCTTCCCGCGAAGTGGAAGAAGAGAAGAAAAAGGCTGCCGCTGAAGCCGCAGCGAGAGTGGAGCAAAACAACTTGACCAACCTTAGCAATCTGAGCAAGGGCAGCCAAGTGAACTTTGCCATCCCTTACTTTGATGTGTTCGACCCTCGTCTGCAAGACTATGGCTTGCCTGTCTCTGTGCATGGAGCCGTGGTATATGCCATTGAGGACATGGACCTCTTTCATAGCGTAAACCGCAATGAGGGTTATAGCGACGAGACATTCAAGAACAAGCTGCGTGGTCAGCTCACCAAGTTCATCAAGTCGGTGGTTGTCAATGCACCATCTGATGCACAGATTCCTGCCATCCAGTTGGAGCGCAAGATTTTTGAGATTAGCGAGTTGGTGCAGCAGCGTGTCACTCCTCAGGTAGAAAAGCTCTTCGGCATCACCATCCGAAGCCTCGACATCACCTCTATCAACATCGACAAGGAGAGCCGTGGCTACCGTGAATTGAAGGCTCTCACCGCCGACCTGGAGAAAGAGCGTGTCATGGCGCAGCACAATGCGCAGATTTCCAACTTCAATCTCAACAACGACTTGCAACAGGACATGCTCAAGAAACAGTCAAGCCTCAACCTCGATGCCATGGCACGAAAGCAGGAACTCGACCTTGGCGGACAAGAGGAGTTGCAGCGCATGAACCTTGAGAACCAACGTGAGACTATGCGCATCCAGCGTGAAGAGATGCAGCGTGCATCTCGCTTGCAGACAGAACAAACCTTCCTCGGTGCCCACCAAGCCAACCTCAACGCTGGCGTACTGAACAACGCCACCGACAATGGCATCAATGCTTTCCGTCAGCAGCCTATGGGTGGCATGGGACAGATGGGCGGTACACCTCAGATGCCAGGACAGAAAGGTATGGGTGGAGCACCACAGATGCCAGGTATGGGAGCAGCCGTTCCACAGGTACAATATTATATCGGCATCAATGGTCAGCAGTATGGTCCATGCGATTGGCAGAAACTTCAGCAGCTCGTTCAGCAAGGTCAGCTCACCCAGCAGTCATACGTTTGGAAGCAAGGTATGGCGCAGTGGGATTTTGCAGGAAACGTAGCAGAACTTGCCCCATTGTTCCAAGGCGCAGCACCTGCCATGCCAGGAATGCCACCTACTATGCCGGGAATGTAAGAGTTTATCACCGAGTATTCACTAAATCTTTACGATTATGGGATTCTTTAAGAAACTAACAGAAGCCGTAAATTCGGTAGATAACTTCGCCAACAAACTTGACGAAGCCATCAATACTGCCCAAAACAAGATGGATGGTGCATTCAATGCTTTGGACCAAAAGCTGAATGGCGATAACTCGAATGATGAGGCAGTCCCATCATCCTGTTCCGCCGAAACATTCATTGTACCCGAAGGTATCACAGAGATAGACGAAGAAACATTTGAGAGCTACAAGGGAGAAAAAGTGATTGTGCTTCCATCAACATTAGAAGAAATGGATTATGACTCATTCGACCAATGCAAGCATATTGAGCGCATAGACTTCTCAAAGGTGACAAAGTTGACAACCATTCCAGAATATCTTTTTTCTGACTTGAAATATCTCAGAGAGATTATTATTCCGGAAGGAGTGACTGAGATTGAGTCTGATGTCTTTAACAATTGCAAGAGGCTCAAGAAGATTGTTTTGCCAAGCACATTGGAGGAAATAGGCGGTAGCATTGATAACTGTCCTGCTTTGCAAGAAATTGTTTTTCCACAAAACTGCAAGTTGAAAGAACTGCCACAATTCTTCTTGAATGAAGCCAACAAGATAGAGACTTTTGTCATTCCGTATGGCATTGAGACCATCGGAAGCCCATTATGGGAAAAAGGCTATCTAAAAGAACTCTATGTGCCACCAACAGTAACAGAGATTGGAGCCATCACTGAGGATTTTGAAAACAAAGTTGATGTTTACCTCTATGCAAATAACCTCGATGATATTGATGACCTTAGTGCCGATGCTAAGACTTTATATGTCATGCCAGAGGCTTTCGACCATTATCAAGAGCTTATTGATGAGACTGAAGACCCAGACAACAATCATGTTGTGCTGAAAGTGATGCCTTCTGAAAAAGTGTACTTCTATGGTGAGCCACAGCCTGTCGTATATCAGCAGCAAGCAAAAGAAGTTGAAGCCGTAGTGCCTCCTCTTCCAAAATCTATGCCTGAAATGCCACAAGAAAAGCATGCTGCCGAAGCTCCACAAGTTGTAAAACGACCTGGACAACTGTTCTCTGATGGTTTGGAAGACCTCATCAATGCCGCAGTAGCAACAGGCGAAGTGACGGACAAGAAGCGTGAAATCATCTTGCGCCGTGCTATCAAGGAGGGTGAAGATCCAGACGAGGTAGAGATGGTATTGGATGCCAGAATATACGAATATAATAACAAATAATATTATACTATGTACAACGAAAAGTTAGAAGCTCTCATCAGCGCAGCTTTGGCTGATGGAGTACTCACAGAAAAAGAGAAGCAGGTTCTCTTCAAGAAAGCCGAGGCTATGGGTATAGACCTCGACGAGTTTGAGATGGTGTTGGAAGGACGTCTTGCTAAGTGCCAAAAGGAGAAAGCTGAGAAAGAACCACAGCCAGCAAAGCCTACCCTGAAGAAGAAAGCTATTCCTCAAGAGTTGGATGACCTTATTCAGGAATACTTGACGGATGGCATCATATCTGCCAAAGAACGCCAGGTTCTCTTGAACAAGGCTGTGTCTTTGGGACTTAATGTAGATGAGGTGGACTTATACATTGATGCACAGCAGCAGAAAGCCGACCAAGCTGTAGCCGCTGCCATGAACAAGCGTCGCGGCAAGACTTGTCCTTATTGTGGCAGTTCTATTCCTGAGTTGACCGATAAGTGCCCAAACTGCGGTGGCAACATCACTCCAGAAGCAAGTAAAGAACTCGAAGAGATATTCGAAGAGCTTGAAGATGCCTTGGTAAACTTCAAATCAGGCGATGCAGATAGCATCAGCAGAAGCAAGGCAGAAGTGGAACGTTATGTCCGCAAAGCAAAGATGTACTATGGCAACAATCCTAAGGTACAGCGTATGCTTGAAGAGGTCGAAGCAGAATCGGCTGCAGCTGACGAAGAGATAAAGAAGAATGCCAGAAATAAGTTGTTGGCAAATTTATTTGCAAAATACAAATGGTTCGTCATTGGTGCCATTGTAATTCTTATTGGAGGTGGATATTGCCTCTATCAGTTCAGTAAGCCAGAATATAGTGCTGCAAAAACAAGCTCTTTGATGATGGAGGCAATCAAAGAGGGTAACATAGAGAAAGCCGAGGCTCTTGACGATGCTTATACCAGCCATTCTGGACAAAGTTCTTGGGATATTAGTGGCGCAGAAAAGGCGTTGAAAAATGCTAAGATAAAGAAAGCCTTGGATGAATGCGACTATGACAAAACGTTCGAAGGTATTGATGTAGATATGGTTTATCTTGACGATATTGCAGTAGACTACTATAACAGAATATGCCAATGCCTTGACGATATGAAAAAGAAAGGTAAGTCTATATCAGAAATGCAGAAATTTATTGACCGTAAAGTAGAAGCCTACGACGAAAACAATGACAATAAAGAATGGAAAAAGTCAAATGTCAAGAAGAGACTCTATGACTATATAAGATAACATAAACAGATAACAGCGACTCTCCCTTCAACTTGGGAGAGTCGCTGTATGAACAACAAAAAATAATCAATATGAATGATTCATTTGTAGAAAAACTGAAAGGGAATGCAATATTTCAGTTGTCACTGTCTTCCAAGGAATTATTCCATAGTAATTTTTTGGCATGGTTGGCGGAAGACGAGAATACAAGAAATATCTTCAACCAGATTATGAGAAACTGGTTGAACGACCCTACATGGAATTTTGACAAGAATCAAATGATGATTAGACGCGAGTACAAGAACTTCGATTTCTGTATTTGTGAAAGAATCCCACAAAAACAAGAGGAGAAAAATGATGAAGAGGATGACGACAGTAGTGAAAAAGATAAAGCAGGCTCTATCATCTTTGTTCTTGAAAATAAATTCAAGAGCATTCCTTACGAAGAGCAACTAAAAAGATACCACAAAAAAATCCTTGATATCAATGGGGAATTTGCTAAGTCCCACACAAGAGAGGAATTAAAAAAGAAATTAACCAAAGAAATTGTAAAAAACAATCAAGAAATCATCAGGAAGTATTTTTCCAAAACAAAATATGTCTTGCTCAACTTAGCTACAGGACTTCTTGCAGAACAAACAAAGAAAGACAACACTGAAGCATCATCCTATATTGAGACTACAGTAAACTCAGACTTAATATATGATTCCGAAGTGGTTAATGCAAAGTGGCATATAGTAACGTACGCAGATTACGCCGCTTGCTTGAAGGATGCAATTCAAAATGATGAGAATTGGAAAGACGAGAAAGGAAAAGACGTACAAAACAAAAAATTTTATACAGAACTTATCAATAAGTACTGTGAGTTTATCCAAATATTTTCCACACATATCAATGCCGGTCTCAATGCCATCAAATTTGACGATAGTTCAAACTGGAGCATCTTGTGCAATGATGACAATGGTTTCCAAGAACTTCGCTGCAATGACATTTGGCAAAAGCTCGTTATGCACAAATGTGCCCAACATCTCATCTCGAAAATAGGCAAGCTGAAGTTTGATATTGACTTCAACTCAAGTGATAAGCATATATGGGAAGAAGAAAAGAAAGGCAACAAAGATAAATTATATATTGGCATCGGCTTTTACCATGGGGAAGCATTTTTGGAATATAAATATCGTTTATCATTTCAAAGCGACAAACCAGACGATGAAAAAGAACCAATATTCTGCTTACAACAGCAAGGTAACAATACGCTGAGTGTAGGAGTTGTCGTAAGAGGACTAAAAATTCCAAAGAAAAAAAACAAAAAAGAGCAAGGAGAAAGTGAAAATTGGAACCAAGAGGTAGAGAATAAAGTTGGAAAATACTATCCAACAAATATTGAATACCAAGGCAAGAAATATTACTCTTACCAAGGTAATTATTGTTCCTTCTTTTACTACCATCTTGCAGAGGAAGATGTAAAGAACTCTACCTGCAAGGATACCGAGATAAAGGAATATTCCATCTGCAAGACCTTAGACAAAATGGTTGAGTTGATGAATATTGCGATAAAGGGAGCATCAAATAGCAGTAGCAACTTGCAGCCATAAATATGAGTAAACGAATTGAAATATTAACAAAAACATATAAACGATGAAATCGAAAATCATTTTGTTGCTTGCTACTCTCTTTCTCTTTTGTGGCACAACGGTCTTTGCACAGAATGCAAACAAAGACACAAGCCAGGTATATGAAGCCGTTGAGCAGATGCCAAGTTTCCCTGGCGGCAAAGGTGCGCTCAACCTATTTCTCGCCAACAACGTGAAATATCCTGCCGTAGCTGCCGAGAATGGGGTTCAGGGACGTGTACTTGTGGGCTTCATTGTAGAGCGTGATGGTTCGCTCTCAAACGTCAAAGTGGAACGTTCTGTTGATCCTTTGCTCGATAAAGAGGCTGTACGTGTTGTCAAGGCTATGCCCAAGTGGCAACCTGGCAAACAGAAAGGCTCTACTGTACGTGTAAAATTCACGGTACCTATCGTATTTAGAATGCAGTAGGCTTGTAGATATTCGCACAAAAAACATGACTTTCAAATGGGAATGATGCATCTCTAAGCAATGACTAAAGTTAACTATCAAGAACTCTACCACTCTCGCTATCTCGCCAGTTGGCGGGAGCGTGAAATCGACAAGGATGGTACGCTCAAGCCTTTCTCTCTAGAAGAGCTTGAGCATATCATCCTGCTCAACAATCACTTGAAGGCTCTCACTTCCGAAGTCATCGACAAGACGCTGCGGCTGTCGCTCCATGCCCTTGAAGAACTGCATCGTGGCAACAAGGACTTTGCCGACTACGATATTGAGTGCGGCATCGAAATGACATACGACATAGATGATTGTGACGAGACCTTACGAAAGCTAATAGAACTGTCGTGGGATAGTCATTTCTACATTCTTCGCCTTGATGCCGACATGACGAAGGAGAAACAAGAAGCCGAGGCTGCTGAGACCAAAGAGCTATACAATAACGAGCAAGACGGTATCGGTCGCCTTTGGAATGAGCTATGGTATCAGCATCACATCTCCCTCTCCTGGGCTTTTGGTCATTTCTTCAATCACCTCAGCCTCTTCACCGTAGAAGACATCATGAAGATTAAGCCTGAGAACTTCGAGACGAAAATAGATATTACCATCTAATCAAAAAACATGATTTCAAACCATCACTAATCCTCAAACAAGTCGTCAAGTATCACCTTACCTTGAATACTTGACGAATACTTATTTTGCTTGATACCACCAGAAGCAACAAGGGTCAAACGAAGGGTCTTCTTTGTACCTGTAACATCACGAAACAGATTACGACGCTCACGTAGCCACTCCACGTAGTCTTTCTTTAGTTCATACGCTCCCATACTATACTTCATCTCACACAAATCTATCGACTTATCACTTCTGTCTATCACCAAATCTATCTGTGCACCTTGATGCTCGCCCTTATATGACCAAGAACAAACATCACTCGCTATGCCACTGATACCCAAGGCACGCTTTACTTGATTGACATGAAGAATACAAACTTGTTCAAAAGCATATCCTTCCCAAGCATTGCGCTTGCCTGCCGACATATTGCTCCAAGCATGTTCATCCATTCCATGATAGCCTTTGGCAAATCTTAGATAAAAGAGCGTAAACATATCTGACAGTTGATAGAGCATACCCTGTTCTTTCTTTCCAAATGCTTGATAACTACGCAAGAAATCACACTTTCGGAGGTTATCCAGCACTTCTGTCATCATACCATTATTATGAGTTTTCAATGCTTGGACCAATTCTTCTCGTGTCATCCCCTTTAACTTCGTTGCCAAAGTTTCCACCACCTTTCGATATAAAACTGCATCATTAAAGAGTGAGCTAAACAAAAAATCATATTCTGATGCCAAGACGGGATCTTGCCCGAAGAACAATTCATCAATGTTTTGCACTAAACTCTGTTCGGGATTCAACAAAGAGAGGTAAAAAGGTGTACCACCCAATATCATATAAGCATCCAATATTTCCTGTCGCTCCCATTCGATATTTATGCTTTGCAAATACTCTTCCGTTTCCTTCAAGCAGAAAGGAGCCAATCGAATCGGGCGAGTCACCCTGTTATGCAATCCGCCTTTATCTCCTAACAACTTATTGGTCATCCACGTCGTAGCACTACCACAGACCACAAGTTTCAGTCCATCACGAGTGGAAGCCCAGCTATTCCAAAACATTTCCAACGCACGCAGGAAATTGGATTTCGGTGTGTCCATCCAAGGCAACTCATCGATGAATATGATTAATTTTTCTTGGTTCTGCTTGGTCTTCAGAAAGTCTTCCAACTGATAGAAAGCCTCAAACCAATCCTTAGGGCGAGTGCGTTTCGTCTCACTATATTGGCGCAGTTTCTCCTGCCAATCCTTCAACTGCTCATTTCTTGGAATCTTATAAACTCCAGTAGTATAGAAATCAAAAGTATCATGAAAAAACTGCTTAACCAAAAACGTTTTTCCGATACGTCTTCTTCCATAGACAGCTATAAATTCGGCTCTTGGCGATTCCAAACAAGTTCTCAGAATATCTTGCTCTCGCCGTCTTCCTACGATATTTTCATTATATTTCATCATTCCTCAGTTTTTGGGGCAAAAATACAAAAAAATAGCGAAAAAGTGCCGATAGTGGTGCTAAAACTGACTTTTTTTTTGAGTTTTAGCACCACTATCGGCACTTTTCATTGTTTTTAATCTCATTTAGGGGGCCAAATCAACTATCTTCATTATTTCTTCAACCATCTCAGCCTCTTCACCGTAGAAGACATCCTGAAGATTAAGCCAGAGAACTTCGAGACGAAAATAGAACTAACAGTTTGACAAGAAGATGGCAACTTAAACATCATCTGATATTCAACTTCTACCAAGGTTTCTTTGATAAAAGTGCTTGAAATGCGTGGAAATCTATTGTTTTTTCATAGATTTCCACGCATTTCAAGCACTTTTTTGCTTAAATAATTGGATTTTTCGATATAAGTTTGTATCTTTGCCACATCAATAAAATACAAACGTTATGTTAATCGGTCGTGAAAAAGAGCAAAAAGAATTAAGAGCAGCTTTGGCTTCTGAACAATCAGAATTCATCGCCGTGTATGGTCGTCGACGTGTGGGTAAGACCTATCTTATCCGTGAAACTTTCCATTACCAGTTTGCCTTTCAATATACGGGCATATTAGATGCACCCTTGAAAGAGCAACTAAAGGAATTCAGGCAATCACTCTATGATGCAGGCATGAAGAAATCTGCAATGCCCAAAACGTGGAACGATGCATTCCACTTGCTCGAAAACTGGCTATCCCAGCAGCCAGAAGGAAAAAAGGTAGTATTCATCGATGAATTACCATGGATGGACACAACCCGTTCCAACTTTATCAGAGCGCTTGACCACTTTTGGAATGGTTGGGCAACTATGCGTAAAGACATCGTCTTGATTGTTTGCGGAAGTGCCACATCTTGGATTATAGAAAATATCGTGATGAACTATGGCGGCCTTCATAACCGACTGACAAAGAAAATCCACCTCCATCCCTTTACACTGCACGAATGCGAGTTATACTGTAACGACCAACACTTAGGATACAAACGCAACCTTATTTTAGAAGCATATATGGCTTTAGGTGGAGTCCCCTATTATTGGAGCTTTATGAAAAAAGGCTTAAGTGTCGCTCAAAACTTTGACCACATTTTCTTTAGTGAGGATGGTGAACTCGCTAATGAATATGATGCACTCTATGCGTCTCTTTTCAAGAATCCGACAATTCACATAGCCATCATAAATATCTTATCAACTAAGAAAATAGGCATGCTCCGTGAAGAAATTCTCTTAAAGGGGAAATTGACAGACAACCAAATGTTCTCCAAAGCATTAAAAGAATTGGAACAATGTGGATTCATACGAAAATATACTTGCATTGGGAAATCTAACAAAAATGCGATGTATCAATTAATGGACAATTATACCCTGTTCTATTTTCAATTCATCAAGAGCAACAAAAATGGAGATACACATTATTGGACATCAATGTATAATTCCACCCTTCATAACACTTGGGCAGGATTGGCCTTCGAACGTGTTTGTCTACAACATATCGAACAAATCAAACAGGGATTAGGTTTCTCTGGTGTCATTAGCACCGCACATTCATGGACAGGCACCAATGCACAAATCGACTTACTTATCGATCGCAATGACAACATCATCAATGTATGTGAAATGAAGTACTCTAAGGGGAAATATGCATTAGATGACACCGAGATCTCTAAAATGCAGAACCGAGTAAACTGTTTCATGAAAGAGAGCAATACGTCCAAGTCAATCCATCTAACAATAATTACATCCTATGGATTGACAGAAAGTTCAGACACCAGCATGATTCAAAGTCAGCTGACTATGGATGATTTATTCCAAAAATAAGGAAATGCGGTTGTTTCTTCTGTGGCAAAATCTTCTCGCCTACAGAAATCACAAACTACATCTCTACTGACGAACCTACGGCAGAATGCCCTTACTGCTACACCGACTCCGTGATAGGCGATGCCTCCGGCTTCCCCATTACTCCCCTATTTCTGAGAAATATGAGAAAAAGGTGGTTCTAAATAAAAGATATCCATTTCTTAAAATTCGCTCAAAATATTTGGCAGTATCAAATAAAAGGTTTATCTTTGCATTACATAAAATATGTAACATAAAACATGTAATTGAGATAAGACGTTATGGAACAGCTGAATAACCCATTTGTTATCTACGGATATAAGGGAGCAGAATACTTCTGCGACCGCAAGAAAGAGACTGAGCAGATTATACAAGCACTCTCTAATGAGCGCAACATCGTTCTGATTTCCCCTCGACGCATCGGAAAGACAGGGCTTATCCATCATGTCTTCGAGCAAATCGGTCAGCAAGAGCCAGACACCCAGTGTTTCTACCTCGACATCAACGCTACCAGAAGTTTGAGCCAATTCATCCAACTCTTGGCTAAGACTGTCATCGGAAAGTTAGATACATTCTCACAGAATGCCATGCGCAAGGTGATGACATTCTTTGCCAACTACAAACCCACCATGTCGTTTGATGAGCTGACAGGCATTCCTACATTCTCCATCACGGTATCTCCAAGCCAAGGTGAGGAATCGCTGAACCATATCTTCGAATATCTCAAGCAGTCGGGCAAACGAATCTATATCGCCATCGATGAGTTTCAGCAGATAGCCGAATATCCAAAAGGTGGCGCAGAGGCATTGTTGCGCTCCTACATCCAGTTCTTGCCCAATGTATATTTCATCTTCGCAGGCAGCAAGCAGCATATCATGACGGATATGTTCCTGTCGGCAAAGCGACCATTCTATCAGAGTTCGCAGATAGTTAACCTGCCCTTGATAGACATGCAGGAATACCATGCCTTCGCCAATCACTGGATGCAGGAGAAAGGCTTAGCGATGGATGGTGCCACCTTCGCCTATCTACATAATAAGGTAGATGGGCAGACATGGTATATCCAAGACATCCTGAACCGCCTTTATCAGAACGGCAAGGAGATAACACCCCAGGAAATCAACAGTGTGATAAATGACTTGGTGAATGAGCAAGAAGTGGCATTCATCAATTATTACGATTCCCTGACTGACAACCAGGCTGCTCTCCTCTCCGCCATCGCCCAGGAGAAGGCTGTAGCCTCCGTTCTCTCCCAAGAATTCATCAGTCGCTACAACTTGCCTGCCGCCAGCAGTATAAACCTTGCCCTCAAAACTTTATTGAGCCGAGAGTTCGTATATAAGTATGATGGCAAGTACATCATCTACGATCGCTTCTTTGGAATGTGGCTGAAGCGAAATAAAAATGTGTAAAATTCCTTGAATATGAGCAAGCTTTCCTGCTATTTTTTTAGAATACTTAAGTTTCACAAGTGAAAAGGGCTTCTGAAGGATGCCTCTTGCTTGCTCACTTACTTATCCCACAGTATTCAACAGTACTGGGCAAATATACAAAAAAGCGAAAAAGTGTATTTTTGTAGCACTTTTTCTTGAAATTTTCCACAAACATTACTATATTATAACCAACAAACAAAGGAAGAACTTATGACATACGAAGAATTCAAACAGAAAGCGGTCAACCCTACCCATCGAGACATCTCATCCATCTTTCAAGTAAGAATCGTGACCATCGATGAATTGGACGAGGGCAAGCATCAACATTATCCGAAATATACAACCAGCGATTTCATTTCTGGGTTTGCCCGAACCATGGAGGAAGCAGAAGAAATGGTACGCAAGGACGTGGATTGGTGGAAAAAACAGGAATGCGGTCCAGATGTATATTGCTATCTCGTAGCCGAAAAGCCAATGGGCATGATGGCTTTCGATGGCGATACTTTGTCGGAAAGAGCATACGATGCGGAAGGCAAACTCATCAACCGCACCTTTTGCTCGTCGGCTTTCTGTTATTACACCGACTATGACAACTATACTCCAAGAGAAACACAGCCTGAGGAGATTTTCCGTGGGCGACCTGAGGAAGAAATCAAATTCCACAAGGGCGACATCGTGGAAGTATTGAGTGGCAACGAGGTAAGTCTTGCCATCGTCACGGGCACGCCACTCTCCACTCGCTGGGTTTGGGAGAAGAACCAAAGCACACAAGACAAGCGAGGACTTGACGAGCTCATATATGATGAGTCGGACGATAGTTATACCGTAATCGATGGTCCAGGGTTTGAATATCATGAGCATATCAATGCCATGCGAATATTCGCTCCTCACTACCATGTCCCTATCCGCATAGAAAGACGTTTCAAGGGATATTTGGAGAAAGCGGAGTATTATCAAAAGGCGCACGACTGCAGTTTCCGAAACAAGGAACAAATAGAGAAATCCGAAAAATGCGGTTGTTTCTTCTGTGGCAAAATATTCTCACCTACGGAAATCACGAGCTACATCTCTACTGATGAGCCTACGGCAGAATGTCCTTACTGCTTCACCGACTCTGTGATAGGTGACGCCTCCGGCTTCCCCATCACTCCCCAATTCTTGAGGAACATGAGGAAAAGGTGGTTCTAAGAACGTTACCATTATAAACAAAAAAAGGAAAGACTATGACAAAGAAAATGGCTATTTGTAACATCCAATACACCTACGAAAGTTATGCAGGCATTGACGTAGAGAAACTTGCTTGGAAGATTCACGACTACGCCCTGCAAGAGTTTGCGGAGTACCATCCACTTGTATCTGAGCCGGGCAACGGTGTAGAAATGCCTGACTATGTGGATGTCACGCTCAAGAAGAATGATGGATTTTTTATAGAGGCCGACATCCGAAGACGTGCCGTCAATATTCCACAGGAGTGCCAAAAGGGAAAACTTGTACTCCAGATTTTCATCCAAAACAGCGATGGGACAAGCTTTCGCTTCAAGCACACATATCCTTCATACAACTGGGAGCCAAGCGAGAGAACAAATGCAATGAGGCATTTGAATATCCAAAAAACGATTACCAAACGTGCAGAAAAAGAGAGCGATAAAGCAAAAAAAGAAAAAAATCTTTTGTAATCTCTATAAATAAGCGTATCTTTGCACCCTAAATTGCAATTTGATTATATTTAATGAAGATTTTAGTGACGGGTGCGTCGGGATTCATCGGGAGCTTCATCGTTGAAGAAGCCCTTAGGCAGGGTATGGAAACATGGGCAGCTGTACGCCCTACCAGTTCCAAAAAATACCTGCAAGACGAACGCATCCATTTCATCAACCTCAATCTTTCTTCCAAGGAAGAGCTGATAAACCAACTAGACGGACAGGAGTTCGACTACGTGGTTCACGCCGCTGGTGCTACCAAGTGCCTGCACGCTGATGATTTCTACAAGGTCAACACGGAGGGAACCAAGAACTTGGTCGATGCCCTCATCGCCCTCAAGATGCCTATCAAGCGATTTGTCTTCGTCAGTTCACTCAGTATCTTTGGTGCCATCCGTGAAGAGCAACCCTATCAGGAAATCACGGAGCACGACACGCCAAAGCCCAACACGGCATACGGCAAGAGTAAATGGGAGGCAGAGAGATACCTCGACAGCTTAGGCATCCAGTTTCCTTACATCATCCTGCGCCCTACGGGCGTATATGGCCCAAGGGAGAAAGACTACTTCCTCATGGCGAAAAGCATCAAGCAGCATGTGGACTTTGCCGTGGGATATAAACGACAGGACATCACCTTCGTCTATGTGCAAGATGTGGTGCAAGCAGTATTCCTCGCACTCGATCATGGCATGAACGGACGCAAGTACTTCTTGAGCGATGGCGAGGTATATCAATCCACCGCTTTCAGCGACTTGATACGAAAAGAGTTGGATAATCCTTGGATGCTACGCATCAAGGCTCCTATCTGGGTATTGCGCATCGTCACCTTCTTCGGTGAATACATCGGAAGAATGACGGGCAAGATGTCAGCGCTCAATAATGACAAATACAACATCCTGAAGCAGCGCAACTGGCGTTGTGACATTGAGCCAGCCATGGACGAATTGGGGTATCATCCTCACTATCCATTGGAGCGAGGAGTAAAACTCGCCATCAAGTGGTACAAGGAGAATGGATGGCTATAGAGTAATTATAAAAAGAATATAGAGTTGAATATCAAAGATTATTTTAAGATAGAGAAGAACCCTAAGAAGGGACTCATGGCTTTGGAATGGGTGATGCTCGCTTACATGGCACTCACCATCATCACCATGCTCTTCACCTTTACGAAGCTATCAAATCCCGAATCCATGATTTGGGGACGCATCAGGGTACTCGTGATGACGGGAGCACTTTGGGGGGTATACCGGATGGTGCCATGCCGAATGACCAAGATGGTCCGGATTGCTGCCCAGATGGCACTATTGGCATGGTGGTATCCAGACACTTACGAGATTAATCGAGTATTTCCGAATCTCGACCATCTCTTTGCAGGATGGGAACAGCAACTCTTCGGATGCCAACCAGCCTTACTCTTCGCCAAGGCTATGCCATGGGCTGTTGTGAGCGAGCTGATGGATATGGGATATTTCATGTATTATCCTATGATAGCTGCCGTTGTATTCTTCTACTTTTTCTGTAGATACAGAGAGTTGGAACGCATCTCATTCGTCATGCTCGCCTCCTTCTTCATCTACTACGTGATATTCATCTACGTACCTGTAGTGGGACCGACATTCTACTATGATGCCGTGGGAGTCAACGAGATAGCCAAGGGAATCTTCCCTGTCATGGGCGATTACTTCAATACACATACCGATTGCTTGCCATCGCCGGGATATACCGATGGTATCTTCTACCAACTCGTAGAAGAAGCAAAGTCGGCAGGTGAACGTCCAACAGCCGCTTTCCCAAGCTCGCATGTTGGAGTCAGCACTATCTGCATGTTGTTGGCATGGCATTCCAAGAACCGCAAGCTTTTGTATATCCTCCTGCCATTCTATGTTTTCTTATGTATGGCAACCGTATATATACAGGCGCATTATCTGATAGATGCCTTGGTGGGCTTCGTCTCCGCCATCATCATCTACTTGGCACTGATGTATGTCTCTAAAGGAATGACGGAAAAAGAGACAAGCACAGGAAGGCTCTCCTTCAAATGAGACCTTAATTATATAATAGGTCACTAACAGAAACATCAAAGTATTTTTTAACGAAACATAAATTAGAATTCATATAGAACAATGAAGAAACTATTTATCGAAACGTATGGCTGCCAGATGAACGTGGCAGACAGTGAAGTCGTGGCAAGCGTGATGCAGATGGCTGGCTACGAGATTTGCGAGAAGGAAGAAGAGGCGGATGCCATCTTCCTCAATACCTGCAGTGTACGAGAGAACGCAGAAAACAAAATTTACCATCGCCTCGACACCCTCCATGCCGAACAGAAGAAGGGACGCAAGGTGATTCTCGGTGTATTGGGCTGTATGGCTGAACGAGTAAAGGACGACCTCATCCAAAACCACTACGCCAACTTGGTTTGTGGTCCAGACAGTTACCTCAACCTCCCAGATATGATCGCACAGTGCGAGATGGGTACCAACGCCATCAATATCGAACTCTCTAAGACTGAGACTTACCGTGACATCGTTCCACAGCGCATCGGTGGCAACCGTGTGAGTGGATTCGTGAGCATCATGCGTGGTTGCAACAACTTCTGCCACTACTGCATCGTGCCTTATACCCGTGGTCGTGAGCGCAGCCGTGACGCTGAGAGTATATTAAGAGAGGTACGCGACCTGCACGACCGTGGATTCAAGGAGGTAACTTTGCTCGGTCAGAACGTCAACAGCTATGGTCTTTCCCCATCAGGCAAGCGCGAGGAAGGAAGTGTATCTTTCGCCGAACTGTTGAGAATGGTAGCCGAAGCCGTGCCAGACATGCGTGTGCGTTTCACCACCTCCAACCCTGAGGACATGACAGAGGACATCCTCCACGCCATTGCCGACGAGCCAAATCTCTGCAAGCACATCCACTTCCCTGCCCAGAGTGGAAGCAACAAGATATTGAAGTTGATGAACCGCAAATATACTCGTGAGGAATATTTGGAGAAAATTGACACCATCAAGCGCATCATTCCTGGTTGCGGCATCACCACCGACATCTTCGTAGGTTATCACAACGAGGATGAGGTAGACCATCAGCAGACGCTCTCCTTAGTAAGGGAAGTCGGTTTCGACAGTGCTTTCATGTTCAAGTACTCAGAGCGTCCTGGTACTTATGCTGCCAAGCACTTACCAGACAACGTACCAGAGGATGTTAAGATAGCACGCCTCAACGAACTCATCAAGTTGCAGACCGAGGTGAGTGCTGAACAAAACAAGAAGGACGAGGGCAAGGAATTCACCATTCTCATCGAGAACTTCAGCAAGCGCAGCCGTGAGCAGATGATGGGTCGCACCGAACAGAACAAAGCGGTAGTCATCGACAAGGGCAACCATCATATCGGTGAGTTTGTCAAGGTTCGCATCACAGGTTCCACCTCTGCAACCCTCTTCGGAGAAGAAATTAAATAAGAGGAGAATTATTTCTAAAAAAACTTAGATTAAGAGACAGTTTTTTGCCTAAAAGTAGGTGAAAACTGTCTTTAATCATCATTTTAGCGAAAAAAAAGGGAAAACTTTTTGCGGTTTTCCTTAAAAACACTATCTTTGCAACCTATGAAGGAATTCTTGCAAGTTTTACGACGATTTGTTCCACCATACAAGAAGTATTTAGGACTATCGGTTCTGTTCAATATCCTATCTGCGATATTGAACATTTTCTCATTTGCCGCCTTGATACCGATTCTACAGATTCTTTTCCGAGTAGACGGCGGTATCAGAGCCAACGATTATATGACATGGAACGGAGACTGGGGCACCATCAAGGAGGTTGCTACCAACAATATCTACTATTATATCCAAGAGTTTATTGTGGAATATAGTGCATCAAGTGCCTTGTTGGTCATCGGCCTGTTTCTCGCTTTCATGACTTTCTTGAAGACGGGAGCCTACTTCCTCTCTTCTGCCACCATCATACCTATACGTACAGGCATCGTAAGAGACATCCGCAACCAGCTCTATCAGAAGATAACTTCTCTTTCATTGGGGTTCTTCAGCGAGGAACGCAAAGGCGACATCATTGCCCGTATGAGTGGTGATGTGCAGGAGGTGGAAAACAGCATCATGTCCTCTCTCGACATGCTCTTCAAGAACCCAATATTGATTCTCTTCTATTTCTGCACGCTGATATTCATCAGTTGGCAACTCACCCTGTTTACCATCCTCTTCGTACCTGGATTCGGATGGTTCATGGGAAAAGTGGGAAGAAAGTTGAAGGCGCAAAGTACTGAGGCTCAATCTCTTTGGAGCGACACCATGAGTTTGGTGGAAGAAACCCTTGGCGGTCTGCGTATCATCAAGGCTTTCTGTGCAGAGGGTAAGATGAACAAGCGATTCGACCAAGTGAACAGCGACTACCGCAACAACATCATGAGAGTGAACATCCGCCAGCAGATGGCTCACCCGATGAGCGAGTTCTTGGGTACCATCCTCATTGTCGTGGTACTTTGGTTTGGCGGCATCTTGGTCTTGGACTATGGTCGCATCGATGGTCCTACCATCATCTTCTATCTCGTGATGCTATATAGCATCATCAATCCGTTGAAGGAATTTTCCAAGGCAAGCTACAACATCCCTAAAGGTCTTGCCAGCATGGATCGTATCGACAAGATTCTTCAGGCAGAAGTAGAAATCAAAGACAAGGAGAACCCTGAGCATATCAACAGTTTTGAGCACCAGATAGAATTTCGTCATGTCTCGTTTGCTTACAATGATAACAAGAGTGGCGAACTTATCTATGTACTCAAGGATATCAATCTCGTGATTCCTAAGGGAAAGACCATAGCGCTGGTCGGTCAGAGCGGAAGCGGAAAGAGTACGATGGTCGACTTAATACCTCGTTACTATGATGTGCAAGAGGGAGAAGTGCTCATCGATGGCATCAATGTGAAAGACCTCTGTGTACACGACCTTCGCCAATTGATAGGCAACGTCAACCAAGAGGCAATCCTCTTCAATGCCTCTTTCAAGGACAACATCCGCTTTGGCAAGACTGATGCCTCTGACGAGGAGATTGCCAACGCTGCCAAAATAGCCAACGCATACGAGTTTATCACCAAGTCAGAAAAAGGCTTTGATACCAATATCGGTGATCGTGGCGGTCGCCTCTCTGGAGGTCAGCGCCAACGTGTGAGCATCGCCCGTGCCATCTTGAAGAATCCTCCTATCCTCATTCTTGACGAGGCGACATCCGCACTCGACACAGAAAGTGAGCGACTGGTACAGGATGCCCTGGAGAAGTTGATGAAGACACGCACCACCGTGGCTGTAGCTCACCGACTGAGCACCATCAAGCACGCCGATGAAATATGTGTACTGCATGAAGGACGCATCGTGGAGCGAGGCACCCACGACGAGCTGATAACCAAGGATGGATACTACAAGAAGTTGCATGATATGCAGCAAGTGTAAGATAATTCACAATGTATAATTAATAATGTACAATTAAAATTGATGGTCAAGATTGTTTACGCATTCTTCTATGCAATATCTTTGCTGCCCTTCAGAGCACTCTATTGCATCGCCGACTTCGAGTACTTCATGATGTACCATGTCATCAAGTACAGAAGGGGAATCGTGCGTAAGAATCTCACTACGTCTTTTCCAGACAAGTCGCAAACAGAAATCATCGATATCGAGAAAAAGTTTTATCGCTGGTTTTGCGATTATTTCTTCGAGGCTGTCAAATTACTGAGCATCAGCGACCAAGAACTTCGCAAGCGTTTTAAAGTCTATAACAGCGAGGAGGTGGAGCAATGTTTTCAAGAGGGACAAGATGTGGCAGCCATCCTCGGGCATTACTGCAACTGGGAATGGTTGTCATGTGTTGGCATAGAGTTACCTAAGACTCGTAAAATGGGGTTGATTTATCACCCTCTTTACAACCATGCCTTCGATGAACTTTTCAAGCGCATCCGTTCTCACGAAGAGAACGGCGTTCCTGTTCCAAAGAAAGACATACTCCGCTATCTGATAGATTTCAAGCGTAAGAACATTCGCAGCATCTTCGGATATATCAGCGACCAAGGTCCAAAATGGGAGAACATCCATCTTTGGCTTCCTTTCCTCAACCATCCAGAGACACCAGTCTTTACCGGTGGTGAGAGAATCATGCGAAAGATGAACGATGCTGTGTTCTATGTAGAGATGAGCCGTCCAAAACGTGGTTACTATACTGCAACCTACAAGCTCATCACAAGAGAGCCAAACTCTCTTTCTGAGCACGAGATAACTCGTCGTTTCTTCCAGATGCTCGAAGAGACCATCCGCAAGAATCCACCTTATTATTTATGGAGTCACAACAGATGGAAGAGAACCAAGGAAGAGTTTGACAAACGATACGAGATTGTAAAAGGAAAAGTAATACCGAGGAATCAAGACAAGGAAGACTAAGCTATAAATTTAACCGTTTTCCCAAAACTTGAAATATTCTTTGCAAGAATGAGAAAGATAAAGATTAACCCCAAATACGAGCATCTAAGAAGTTATATCGAAAGCATCCCTGATGTTTTCGAGCAAGAAGGTCGTGAAATATACAAAAAACGCAACCTCATCAAGGTATTGACAGCTCCCGATGGCACTCAGATCAACGTAAAACGCTATCATACGCCTCATGGTCCCAACCGTCTCATCTATTCATGGGGCATCAGAAAGCCTAAAGGCGAACGTGCCTTTGAATACCCCAAGATTTTGAAAGACAAAGGCATTGGCACACCAGAACCTATCGCCCTCATTGAAGAAAGAAATATCCTATATATGTTGGGCTACAGCTATCTCGTCACCATCCAATGCGACTATGGGCATACCCTTTATGAAGTCGGAGATGCCCAACCTGGTGAATACGAAAAAATTGCCATAGCACTCGCTCACTTTGCTGCCAACATCCACAATCGCAACATCTTGCACAAGGACTTTACTCCAGGCAATGTACTCTGGAAGCAAGACGACGAAGGCTTCCATTTTATGTTGGTAGACATCAACCGCATGAAATTCGGTGAAGTCAGCATTAAAGAAGGACTCTATAACCTCAGAAAGTTTTGGGGACCAAAAGACTTCATACGCACCTTGGCTACGGAATATGCCTTGCTTCGAAATACAAATGTAGACGAGGCGGTGGAATATGTCATGAAGGAACGTGCCAAGTTCTGGACTAAGTATGGCAAGAAGCACGAGATTCCATTCCGTTTAGAATTATAAGAAAATAAAATCAGAATCGACGTAACAAAAAAGAATGATTATGGAGCAACATAGATTATGCTATATCAGTCGCACCTACTATAATCTGTCGACTGCGGGCAACAAGGCTAAGACTGACTATGAAAGCATTCTCGATTCCATGGGTGCTACAAACATAGGTTTACCTCGCAAAATCGGCAGCAACAAGTTGATTGCATTCTTCTATAATCTTCTGAGTATCCTCAAGGCATGCTTTCAAATGAGGAGAAATGACATTGTAGTCTTGCAATATCCTGTCAAAAAGTATTTCTCCTTCATCTGTAACGTAGCTCGACTCAAAAAAGCCAAGACCATTTCGCTGATACATGACTTAGGAAGTTTTCGACGCAAGAAGCTTACTATTCCACAAGAATTAAAGCGACTCGATCATACAGACTACGTCATAGCCACCAATGAAAGCATGAAACAATGGCTTATTCAACAAGGTTTCCATAAGCCAATGGGAGCATTGGGCTTTCACGACTATCTCTCGTCTGTACCGACTCCATCAGACATGAAGAATCATCGCCAGGGAAAAGATGCCTGGAACATCATCTATGCAGGTTCTTTGAATCTACGCAAGAACGCTTTTATCCTAAACATGAAGGAAATCGACAAAAGTTTTAAGTTCCATCTCTATGGCAACATGCCCGACTACAATGCCATCGCTGAAGACAAAAACATGATTTGGCATGGTTTTATGCAAGCCGATGATTTCATAGCAAAGGCAAAAGGCGACTTCGGACTGGTTTGGGACGGTGACTCCTTGGACGAATGCCATGGCGACTTCGGTGGATACCTCAAGTACAATACCCCACATAAGGCCTCGTTCTATCTAAGAGCAGGACTACCCATCATCGTTTGGCAACAATCCGCCATCGCACAACTGGTAGAACAAGAACAAGTAGGAATTGCCATCGACTCTTTAAAGCAACTTCCACAGCAGTTAAAAGAACTTTCTTCACAAAGATATGAAGAGTTGAAAGCGAATGCCTTGCGCCTATCCCTTGAAGTCAACAAGGGCATGAACCTAAAAAAAGCAATAACAGACGCAAGATTATGATTGCTTAACAGTTATATATAAAAGTTCCCTCCCCTTACTTTAAGTTCGGGCAAATTTAGATTTTGAGAAATGAAAACAATATTAGTAGATTTCACACGATTAGCTGAGAAATGTGGTTTCGGCGAGATTGCCGACAACTACAGCAAGAATTTGGTCACTTTGCCAAAAATCAAGGATATGCACTTTGTGTTCTTGGTCAAGGAAAAGGACAAGGGAGTCATGGGCGACAGCGTGGATTACGTATCTGTAGAGCATCTCAACCATGACCTCAAACAGCTCCGTACTCCTATCGACCTATGGCATACTACCGACCAACTCTATATCAAGCGCAAGCACAAAAAAGGCATGAAGAATGTTTTCACCGTACACGACCTCAACTTCCTGCACGAGAAAAAAGGAATACATCGTATCAAGACCTTGTGGAAATTGAAATGGCACGTAAAACGTTCTGACTGCGTAACCGTCATATCCAATTATGTCAAAGAAGACTTGCTTGCCCATGTCAACATCGACAAGAAGCCACTCCATGTCATCTACAACGGTATCAAAGACACAGAAACGGAGCTACAGAAAAAGCCAGCATTCATCACCGACGACCAGCCATTCTTCTTCACAATAGGACAAACTCGTGCCAAGAAGAACTTTCATGTGCTCATACCGATGATGAAGTCACTTCCTGGATATAAGCTTTATATTTGTGGAAAACCATATAGCTCATATTATTATCGCTTAAAGTCACTCATACAAGAATGTGGCATCGACAATGTCATTATGACTGGAGAAATCAGCAATCAAGAGAAAAACTGGATGTACGCACATTGCGCAGCATTTCTTTTCCCAAGTTTGCTGGAAGGTTTTGGATTACCTGTCCTTGAGGCAATGCGATTCAAAGCCAAGGTGTTCTCTTCACGCTTCACAAGCCTGCCAGAGGTTTGCAAAGACCATGCGACCTATTTCGACTCCTATGTGCCAGAAGACATGGCTAACTTAGTGAGAGAAGAAACCAGCAAGTGGGACAAGAACTCCGAGGAAGCAGAAAAAGCAAAGGAATACTCAGAAACATTCACTTACACCAAATACACAAGCAATTACATTAACCTATACCGCCAATTGCTTGGCTTAGGTAAAATCGACCTATAAATAAAAGGCAATGATGAGCAAGTATGCCCTTTTTCTTATTTCTTGAAAAGGGCATACTTGACAACGTGCCACAAATGCTTAATCTTTATTTCCAAATACCTACCAATCTTTCTCTTGCGCCAACTTCCACAGACAGTATGCACACCTATGGTCTCCACATCCACCGGATAATGATTGTTGGGAGCCAAGAAATGCGTAGGATAAACCGTCAAGCCTGGCAATGCCTGCAATTCGTCTTTCATCTGCCACCCGAAACTCTTGGCAACAGATGACATCGTATATGGAGAAATTGTATCATTGAAAGAACCATCGGGATTTACAAAATGCTTATGAGCATAATAGTCAAGCATCTTCTTACAAAAAGCATTTCCAGCAGTGCCTAAGAAGAAAGCAGCCTGCAAACCAAAATCCTCCTTATCCTTCTCATGGAAGGTGACAAATCCTTCATCCATGAAGATTTCATCGAAACGCCTAAGTAAATAGATATCACTATCCATATAGACACCACCTTCTTGACAGACCGCATAGAAACGAACCACATCTGCCGCAAAAGCCCATTTGCGAGCCTCTAAAGCCTCATCAATAAAGTCACACCCTATGGACTTTGCCGCAGCATAATCCCACACCTTTACTTGGAAATCTGGCAACAGTTTTTTCCAGGTATCCAAGCAAACCTTTATCTCCACGGGATAGGGTTCATTGCTAAACCAACAAAGATGTATTATTTTTGGTATCATATCTCATTTACATTTTCTTGCAAAGGTAGCTAAAAAGAAGAAGACTTCCAAAGGAGCACTATACATTTAAACTTTTTTTAATAGACAAGAATGCAAGGAGAAGCACTTCTTTGAGTTTATTAGATAAAAGTATTTTAAGAACGATATTAAAAAGTTATGAATCAAAAAAGATTAAAAGGGATAACGATTATCTCTATGGCGATTTTAGTATTATCCATTCTTCCCATCTTATGGATTGGACAATACCTTCATCCATTTGCAGATGATTACGTGTTTGGCGCAAAAGTCTTTCAGATTTGGAATGAAACCCATTCCTTTATTGCTTGCATCCAAGGAGCATGGGAGGTAGCTATGACCATGTATCACACATGGCAAGGCACTTATTCCGCCTGCTTTTTGATGGCACTGCAACCTGGCGTGTTCGGTCAATATTGGTTAGGACCGACTATATTGCTGTTTAGCTTGATGGGGTCCACATACACCTTATTATATATGTTGATGCGCAAAATCCTCCATGTCAATCTATGGGAATATCTTTACGTATCCACGATTTTTGTATTGATAACCATCCAGTTCACTTGGTCCTATTATGACGCTTTCTATTGGTATAATGGTGCCATGTACTATACCTTGTTCTATAGTTTGTCGCTTTTATTAGGCTCGTTGCTCATCGGTTACCAACAAACAGCTTCTAAAGCCAAGAAAATTATCATAGCAGGTATATCCATCTGTTTAGCCATCATCATAGCAGGAGGAAATTTCGTATCAGGACTTGGCATGGGTGCCATTCTCTTTGCCGCCATTATCATCATGAGATTAGAGAAGAAGAAATGGCCTTGCTTCTACATTGGCATTCTTTTCATCTACGGCATCTCTTTCGCCTTCAGTGTGTTGGCACCAGGAAATGCGTACAGACAAATTACGGTTGAAAACCAACCCAATATCATCATGGCATTTTTCATGGCAATAGGAAAAAGCTTCGAGTTCTTGGCTGATTCCTTAAACATGATGCAAATGCTACTGGTTGGTATCCTCACACCTGTCATCATCCGCTTGGCAAGAACTTCACGTTTCAAATTCTCGCATCCTTGGCTTTGTATTCTGTTGACAACGTTGTTATACAGCTCCTTCTTTTTTGCCCATAGCTATGCCATGGGTTCCAGAGGTCCAGGGAGAGTACAGAACATCTATTCGTATATCCACCTGTGGCTTATTTGCCTCAACATATACTATCTATCAGGAGCCATTATCAGAAAGGCTGAACAAAAAGCACCTTTAAGTTCTGCACTTGTCAGTCTCTTTACTGTCTCCAAACAAAAATATGCACAATCCTTGCATTACGCTTTGTATTGCGCTACAACTATCCTTGTCTTGTCTGTATCCATTAAGCAAAGTACCACAAACAGAACCATCAGCCTCATCCTGAAAGGAACAGCGCTGAAATTTGACCAAGAGATGTCGGAACGTGAACAAATATTGAAGGAGTCAAAAGATAAGAATCTGACGTTGAAACCACTCACAGTGAAAATGCCATCAGATGCCTTTAATGACATCACGATTTATCCCGGCTATTGGATTAACCAAGGCATGGCTCGTTACTACGACAAAAAGAGAATCATTGCACTTCCTTCCTCTTACACTACCGAGTCACCATCCATGCTATTGGCTCGCTGCAAGAGGGATGTAGGACCAGGCAACTTGAAGTTTGCATATTTAAAATGATGAATACCCCAAAAATGAAAGGTAACGATATGGGAGGGTGTGTCATAAGCCTGTGACACACCCTCCCATATATTTTTCTATTTTATGATAAAGTTTCATAAATAATCAGCTCATTTATAGGCACTTTCAATATAATTTCATAACTTTGCATAGTGTAGATTGAACAAAACACCAAAAGCAAAAAGAGAAGAGTTATGAATAAAAGAAGACTTCCTGTAGGCATACAATCCTTCAGTACTATTCGCAAAGGAGAATACGCCTACATAGACAAGACTGATTTGATTTGGCAAATCGTAAACGAAGGAGACAAATACAACTATCTGAGCCGTCCTCGTCGGTTTGGCAAATCTATTCTTGTGGATACTCTCCAATGCTATTTGGAAGGCAGAAAAGAGCTGTTTGAAGGACTGAAAATCATGCAGTTGGAAAAGAAATGGGCGAAACACCCCGTTATCCGACTTGACATGAGCGGAGCTGGAACCACTCAAGAAGAGCTTACCGCTTACTTCGAAGACACATTTGAGGAATATGAGAAGAAATATGGCATTACCACACCTCCTCGGACTTTATCCAAGCGTTTTAAGAATATTATCTTAACTGCCCAAGAGCAGAGCGGTGAGCAGGTTGCCATATTAATAGACGAATACGACTCCCCATTGCAGCACTCTTGGAAAACTCCTCACCACGAGGGGTGTACCGAAGTGTATCGAAAGGTTTTTGCGATTCTCAAAGAAGCTGACGAATATGAGAAGTTTGTATTTATTACGGGGATTACCAAGTTTACCCAAATCTCTCTCTTCTCTGTGCTCAACAACTTAACCAACCAGAGCTTCAATCCACAATGGGCAACAATCTGTGGCATTACAGAAAAGGAGATCAAGGAGAACTTTATGCCAGAATTAAAACAGATGGGAAATAGCAATGGATGGGAAATAGAGGAAACTCACGACCGACTGAAAAATTATTATGACGGCTATCACTTCAGCAAGGGACACATGGTAGACATCTATAATCCATTCAGCCTTATCAAGGCTTTGGCAAGTGGCATGATTCAGAACTTTTGGGCAAGTTCTGGTGCAACAACCCTTCTGCCGAAATTCGTAGATGACATGGAGCTAAGACTGAAAGATTTCGAAAACTGCCCTATTATGCCTCTTACCTTGGAGACATCCGATGTTACAGGGGGTGGTCCTGAACTCTTCCTTTATCAATCGGGATACCTGACCATCAAGGCATCCGACGAATTTGGCTATATTTTGGGATTCCCCAATGAAGAAGTTCGTCAGGCACTCTATGAGTTAGTGATTCCTGCCCTAACCATGCGAAAGGATCAAGAAATCACTACCCTTCAAGCAACCCTCACTCGCCAGTTGGGTCTTTGCCAATTACCAGAAGCTATGAAATCACTCAAGGCTTTGATTGCAGACGTGCCATATAGTAATAAGAAGTTAGCAAGTATGGACATGGAAGAGCGTTACCGACTCATCATCAGTAGCATTCTCAATGCCATTGGATTTCGTACGGAAGTGGAACATATGCTCTCTACAGGCAGAATCGACATCCTTTGTAATACCCCACGCTATGTCTATGTGATAGAGCTGAAACTCTCCAAGAATGGTGGACTTTCTGCCGCAGAAAAGCAGATTAAGGAGAATCAATATATAGAGCCATTCAAGGCGGATAAACGAAAAACCATCGGACTCGCCATAGAGCTGGAAGATATGGGCAAGGGACTAATAAACTGGAAAAAGATAGAATAAGACGCACGATATTTACACACATGAAACAGATTATCAATAGACTATTTCCACCCACACTGTGGAATCGAGACACAACCGCCCTTTGGACTTGTGCCTTTGGTAAACTTATCCTCTTTGACATCATTTGGTGCCTACAGACGACTTTTTCCTCTTTCTCCATCCCTGAGGTATATGTCAATTCCATCTTAGTGGCACTGCTTCTCATCCTACCTTGGATGCTTACTGGCAAGAAATGGGTGGAATACATCGTTCTGTTTATCACCGACGGATTGTTCATCAGCAATCTGATGTATAGCCGAACCTATAACTCTGCGATACCATTGGAGAGTTATTTTTTGGCAGGCAACTTAAGCGACTTTACCGCAAGCGTCATCGACTCGATGCGCCTCATCGACATCCTCCTTCCACTCTCCACCATTGCTTGCATCATCTATCTCGGCAAGAAACAAAAAGCCAAAGGAAAGGTGGATGGCAGTTCATCAAAGGCAACAAATGACTCCAAGCCAAGCTATGGTTTGAGACTCAAGCAATACGGCATCACTACAGTCGTCGTACTTGTCATCTCTTCTATTCAAGTGATGACAAGAGGCGGTTGGCAAAACGCATTCTCCCGATTGCAAAATGCCAACTACTACACTTGTGCCGTTCCTATGTACACCATCTTTGGCAACCTCATTCATCAAGGCATGCAGACACAAGCTCCCTTCACCACACAAATGCAAGCTGAGATTGATGTCTGGAAGAAGGCACAACCTGCTTACATCCCTCTTTCTGACAGCATCGCTCACAAGAAATCCCTAATTGTCATTTTCTGTGAGTCATTGGAGAGTTGGGTAATCGACAAAAAGGTAGAGGGAAAGGAAATCACCCCAAGCCTCAACGAAGCCATCGCTGATGCCCACACGCTCTATGCCCCATACGTACTCACACAAGTGAAGGGCGGGCGCTCCATTGACGGACAGCTATTGGTCAATACCGGTCTGCTTCCACTGATGAATGGCTGCTATGCCATGCAATGCCCAAATACCACCTACCCATCTCTTGCCAAGGCTCTCAAAGAACAATACCACTCCAAGTCTTACCTAATGACTGTGGACAAGCCTGTGACATGGAACCAGGAGATCGTGGCTCACGACTTCGGAATCGACACACTCTTTTGCAACGACAGTTGGGTGAATGATGAGAAAGTGGGAAACAGAAAGAAATTAGGCGATGTTTCCTTTATGAAGCAAATCGTCAAGAAGTTGAGCAATAGAGACATTTTAAGCAAGGGACAAAGCACCTTCCTCCAGATAGTTACCTACTCTGGGCACAACCCTTTTGTACTGCCCGACAACTTAAAGAGAATTCATTTTAAGGGTAACTATCCAGAGAAGATGCGCAACTATATGACCATGGCCAACTACACAGACTATGGATTGGGTATTCTTCTGAAATACCTCAAGTCGAGACCTGATTACAAGGACATGATGATTGTCATCATCGGAGACCATGAGGGACTTGCCGCCGACCGCAAGCCTATCTGTACTTCCCCTGCTTCCAAAGGTATTGTGAGCGATAAGCAATTCACTCCTTTCATTGTCATCAATGCCCCTGTGGGTGGTATATATGATAAGGTGTTAGGGCAAGTCGACCAATATCCTACCATTCTCAACCTGCTGCACCTCGACAGTTATAAATGGAAGGGAATGGGACAAAGCATCCTCGACCCAACCAAGCAACCCGCAGCTGTAGGTTCCGATAACATGAATGTAGAGAAGACCGGCAATGTCGCAGACAAGGAAATCAAGAGGCTGACAGAAGCGCATCGAGTAGCAGATCTCCTTATTAGATATGACAAGGTTGTCAAACATTGATTGTTGTATTTATAGAAGTTTGAAAATTCTTCAACATTTATACAACTTTTATCGTTAACTTTGCAACAGGAATATAAAAATTAGCAATATGAACACCAAATACAACAACGCATTATGGTACATCAGCATCCTTGCCATCTTGATGCTGATACCTTTCCTCGGACTCACAGACTTCAATACGAAAGGTGAGCCACGTGAGGCAGTAGTAGCTTACACCATGTTAGAGCATGGCAACTGGATATTGCCTATCAACAATGGAGGCGACATCCCTTACAAGCCACCATTCTTCCACTGGTGCATCGCATTCTTCAGCCTCATCATCGGTCATGTCAATGAGTTCACTTCCCGTCTGCCGTCAGCCATCTCGCTGATATTGATGACCATCGGTGGCTTCACTTTCTTTGCCAAGCGCAAAGATACCAAGACCGCAGCCATCGCAGCCATCCTCACGCTTACTTCCTTCGAAGTACATCGTGCAGGAACCAACTGTCGTGTGGATATGGTGAACACGGCATTCATGGTAGGAGCCATGTACCTACTCTATCGTTGGTGGGAGAAGGGCCAGAAGCAGTTGCCTTGGCTTGCCATCCTCTGCATGAGCGGAGCCACACTGACCAAGGGACCAGTGGGCATCATCCTGCCTTGCTTTGTGATGGGCGTGTTCATGCTTACCCAGCGAGAGAATTTCTGGGGCATCGTCTGGCGTATGATGCTCACTGCCTTGTTCTCACTGCTCATTCCTCTCTGTTGGTACTATGCGGCTTACCTGCAAGGAGGCGATGCGTTCCTGCAATTGGTGGCAGAAGAGAACATCGGTCGCTTCATGGGCAAGATGACTTACGAATCACACGAGAACCCAGCTTGGTATAACATCCTGACCCTCATCACGGGTTGGCTTCCTTACACCTTATTATTATTGTTCTCCCTGTTCATCTTGCCATGGAAGAAGTTCTCGAAGAGCAAGTGGGTTGCTAACATGAAGCAAGCCACGCCACTGCAGATATTCACGTGGCTCGCTTTCTTGCTTGTACTCTTCTTCTACTGCATTCCAAAGAGCAAGCGAAGCGTATACCTATTGCCATGCTATCCATTCATGGCCTATCTCATCGCCGAATACATCGTATGGATGATGAAGGAGAAAGGGGCCGCACTGAAAGTTTACGCCTGGACGATAGCCATACTGACGATTATCCTCAATGCAACCTACCTCGCCATCAGATGGGGCGCTGTGCCAGACAGCATCTTCCATGGCAAGCATGCTGCCGACAACATCGCCATGCTACATGCCATCGCAGACTATGACATCGTATGTTACATTTTTGTCGCCATGGCATTCTATCTATCATATAGAATCATCGTGTCGATTAAGAAAAAAGATATCGTCAACATTTGGGGCAGCACTTTAGCTACCATCATCGGACTATTCTTGCTCTTAGACAGTTGTCTCTTGCCACCAGTGCTCAACACAAAGGCTGACAAACAAATTGCACCAGTCATAGAACAAAGATTCGACACCAACAAGCTATACTCATACATGCCTGTCAAAGACCTGCATTTCTTCAGCCTCAACTTCTACTTAGGCGATAAGATACAGCAGTTTGACAAAGGATTGCCAGAAAATGGAATATTGATGATTCCAGAAAATGGAAAGTCTGATTTCTTGAAGAAATATAGCGACAAATATACTTTCCAAAAGGTTTGGGAAGTGAAGAAAACCGTGGAATGGCACGATGCCGTTGGCTTCTATCGCTTCAAGAAAGTAATACATACGCTTCAAAAAAGCAATATAAGCGATTGAAGAAAGCAGTTTCGGCGGTCGCACGGCAAATGTCATACGAGCGTACGACATTCGTCTGGTAATCACACCACATTTGTCATGCGACCACACGGAATTTGCCACACAATCGTATTACTTAGTTGTTTACATCATAAAAGCCCACTCTTTACATCAAAAGAATGGGCTTTTATCATTATCTAATCCTTATATTTGAATCACGAAATAGAGCAAGGTTACTGCTATCTCAGACTCTTTCCTCGACAAAGTATCTCGGACGTCGCTTCACCTCTGTATATATCTTCCCAATATATACACCGGTAATGCCGACACCAGTGGTGATAATGCCACCGATAAACCAAAGAGACACGAGCATGGAAGTCCAGCCCTGGATGGTCTTTCCCTCGAAATGCTCCACAAGTGCAAAGATAATCATGGCAATTGCTACCAATGTCATCGCCAACCCCATGAAAGTTATAAACTTCAAGGGTGCCACAGAGAAGGAGGTGATACCATCGATACTGAAACTGAGCATCTTCTTCAACGGATACTTCGACTCACCTGCCTCACGAGCCTTACGGTCATAATATACGACTCCCTCTTGGAATCCCAACTGGCGAACGATGGCACGAAGGAAAAGATTTCTCTCTGGATATTGCATCAAAGCCTTCAAGGTACGATTGCTCATCATGCGAAAGTCTGCATGGTTATAAAGCACCTCCTTGTCCACGCTCTGCATCAACTTATAGAAAGCCTGTGCCGTAAATCGCTTGAAAAATGTATCTGTCTTGCGCTCCTTACGCACACCATAGATGATATCCTTGCCTTCCTGCAACTGTTTCACCATATCGACGATGGCATTCTCGTCATCCTGCAAGTCGGCATCAATGCTCACCATCGCATCACAATGGTCTACCGAAGCCTCCATACCTGCCCAAAGTGCATTCTGGTGCCCACGATTGTGGGAAAGTTTGATGCCATGTACATAAGAATGCTTGTCGGAAGCTTCACGAATCAGTTGCCATGTGATGTCACGGCTACCATCATCAACAAGGAGGAGCACCACATCGGTATCCGTCTCCTTCTTGATTCTGTTACGCAAATTGCCCAACACTTGCAATGTCTTTGGCAACACCTCTTGCTCATTATAGCAAGGAATCACGATATTAATCTTCATTGTATCTGATACATTAAAATACGTCGTATATAATCTTAAACGAAAATGTAGTTATTTTCTTGCATGGAAGACCGAAAAATTACCATTTCCATTTCACTTGGAGCTCCAAATCAGCCTGTGCCGACCCATTTATCTGTTGCAACCCCGATGATATGTGACTTCGATCGAAATACTTGGTGGTGGAAAATTTGCCCACTATCACAAAATGCTTGCTTACATCCGCCTTCGCCATGAGCGCATATCGGATGCCATGCCCGAAATAACTCCCAAAGCTCATGGCATACAGCATTCCTGGCTCGAAGGCATAGATACGGCTGTCATAATCTTTTGTATGGAAATAACCCAAGAAGCCACTCAGCCTCAGCCAACGATAACGATAAGCCAAAGACTCACCTATCATATATCCTCTACTCTGCGAAAGCCAAGTAGCATCTACTTGGGTCTTGCTGCTCCAAGACGCCCTTGATATCGCCACAGAGAAGCGCATTCGTTGCGTGGTTACCAAGTACTTATCCTTGAACTGATAACGGGCGTTGAGAGTCATCCACTGCCAAGGATGGAAGATAAGGCTCGCCAAGAATTCCTTGGAATAGGTGCTCTCCGAAGTGCGATATTTAGGCCAAGCGAAGTAAGCCACATCTCCATAAGCATCCAATACCCATTTGGAAGAAGGTGCCCAGTGCATTCCCAAATAGACACCGCTCTCATCTTGCACACTGCTCCCAGCACAAAAGCTATTGCTATAAAGGGCATAATAACGATATGGATAAAAACGATAAAGGGCGGAGAGAGAAAACTTGTCGGAGAGCAAATAGCTTGCCGAGTTGATGGTAGCCATCACCCCACAGTCGCCAGTGGCGGTCTCTCCTTGCACCACCAAGCGATGCGACACATATCCATAATCAATGCTCGCATTCCAAAACCGGCTGCCCTCAGGAGCATACCTTTTATATAATTGCGACTTATTGGGATGCAAGGGAATAGAATAGCTTGCAAGCATTCCCGTGGCTCCCACATGAAAGCCACCCAAGGCATAGTGTACGTTGGTACCCACAAGAAAGGCGTCTGCCGCTGCTTGTTTCTCTATTTCTTTTTCCGTACGATGCAAGCCCGTGGTGAGAATGGTGGAGATGGAATCATTCTTGATGGTGGCATCTATCTTTCTACAGGACAAGAAAGCACTCACATCCAATCCCTTGACAAGATTCACCGTCGCAGCAGCTCCTTGCAGATAATTGGCTGCAAAACGTGATGAATGCACACGTATTTGAGTACCCATTCGTCCAAGAGACGAAAGCATCGACAGTTTTCCAAATCCGAAGTCATTGTTCAGAATCAACCCCATGCCTTCACGCAACCGATATTTTCCGATGGTCAAGTTCTTCAACCGCCCCCACTTTCTGATTTGGAAGTAATAGGAGTAGAAGTCATATCCCCACTTGTTCTTTCCGCCAAAGAAAGGTTCTCCAGCATCTTGGGAAGCCACAAAGCCTAACTTCACGTAATCTCCTCTACGAAACTGGTATCGAAGCCAATGCTTGTAGGGATAGCCCAAATACCCTTCCTTGTCACCTTTTCTTTCATAGAATGGTATTTTGGCTGCTGCCACAACCTCATTCTTTCCATATTTCAAGATATTCGCCAAAGTAGGGAAAGAACGTTTCTTCAATTCGCCTACATACACAAAGAAGCCCAACAACTGCCTTTGATACCAATCTATGGATGTGATCATCGCCAACTCGCCCAAGCTTTTCATCTCTCCATACTGGTAGATATAAGCTTGGATATCCTCGATTTGTTGGGCGGTAAGAAAAGGAAACTGTTCCAAGTCCTCCTTGGTAGCCGTATTCAGGTTCATGGGATGCTCGGCATACTCAGCCAAGACTTCCTCATAATCTTCCCATGAGACATTCTCGTAATCCTCCATCTCAGACAGTTGGTCGAGATACTGCTGCCAAGGAAAGGCAGAATGCGACTGCTCCAATTTCGACTGCACAGAATCTGATTGAACAGAATCTGATTGCGCATGACTCACCAAGGTATTGCTTCCAACAAGCAACACCCCTACAATAGTTCTAAAAAATAAAAGCTTATTCATAGGCTTTCACATATTTATTTGGTTCTACATTATTATATATATGATGCCAATCGACACCATATTCGCTGCAAAGATACAACTAATATCGGAATAAAAAAGATTTTTTCATAAAAAACTCGAAAAATCATACTACTATAGAGATTATTTATGTACTTTTGCCTTCCGAAACCATAAAAAGAAGAAAAATGAACTATAGATTCATCATATTTATCTGTTTGATGCTCAGCATGAGTTTGCGAATGGTTGCCCAAGACGATGTAACCAAGCCTGAGGATCGGGATGTCGACATGGACAATCCTACCTTTGAGCCGATGGTGAAGGTGGGCAAGGTACTGCAAGGCAAAGACAGTATCCAATACGTACAAGTCAACAATGTGTATGTATATCCAGAGCCTGTCTTCAAGGATGCCAAGCAGCGCTTGGCATACAACCGCTTGGTATACAATGTAAAGAAAGTACTTCCTATCGCCAAGGAAGTCAGGAAGATTATCATCGAGACAGGAGATTATCTTGAGACTCTTCCCAACAAGAAGGCAAAGGATGCTCACATGAAGTTAGTGGAGAAAGGTATCAAGCAAGAGTATACGCCAAGAATGAAAAAGCTCACTTACGCCCAAGGAAAGCTTTGCATCAAGTTGGTGTATCGTGAGTGCAATTCCTCTTCTTACCAACTTATCCAGGCATTCTTGGGTCCTATCCGAGCTGGTTTCTATCAAGCCTTTGCCTCTCTCTTTGGTGCCAGCCTCACCAAGAAATACGATCCAAATGGAGTGGACAGACTTACCGAGAGGATTGTAAGGCAAGTGGAAGCAGGGCAAATATAATTAAAATCTTTACTTTATTGAGACTTTCTCGGAGTACGTCTGATCGTTCACATTAATATATAAGACATATTCACCTTGTGGCAAGTTGCTTAGGTCAAGAACTTTTTCGTATTTTTCACCAGCTGTTCTATACTGACTTTCGGACTTCAGCAACATGCCAGAAGTATTGCTGAGCACAAAGTGCAACTGGCTTTTTTCTGACAGCGAATAGACGACAGTCAGCTTTTTGCCATTCATCGCAAGATGATAGTCTATGAGAGGCGTTGTACTTTCCTTGTACAGATTGTCACTTTGCCGTTTTTCACTCAACTTTGCGCATTCTTCATCCACAAATTTGGCTAAGCCTTCCACATTATTCGCCGTACAAGCATACTGTCTACGCATGATTACCCGTTTGCCATTCCACAAGGAAGCTTGCAATGTCTTAAAAACTGGATAACGGTAGCCCTGTGAGTACCATTCATTGGTCTCAACCTCCAACAACAGTTTGGCGGCTTTACAATCAGACACGACACTATCACTGGAAAGAAACATGTCTCCACGAACACTTCTCTTTACCAATAACGTATTTGGAAGGGAATCATTGCTTGGCAGGATGATTTTTCCTTCACCTATTGCCTTTGTCATGCATTTTCCCAACAAGCGAAACTTATTTCTCGAACAATAAACACCCTTACCATCAAGATTACATACCACGGAATCATTGGCAGAGAATGGATATTTCAAGTAAGCGAAAGAATCGCCAAAGTCTATCTTTACCAAGGGTGTTTGTATCTGTGACAAGCGCAAGTAGTGCTCGGATTGACAGAAATCCAAGATTTCGTCTTGTCCTATCATTTTGACTCTCCCTTCCGCATCACCGATAAGACAAACTTCTTTCTCTTGTCCAAGATACTTGAGATTGGAAAAATCCCAAATTAGTCCAGCAAGATTAGCATCACAAATCTTGCTCGCATCTATCAAGTCATAATGGATGCTATCGCCAATGCGCAAGCAATTGGTACCACTTGACATTACTGATTGTTGGGCATTTAAAGTCAAATTACACCCAAGCACTAAACTTAGAAATAAGTTTGTCTTCATAACACTATTTTTATCCTTATATATTTATTTGCTTTTAAAACATCAAATAGCTATTCTTTACAAGATATATTATCTCTTTTATATGGTTTTTGAAGATACAAAGGTTTGTAATTTATTCGTTTACTTCCTTTTTGAAGATAATCAACCCAGAATGCTTGACAACGAATTTGCTTGATATTATATTTAATATCATAAACTAATTCTAAGTCAACAGTTTCATAAATGGCTATATTATGAAGAGCCGATACAAATAGTGAATCATTGAGTTTAGCTGATACAACTCGTTTTTGACGACCACCAATTTGAAATGTTGTGTCAATTTCTCTTTTGGTTGTCATAAAAATCATAGACTTGCCACATTCTTTAAGATAATACTCACTTTTTTGTTGTATAAATTCCAAACAAAACCAGTATCATCAATGTCACTATATTCATTTTCTCGAATTGATATATACTCTTTAGAATGCATCACTTCATAATTCTTCATATAGAAAAATGGCAAGTATTGCATATTTTTTCTCTGCTTACAAGAGAATATACTTACAAACATAATACTTACTACAATATAAAAAATAATATGTTTCATGTCATTTATGCTTAAAAAATTGTTCTATCTGATTCATAACTTGTTGATAGAGATTAACTTTTTCATTTTCTCATTTTTTTTTGCATCAATCAGTTTATAGTCTACATGTTGACACGAAGATATATGAATCGGATACATAAGTGGAATAACTTCCTCTTTATAATTGCTCAAATCGACACCTAACGTGTTATTATAAGAAACATTTTTTTTCTTTGTGAGTTCAAAAGAACCAGACATTGCGCATAAAGAGATATTAATAGCTTGCCCATTTGCAAGCCTAATTTTACATTTACTAAACTCATCATAGGCCTTACTAATTTTTTGTAATTCGGATATATACATAAGCAAGCCTTCTTCTTTACCAAATTTCTGTTGAAAGATTTCAGAATAAGAAGGAGAATCCATACCCAACAAAAAGGGACTAATATATGAATTATGTATTAATCCATATACAAGTGCTTCTTGATTACACAATCGAATTTCTAAACCATCCTCCTTTTCAAAGAAGCCATCAATGCAAACTGGATACGCACAAGGAGCTTCTATATATATATTATAATATATAAACGTTCCCTTAACTATTTTTGCGTTCAAAAAAAAAGTAAAACATAAACATACCAATATAGCAAAAAGTCTTTTCATTGTCCTAAATTTATAAAAGGTAAAACTCCATTAAGTAAATTACTTCCAAAGAGGTCAGCATCTTTAGCATTAGGAAGCTGTGGAGGATAATGCATTATCCCAGAAGAACTACCCTGCATTTTAGGGTGTCCAAAACCGAATGTATGAAAAATTTCATGTAATCTATTTTTCTTTGTATCATAGTTTGCATTCATAACTATATCTTGATTATTTTCTGTTACTCCACCAACAGTACTTGTACTGCCATCAGCATTTTCCTTTGTATCAAATCTTTTCTCAAAAAATTGCGACTTTCTAAGAGAGTTAGCAATAGGCGTATCTGTATCAGTATTAGCTTGGCTCACAAGATTATTCACATCCATATGATTTTCGGAAGCAATAAAATTCAGATTAAAAAGCACCTTAAATCCTGCATATTCACCACTAACAATCGTTAAATTTAATTTATTTAACTCTATATTATAACTATTGAATTCATCAACGTCTTTTTGAGAATAAACATTTTGATACACTTGATATGGTTTCGTTTCAACATAATAATCAGCACAAACAGTAATTGTTCGTTTTTCATTATCAATGATTCTAACGCCAAGTAGCCCATCATCATCCAACATTATAATAGGATTATTCTCACAATATAGGTATGAACTAAGTCGCTTATACTTTTCACTAAGTCTATCTACTCTATCCCAGCTCACTTTTGCTGCATCATACATTCTTGCACCATGGTCATACCAGTCCAATCCGTGCATGTGGTCAAACTCTTTGCCGATATACTTGCTCTTTTGGTATTCGCCATTGTACGACAAGTCACCATATACCCCTCCGAATGGATAGTAATGGTTTACTTGCTCTATCGTTCCATTCTCATTCACCACCATCCTTACACTGCCAAGATGGTCTTTCTCGTAATAATGGAACGTAGGATTCTGGTTATTGTCGAAAGAGCAATAGCCGCCATCAAAGAGATACTTTGACAACTTACCGTCCTCGAAGAGGAAGTTACCGATATAGTCGGTCGTGTTTGTTACGACAGACTCATGGGTGGTTCGCAGTTTATTCCCTGCTGCATCATAGACATACCTCGTCTTGAAACCATTGTTGAAAGTAATGCACTTCAAGTTGCCAAGAACATCATACTCTATATTGCTGACACCCTTGTTCAAGTCCTTTACCAACGCGCCATTTGCATCATAGAAATACTCCACGTCCGCATTTGCTCCATCCTTGAAATCGAAGGAGCCATCATAGAGCAGACTGCCAGCCTTATCGCTGATTGCCATTATCTGATTGCCATTGTAGGAATACGTCAAGTCGTCAATGAGACCGAAAGTCCCATTGTTCTTCTTGCCATATCGCTGCAAGCGTTCGATACTACCATTCGGAGAATATGACAATACATGCTCGGAGTAATGACTCTTGTTCTGGCTCAAGTCCGCCCCCTCTCCATAGATAGATTCCTCCAAGCGGTTCAAGCCATCATAGGTGAAGTCATAGCCACGGAGCACATCGTCCTTGCTTGATTGCCATTGCATGCGGCTGATGTTCCCATTGAAGCATGGATTGTTTTCTGTGGACTCATAATACAGATTCTGCTTGAACCTGTCCGACTTCGCCTCCTTCAGCCAGTTGCGGATATTATAGTCATAACGCACGATGCCTGCATTGCCGCTTCGATTGACGGAGACGAGCCTCCCAATGTCATCATAGCTATATGATGCCACTGTTTTTGTTACATTCCCAACTTGTAATGTCATGGTCTTTATTTTATCATTATGCTCGTTATACATGTTAGACTGCGTGACTTTCATAATCACACCACCTTTATTTATCGTAGAAACAATACTTAGAGGTTTCTTGGTGAAGGAGTACGATATGGTCTGGGATAGCAAGGCATCATCGGGCATAATTTGCTTTCTCTCTATTACCTGTCCCTTCATGTCATGGTAATACACGGACACAAGAGGATTGCCATTTGTGTCAATGCTGACGCTTCCCGTAAGAGAACCCATGCTATACTCTTCCTTCGTGGTCTGAGTTGCAGAGAGATTATGAGAGGTAGATTGCCTTGCCAACTGACCATTCAAGAAATTGTGATTGTCATAATAGTTGGCTTGAAGCAACTGCTCGTTTTTCAATCCCAAGCTGTACGTTGACGAATATCCGCTATTACAAAGACCCGATTCCGACACATTGAGGGAGACGAGGACGGATGGGCAGTCGTCATTGATGGCTGTGGTAGTGCCTTGCAGCACCAATCTCTTGACATTGTCGTAGAGATAGAACACATAGATGCCCTTCCTTCTCTGCTCACCATCCTGGGAGAACATGAGGTTGTCGGCCTTGTCATACCAGAGCTGCCGGTACTCGCAGCCTGGAAGACGTTTCCAGACGCATCTGCCACGTTGGTCGTAACGATACTCATAGCCATACTTCTCCAAGCTTGTCTCCTCTTGGTAAGACGGGGAGAGGACAAAACGGAGCAAGCCCAAGTCATCATATACATAATAGGTGTCATTGTTGTCTGCTCGACGCTCCAAGTAACCGCCATCGCTGCTCATTGCACCAGGTATCCATTCCTTGACCACTTGTCCTGGGACTGCATATTCCTTTTTCGTATACGCATACTTCCCTTGTCCACCCAAACCAGTGGTGGCGACCTCGTCCTCATACCCAAGGTCGTCATAATAGGTAATCGTTGTTATGGCTTGCTTTCCGCTGGCATCAAGCATCTGCCTGCCAAGGATATAATTCTTGGTATGGTCCTGGGCATAGCAAACCATACTAAATACCCAAAGTAGTAATATACAAAAAACACCTCTTCCCATAATCTCCATTTTTTGAAATTTACTCTACAGAAACTTTCTCGGAAAACCTCTGATTGTTTACATTAATATATAAGACATATTCACCTCGTGGCAAGCTGCTGAAGTCAAGAACTTGTTCGTATTTTTCACCAGCTGTTCTATACTGACTTTCGGACTACAGCAACATGCCAGAAGTATTGCTGAGTACAAAGTACAACTGACTTTCCTCTGGCAGTGAATAGACGATGGTCAGCTTTTTGCCATTCATTGCAAGATGATAGTCTATGAGAGGCGTTGCACGTTCCTTGTACAGATTGTCACTTTGCCGTTTTTCACTCAATTTTGCGCATTCTTCACCCGCAAATTTAGCTAAGCCTTCCACATTCGCCGTACAAGCATACTGTCTACGCATGATTACCCGTTTGCCATTCCACAAGGAAGCTTGCAATGTCTTAAAAACTGGATAACGGTAGCCCTGTGAGTACCATTCATTGGTCTCAACCTCCAACAACAGTTTGGCGGCTTTACAATCAGACACGACACTATCACTGGAAAGAAACATGTCTCCACGAACACTTCTCTTTACCAATAACGTATTTGGAAGGGAATCATTGCTTGGCAGGATGATTTTTCCTTCACCTATTGCCTTTGTCATGCATTTTCCCAACAAGCGAAACTTATTTCTCGAACAATAAACACCCTTACCATCAAGATTACATACCACGGAATCATTGGCAGAGAATGGATATTTCAAGTAAGCGAAAGAATCGCCAAAGTCTATCTTTACCAAGGGTGTTTGTATCTGTGACAAGCGCAAGTAGTGCTCGGATTGACAGAAATCCAAGATTTCGTCTTGTCCTATCATTTTGACTCTCCCTTCCGCATCACCGATAAGACAAACTTCTTTCTCTTGTCCAAGATACTTGAGATTGGAAAAATCCCACGTAGTTTCATTATAACCCGGGATACTGAGATTTTCTATATCCACTAAGTCATAACGGATACTGACACCAACATGAAGATTATTGGTGACGCAAGAAAGTTTTGTTTGTTGTGCAATTGCCATTACATTACAGCAAAGCAATAAATATGCACAGAGTCGTATTTTATTCATTAATACTCTGCTAATTCATTATCACAACTCACTTTAATTCAAACTCACACATTCACTTTTGAGGATACAACATTACTTTTTTACCTCTTTTTTTAGAAGGATGCATATATTGGTAATTTTTAGGAATGCCATATAACTTTATATCAGGTGACACTAAATCTTCAGATTCTATGTAATTATAAAATCCAGAATATTGTCTTAACAGATATATGACTCGCGGATTTACTGCAACACTATCACGATGAACATTTACTACGTCAAACCAACGATTTATATAATATTTAGCTTTGCCTATTTTTACGCTAAAACGCACATCAAATGCTTCTGCTTTTTTATCCTTTGTTTTTTTAAAACCACTATAAATACTATCAAACTCATTTTTAGGTATATAAAACATATCAACTTTATAATGTTGAAAATCTGAATCAAATTCTTTAGGTTCGACTGAAAAAGAATTCTCCACCCCATCATAAAGATAAGAAACCATGATGTCCTTTCTAAAAGAACAAGATGTCAATATAAATATGCAAAATAATAATTTCTTCATATGCTTTCTATTTTATGCCAACAGAGTTCTTCGTTAGAAAATATTTCCCCTTATGATTTTTACGAATACCCTCTTTATTTTTTCTTGCTGTTAAACTTTCATATCCAGTAACAACCCGTTTTTCTTCTTTATTGTCATATTGAAAATCTATAATCAGTTTCCTTTCTTTATGTTGTTTGTGATTTAACACATCATCAACGTAATGAGCAAACTCATGTTCCAATATTGTTGCAGCAGATTGCTTGCCTCCATTACTTAAAAGAAGGCCTTGACGAGATTGCCATACTACATATTTATTTGCGCGACCATTATTTTGATAATAGCTTTTTTTTTCGTTTAAATCTATAGCATTAAAAAGATTAAAGTCTTTTTGAGATTTTGCAGCTTCAAGCATTGCCTTACCACCACCATTATTTATATTGTAAAAATATGCTCGAATAAAATCTCTTACAAATTGTTCCTGCGGTAATTCTTCCGTTTCTTGTCCTGTAAAATTGAAAGATTTATCATTTCCTGATTTATCTTTATACCACACAATAATTCTATTACCGTCTTCATCAATAGAATTTATCGGATCATTTCCACTATACAAATAAGGATTAAGAGGGTAATATTTGTAATACAAAGGCTCCATCTGGTCCCAAGCCAACCTTGCTGCATCATACATTCTTGCCCCATGGTCGTACCAGTCCAAGCCATACATGTGGTCAAACTCCTTGCCGATGTACTTATTTTTTTGATATTCACTATTATAGGACAAGTCACCATATACCCCTCCGAAAGGATAGTAATGGTTCACTTGTTCTATCGTGCCATTCTCATTCACCACCATCCTTACACTGCCGAGATGGTCTTTCTCGTAATAATGGAACGTAGGATTCTGGCTATTGTCGAAGGAACAATAGCCGCCATCGAAGAGATACTTGTCCAACTTACCATCCTCAAATATGAAATTGCCGATGTAGTCGGTCGTGTTTGTTACGACAGACTCATGGGTGGTTCGTAGTTTATTCCCTGCTGCATCATAAATGTACTTCGTCTTGAAACCATTGCTGAAAGTGATGCACTTCAAGTTGCCAAGGACATCATACTCAATATTGCTGATACCCTTGTTCAAGTCCTTTACCAATGCGCCATTGGCATCATAGAAATACTCCTCGTCCGCATTTGCTCCATCCTTGAAATCGAAGGAGCCATCATAGAGCAGACTGCCAGCCTTATCGCTGATTGCCATTATCTGATTGCCATTGTAGGAATACGTCAAGTCGTCAATGAGACCGAAAGTCCCATTGTTCTTCTTGCCATATCGCTGCAAGCGTTCGATACTACCATTCGGAGAATATGACAATACATGCTCGGAGTAATGACTCTTGTTCTGGCTCAAGTCCGCCCCCTCTCCATAGATAGATTCCTCCAAGCGGTTCAAGCCATCATAGGTGAAGTCATAGCCACGGAGCACATCGTCCTTGCTTGATTGCCATTGCATGCGGCTGATGTTCCCATTGAAGCATGGATTGTTTTCTGTGGACTCATAATACAGATTCTGCTTGAACCTGTCCGACTTCGCCTCCTTCAGCCAGTTGCGGATATTATAGTCATAACGCACGATGCCTGCATTGCCGCTTCGATTGACGGAGACGAGCCTCCCAATGTCATCATAGCTATATGATGCCACTGTTTTTGTTACATTCCCAACTTGTAATGTCATGGTCTTTATTTTATCATTATGCTCGTTATACATGTTAGACTGCGTGACTTTCATAATCACACCACCTTTATTTATCGTAGAAACAATACTTAGAGGTTTCTTGGTGAAGGAGTACGATATGGTCTGGGATAGCAAGGCATCATCGGGCATAATTTGCTTTCTCTCTATTACCTGTCCCTTCATGTCATGGTAATACACGGACACAAGAGGATTGCCATTTGTGTCAATGCTGACGCTTCCCGTAAGAGAACCCATGCTATACTCTTCCTTCGTGGTCTGAGTTGCAGAGAGATTATGAGAGGTAGATTGCCTTGCCAACTGACCATTCAAGAAATTGTGATTGTCATAATAGTTGGCTTGAAGCAACTGCTCGTTTTTCAATCCCAAGCTGTACGTTGACGAATATCCGCTATTACAAAGACCCGATTCCGACACATTGAGGGAGACGAGGACGGATGGGCAGTCGTCATTGATGGCTGTGGTAGTGCCTTGCAGCACCAATCTCTTGACATTGTCGTAGAGATAGAACACATAGATGCCCTTCTTTCTCTGCTCACCATCCTGCGAGAACATGAGGTTGTCGGCCTTGTCATACCAGAGCTGCTGGTACTCGCAGCCTGGCAGACGCTTCCAGACGCATCTACCACGTTGGTCATAACGATACTCATAGCCATACTTCTCCAAGCTCGCCTCCTCTTGGTAAGATGGGGAGAGGACAAAACGGAGCAAGCCCAAGTCGTCATATACATAATAGGAGTCATTGTTGTCTGCTCGACGCTCCAAGACCTTTCTCCCAACGACATCCGTGAATACTTGCAAGGAGTTGCCATCCTCGTCTATCGTCATTTCAAGCGCCAAGGCACCTGAGACATAAAAGCCCACTTGCTCCAATGCACCAGATGAGGAAACGACATACTTCTTCACGCTGTTCTCGGCATTGGTGTCATAACGCTTGCGAACGGCACGATGGGCGTTGGCCCAGTTCGCACCGGGTTGCATCGTGGACACGACACGCCCCAATGCGTCATATTCATTGGTAACAAAAGGATAGCTGTCCTTGAAAAAGGAACAGGAAGACGAAGCAAGGCTCGACGCATCCAAGTAACCGCCATCGCTGCTCGTTGCACCAGGCATCCATTCCTTTACCACTTGTCCAGGGACTGCATATTCCTTTTTCGTATACGCATACTTCCCTTGTCCACCCAAACCAGTGGTGGCGACCTCGTCCTCATACCCAAGGTCGTCATAATAGGTAATCGTTGTTATGGCTTGCTTTCCGCTGGCATCAAGCATCTGCCTGCCAAGGATATAATTCTTGGTAGGAGTCTGAGCTTGGGCTACCATGCTACATAACCAAATGACAATATATGACAAACACTTTTCCATTGCATTCTACTTTTTATACTTATACGTATATTCTTGCACTATATTACCTTCGTGGTCACATATAGACCTTAACCTATTAAAGGAATCATAGTTATAATATGTGGAATATCCGTTAGAATCAACAATTTGCTTCACGCCAATCCCTGGATTATAGAGAAATCCCTTGCACACAACTGTATGCGACTTTAAATTGTTTATCATACCCATCACATCTAAATACGTAGGAGACTTCTTTCTTCTTAGCTCCGTAATAGAACTGATGCCAAGCCAATTGGCGACTTCGTTATATGAGGCACCTTGTATTTCCAAGATAGGATAAGCATTATCGTATGACCACAAATAAGTCACTTTTTCTGTCTTATCCTTTATAGCACTTTGAATATTTCCATACACATCATATTCATATTCCATTCGCACTTCTGGCTCCGCACTGCCTAAAGCATATTTTTCCTTCATAGGCAGCAAGAGAGGATAAAGACTATAATTCGTCTGTTTGTACGTATACTCTACCTGCTTTGTCGAAGTCATGTTCCCATCTATGTAATTTCGTTGGCATAAAACTGGTGAAAGATAATGCCTTGAAGACATCATTCCAGAAACTCCATCATCAACATCGCATGGATATTGGTATTTAGTCTCATACCTTACACCATCATTATTGCAAACAATCTCCGATGAGACAAGATGATTAGATTTATTATACTCATATATCTGGGTTTGGGTCATTTCCCCATTCTCCCCATAATTCTTTGTAACCAACTTCGCAAGACTATTCCAAGAAGAAAAATAAGAATAAACAGTTAACTGGTATAAACTTCCATAATCATTATTTCCCAATCGATAAACATCAACATTCCCATGAACCAATCTTTCCAAAAATGAATTACACTTATACATACGGCCAGTCTCTCGTTGGTATGAATAATCTTCCGAAGAAAGCAACTTACCCTGAGGAGAATACACATTCTTTGTCAACATACTACCATTTGCAAAATCAGCAAATTGGTAATAGTCATTGAATATTGCATTTGCCACATCGTTTTTATAAGTAGACACGACTGTTCTAATCAAATTATTGTTGCCATCATAAACTTTCCTATTGACACATGAATATCCCACTTTCCCTTTGCTAACTGAAGAGGTAAAAGAAGAATTTCCTATCAAATCACTGCTAAATCGAACTACGTCATAAGAAGAAATAGATTCCTTGGTTGCCCATAAATAGCTCTTATTTTGAACAACATTAAAAGGTATCAAAGATTTTCCCGATGTTTTTCCATTCTCAAATTGATATTCATAGCAAACCCTATCCACCAAAGTTCCTTCTGAAGAATAATTAGATATAGAAGCTATTCGAAGCCCCGCTCCTATAGAACTACTTTCTACGGTCCGAGTGCTATCAGAAGCCAACGGTCGTTTTGACTTCACTGTCAAATTACCTCCAATATAATTTGGACCAGTTTGAAAATCCCAATTGCCCATACTTGCTGGTAAATCTGCTGTGAAAACATATTCACCCTTAGGGATCTCTAAATTATGTATCGTTGTCTCAAACCTAAGTTTTGAATAATCTATTTGCAACGAAATCATATTAAACTTTCGAGCTACTGGCTTTTCACCAATTTGTATCAAATTTATACAAGCCCCTTCTGAAGCCATCTTATGGAATTCACTTTCATTTCTTCCCTGTACTGTAATTTTCAATTCACCCCACGAATCTTCCAACACCTTAAATCTTTTGTACACATCAGGCCCTGTACCTGGATGACTTCCATCTGCAACAAAATTAATATCTGCCACCGAATAAGTCGACCCAGTTACGTCTTTAGACGAAGAAGCAGGCAAGACAACTTTCGAATAAAAAGTATGGGGTTCAAAATCATAAACTGTATAGCCTTTTGTTGGATATACTATTTTATGCAATGTTCCTATCTTCATATACTTTCCATCCGAGAATCTATTCGCCCCACCCAATTCAAGAATCTCACCATCAAGTGCTTCTTGATGGCCAATAAAACAATCAGAAGGTTTTGGCAACAAACCATTAGCTAAACCAAGGTCAGTAACATATCCTTTATATGCATTTTTATTTTCTTGTCCATTGTAATATCCCCAAAAATCAATGGCACACGATGTCTTTAGAGGCAATCCACCAACACTATATTTGTCTGCAGTCTCGTAATACTCAAAAGAAGTAGTTAGACTATCTGACAATGTATTATCACATTCATTTACAGATAATAATTTCAGACGATACTTCATGCAATCGTCCCACCCATCAAGATCCTCCTGGCGATAGTAATCCTTTTGAGGAAAAGCTAAATAGTTTCCTCCTTTCAAACAGGAATCGAAATAAGAATAGTTGAATATGAAAGTCTTTATTTTCTCACCAGAAATCGGTGATGTCACTAATAACATATCTAATTTCTGAGCGCCTTTCAAGTCTTTTCTTGAAGAAAATTTAAAATCCACCCTTATTGTTTTATCATCGGTTTCGATAGAAGACAAATATTTTTTATTTATCCCCCATACGCCAGAAGAAACAAACGAACGTATTCCTGCATTATCAGGATACCCTGCCACATTTGTGGCTTGAAGTATTTTATAATTCTTTACATAATCATATATTTGTGCATATTTAGGTAATGTGGTATAACTATATTCCCCAGAGTAATTAAAATACACACTTCCTCCTGAAGGCAATGAAATTTGCGTAAGATACCATGCAGAGACGAAACCACCCCAACTTGATTCCTTAGCGTATTCTTTTTCAGAAAAGGTATATCTTATTCCATTTACATCTATTATCTCCCAATCATTGTTTGCCAATTCATTAATCTGAAATGTCTCATTCCAGGAGCCTAAAATCTCAAAGCTATTGGTATATGGATTCTTAAAGAACAAAAAAGAATGCCCCAATACATTTACCGAATAGAAGTCCCATTCCGCTTGTCCATTCCTCAGATCTTGTAACATATCATGAATATTGTCTGGCTGAGTACTTGACGCAAAAGCAACTTGCGCAAAGTTGCTATTCATCTTAAAATGTGGGGCAGGATTACTATTCAATATTCGATAATAATCATTCTCCCAACTGCCATGCCTTCCTAACCATTGGTCATTACCTCCTTGAGACACGTAATTAATACATCCGCCAACATTTAAATTCCAGCCCAAGCCTACCCAAGACGCCTCCTGAGCCACCTGTATGCCATCTCCATCATAAGAAAGATTGATTGGAATTTCTACCCCTTTATAAGAAATCGTATAAAGAGGTACCGATATTGCTGGATTGCCCGTATATTCATTAATTTCATTACCACCATACTTCATGAACGCACTTGCCTCTGGGGACTTAGGCATCACTTCAGGAAACTTTATCTCTGGCGCTTCATAAGTGGCGATAGAATTTTCATTGCGCAACGTATCTACAGGCATGAGCAAACTATCCATGTTCACCCATGCCAATGTATCTACATCTTTTGCCTGTACCTCAGTATAAAACAATAAAAGTACAACAAAAACGAAGTGATGGTAGTATCGATTCATAAGCCATAATTTTTATAAATATAGCAAGAACCTTTTAGAAAGTTCATCACATTATTCTTCTGTATAAATCACTTGAATCATCGTCTGTCCCACTGCCTTCAAGACATTCTTGTCGAGATGAGCCATATCGTCGCTCACCGTATGCCAAGTAGGACCAAAGCTGCTCTGCTGGCAATCTGGATAATAAGCGATGACATCCACGGTAGGAATCTTCGCCTTCTCATTCACTGGGATATGATCATCGGTTATCATACCACCATCGCTCTTTGGGAAATAACTGCCAAAACCTGCTTGGCGAGCGGCAGCCCAAACTTTCTTAACGATGGCAGAGGCATACTGCATCGACATTCCCTCACGATAGAACTTGGCTCCTTGTCCTCCTACCATATCCAACAAGATGCCATATCGAGGATTATACCCCTCAGGCTTGTTCTCGCTCCAATATTGAGCACCCAATGCCCAAGTATCACCATTGTCCTGTACATCCGCCCATTGAGGCGTTCCCCAATCCTCGGTATCAAAACAGATGAAATCAACACCGATATTGGCATTTAGCTTTTTATCCGCCTGCAACTGACGGGCTATTTCCAACATCACAGCCACACCGCTGGCACCATCGTTTGCTGCCATGACAGGCTTATGCCAATTGGTACTATCTGGATCATTGTCTGCCCAAGGACGACTATCCCAATGAGCACAAAGCATGATGCGCGTGGCTGCCTTTGGATTGTAATGCGCAATGATATTGGTATTCTTCAAGACCGTACCATCATAGCCCTTCAAGTCTGCCTTCTGGGTCTCTACCTCACATCCAAACTGCTTGAATTTCTTCACAATCCAGTCACCACACTTATCATGTGCCTCACTATTCATCGTACGAGGTCCAAAGTCACACTGCACCTGGCAAAAAGCCAAGGCTGAATCAGCATTGAACGCAGGTCCCACTGGATTCAACTTCTCTGCTGCCTCCACCTCTTCCGTCTCAGGCGAGCTGGACGAGTTGGCATTCTTATAGCTGATGCCACCTGCCACAATTCCGGCAGCCACCACCAAGCCTAATATCATCTTCATTTTTTTCATTTCTTTCTTTTTCTCGTTATAAAGCATTAGAATTTTTTACAAAAGATTCTCTGCCGCACTCGGCATAGCTCAAACAAGTTTGGCTCTGCTCTCGTTTGCAAGAGAATTCTTCACTCTTCGTTCTTCACTCTGAACTTATCTTCTGACACTCTGAACTTGCGCCATCACCCTGAGCCAGTTGCCACCCCATATCTTGGCGATGTCTTGCTCGCTGTACTTACGACGGAGCAACTGAATGGTAAAGTTGATGAGCTCGGAAGAGTTGGCAAGTCCCCTGATTCCACCATCTCCATCAAAGTCGGTACCCAAACCTACGTGGTCGATGCCCATCACATCAATGGCATGCTCCAAGTGGGCGATGGCATCCATGATGTCTGCCTCACCTTCTTTCTTCAAGAAACCATGATAGAGCGTAGTATGAGCCACGCCGCCCTTAGCAGCAAGAGCACGCATCTGGTCATCGGTCAAGTTGCGAGGCACATCACAAAGTACCTTACTGCTACTATGACTGCACACGATAGGCATATTGCTGATTTCCAAGGCATCATAGAAACTCTTCTCACCGCCATGACTCAAGTCAACCATGATTCCCAAGCGGTTCATCTCTTGAATCACTTTCTCACCAAAACCGCTCACGCCATTATGCGTATTGCAACCACGAGCACTGTCACAGATATCATTGTCACCATTGTGGCAGAGAGTGATATAGACGATGCCACGCTGCGCAAAATGCTTCACGTTGGCAATATCATGTTCCAAGGCAAGTCCATTCTCAATACCAAGCATGATGCTCTTTCTACCATTGCGCTTATCATTGTAAAGGTCGGTTGGCGTACGGGCAATGCTCAGATAATTGCTGTTCTTGCTCACAATCTCCTCTATCTTGTCGAAGATGAGGTCTGCATATTGAGCAGGTCCATCCACATCAAAGTCTACCTTACTGCTAAAGGTCTCCCCTATCTTTGGCTGTGGCAAGTAAGCCACCATTGTCGTAGCATCCTGGTGACCATCCGTCATCTTGTGCAAGTCAACCAAGATTCGGGAATCACGATGGTCGAAGCGAATGCCTTGTGGGAAGAACATCGGAGTATCGCAATGAGTGTCAAGGGTAAGAATGCGCTTGTGCAATTGCTTTGCCGCATAAAATTCATTCGCCTGTCCCACGAGCCATTGGAATATCTTCAAGCCCTCGTCTTCCAACCATTCCGGATGCCATTGCACACCAAGGATAGACTTATACTCACTGCTCTCCACTGCCTCAACGATGCCATCGACCGACTTGGCGATGGTGCGCAACTTGTTGCCTGGCACGCTGACCGCTTGATGATGGAAAGAGTTGACAAAAATCTTCTCTTGCTTATATATATTAAATAAGGTGGAATTCTTCACAATCTGGATGCTGTGAGTTGGTTCCGTTCTATCCGCATCCTGGGAATGCTTTACCTCTTGGTGGATGTCTTGTTCCACCTTTCCGCCCAAGGCAATCGCCAAAGTCTGGATACCACGACAGATACCCAGCATAGGAATCTGGCGGTTGTATGCCAAGCGAACGAGCAAGAACTCAGCAAGGTCTCGCTCACGATTGATATTATGCAGACGAGGCGAAGGCTCTTCGCCCATCCAGAGTGGATTGTGGTCGCCACCTCCAGACAAAATCAATCCATCAAGATGCTGGAGCGTATTGATGATCACATCCGTATCAGCCACAGGAGGGATGATGACAGGAGTTCCACCAGCCGCAATCACTTGTTTGTAATAACGATCACGAAGCGTAGCGTCAACCCCCTCATAGTTGGCGGTGATGCCGATGACAGGCTGGTGCAGTGCCTCGGGAAAAACAGAATACACACCCTTGAGATGTGAATCCAAATCAAATGTTTCCATTTGCTAACCTTATTTTATATATAATATGTTCTTGGCTAAAAATAGAAGAAGAACAAAAAGAAAAATGGGATGCTTGTTGGCATCCCATCATTTTCATATTATTCTTCCTCCAAAATAACAGGAATCTCTCGTTTGATGCTCTGTTCCAAAGAGATGAGTGTCTCTGTGGATACCACACCAGGAATGGCTTGCAACTTATTGTTGAGCAAGTCCATCAACTGCTCATTATCACGAGCATACAACTTGATGAGCATGGTGTAAGAGCCTGTGGTGAAATGGCACTCCACAATCTCTGGGATGTTCTGAAGTCTCTCCACCACTTTCTTATACATATTGCCTCGTTCCAAGTTCAAACCTACATAGGTACAAGTAGAGTAACCCAAGCTCTTAGGGTTGACATCGAATCCACTGCCAGTGATGAAACCAGCCTCTACCAAATGCTGAACACGCTGATGAATGGCTGCGCGAGACACGCCACATTCAGCTGCTACATCCTTGAAAGGAATGCGGGCATTCTTGGAAAGAATACCCAATATCTTTCTGTCAAGATTGTCTATTTTCTCCATTTCTTCTGTTTTATGTTATTGTATCTTTGATGGTATTATCTTATACCAGATAGCAAAATTAAGAAAAAGAATTGATACTGACAACAAAAAGCACGAAAATTTTGCTTTTTTCGTGCTTTTTGTTAGTTTTTACACTGATTTTAACTAAATCATCGTCTCTGAGAAGTAATAGTCGCGCAATGGTTTCACAACCTTTTCTCCCTTCAATACAATTTGTTGTTTCAACTTGATGTCTTGAGAAGAAACACCAATCTTAATCTCATAGGTACCTGGCGCAATGTTCCACTGTCGCTTGCCCTGATGAGAATAATAGCCAAACTGCTCTGTATAGAACTTCACGCATACTCGCTTGGTTTCACCAGGATTGAGCGAGATACGAGCAAAGCCTTGCAGCTGGATAGGGCGAATGTTCTGATTGTCATTCGTAGGAGAGAGATAAACCTGAGCTATCTCATCTGCCTTTACCTTACCAGTATTCTTAACCTCGAAGTAGATATTGCTTGACTCAGAAGAGGTAGAAATCTCCTTAGCCGCCTGCAAGTTCTTATACTCGAAAGTGGTATAGCTTAATCCATAGCCAAATGGCCATTCTACACGAGAATCCTGCTTGGCAGAGTAATTGTAGCAAATCGGTTCATTGATTTCCGCATTAGGATAGCTTACACTGAGTTTAGCCGAAGGGGAAATCTTACCATAAAGTATATCAGCCACAGCTTTGCCACCCTCCTCCCCTGGATACCAGGCCTGGATGACAGCCGCACAACGCTTGGCTATCTTTGAGATAATCTGCGCCCTACCGCCAAAGACTACCAAGACAACAGGCTTGCCTGTTGCCAACAGTTCTTCCACATATTCCTCCTGCTTACCAGGCAGACGGAGTCCATCACGCTCACGGTTTTCACCACAGAGCATCACATTCTCGCCCACAGCAGCAACGATGACATCACTCTTCTTTGCCATCTCCAAAGCCTCTGTCTTATCAGCTTTCTCACCAGAATCCACTTTGCGATGAAGGAGCTTATACTCCCAAGCTCGCTTGTCACCATTTTCCTCAAACTTGGTCTCAATTTCTTCCGTCCAGTCGCAACCACGAGAATAAGTCAGATTGACTCCCTCTGGCTTACCTTTTTGCATCGCCTCCAAAAGTTTCTCGATATGAGGGAGATGGCTATCATCCCACTTCTTCTTCCAAGCCTGCCAGAAGTAGAACATGGATGGGAAGGAATAATCACCACACATCGCCCAGATAGAATTGGCATTAGGACCCGTGAGGAAGATATTCTTCACTTTCTCCGAGGCACGAGTGCCTGCGTCGCTTGCAAGTGGCAAGATGCCATTGTTCTCCAACAACACGATAGACTGGCTCGCAATGTCGTAAGCCGTCTGACGGTCTTCCTTGGTATCGAGCTGCACCTTTTCCTTACTATATAAATAAGGTGTCTTATCGAACAAACCTGCACGGAACTTATGGCGAAGTACATCCTTGACAGCACGCTCGAAGACTTCTTTCTTTACCATGCCCTTGTCAAGAGCTTCCTGCAAATACTGATAATTAGCACCTCTTGGGAAATCCACGTCATTACCACCATTGATGGCTGCAGCCGCCTTCTGCAAAGGAGTTTCAAGATTTGGGATTTGGTCGATGGCGGTATAATCGCTCACTACCATACCATCAAAACCGAGATAGTCACGGAGAATATCATTCAGGATCTCGCTATTAGCCACACACTTCGTTCCATGCACAGCATGATAACCCGGCATAATCACCTTGCTGCCCACCAAGCGAATCATGGTTTCATGAGGGAGCAAAATCTCTTCCATCATCTCTTTCTCATCGGCATCTCCACCACCGCCATATCCTAAATAATGCTTCGAGCAAGCTCCGACTCCTTTCTTCAAGTCACCTTGCTGTAGTCCCTTGACGAAAGCTGTACCCATTACGGCGGAGAGATAGCCATCTTCGCCATAAGATTCTTCCAAACGATTAAAACTTGGAGTGCGACAAACATCCACCATAGGAGAAAGCGACAAGACACCTCCCATCTTACGCAACTCCGTACCTGTCTGATAAGTTTTGAGTTCCGCCAATTCAGGATTAAAAGAACAAGCCTGACCTATCTGTTGTGGATAAACCGTAGCATCCATCGTATTGATGCCCGAAAGCACTTCTTCATGGAAAAGAGCAGGAATACCGTTAGGTGTATTGTGCATCAACCAATCCTGAACTATAGCCACACGCTCACGCAAGAAGTTGGCATCAACCAATTCCTGACTGGCATACTGGGAAAAGTGACCGATGCCATAAGGAATCAATTGCTTGCACTTGGCGGTATCCAACTTACCATTCTCATCGAAGAGTTCATCCATATACCCACTTCTCAACTGGGCTATGCGTTCCTCTTGTGACATCTTGCCATAGAGTTCATCGACACGTTGTTCGACATTATCGACATTTCCACAACTCGACAAAAAAGCTGCTGTAAAAATCATTGCTAAAATTCCTTTCATAATCATTATTAGGTTTTTATATAGAAATTGCAAACTCAATGCAAAGATAATGCAAATAAGCATTTCCTCCTAATTTTCAGATGTAATTCTCATGATTCTAATCAAAAAACAAACGATTCTGACACAAACAAAAAGCCGCAAGGCATAGATGGCTACATCATTCATGCTCCATCTACGCCTTACGGCAATATCATGTTTTCCCAATTCCTCGTGAAAATAGAGAGTTGGGATGAAAAATCTATTACTTTCTCTTTCTTGCAGCAACTTTCTTGGCAGAAGTTGTTTTCTTGGCTGCTACCTTTTTAGCTCCAACTGCAATGTCTTCTGTCAACTCTCCAGCAGGCTCTGTCTTTGGTTCTGGTTTGACAATACTAACCAATTCGAGGTCGAACACCAAAGTAGAATATGGAGGGATTTGACCAGCCTGGCGAGCGCCATAAGCCAACTCTTGTGGAATATAGAGTTGCCACTTGCTGCCAACTGGCATCGTTGTCAATGCCTCAGTCCAACCCTTGATGAGATTGCCAGCCTTAAACTTATCGGTCTTATTGCCGCCATGCTTAGAAGTGGCATCAAATACAGTGCCATCTATCAAGCGACCCTCGTAGATAACCTCCACCTCATCGCTTGCCTTTGGCACCTCACCATTACCCTCGGTGATAACCTTGTACTGCAAACCGCTTGGGAGCACCTTAACACCTGGCTTCAAAGCATTCTCGGCAAGGAATCTCTTACCTGCACCAGCCAAGACATCCGTCTGGTAAGCCTCTGCTGCCTTGGTTGAGAAATGAGTTGTATCATTAGCCAAGGCTGCCATAAAACCTTCCTGGAAAAGGGCGTGGCTGATAGAATCATTAGCACTCTTCAACTCTTCCTTTGTACCAGGATAGACACGTTTCTCCACCAACTTGGCGATTTCCATACCTGCGGAATAAGCGATGGTGCGAGGATTGATGCCCATGGCAAGAGCGTCCTTGTAACCACGGATAAAATTCTCCATGTAAGCAGTATCAACCTGATAGCTCTGCTGTACATAGTTCAACAAGCCACGAGTGGCATTGATGCCAGCTGCATAGCTCAAGGAATCGTTTGCTGTTTTCAACACGACAGGGGCTGCTACCTTCTTGTCCTTGTTGTCTTTCTTGTTTGCAGCACCTGCTGTAAACAAAGAAGCACTCGCCACGAGGACGAGTGCTGTCAATATCATTTTCTTCATTTATAAAAGTCCTCTTAAACAGGATTTCCCTTACGGAATCCCCCACAAAAACTTATTTATGTTTCGTGATATAATTACTTACCACCAACAGAAATCAACTCAATCTTGAAAATCAAGACAGAGAATGGCTTGATCTGCCCCTGCTCACGCTCGCCGTAAGCCAAGTTCTGAGGAATGTAAACCTCCCAAACAGAACCAGCTGGCATGTGAACCAAAGCATCAGTCCAACCCTTGATAACCTGATTAGCACGGAGATCTACAGGCTCACCACGCTTGTAAGAAGAATCGAATACCTTGCCATCGATGGTCTTACCCTCATAGTTAACCTTTACCATAGAGGTATCCTTTGGCATCGCACCATTACCTTCCTTGATAACCTTGTACTGAACACCAGAAGGAAGAGTTACCACTCCTGGCTTCTTCTTGTTGGCAGCGAGGAACTTCTCACCAGCCTCCTTGTTAGGGCCATATTCCTTCTCCATAGCCTTAGCCTTGATGGTCATCATCTTGGTCTGTGCTGTTTGAGCAGCCTGCTCTACAGTCATCAAACCCTTCTTTCCTGTAGTACCAGTAATGAAACCTGCCATGAAGTTCTTCAAAGAGATAGTCTTGGTAGAATCCTCACCGAATACCTCATGATTGATACCCTTCACCATCTGGTTAGAAATCTGCTGACCAATCTGGATACCTGCATAGTAAGCAGCCTTCTTCTTGTCGTCACCAGCGTTAGCACCATCATTAAGACCCTTAATGAAGTCGTCCATGTAAGCAGTATCAATCTGCAAACGATCACTCAGATACTCCTTCAGGCCCTGGGTCTGAGCCATACCCATAGCATAGCTGAAAGTATCTACTTCATTCTTAAGATCAGCCTTTGGGGTTGAATTGCCACAACCAACAAAAGTTGTTGCTGCGATAGCCATCATCATGGCTCCGAAAAATAACTTTTTCATCTTTTATTTTTTTATCTTTATTCTTGTTTTCTTATTTTACCACTGGCAAGCATTACTTGACAGCAACCAACTCTACATCGAAAATCAAGGCAGAGAATGGAGGGATAGCAGCACCTGCACCACGCTCACCATAACCCAACTGATAAGGGATGAAGAAACGATACTTGGCACCCTCGGTCATCAACTGAAGACCTTCTGTCCAACCAGCGATTACCTGATTCAATGGGAATGTTGCAGTCTGACCACGGTCGTAAGAGCTGTCAAACTTTGTACCGTCAATGAGAGTACCCTCATAATGACATTCCACCTGGTCGGTAGCCTTTGGAGCCTTGCCATTGCCTTCACGCAACACCTGATACTGCAAACCACTCTTTGTAGTGATGATGCCTTCCTTCTTACCGTTCTCAGCGAGGAACTTCTCACCAGCCTCCTTGGCAACCTTGCCCTTCTCGGCAGCGGCAGCCTGTGCCTTAGCCTCCTGCTCAGCGAAGAAATTCTGTACCAACTGCTGAGCCTCTTGCTCATCAAGTTGCAACTTGCCTGCGATGGCATCCTTTACAGCCTGTGCGAAATCATCGATATTCAAACTTTCAGCGCCCATTGAAGCCAACTGACGACCGATGCCAATGCCCAGAGCGTAACTTACTTTATCCATAAATTTATAATAAATGTTGATTAATAATCTAACAAAATGTTTTAAAACGAGTGCAAAGATACGACAAATCGAGCGAAGAACAAAATTTTTTTGGCAGATAAAGTTGCTATTTGCAGAAAAATCACTATTTTTGTGCATTGTTAATAGTATGTAGTTAATTCTCGCCTTTTCGAAGAGACACTTCTACGATTGACAAGAAAAAGGAAATATCATCAATTTAAACGCAATGAGATGAAGAAACTTGTATTTTTAACCGGTGCCGGCATGTCAGTGGAAAGTGGTTTCAAGACTTTCCGTGGCAATGATGGCTTGTGGGAGAACTACCCTGTAGAACAGATAGCCACCCATGAAGGATGGGAAGCAGACCCAACCTTAGTAACGAACTTCTACAATATGTTACGTCATAAGCTTTATGCCGCTCAACCAAACGAGGGACACAAACTTATCAAGGAGTTGGAGAAAGACTTCGATGTAACCGTCATCACCCAGAATGTAGACAACTTGCATGAGAAGGCAGGCTCCAAGAATGTCATTCACTTACATGGTGAACTTTCCAAGGTATGTTCTTCCGACAATCCTTATGACTATCGCTACATCAAGGAGTTGCCAGAGGATGATTGTGAGGTAGTGCCTGGCACCAAGGCTGGCGACGGTAGCCTCTTGCGCCCATTCATCGTATTCTTCGGCGAGAATGTTCCGATGATAGAACCTGCTGCCGAGGCTGTGCAGAATGCCGACATCTTCGTCATCATCGGCACTTCCCTCAACGTTTACCCTGCCGCAGGCTTGATCTCCTACACAAAGCCCCACATTCCTATCTATCTTATTGATCCTGGAGCTGTCAACACCAATGGTTACTATAAGATTGAGCACATCATGAAGGGGGCTTCCGAGGGAATGAAGGAATTAACCAAGATATTGGAGAAAGAAAAATAAAAAAAGTATCTTGCCATCAACAAGATAGTATGATAAAAGAGAAAAAGGTAATGGGAAAGCCTCCAAAAGGAGACACATCCCATTACCTTTTTTATTGTATGCTTCAAATATTCCCTTATCTCACCCCCACTCTTGCCTCTGCAACATTCACGACATAATCGCCCAACTTCTCGCATTCCTGGATAATATCCATATACATCGTACCCACACCATAGGTATAGAGGTGGTTATCGACATCATCGAGATTCTGGTTGCGAAGTTGGTTGCGATAATTGTTGATTTCCGTCTCTATGTTGAACGTGTGGGTCATCGTAAGCGTGTGGCGGTCATGGGTAAACATATAGTTCATCTGGGTGAGCGCCTCGTCCACCAACTTGAACATCTGATGGATGTTCTGATATTGCTGATCGGTGAAATCCTCTTTGTTATCCTTTTTGCGCTTGATGGTACGGGAAATATTAAAGCAACTATCACCAATGCTCTCAATCTCAGAAATCTCGCGGAGCATGGCACGAATCTTTGCCTTGGTATCATCACTCAGATGGGCATCGCTCACCTGATCGAGATACTTAGCTATCTCTATCTCCATATTGTCAGAAATTCCCTCATATTTCTCAATACGCTCATAGAGTTTGTCGAAGGCCTTATTGTCTTCTGTGCCCAACAACTCCATCACCATTCCAAACATACGATGGATGCGGTCGCCAAAGCTGCTGATTTCCTTCTGAGCCTCAAAGACAGAAAGCTCAGGGGTCTTCATGATACCCGTTTGTATGAAGCGAAGGCGGAAATCCTCATCCTCCTTGTCTGCCTTAGGCTTGATGAGCTGGCAGACAATCTTCTCTATCTGTGGGATAAACCAGATAAGCACGCCTGTATTGCAGACGTTGAAACAAGTATGAAACATCGCCAAAACGATAGGCAACAACTTCGCCTTCTGCGCTGTCGTCATTGTTCCTTCTGGGTCGTAGCCCACAAACGAACAAACTATATTAACAAATGGATAAAAGAGGCAAAGTACCCAAATGACACCAAACACATTGAACACCAAGTGAGCCAAGGCTGCACGACGAGCCTGTGCATTGGCACCAAGAGCTGCGAGATTTGCCGTTGCGGTGGTTCCGATATTCTCACCCATCACCAAGGCGATACCGAGGTAGATAGGGAGCACACCTGTAGAACAGAGCAAAATGGTAATGGCCATGACGGCAGCGGAACTCTGTACGATACACGTAATGAGCGTACCTATCAAGAGGAAGATGATGATAGTGATATGGCTCTTTGTATCAAAAGAGCTAAAAAAGTCAATAACTGCTGGATTATGCTCCAAGTCGAGCGCCTTTCCTGCGCCACTCAACAAGACAAGGGCAAAGAAAAGGAAGGCGATACCAAAGAGAAAATCACCGAAGTAGCGACGTTTCTTGCTATAAATGAGCATAATGCCGAGGAAGAACGCCGGGAAGACGACAATCGTCAGGTCTACATTATATCCCAACGACATAATCCATGCCGTGAGGGTTGTTCCAATATTGGCACCCATGATGACCGAGATAGCTTGCGCCAAGGTGAGTAAACCTGCGTTCACAAAAGATACGGTCATCACCGTGGTAGCAGAAGAACTTTGCACGGCACAAGTGATGAATGTACCTGTAAGCATACCCGTAAACCTATTGGTGGTCATCGCACCAAGAATGTGACGCAACTGTGATCCAGCCATTTTCTGCAACGCCTCGCTCATCACCTTCATTCCATAGATAAGCAGCGCAAGAGAGCCTAAGATCTGAAAAAATATCACAAGATATTGACTTGTACTCATAAATGATTTTATTTATCGGAAACAAATGTTACATTTCGTTTGCAAATTTAATAAGATTTTCGCTTTCCTCGAAATATTTAAGACAGACATTTCAAATTGTAACAACATTGTAATATATCTGACAAGTTGTGAGGTAATACCATCTCAAGTACTATTGAATGAAAAAACTTCGAAAGTAATGTTCTTTTTGTTACATATTTAATAAAAAACAAAAAAAAGACGGCTCAGATGTTTGCATTCTGCACTTTTTTTTGTTTCTTTGCAGAAGATAAGCTGCACTCGGCAATTTGAAAGTAAACTTTCATTGCGCTCGTTTGCATTATCTTTGCAGAAGATAAGCTGCACTCGGCAATTTGAAAGTAAATTTTCATTGCGCTCGTTTGCATTATCTTTGCAGAAGATAAGCAAAACTTCAAGAAAAGAAAACGTTTCTTCTATTTTGCATTATCTTTAAAATAGAAAACTATTAACTTTTTATAATTATGGGAAAAGGAAAGAAAGGTGGCAAGAGAATGAACAAGGCGCAACTCACCGAGAAGTTGCAGGAGTTCTTTGCCAGTCAGCCGGGCGTCACGCTCAGCTTCAAAGAGATATTCCGAGGCCTACATCTCACTACCCATCCGCTCAAGATGCTCGCTATCGACATCATGGAGGAGATGGCATGGGATGACTATCTCGCCAAGGTGAGCGACAACTCTTATCGACTCAACCAAAGCGTACAGGTAATGGAAGGCAAGTTCGTACGTAAGTCTAATGGTAAAAACTCTGTCATCCCTGATGGCAGCGAGAAACCTATCTTTGTTTCGGAGCGTAATTCTATGGGAGCCCTCAATGGCGACCATGTGGAGTTCACCTTCCTCGCCCGGCGCAAGAACCATATCAAGGAGGCACAGGTCAACAAGATATTGGAACGTGCCAAGGACAGTTTCGTTGGACGTCTGAAAGTGGATAAAGATATCGCCTACCTCGTTACTCCTGGAGACGTATTCGCCCACAACATCATCATCCCTAAGAGAAAACTGAAGGGCGGAAAGACAGATGACAAGGCTGTGGTGCGTATCATTGAATGGCCTGATGGCGAGAACAAGAGTCCTATCGGTGAAGTCGTCGACGTACTCGGACAGACTGGTGACAACGATGTGGAGATGAATACCATCCTCGCTCAATATGGTTTACCTTACAAGTATCCGAAAAACGTGGAGGACGCCGCCAATAAGATTACCGGTGAAATCACAGAACAAGACTACAAGGAGCGTGAGGATTTCCGCAAGGTCTTCACCTGCACAATCGACCCAAAGGATGCCAAGGACTTCGATGACGCTCTCAGTATCCAAAGGTTAGAGAATGGCAACTGGCAAGTAGGTGTACACATCGCCGATGTCTCACACTACGTGACAGAAGGAAGCATCATCGACAAAGAAGCAGTCAAGAGAGCCACCTCTGTCTATTTAGTGGATCGCACCATCCCTATGCTGCCTGAGCGATTGTGTAACTTCATTTGCTCTCTCCGACCTAACGAGGAAAAGCTTGCCTATAGCGTCATCTTCGAGTTGGACAACAATGCCGAGGTGAAGAACTATCGCATCGTACACACCGTCATTGAGAGTGACCGCCGCTATAAATATGAAGAGGTACAAGAGTTATTGGAAGCAAATGGTGTGGTGGATGGCACGGGAGAGCCTGCACCAGCAGAAACTCCAGAACATCCATACCAAGGAGAGAATGCCTTGCAACTCATCACACTCGATCGCTTGGCGAAGAAACTTCGTGCCGCTCGTTTCAAGAATGGTGCCGTTAAGTTCGACCGAGAAGAATTGCACTTCGACATCGATGAGAAAGGCAAACCTATCAGTTGCTACTACAAGCGTTCCAAGGATGCCAACAAGTTAGTGGAGGAATTTATGCTCCTCGCCAACAGAACGGTTGCCGAAAGCATTGGAAAGGTGAAAAAAGGCAAGAAACCCAAGACGTTGCCTTATCGTATCCACGACAATCCTGACCCACAGAAATTGGAAACTTTGCGTGAGTTCGTAGTCAAGTTTGGTTATAAGATGAAGACGGAAGGAACGAAGGGAGCCACAGCCAAGAGCCTGAACAAGTTGATGGCAGACTGCGATGGCAAGCCCGAAAGCAACCTCATACAAATGGTAGCCCTCCGTGCTATGATGAAGGCCAAATATTCAGTTCACAATATCGGTCACTTTGGATTGGCGTTCGAATATTACACTCACTTCACCTCTCCTATCCGCCGCTATCCTGACACAATGGTTCATCGCTTGCTCACCAAGTACGCAGAGGGAGGCAGAAGTGCGAATGAGAAGCATTACGAGGAACTCTGCGAGCACTGCTCTGACATGGAACAAATTGCACAGAACGCAGAACGAGACTCCATCAAGTACAAGATGGTAGAATTCATGGGTGATAAACTCGGAGAAGAGTTTGATGCACACATCAGCGGTATCACCAGCTATGGTATCTACGCAACTATCGACGAGAACCATTGCGAAGGTATGATTCCTATGCGAGACATTGCTGACGACTACTACGACTTCGATGAGAAAAACTTCTGTCTTGTAGGCCGACGCCATCATAACAAATACCAATTAGGCGATGTCATACGCATCAAAGTGGCACAAGCCAACTTGGAAAAGAAACAACTCGACTTTACACTTGCTGGAGACTTCGCTCCTGTACGTAAGGAAAAGCCTTCTACAGGCAATTCCACAAGTAAAACAGGAAAGTCAAAGCAAAAAACAAGAAATCACCGCAAACGCAAATAAAACCTTTGGAAAAGTAACATACATGAAAAAGGGAAGGATGCAGCATTTAGCTATGCACATCCTTCCCTTTTTATTTTATTATAAATACACTAATAACGCCAAGAGCTGTATTAACACGGATCCTCAAAAACCATACAAACACGAAAAAGCCCCGACTACTTACGTAATCGAGGCTTCTCTCTT